>Ga0157376_10000820_pt1 | contig 20336 bp, 20 predicted proteins | sample M45metaG_FD_121801 | JGI IMG/M metagenome (GOLD analysis project Ga0157376, IMG submission 121801) | Miscanthus rhizosphere microbial communities from Kellogg Biological Station, Michigan, USA - M4-5 metaG | ecosystem: Host-associated > Plants > Roots > Rhizosphere > Soil | place: USA: Michigan... | reverse complement strand
CCTCCCAGCATTTGAAGGAGTGCCCTATGCCCATACGCACTGCATCGATGAAAAGGAAGCTCGTTGCCAACGGCCAGGCGCTGCACCGCGCGAAGGAACGCGGGATGGCAGACGCCGAGGCTGCCTTGGCCGAGGAGCGCCGGCTACTCAAGGCGGAACGCGAGAAGCGAGGCGCGCAGGCGCTGCAGCCCAGGCCGAGCGCTCTCGACCGGCTGGTGCGCACGCACCATCCCGAAGGCAAGAGCAAGACGGTGAAGAAAGACGCGCACGACGCGGCTGGAGCGAAGAAGCCCAAGGTGCACAGAACGCGGGCTGAAAAGCATGATGAGAAGGCGGCCGCGCTGGAGGCCGCAAGGCACAAGCCACCGAAGAAGCCGGCGAAGTAACCTGCAGGAGCTGGTCCGCGCCAATGCAGCCGGCCCGCCCCGCTCACTGCACGCCGGTCACCCGCTGGACCATCGAGTACAGGACCGACATCTGCAGTCCGCTCTTGATCGCATAGTTGGGGTCGACCTGGTTGGAGTAGCCCCACCAATCGAAGCACGCGTTGGGGTTGGTCGGGTTCGGAGCCGACGTCGCGATCGTGTCCGGATAGAGGACGATCAAGGCGTTGCTGTCCGCCCACTCGTTGATGCCGGCCTCGGTGACCCAGCGGTCGCCGATCAGCGCGGACTGTTGCAGACAGCCGTGCAGGGCCAGCACGAAGCCGCAGGTCTTGCCCTGCGCGCAGGACTTGGGAACGAAGACGGTTCCAGTGGGACTCATGGACACGTTCGGCGAAGCCCCGAACTCCGACTGATCGAACGTCATGAGCGAACCGTGAAGACCCCCGTTGTTGCGCGGCGCGAGCGAGCCCAGGAACATCGTGAGCCACGTCTGGACCGAGTCGTAGGCACTGCCATTCGCCATGCACCTCACCATGAAAGGGCTGCCCGACGTGCCGCAATCGAGCTCGCCTTTCGGCGACTCCCAGCCGTGCGCCGCCGGGAAGGTGTTGTCGAAGCGCACGTTGGCGCCATAACGCAGGTATTCGGACTGCAGGTCGACCATCTCGAGCGGATTCACGATCTGGTCCTGCGTGCCCGACCAGAGGTACACCGGCTGCTCCCGCAGGTTCGACATCGGGTCGATCGTGCCCAGCGCCGATTGCGTCTCGAGGTAGGTTTCGGATGGCGCGAGCGTGCTGTTGTAAGAGGCCTGGTTGGTCGGCAGCGTCTCGCCGCCACAGTTCGCGAGTGCGGTGGCCGCGCCCCCGGTGCTCGCACACCAGTACACACCGCCCGCGTAGATCGCGGCACCTTTGAACGTCGAGGAATGTGCGACGTGCATCTGCACGGCCGCAAAGCCGCCCGCGGATATCCCGGCAACAAAGATCTTGGCCGGATCCACCTGGTAGCGCTGCAGCTTCACGATCGGTGGCGGCGAAGTGTCGGGCGGCGCGGCCCATGCCGCTGATTGCAGTGCGGCGACGCCGAGCGCCAGCATCAGCGGCCCCAGCAACCGGGAGTTGATTTGTAAGGCCATCGCGGTGATCTCCAGAAACTCGCAAGCACATGCTACGGAATGTTCTGGAGCCGCGCGTAGGACGCGATGCCGAGTTGGGAGCAAAGCGGCCGCTTCAGCTTCCGGCGGGGTGTGTTGATGCGGCAGCTTCGGTCTGGAATATCCGGGTGAAGTCGCAACACTCCTGCGCCAATGTGGTCACGGAAGCAATGAATGAACTCCGCTGGTCACCGCGAAAAAGCGCGACATAGTGCGTTGGGGGAAACGGCGGCGTCACCTTCAACATCGCCAGCATCCCGTTGTCGATCATCGGCTTGAGGCAGTGCCACGGCAGGTAGGTGACGCCCAAGCCCGAGACTGTCATCGAAATCAGGGCCAGCATGTTGTTGCTGTTCAGCGAAGACGCGGGCACCTTGAGCCCTTGTACGCCGAGCCAGCGATCCACCGCCATGCCAACGCCTGACTTGCTGCTCTGCATCAGCAGCCGGTATTTCGCGATGTCACGGATGTGCAGCGTCTTCTTCGTGTCGACCAACCCGGGCTTGCACATCCATGCCATTTCCAGTTCGCCGACCGGGCGCGCCTCACACCGCGGGTCTTCCAGCGCGTCGGGGACGATGACGACGTCGAGTTCGTCTTTCAAGAGCTTGTCGCGCAGCGCGATGCTCGTGTCGACATCGGGCTCGATCAAGACCTTGGGATAGAGCGATTCGATGCGCTGTACGAGCCGTGGCAACCATGTCATTGCGGTGAGTTCCGTCACGCCGATCCGCAAGCGGCGCTCGATGACTTCCGGGCGCTGGAATTGCTCGACGGCCGCATCGCGCTGGCTTAGCAGGCGCTGCGCCACCGCGAACATTTCCTCCCCCTTGTCCGTGAGGCGAGCCGTACGAAGCGTGCGATCGAAGAGTGGGGTGTCGAGCAACGATTCGAGTTCCTGCACGCGTTTGGAGATGGCGGATTGCGTCGCGTGCAACTTGGTGGCGGCCTGCGCGAATCCGCCGAGCCGCGCCACCCAGTAGATCGCTTCGAGCTGTTTGAAGGTCATCATGAAGAAGGCCTCGGGGATATCCCTAGATTCATCGATTTTATTCCGCAGGAACGAATCGTAAATATCGCTTTTTTTCTGATTCTCGCCGACCAACAATGCAGCCACATGCCCGAAATCCCCATCCACCATCAAGCCGTACCTGCGCTCGCGCCGGCACGCCTGGTCGACGCATTCGCCGGTGTCGTCACGCCGCATCTGAGCGACAACCTCGATCGCATGGCCGGCATCACGGCGCTCCGGCGCTGCCATCGCGGCCGCAAGCTCGTCGGCACCGCCTTCACCGTGAAGACGCGGCCCGGCGACAACCTGCCGATCTATCACGCGTTGCCGCTCCTGCGATCCGGCCACGTGCTGGTGATCGACGGGGGCGGCGATCTGGCCAATGCGCTCATCGGCGACCTCATCCTCACGTACCTCCTGCAGCGCGGCTGCGCGGGCGTCGTGATCGACGGCGTAGTGCGTGACAGCGCTGCATTCGCACAAGCCGACTTTCCTTGTTATGCACGCGGTATCTCGCATCGCGGCCCGTACAAGAACGGTCCGGGCGCGCTCAACGTGCCGGTGGCAATTGCAGGGCAGGTTGTGAACCCCGGCGACATCGTCGTGGGCGACGAAGACGGCGTAGTGACATTCCCGCAATCCGACGCCGAGCGCCTCCTCGAAGCGGCGCGCCGCAGTGCAGCGAAGGAAGAGGCGATTCGCGCCGAGATACTCACCGGCCGCGTCGAGCAGAGCTGGCTCGCGCCGTTCCTCGGCAAGCCCGCATAAGGCAGACGACATGAAACTCCTCGCAACCCGCCTCGACTCCGTCAAGCCGTCGCCCAGCATGGCGGCCAAGAGCCATGTCGACGCGCTCCGCGCCGCAGGCCGCACGATCATCGATTTCACGATCGGGGAACCCGATTTCCCGACGCCACCGCACATCGTCGCAGCAGGCATTGCCGCATTGAATTCCGGCCAGACGCGCTACACAGGATCGGCGGGCATCGCGCCGCTGCGCAATGCCATCGCCGCGAAGCTCGCCCACGAGAACGGCCTGGCGTACGAGTCTGAGGAGATCGTGATCGGGACCGGCGCAAAGCACGTGATCTACAACGCGCTCGCGGCAACGTTGAACGACGGCGATGAAGTGATCGTGCCCGCGCCGTATTGGGTCTCATATCCGGACATGGTCGCGCTGCACGGTGGAAAGCTTGTCATCGTGCCCAGCGACGAACGCAACGCGTTCAAGCTCGTGCCGCAGGCGCTCGAGCGCGCCATCACGCCGCGCACGCGCTGGCTGATCCTGAATTCCCCGAACAACCCGACGGGCGCTGTCTATACGGCGGCCGAACTGAAGGCGCTCGGCGACGTGCTCCTGCGGCATCCGCATGTCTGGGTGATGACCGATGAGATTTACGAGCACTTCGTCTATGGCGTCGTGAAGCACGTGTCGCTGCTCGCGCTCGTTCCCGAGCTCGCGAATCGGGCGCTCGTGGTCAATGGGATGTCGAAGGCGTACGCCATGACGGGCTGGCGCATCGGTTATGGCGCGGGCCCGCAAGAATTGATCCGCGCGATCACGCTGCTTCTGTCGCAAAGCACGTCATGCGCTGCGGCGATGAGCCAGGTCGCAGCCGTCAGGGCGCTCGAAGGCCCGCAGCAATGCGTCGCGGATGCGCGCCGATTGTTCGAAGAGCGCCGCGATCGCATGGTCGAACTGCTCAATCGCATTCGCGGCATTCGCTGCACCGCACCCGATGGCGCCTTCTATGTGTTCGCGTCGGTCGCTGGCCTCATCGGCACCACGACGCCGGCGGGGCACAAGCTGTCGAGCGACGTCGACGTCATGATGTATTTCACGGATGTCGCCGGCGTTGCCTCCATCGACGGCGCATCCTACGGGCTGCCGTCGCATCTTCGCCTTTCGTTCGCAACTTCCATCGAGAACATCGAAGCCGGTTGCGCCGCACTCGCCGGAGCCGTCGAGGCTCTCACTTTCTCCCCCATCAACGAGGAAACTTCCCATGCGTAAGCTCTCACTGATCGCCTTTGGGCTCGCGGCCGCGGCCCTCATTTCGCAGGCGGCCCACGCCGACCAGCTCGCCGACATCAAGCAGAGGGGCACGCTCGTTTGCGGAACACTCGGCACCGCGGAGCCTTTCAGTTTTCCGAATCCGCAGACGCGCGAGACGCAGGGCTACGACGTTGACTTCTGCGCCGCCGTCGCGAAGAGCCTCGGCGTGAAGCTCGAGCTCAAGCTCATCTCGGTGCCTGCGCGCATCCCCGAGCTGATCCAGGGCCGCGTCGACGTGCTCGCCGCCAACCTGGGTTGGACACCCGAGCGCGCGCAGCAGATCGCTTTCAGCGACAGCTACTTCGTGAGCAACCAGGTCGCCGCAGCGCGCCGCGCCGACAAGATGAAAACGCCGGCGGATCTTTCCGGCAAGCGTGTTGCTGCCGCAAAGGGCTCGACTTCCGAGGCCGGCGCGCGCAAGCACATCCCCAACGTGCAGACCGTGAGCTTCGAAGACACGCCGTCGATCTTTCTGGCCCTGCAGCAAGGTAAAGTGGACGGCGTCGTGATCTCCGAATTGACCCTGGTCGCGTGGAAGAAAGATGCCGAAAGCAGCCCCGTGCCGATCGACGTGCTGCAGCCCGCGCTGTTCTCCGAGCCGTGGGGCATTGGCATGCGCAAGAACGAAACTGCGCTGATCTCGAAAGTGAACGAGATTCTTTCGGGCATGGAAAAGTCCGGCGAGGCCCAGAAGATTTTCGACAAGTGGCTTGGCGTGGGCACGAAGTTCAACTTGCAACGCACGTTCAAGGTCGAGCCGATCAAGGGCTGAAGCCCCCGGTACCGACTCTCCATGCAACCGCTCGACTTCTCCATCCTGCTGCAGGGCGATGCGCCGCAAATGCTGGCGCATGGCATCGCGCTGATGCTGGAGCTCACGGCGGTTGCCTGGTTGATTGCGATGGTGCTCGGCACGCTGCTGGCCCTGGTGCGCATGACCCGCCTGAGAGTCGCGGAGGTCGCCGTCGGCGCTTGGGTCGAATATCACCAGAACGTGCCGATGCTCGTGCAGATCTTCCTCTGGTACTTCGGCATCGCCACGCTGCTGCCCACGGCGTTGCAGATGTGGCTGAACCGTCATGACGGCGAGTTCACCTTCGCGGTGATCGCTATCGGCCTGGCAACTTCGGCGTACATGTCCGAGGGCCTGCGCGGCGGTATCCGCTCGATTCCGTCATCGCAGATCGAGGCCGCCCGTGCGCTCGGCCTCTCCTATTTGCAGTCGTTCCGTCACGTCGTCTTCCCGCAGGCCTTCCGTATCGCGTTGCCAACGCTCGTCAACCACACGGTCCTGCTGTTCAAGAACACGTCGCTGGCCATGACCATTGGCGTGGCCGAGATGATGTACGCGACACGCGAAATCGAAAGCCGCACGTTCAAGACGATCGAGATCTACCTGCTCGCGACGGTGATTTATCTCGGGATCTCGCTGGTGATCATGGCCGGCGGCAGTTTCGCGGAGCGGCGCTTGCGCGTCGCCACGAGGTAACCGCATGGGCGACATTGCGGCGATCATCCACGACTACGGCGTCCTGCTGCTGGTAGGGCAGTACCCCACGGGGCCGCTGGGGGGCCTTGCGCTCACTTTTATCCTCGCGGTGCTGGGCCTTGCACTGGCCTTCCCGTTGAGCGTGATCCTGGCGCTCGCGCGCGTGAGCCCATTCCGGCTGCTCTATTGGCCGGCGACGGCGCTGGTCTACGTGATGCGCGGCTTGCCGCTCATCATGTTGATCTTCTGGGTTTACTTCTTCTTGCCGGTGCTCCTCGGGCGGCCAGTCAGCGGCTTCAGCACGCTGCTGGCAACGCTGGTGATCTACGAAGCGGCTTACCTGGCCGAGATCGTGCGCGCTGGCATCGAATCGCTTCCGCGGGGCCAGATGGAAGCGGCGCGCTCGGTCGGCCTCACCTACATGCAGGCCATGCGCAAGGTCGTGCTGCCGCAAGCGATCTACAACATGATCCCGGCGATGCTCAGCCAGCTCGTCTCGACGATCAAGGAAACGTCGCTGGGCTATGTCATCAGCGTGAACGAGCTCACCTTCGCGGCCAACCAGATCAACAGCACGTTGCTCACCAAACCGTTCCCCGTGTTCGTGGTACTCGCGACCATCTACTTCGTCTTGTGCTTTTCGCTGACGCAAGTGGCGCGGCAGCTGGAAAGGCGCGTGGCGCGCCGTCGCGCGGGCATCGCAGGAGCTACGGCCGCGCCCTTGGTCGTGCCGGACATAGCGGCGATTGCCGAATGAGGACTCCATGATTCAGTTTGAAGGCGTGAACAAGTGGTACGGCGACTATCGTGCGCTCCACGACATCGACGCGATTGTCGCCAAGGGCGAGGTCGTCGTCGTGTGTGGGCCCTCGGGCTCGGGCAAGTCGACCTTGATCCGTACCGTGAACCGGCTGGAAGAGATCCAGAAGGGCCGCATTCTCTTCGACGGGCAAGACGTGCATGCGCCATCGCTCGACGTGAACCGTTTTCGCAGCCGCGTCGGCTTCGTGTTCCAGAGCTTCAACCTCTTCCCCCATCTCTCGGTCGCCGACAACATCATGCTGGCGCCGACCACGGTGCTTCGTCGCGACAAGTCACAGGCCCGCAAGCGCGCGGAGGAGTTGCTTGCGCGTGTCGGCCTCGCAGCCAAGATCGACGCTTACCCCGGCCAGCTTTCCGGCGGCCAGCAGCAGCGCGTCGCCATCGCGCGTGCGTTGGCCATGGATCCCCCTGCGATGCTGTTCGACGAGCCCACGAGCGCGCTGGACCCTGAAATGGTCGGCGAGGTGCTGCAGGTGATGAAGTCGCTCGCGCGTGATGGCATGACGATGATCTGCGTCACGCACGAGATGAACTTTGCACGGGAAGTGGCTGACCGCGTGCTTTTCATGGACCACGGCCGTATCGTCGAGACGGGCACGCCGGACGGCTTCTTCTCGAACCCCCAAAGCGATCGTGCGCAACGGTTCCTCGCCGACCTGCGCTCTCATTGAATTCATTCCACATATGCAAAACGAATCGAAAGGCGAGGCCTTTCCCGCCGGGCTGTCGCAACAGATCAAATCGCGCTTCCACCATGTCGACCATGACTTCATGGGTCGTAGGCGAATCTATTTCGAGAACTCCGGTGGCTCGCTGCGTCTGAAGGCCGCCACCGAGGCGGCGGCGAACGTGGACGCGATTCCCGACAGCGCGGAACGAATCCACGAAGTCGCGGCGTGGTTGAAGCAGGTGCAAGTGCGCGGTACAGACGACGTTCGCGTCATCCTCAACGCGAAAGGCGGCGTTGTCCACGCGTCGCTCACGGCATCGGGTGCGATGTTCGATATGATCCGGGCCGTCGCAGAAAACGTGCCCGGCGACAACATCGTGACGACCGTGCTCGAACATCCGTCGGCCTATGACGCCGCCGCGATCTATGCAAGCCGCCTCGGCAGGGAGCTGCGAGTTGCGCGCAGCAATCCGGCAACGGGGGGTATCGACGTCGATGAGATCGTCCGGCTCGTTGACGCGCAGACGTGCATGCTGGTGCTGATCCAGGCATCGAACATCTCGGGCGCGAAGCTCGAACTCGCGCAAGTCGTGCGCCGCGCGCGCGAGATCAAGCCGGACCTTTACGTCGTCGTCGATGCCGTGCAGCATGCACCGCACGGCTTGATCGACCTGCAGGAGACGCCGGTCGACGGGATCAACATCGCGCCCTACAAATTCTTCGGCTGCCGCGGTTCGGGGTTTTCATGGCTCTCCGAGCGCGCGGCCGTATTGCCTCACCACAAGCTCGCCGGCAAGAGCCCCGATTTCTGGGACCTGGGCAGCGCGGCACCGTGGCAATTTGCCGTCATGACAGAGATCGTCGACTACGTGTGCTGGATCGGTGAGCAGTTCACGGCCGAGAAGGACCGGCGAGCTCTCTTCGTGCACGGCATCGAGCGGATCACCCTGCACGAGCGGGCGCTCTTGAACCGGCTGCTGGAAGGATCGCAGGATACGCCGGGATTGCGCCGCATTTCCGGCGTCACGGTGCTGCTGGACCACGACGACTTGCCGTTGCGCGACCTGATCCTCGCGATTTCGATCGATGGGCTCGAGCATTCGCAAGCGGTGCGCGAATACGAAAAGCGCGGTGTGATCGTTTACGAGCGCGTGGCGTCGAGCATCTATTCGGGGCGAATGCTGAAATCGCTCGGCATCGAAGGTGCGGTGCGCGTCTCGCCACTCCATTGCCACACGTTCGACGACGTGGACCAATTTCTCGAGGTGACTCGGGAAATCGTCAGCCGCGCAACGACAACGCCTTGACCCCCGCCGCGATCGTCTGCTTGCAGCCCCAGTAGCCTTCCCACGGATCGGCCTGCTGGAACGACAGGTGCTCGCGCGCCGTGCGCACGGTCCACTGGTTGCCGCCCTTGAGCGCGCCCAGGTCTTCCCACGCGACGGGCATCGACACGCCGAGCCCGGGCCGTGAACGCGCAGAGAAGGCGGCGGCCGTCGTCGCGCCGTGGCTGTTGCGCAGGAAGTCGATGAAGATGCGGCCCACGCGATTGGCCGCACCGCTCTTGGCGACGAAGCGCTGCGGGATCACTTTCGCCATGTGCTGCACCACGCTCTCGGAAAACGCCTTCACCGCGTCCCAGCCTTCGCGCGGCGTCAGCGGCACCACCACATGCAGACCCTTGCCGCCGCTCGTCTTCAGCCAGGCCTGCAGCCCCAGCTCGGTGAGCATGCCGCGCACCAGCAGCGCCGCCTCCTGCACGTGCTGCCAGGTCACGCCTTCGCCGGGGTCCAGGTCGAAGATCACGCGGTCGGGCTTGTCGATCTTCTTCCCCGTCGCGTTCCACGTGTGGAATTCGATCACGTTCAATTGCGCCGCCGCGACCAGCGCCTTGCGCGTCGGGATCTCGATCAGCGAGGGATGGCCGGGCCACAACCCGGCGGGCAGTTCGCGCACCTCGGTGATCGCCTGCTCGTTCAGGTGCTTCTGGTAGAACAGCTCGCCGGCCACGCCATTGGGGCCGCGCACCAGAGAGCACGGCCGCCCCTTCAGATGCGGCAACATCCACTGCGCCACCGACTCGTAATAGCGCACCAGTTCGAGCTTGGTCACGCCGCTTTGCGCGTCGACCACGCGCTCGGGGTTCGACACCTTGATGCCGTCGACCACGCTGCCGCCCGACTGCAATAGCGTCGGCCCCGCCGGCATCACGGCGTCCTCGCGCCGGACCTGCGCGGCAGTCTTGTCGGCGCGCAGCGCAATGAACTTCGCGTGGCGCAGTTGCTGCTCGGGCGTCCAGTCCGAGAACTCCACTTCCGCGACCAGGCGCGGCTGCACCCAGATAGGAGTCGCGCTCGTCGTGCCCCAGCGGCTGCGTCCGCCTGGCGGTTTGACGCTGCTGAAGGGCGTCGCCGGCAGTTCCATCTTCGCCAGCTTCTTCTTCAGCGCCGCGGCGGTCTTTGCATCCCAGCCCGTGCCGACGTTGCCCACGTAGCGCAGCGTGCCGTCGGCTTCGTACACGCCGAGCATCAGCGCGCCGATCTCGGATGCGGTGCCGGTGCGATCGCTGTAGCCGCCCACGACGAACTCCTGCCGCAACTTGTTCTTCAGCTTGAGCCAGGTCTCGGTGCGACGCGATTCGTACGGCGCGTCCTTGCGCTTGGCAATGACGCCTTCCAGGCCCATGCGGCGCGCCGATTCGAGGATGGACGCCGCATCGGCATCGAACGCGGCGGAGAAGCGCAGCCGCGGGTGCGGGTGTTCTTCCATCAGGCGTTGCAGAAGTTGCCGTCGCGCCACCAGCGGCACCTTGCGCAAGTCGTAGCCTTCGAGCCAGGGCGCGTCGAACAGGAAGTACTCGATGTTGTCGCTGCGCGAAGTGTCGATGGCGCTTTGCAGCGCGTGGAAGTCGGGCAGGCCGTTCGCGCCGATCACGACGATCTCGCCGTCGAGCCACGCGCTACCCAAACCGAGCGACGCGATCGCTTGCACCAACGCCGGCATCTTCGCGGACCAGTCGTGGCCGCCGCGCGTGATGAGCTGCACGTTCGCACCTTCGACGCGCGCTAGCAGGCGGTAGCCATCGAACTTGATCTCCCAGATCCACTGGTCCGATGCGGGCGCGGCCGCGGCCAGCGTCGGCAACTGCGGCGCGAGTTTCGCGGGCAGCGGCGACTGCACGGCACCGGCCGGAATTCCATCGCTGCTCGCGACGGCTTCGGCCTTCAAGGGCTTGGCGATCACGCTGTCGGGCAATGCGCTCAGCACGTCGTATTCGGCGCGCGGCCGCGCTTGCCGGTCGCGCTTCTTGAACAGGATCCAGGCCTCTTGCTTGTCGCCGGGCTTCGCGATGCGCACCAGCTCCCAAAGGCCCGCAAGCTTGTGGCCGTGCAGCGTGAAGACGAGCTTGCCCGCCTTCAGGCCTTCGCGCGGATCGGCTGCGGGCTCCCAGGTGCCGCGGTCCCACACGATGACGGTGCCCGCGCCGTACTGCCCTTTGGGGATCGTGCCTTCGAAGCCGCCGTAGTCGAGCGGATGGTCTTCGACGTGGATCGCGATCTGCTTGTCGGCGGGGTCGAAGCTCGGGCCCTTGGGCACGGCCCACGAGAGCAGCACGCCGTCGAGCTCGAGGCGGAAGTCGTAGTGCAGCCGGCTCGCCCAGTGCTTCTGCACGACGAACGACAGCGCATCGCCGCGCGCTTTGACTTCGCCGCGCGGCTCGCCCGTGATGTTGAAATCGCGCTTGGCCCAGTAGCGCGCCAATGCGTTCTTGTGTTCATCGGACCCGCTGGCGGGTCGGGCGGACTTGGGCTTGCGCGCCGCCATGAGCCGCTCAGCGTTGCAGGCGGCGGTACGCGCTGTAGTGGCGCAGCGCGCCTTGCTCGTCGCCCGCTTCCTGATGCAACTGCGCCAGATTGAAATGCGCGTCGGCCAACGTGGGGTCGAGCTCCAGGCTGCGCTCGTAGCTCGCCGCGGCTTCGTCGAGAAGCTCCAGGTGATCCAGCGCGACGCCGCGGTTGAAGTGCAGCAGCGCCGATTCAGGGCAATGCTCCAGCCCCGCGTCGGACAGGCGCACGAGCTCGCTGAAGCGGCCGGCTTCGGACCACAGCACGCCCAGGTTCAGGTACGCCTCTTCGAGTGTGGGATCGAGGGCCAGGGCCTGCAGGTAAGTTGCCTCGGCCGCGGCCGGGTCGCTGTCTTCCAACGACTGGGCCCGTTCGAACAGCGACTGCGCATCGTTGTCATTGCGGGCTTGACCCGCAATCCAGGCGGCGCCCAAACGGCTGCCGTCTGGATGCCGGATCAAGTCCGGCATGACCGAAGCTGTGGTGCCGTGCCCAATCATGTCCGGCATGACGACTGTGGTGCCCGCCACCGGCGCCACATCGAAATCCATCAGCAACTGCCCGCTGTCCGACTGCAGCTGCCCGCTGCGATCGCGCACGGCCACGTCCGCGCCGATGGCCGTGATGCGAAGCCCCGTCAGCGGCAACTCGTCGGGCAGCGTCGCCTTCAGGCGCGCGAGCGATTTCAGGATGCGCCGCGGTGGGATTCCGTTGCGCTGCAGCGTGTGCGCCGTGCGCAGCAGCATCAGGTCCTGGAACGTGAATCGCCACTCGTTGCGCCGGCCGCGCGCGGGCTTGACGAACCCCGCATCGATCAGCCCGCCGACGATGTGGCGCGACAGGCCGAGCATCGCCTGGACGCGGCGCAGCGTGAAAGTGGAACTGTCGTCGGCCAGGGTCACCGCATCACTTGCGGGCCCGCGCCTTCGCGGGCGTGGCGACGGTTTCGGCGGCGGGCTCCGCGGCGCGCTTCGCACCCTTGCGTTCCTTCGTCGGGGCCACCGGCTTCTTCGCGAGGCTCTGGCGCAGCGCCTCCATCAGGTCGATCACCTGCGCCGTGCCTTGCGTCTCTTCGTGCGCCGCAGCCACCACCTGCTTGCCGGCGATCTTCTCGTCGATGGCGGCCAGGATGCGCTTCTTCTCCTCGTCGACGTATTGCGCCGGGTCGTAGCTGTCGGTGGAGATCTGCTCGATCAATTGCAGCGCGAGCTGCATCTCGGCCGGCGACACGTCCACCTTCTCGATGCCCAGGTCCTTGTGCGACCGCACTTCCTCGGCATACAGCAGCTGCTGCAGCACGAGGCCGTCTTCGCAGGGGCGCACCTGCACCACGTATTGCTTGGCCTTCCACGCCCACTTGGCAAGCGCGCAGCGGCCGCTTTGCCGCATGGCCTCGGCGAGCAGCGCATACGGCTTGCCGCCGCGCTTGTCGGGAGCCAGCAGGTAGGCTTTGTCGTAGTACAGCGGGTCCACCGACTTGGCCGGGATGAACGACAGGATCTCGATGGTCGGGCTGCTCGACTCCTCGAGCGCCTTCAGCTCTTCCGGCGTGAAGAGCACGAAGCGGTCCTTCTCGAATTCGTAGCCTTTCACCATGTCGGAACGCGGCACGACGACGGTCGGGTCTTTCTCGGAGACGTACTGCTGCTTCACGCGCGAGCCGTCCTTGGTGAGCATGTTGAACTTCACCGAACTCGACGACTCGGTCGCGGAATACAGCTTGACGGGGATCGACACGAGGCCGAAAGACAGCGTCAGCGATGCGATGGAACGGGCGGCCATGGGAGGTACCTTTCTCGCGCCGGCCTGCTTTGCGTACGCCGGCGGCGCTGCGGCGAGGGGCTATGGTAAGCCGGGAGCGCCCCGCTGTGAACCTTTCCGTGGGGTTCGCGCTACAGGCGTTGCCGAACGGGCTACGCCTTGCCGCGCTCGCGGCTCACCTTCGCCGGCGCTGGTGCTCCTGGCAAGGGTGAGGACCAGCGCACGATCGTGCCATCCCCGAACTTGAACGTGTAATTCGCTCGTCATCCGGCTCATTTCCGCTTCCGGCCAAGAGCGGTTTGTCGTTGCGATCCGCTATGCGGCGCCGATTCATGGGCGTGATCGGGAGTGCTATTCGAAATTCAAAAGTACCTTCATGGCTTGCGACCGATCGGCGGCCAGCTTGAATGCCCGTCCTGCGTCGCGATAGGGGAGCGTCGCCGAGATCAGCGGCTTCACGTCCACCAGCCCTTTGTTCAGAAGCTCCACCGCCACGGCGAATTCCTCATGGAAGCGGAATGCGCCGCGCAAATCGAACTCCTTGGCGACGATAGTGTTGATCGGCAAGGTCATTTCGCCGCCCAGGCCCACTTGCACGATGACGCCGCGCGGCCGCACCGCGTCGAATGCACCGCGCAGTGCGCGTTCATTGCCGCTCGCTTCGAACAGCACATCAAACTGCCCCTTGTCGGCGTGATAGCGCGCCAGCCGATCGGCTTCCTCGGCGACATTGATGGCTTCGTCGGCGCCCACCTGCAGCGCTTTCTTCAGTGGATAGGGCCCAACGTCTGTGACGACGATCTGCGCCGCGCCGGCACGGCGCGCGGCGATCACGAGCAACGCGCCGATCGGCCCGCAGCCCGTCACCAGCACTTTCTTGCCCAGCAGATCGCCGGCCCGCCGCACTGCATGCAGCGCGACCGACAGGGGCTCGGCCATCGCGCCTTCGTTGTCGCTCAAGGTGTCGGCGAGCAGGTGCGCCTGGTAGGTTTCCACCACGATTTCCTGCCTGAATGCTCCTTGCACGTGAGGTGTCCGCATGGCGCTGCCGTAGTAACGCATGTCCAGGCAATGGTTCTGAAGGCCTTGCTGGCAGAACCGGCACAGGCCGCAAGGGCGGCTCGGGCTGATGGCGATGCGCTGGCCCAAGCTGAAACTACCGGCATCGGGCCCCAGCTCCTCGATGATGCCCGCCACCTCGTGGCCCAGCACCATCGGTTCCTTGATGCGCACCGTGCCGAATCCACCGTGCTGGAAGTAATGCAGGTCGGAGCCGCAGATACCGCCAGCGCGCACGCGTACACGCAGTTGCGCGGACTCGAGGGCCGGCGTGGGGTAGGTCTCGACGCGCAAGTCGCCGGGAGAGTGGATGACAAGTGCGTCCATCAGAAGGCTTTCGGAAAGTGAAGGGTGCGCGGGCTTACAGCGTCGCGGTGACGCCGCCATCGACATACAGGATATGCCCGTTGACGAAGTTCGACGCCTCGCTGGCCAGGAAGATCGCGGCGCCCACCAGGTCCTCTACGTCGCCCCAGCGGCGCGACGGCGTCCGCGCCATCAGCCAGCTGCAGAACTCCTCATTCTTCGTCAGCGCTTCGGTCAGCTCGGTCTTGAAATAGCCGGGCCCCAGGCCATTGACCTGGATGCCGTACTGGCCCCAGTCGATCGCCATGCCTTTGGTCAGCATCTTCACGGCGCCTTTGCTCGCCGTGTAGGGCGCAATATTCGGCCGGCCCAGCTCGCTTTGCACCGAACAGATATTGATGATCTTGCCGCGCTTGCGCGGGATCATCCGCCGAGCCACGGCCTGACCCACCAGGAAAACGCTGTCGACATTGGTGCGCATCAGCTCGTCCCATTGCGCCTTCTCGAAGTCCTGCAGCGGTGCGCGCCGTTGCATACCGGCGTTGTTCACCAGGATGTCGATGGCGCCGATATCGCGCTCGATGATGTCGATCGCACTCGTCACTGCCTCGGCCGAAGTGACGTCGAAGTTCGCAGTGTGGACGGCGGCACCGGCGCCCCGCAGCTGCTGCGCCGCAGTCTCGAGTTTGTCCGCGTTGCGCGCGTTGAGGACGACGGTGGCACCTGCGGCCGCCAGTCCACCGGCCAGTGCGTAGCCGATGCCCGCGCTGGAGCCTGTCACAAGCGCCGTGCGCCCGGAGAGGTCGAACATGTTCAATACTTGGTTCATATCGCTCTTTCGATCGAGGCGCTGAGCCCCAGCCAGTCCAGGATTTTGCGGGTCTGCAGGGCCAGCGGATCGGTGGCCTGGACGCGAAGCACTCCCTCGTCTTCGGCCGGGACTTCCAGCGCCGCAAATTGGCTGGCTACCAGGCCCGGCGGGAAATAGTGTCCGGGGCGTTCCCCGACGCGGCAATGCGCCTCGGCCAAGGTGATCTCCAGATAGACGATGCGCAGGGCGGGCTCGGCTGCGCGAAGCCTGTCGCGATAACTGCGCTTGAGCGCGGAGCAAGTCAGCACGGCGGTTCCTTTTGCCTTCGCGACCAACTCGCCGAGCTTGTCGAGCCACGGAGCGCGATCGATGTCCTGCAACGCGATGCCGTCGCGCATCTTCTGCTGGTTCGACGGCGAATGGTGTTCGTCACCTTCGATCAGCGCCGCATCCAACCGGCGCGCCAGTTCGGCAGCCACGGTGGACTTCCCGCATCCGGCGACGCCCATGACCAATATCTTTTCGTGCCGCGATCCGGTCATTTCGCGAGGACCTCGGGGTTGACGGGCGTCAGCGGCCGGCCGGGGTTCGGTCCGCAACCGAGCGCCGCGATCAGGTTGTCGGCGGCCAACTGTGCCATCGCGCGGCGGGTCTGGACCGACGCGCTGCCGATGTGCGGCGTGATGACGATGTTGGGCACCTCAAGCAGTTCAGGGTGAACGCGCGGCTCGCCCTCGAAAACATCCAATCCGGCTGCTGCGATCTTGCGAGTGCGCAAAGCGGCCGCGAGCGCTGCGTCGTCGACGATGCCGCCGCGGGCGATGTTGATCAAGGTGGCCGTGGGCTTCATCGCAGCCAGCTCTTTCGCGCCGATGGCGTGATGGGCTTCCGGCGAATAAGGCAGTACCAGCACCAGGTGATCAGCCTCGCGCAGCAGTGTGTCCTTGTCCACGTATTGCGCTTGCGAGCCGGCCTCCAGCTCCGGCGCCAGCCGGCTGCGGTTGTGATAGATCACCCGCATGCCGAAGCCCACCGCACCGCGCCGCGCGATGGCCTGGCCGATGCGTCCCATGCCGAGAATGCCGAGTGTGGTGCCGTAGACGTCGCCGCCCACGAACTGGTCGTAAATGCCCGTCTTGGTCCATTCGCCCCGACGCACGAATCGTTCGGCCTCGGTGATGCGTCTAGCGGTGGCCATCAGCAGCGCGAATCCGAAATCGGCGGTCGTCTCCGTCAGCACGTCCGGGGTATTGGTGACAACGATGCCGCGTGCACTGCAGGCCGCGACGTCCACGTTGTTGTAGCCGACGCCGACATTGCAGACGGCGCGCAGTTGCGGGCACGCATCGAGCAGCGCCGCGTCGATGCGCTCGGTGCCGGTGCTCATCACGCCGGTTTTGCCTTGCAGGCGTGCCACCAGCTCTTCGGGCTTCCAGACGTTGTCGGCCGGGTTGTCGGCGACGTCCAGGGAGTGCCGCAGGCGAGCGATGACTTCCGGAAACGTGGCGCGGGTGACGAGGATGGAGGGACTGGTGGGGGTCGTCATGGCGAGGCGCGCGATCAATTGTTGCAACGCGCTTCCAGCGCGTCGATGAACGAGCGGTCCCAGCGGCCTTCCTTCATCGCCTGGATGGTCTTGGCTTCCGCTTCCAGGTGGGCACGCGCCTTGCCGATCAGCTCTTCGATACCCGGCTGCGGAATTGCCAGCAATCCGTCCTGGTCGCCCACGACGATGTCGCCGGGGTTCACGACCATGCCGCCGACGCTGATGGGTACGTTGATCTCGCCGGGGCCGTCCTTGTAGGGCCCGCGATGCGTGACCCCACGCGCGTAGACGGGGAAGTCGCGCTCGCGGATCTCGGCCACGTCGCGCAACGCGCCGTCGATCACCACGCCGACGACACCGATGCTTGCGGCGTAGAACGACAGGATGCCGCCGACCCCCGCGTTATTCAGGTCGCCGCCAGCATCGATCACCAGCACGTCACCCGGCCGGCAGAACTCCAGCGCGCGCAAGTAGGTCAAGTTGTCGCCGGCACGGGAGCGTGCGGTGACGGCCGTGCCGGCCATGGTGGTCTTGCCGGGACGGTGATACGGGTGCAAGCCCACGGTGCCGATGTTGCGGTGCATGTTGTCGCTGAGGGCGGCAACGGGAATTTCGCGCAACATGGCGATGACTTTTGGGTCCGCCTGGGCGACCGAAGGGACTTTGCGAATGGCTTTGTAGGTGCTCATGGATTTCCTGGATGTGTGCGAATCCGGCGGCGTGTCAGCGCAGCGCCGCGACGGCGCGCGCGATGCGCGTGCAGCCTTCTTCGAGGATGTCGATCGATGTCGCGATGGACAGGCGGAAGTAGGGCGACAGCCCGTACGCCGTGCCCGCGACGACGGCGACGCCCTCGCTCTCGAGCAGGTACATCACGACATCGCCGTCCTGTTCGAGCCGCTTGCCGGTGGGTGTCGTCTTGCCGATGAGGCCGCTGCAATTGATATAGAGATAGAACGCGCCCTCGGGCGAGCGGCAACTGAGGCCGGGAATGGCGTTGATGCGCGCCAGCGTCGTGTCGCGCCGCTGCTTGTAGACGGCCACGCTATCGGCAACGAACGACTGATCGCCGTTCAGCGCGGCCGCTGCCGCCGCCTGGCTGATGGAGCAGCAATTGCCGGCCGATTGCGACAGGAACGTGTCCAGCGCCTGCACCAGGTCGCGCGGGCCTGCAGCCCAGCCGATGCGCCAGCCGGTCATGGCGTAGGTCTTGGACACGCCGTTGATCGCCAGCGTGCGCTCGCGCAGCTGAGGCGCCGCGTTCAGCAAATGCGGCGTGTGCTGGCCGTCGAAGCGGATGTGCTCGTAAATGTCGTCGGTCATGACGAGCACGTCCGGATGCGCAGTCAGCACTTCGGCCAACGCGCGGTATTCGGCGATGGTGTAGCTCGCCCCGGTCGGATTGCTTGGTGAGTTGAGGATGAGCCAGCGCGTTCGGGGCGTGATCGCGGCCGCCAGCTGGGCGGGCGTGATCTTGAAGCCGTTCGCTTCGGGGCAAGGCACGGTGACGGGCGTGCCCTCGCTTGCGAGCACCATGTCCGGGTAGGAGACCCAGTACGGCGCGGGGATGATCACTTCGTCGCCCGGCTGCAGCGTGACCGCCAGCGCGCTATAGATCGCGCTCTTGGCGCCGTTGGTCGCGATGATTTCGTTCGCTTCGTAGTGCAGGCCGTTCTCGCGTTCGAGCTTGGCGACGATGGCCTGGCGCAACTCGACGGTGCCGGCCATGAGCGTGTAGCGCGTGGCGCCTTTTTCCATCGCGGCCGCCGCGGCAAGGCGGATGTGCGGGGGGGTATCGAAGTCCGGCTCGCCCACCACCAGGTTGACGATCGATTTACCCTGGCGGCGCAATTCGTTGGCGCGATCGGCGGCCGAGGTGCTGGGCGAGGGCTTGATGCGCCTGACGCGATCGGCAATGCGGGAGGTATTCACGGCGGTCCTTGGCTAGCGACTGAAGACCGCGTAACAGTACGACCGTCCGCGCCCGAACGCCAAGACGAGATCGCTCTGCCCAAATAGGCAACGCTTATGGATTGCCCCGCGGTTCAGTGGCATCATCAGAAGACCTTCTGGTCGAATCCAGCAGCATGAACCTCAGGCGACTCAAATATTTCGTCAAGATCGTCGACATCGGCAGCCTCACACAGGCGGCCGATCTGCTGCACATCGCCCAGCCGGCCCTGAGCCAGCAACTGGCCACTCTCGAGGGTGAGGTTCACCAGCAATTGCTCGTGCGGACCAAGCGCGGGGTGACACCGACCGAGGCCGGCAAGGTGCTTTACCGGCATGCGCAATTGATCCTGCGGCAATGCGAGCAGGCGCGGGTCGACATGGCCGCGGCGGAACGCGCGCTATCCGGCTCCGTGTCCGTGGGCTTGGCGCCCGGCACCGCGGCGTCGGCGCTGGCGTTGCCGCTCTTGCGAACCGTGCGCGCCCGCCACCCAGGCGTCCTGCCCTACTTGAACGAGACCTACGGCAGCACGCTCTCCGAGCTCATCATGAATGGCCGCATGGATCTGGCCGTGCTCTATGGGGGTCACACGGCAGTGCACGGCTTGTCGTTCCTGCCGCTGTTGAAAGAACAGCTCTTCGTCGTCGGACCCAACAGCATGCCGGCGCCGCCCGACCAGGTGCCGCTGCGAATGCTGGGCGACATGGACCTGTACCTGGCGCGTCCCTACAACGTCGTGCGCAAGATGGTGGACGAAGCGTTCGCCGGCGCGGGCATGACGCCGCGCGTCGTCGCGGAAATCGAATCCGCCGGTACCTTGAAGGCGGTGATCGCCGATGGCCTGGGCGCCACGATCCTGCCGGCATCCATGGCGGGCGAGGTCGTCGCCTCGTGCAACGCGTGGCAATGCCGGATCGTCGATCCGATCATCGAGGCCCCGCTGGCGCTGTGCCAGTCGGACCATTTGCCGCTGTCGGAGCCCGCGCAGGCCGTGAAGGAAATCCTGCTCGAACTGGTCACGGCGCTGCCGCACAGCCTCCTGTCGACGGAACATTCGGCGTCATAAGCGAGCCTTATCTCGGGAGAGACATTCCGTCTTTGCGCCGCGCGACCGGCGCCGATAGTGTTGCGGTCTGGTGAAGGACATGGACCTGCAACAGATCAAGACATTCATCGATGCGATGGCGTCGTCCGACCTGGCCGAGATGGAAGTCAGCCGGGACGGCTGGACGCTGCGGCTCGTGCGACGCGCAGTCGCAGGGGCGCCGACGGCGCCAGTGCGCGCCGCGGGGTTGCAGAAGGCGGCGACCGGCGGTACGTTGCCCGCTACGGCGCCCGAGGTTGCCGCTCGCGACAACGAAGTGCGGGCACCGCTCTATGGTGTGGTGCACCTGCAGCCCTCACCGGGCGAGCCGGCTTTCGTCGCGGCAGGTGCCTCGGTCAAGGCGGGCCAGACGCTGTGCGTG
>Ga0157376_10000819_pt1 | contig 20406 bp, 20 predicted proteins | sample M45metaG_FD_121801 | JGI IMG/M metagenome (GOLD analysis project Ga0157376, IMG submission 121801) | Miscanthus rhizosphere microbial communities from Kellogg Biological Station, Michigan, USA - M4-5 metaG | ecosystem: Host-associated > Plants > Roots > Rhizosphere > Soil | place: USA: Michigan... | reverse complement strand
TGCCGATTTCTTCCTGTGGTGCGGCGGCCAAGGTCGCCCCACACTTCCATAAAGCCGCAGCGCTTACTTGTTGGGGCCGTTCGCACAGTAGGTCTATTAGAATTTTCTTCAGATCGAACGCAGTGGCTGTCTCACCACTCGTCATGCACATCAGTGCGACGACCGTGAATGACCGTACCATTAGGGCTCCCAGGCTTTGCCGGGCCCCCGCATTTTGCAGCTTGGACCTGACTAGTGTCGCAATCAAGGCGCTCGTTCGCGCGGAGGCGGAAGGCAGTCGCGACGGCTTAGACAGTTTTTACTTTGGCTGGGGAGTGCCGCCGCGTTGGCAGCCTTTTCTATTCACCTTTTCTACTGCGTATTGAAATCTGCCATCGCCTGTTCGCGTGTCGGCGGTGTGTGGTTATCTTTGAATGGCCGCCATACCCAAACCCATCGTATAGGCACCACACCCCTTTCGATAGCAAGCCGTTATCTGTGGACAATAGAACGTTAGTGCGAGTGCATCTCACACCGCATTAGGGAGGAGCAGCGAATGCGATGTCCTACCGAACCATCTTGTCCCGCCGCAGCTTCAGCCCTAAGTGCGGCATGCATTTTTGCCCGTGGAGGCGCTCATGTAGGAGTGCATCACGCTCGTGTAGGAGTGTTGCCCGCCGTGGAGTTTATCGCGGAACTTATGCCAACCGCGGAATTTATCGCGGAGCGGCGGTGGGCCTCGGCGCCGTTGCAGTAGGAACAGCTGCGGCGCGCGCTTACAACTACAATTCCGGTTACGGTTATGCTCCCTACTATGGTGATTCAAGCTACGTATGGTGGTGATACAGGCTATGCTCAACGACCCTACGGACAATACAGGGCGTGGCGAAACTGGTGACACAGTTCTGATCGGGCGTGATCTAGTTCGATCAATCAGGGCTCGCGGCCCGCGTCACCGAGGTGATGTAACATCAGGACTGCGCTATGAAGTCCTCGCCTAGAGCACGGCCCCGATCTCCCATCTCTGGAGATCAGGGCCATATTAGAAATTAGTTGTGCCTCGATGAGGCTAAACATGGCGGCATGGAAACCGCTCATGGGCGTTTGGAAATCCGACACGATTAAATTCATGCAACAGGAACTTTTGGACGAGCAACGGTGGAGAGTTGGTCCTGGTCCTCCACGGAACGGAGGCATGATCAGCGTGGCGTTCGTCGTCGTGTTTCTAGTTGGTATAGCCATCGGCGACATTGTGTTTGCGCACGAAAGTAAGTCAATGCAAACCCGTCGCACGACGCGAGGGCCGTGATTTCCCTTCTAAACAGTGTGTTGCCAAACATGCGGTAACAAAGTAAAAAACTGAGGCCGCTAATTGGCGGCCCTCTTTTATTTTAACACTGCCATGTCCGCTATTCGCGTGGCAAAAATAAGTACCTAATTCTCGACGCTCGTTACAACTTTCAGGCGCGGCTTGTCGATTTGCATGACTTCGCGATAGGCGCCCATATAGTCCAAAGCCATTCGTCGTGCCGTGAATCGCTCTTCAAATCGTTTCCGTACTTGCCGCCGATCGAGTTGGGTAATGCGGTTGACGGCGTTTGCAGCTGAGAGTTCGTCTTCAACAATATAGCCGGTCACGTCGTCCTCAACGATCTCTGGCACTGATCCGCGATTGAATGCGACCACCGGTGTCCCGCAAGCCATGGCTTCGATCATCACGAGTCCGAAGGGTTCAGACCAATCAATCGTTACCAACAGCGCGATCGCACCACACAGAAACTCAGACTTTTCCTGGTCACTAATTTCGCCGACATATTCGATAAGCGGGGGATCCAAAAGCGGTTTGATGATCTGCTCGTAATAGTCCTGATCGACAGGATCGACCTTGGCGGCAATCTTCAAGGGTATGCCGCATCGTCGAGCGATTCGGATGGCCCTATCCATGGATTTTTCCGGTGCGATGCGGCCGAGCGCGGCGAGATAAGCCGGCTTTGTCGGACGGGGGGTCAACAATTCCTCGGGAACGCCGTGATAAATCGTTCTTATCCAGTTGGCTTGCAGGACTGGCCTGCGTTGCGAATTGGAAATCGAAACGATTGGCGTTCTGCCAAATGTTTTGAAGACCGGTTGATGCTCAGGCAGATCAAGTCTGCCATGCAAAGTGGTTATGAATGGGGTCCGCTGTCGGGAAAAGAGCGAAAAGGGGTAATAGTCGAGGTGGAAATGTAGCAAATCGAACTCGTCGCAACGCTGGCGCACGTTTTCCAACATGACCATGTGCAGTGCGTTTGCGTCGCGGATCGAGCCGTCGAGTCGCAAAGCCCTAGGCCAGACCGCCTCAAGATTGGCTGAGGTGTGCGAATCCCCGCTTACAGCGTGACATCATTGCCGAGAGTTACAAGTTCTTCCGTAAGCCAATGAACGACCCGTTCCGTACCTCCATAAAGTTTGGGGGGAATTGCTTCGGTCAGGGGGGGCAATCTGCGCGATGCGCATAATAACATCCAATTCCTCGTGGAACCCCTGAAAAACCTTTAACCCCCGAATTGCGAAGTCAGAATTTGGGAACGTTTTCTTGCCGGCCTTGTTCCCAAAAAGGGGCGTCGCACGTGCAATCTGGTGTCCGATATGCAGGCGACCATATGTTGGATGGAACCCCGTTTCCCGGTGCGGTCACGCGCCCCAAATAATTGGCCGTCACTATTTCAAAACAAACTGGTTGTGACGCATGGATAATTTCGTCGGCTATGCGGATAGGCCTTTTGCATTCATCGGCCGCTATCTGAAGGAACGCTGGCGGTCTCATACCGTGATTGTGACATTTATCGCTCTCGCCGTGATGTGTTCAGTGGGAACTCAGTATGCGGTCAAGTTTTTGGTTGACAGCTTAACGACTGGGATACCCCAGAAGGTATGGTTGACCTTTTCATTGCTGGTCTCTCTTATCGCCGCAGACAATCTGCTGTGGCGCGCAGCAGGATGGGTGGCGAGTACAACTTTCGTTAAAGTCACCGGTGATCTCCGCCGCGACCTGTTTCGCCACCTGACCGGTCATGCGCCGAGTTATTTCTGCGAACAGATGCCGGGCACGCTGACCAGCCGGGTCACCGCCACATCCAATGCCGTTTTCGCAATCGAAAATATGTTCATCTGGAATGTAATGCCGCCGTGCTTGGCGACTTTATTGGCCGTCGCCCTAATTGGAACGGTAAGCCTGCCAATGGCCTGCGTTCTTAGCGGACTTGGTGGGGTGATTGTCGTGGCGATGTTCGGTCTGGCGGCGGCCGGCAAGACGCTTCACCATGACTTTGCTGCCAAGGCCGCGGCGGTTGACGGCGAGATGATCGACGTGGTGAGCAATATGCCTCTGGTCAAGTCTTTCTGCGCAGTCAGTCGTGAGGTTGATCGCTTTGGCGCCACTGTTGATTGTGAAATTGCGGCGCGTAGCCGGAGCTTGCGCTATTTGGAAAGACTGCGTGTTGCGCATGCACTGGTGACCGCTGCAATTACAGTCGGGCTGGTGGCTTGGGCAGTCGAACTTTGGCAGCGCGGCGAAGCCACAGCAGGCGATGTCGTTCTGACCTGCACATTGGGGTTGTCGGTGCTGCATGCGACGCGTGACCTTGCGGTCGCGCTTGTTGACGCGACCCAGCACGTCGCACGCCTGTCAGAAGCTCTCGCAACGGTTTTGGTTCAGCACCAGCTCCGCGACCATCCAGAAGCCGGTCCCCTGAAGAAACGCGGTGCGCGAATCGAATTCAGCAACGTTTCGTTCGGCTATCGAGGCGCTCGCAAGGTTTTCGATCGATTTTACTTGCGCCTCGAATCGAACCAGCGCGTTGGGTTGGTTGGCGAGTCGGGGGCAGGGAAGTCGACACTGTTTGCATTGCTTCAACGTTTCTATGACGCACAAAGCGGCAAAATACTGATTGATGGCCAAGAGGTAACGCGTGTCACCCAGGACAGCTTACGATCGGCGATCGCGTTCGTACCACAAGATATTTCGCTTTTTCAGCGATCGATAATGGAAAACATTCGCTACGGACGCCCGGACGCGACTGACAGAGAGGTTCTTCAGGCGGCCGCCGCGGCACGCTGTGAATTCATCAACGAATTGCCAGGCGGGTTCACTATGGTCGTTGGAGATCGTGGTGCCAAACTGTCGGGCGGTCAGCGACAGCGCATCGCCATTGCCCGCGCTTTTCTCAAGGACTCACCCATCTTGCTCCTGGATGAGGCGACGGCCTCGCTCGACAGCGACTCTGAGGAAGCGGTTCGCGAAGCGCTTGGGCGTCTGATTCAGAGGCGTACCGTTATAGCGATAGCGCACCGACTGTCGACGCTGCGAAATTTCGACCGTATCATCGTCTTGAAATTCGGTCGGGTAATAGAAGATGGTTCGCCAGACGATCTCATCAAACGTCAGGGAACGTACTACAAACTGCTATGTGGCGAAGTGAACCGTCTGACGAGGCGTGCGGCATAGCCCAATTCGCACTGGTACCTGCACATTGTTGTCGGCTCGGCAAGAGATGCTCGGATCCAGAGAGTTGGAGCTGCTTCCGTCGCTACAACAAAAGAGATTCGATCGAAGGAGGCAATCAGTTTCTCGATTGTACCGCCCGCCTAATTAGCTGCTTACGCGATGGTGGAACCATGACAAACGCGATCTGGTTGATCCACGAGGCTTCTTAGGAGTTGTTCGTGCGCGCCAAGTGTTTCGCACTGGTTTTCATTTGGGCGGCAATCTCTTCGATCGCCGGACTGCAAATTTTGCGTGCCGACGATGTAGTTCCGATGCAACTCAAGCCGCCTGTTGCGACCGTGGACGGGACGCCGGCGCGTGGGATTCTCGGCCGCACCGTTCAGGATGCCGACAGCAAGGAGATGGGGCGTATCATTGATGTGGTTGTCGACCCCGCAGGGCGCGTGCGCGCGGCCATCATTGATTTCGGTGGCTTTCTCGGCGTCGGCAGTCGCAAGATCGCGGTGGACTGGAGCGCGCTACATTTTGGCGGCGGGGTCAAACGTGAAGGCGACATAAGGCTAGCATTGACCCAAGACCAGTTGAAAGCCGCGCCCGAATACAAGGAAGGCAATCCGGTCGTCATCATTGGTTCGACAGGCGCGTTCGAGCCGCTCAGCTTCCCATCTGCAGCAACACCGGAGAAATAATCTGTTTGCGCAGGCGACGCAGTTTCTTGACGCTATCGGGTACCATCGGCGCAGAATTCCCGAAGCGACGGTTGTGTCCGCGCGTCCTGGACCGTCACTTCGCAGTCGCCGGGCACTTGACTGGTTTGTGTTCTTCCTTGCAGACGTTCAGACCGGTTTTGGTCCATTCATCGCCGTCTATCTGACAACGCAGAAATGGACCCAAGCTGAGATCGGTTTGGTCCTTTCAGTAAACGGGATCATCGCCTTGCTCGGCCAGATTCCGGGTGGCGCGTTGGTTGACTGGGCACGCTCTGAGCGATTGGTTGCCGGATTGGCTGTAACGGCCATCGGAACCAGTGCACTGGCCTATGCAGCGTGGCCCATCTTCCTGATCGTTCTTTCGGCTGCCGTGCTCCAAGCAGGAGCCAGCTGTGTCTTGGGTCCTACAATCGCTGCAATTAGTCTTGGCCTGGTTGGCCGGACGCACATCAGCCAACGCTTGGGGCGAAACGCCCGTTTCGCATCTATCGGGAGCGGGCTTGCGGCCGCAGGAATGGGGGCTTGTGGGTATTTCTTATCGAGTCGCTCGGTTTTCCTCGTTACACTCCTTCTTACAATTCCGACGATAGTGTCCGTCGCACTCATACGGGCTGAGGAGATCAATCCGGAATTAGCGCACGGTGCAGACGCAAACGACGATGATAGAAGCAAAAAAAGTCTTCTAGCGCTCGCAAAGAACCGTCCATTGATGGATTTCGCACTTGTCTTGCTTATGTTTCAGTTCGCCAACGCTGCAATGCTTCCGTTGCTAGGAAGTTTTATAACGATGCAGTCAAGCACATTGGCACCTGCTGTGATTGCCGCTTGCATGGTTGTACCGCAAATTGTTGTCGTTACGTTATCTCCGTCGATCAGTTTTCGCGCACAAACTTGGGGGCGCCGTCCACTCTTGCTGATTGGCATCGGCGCCCTTGTCGTGCGTACGTTGCTGTTTGCCTTCTTCAGCGACCCGCACTTGCTCGTATTGATTCAGGTTCTTGATGGTATTTCGGCTTCTGTTTTCGGTGTTTTGATCCCACTGATCGTCGTTGACGTTACCTACGGGTCCGGACACTTCAATCTGGCGCAAGGAATTGCGGGTACCGCAACCGGTATCGGAGCATCCATCAGTATGCTTTTTACCGGCTACGTCGCGGATCGCGTCGGCACCTCGGGGGCATTTCTAGCACTTGGGATCATCGCGGCAGCCGCCTTCAGCTTGGTGTGGTTTATAATGCCTGAGACGCGGCCCAGGTCGATGGCCTAGATACCAGTGCGCGGAGTGTGTTTCGGCGCGGATTGTTGTCGGCATTGGATCGTTTTCGTCGCATGTCGAGCGAAACTCTGAGGTCCGGGGCGCTGGAGGGGCGGCTTCGGCGGAATAATAGAGTCGATGTTCGCTTTTGAAAGCGGACATTGGAACTCTACGGGCAAATCTCAGGGCTGGGTGCCTAGTTTGCGTCGAAGGAACTCACTCTTTCTGCTTGCGTTAAATTTCATCGGGGGGGCCATCGATGGAGGCCACCATGAGCAATCCGAAAAGCACCGCCAGCATCGCGGGCCATCCCATTCACCCGATGCTCATTCCATTTCCCATTGCGTTTTTCGTTGCGACGTTTCTTTGCGATCTAGCTTATTGGCAAACGTCAAATGGCGCATGGGCCACCGCAGCAATCTGGCTGCTTGGCGCAGGTCTTATCATGGCCGCACTGGCCGCTATTGCCGGTCTTACCGATGTCCTTGGAGAGCCGCGTATCCGAGCACTCAAAGATGTGTGGTGGCATGCAGGCGGAAACGCTCTCGTCGTCCTCATCCAGCTGTATAATTTTTACAGCCGCTATTCTGAGGGAACGGCGGCAATCGTGCCTAACGGCCTGGTCCTGTCGCTTGTCGTCGTTTGTATTTTATTGTTCACCGGCTGGAAGGGTTGGGAAATGGTGTATCGCTACCGCGTTGGCGTTGCCGATACTGTCGAGAGCCGAACGACGGCTACCGCGCCGACACGGCGCGCGGCATAGTCACGACTTGACCGGATTCGACGAAGCTGAGAACCGGTTGACGTCGGCCTATGCTAATCAAATAAGTGTGCCGGTTGTGTTGTTTTGGTTTGCCCCTTTACAACGCATTCTCACGCGAAGCCCTAGCCGTAAGGCTGGGGCTTCTGCCGTTCTCATTCCGATGTCCGCTGTTGGCACTTAGCGGACATGTCGAATTGCACTGCAAATTCTGCTTTTGACCCAAAGCGGCATTCAGTGGCGCGCCGTATATTTAGTTGTCGGCTCCCAACAATTCGAAACCGGCGGCTTTCCAGAAGTCCTTCTTATCCGGTGCAGACAAAAATTTGACAAAGGCCACCGCCGCCTCCGGCTTATCGTTGTAGGCGGGAATGGCCGCGCCATAGACCACGAAGTTTTGCAGCCCCGGCGGCAATAATCCCACCACTGTAGTGTCCTTGGCTGATTGAACCTCACTGAGTAGTTGCATCGCCACGTCCACTTTGCCTTCAGCCACTAGCTGCGCTCCGCCTTCAATCGCCGTTTTAATAGTCAACTTGGGCCGCACTGCCTCAGCGATACCGAGTTGCTCAATCATGCGGTCAAGGTGGCTGCCCACCGGAGCATTTGGAGGGGGAAATTCGATGGATCGAGTATCGAGCAGCATCTTCCGGACGGCATCGGGGGTGGAAACGTCGGGTGGCGTTGTGCCCTTACGTACAATTACTGCAATGCCGACCCGGGCAATTACAACCCGGCCCTCGGGTCGTAATGCTACAGCCTTCTCTGCTGCGGCGATCAGGGGAACGGGAAGAAAAATTAGGTCAGTTTTTTCGCCGGCGGCGAGTTTTTGCCGGATCACGCTGACGTGCGCGAAGATTAGTTGAACCCGATGGCCAGTTGCCTTCTCAAATTCAGGGATGAGCGCCTGCAATGCTGCTTGCGGACCACCGCCGCTCAGAACGTGGATGTCTTCTGCATCGGCCAGTGTCGCGGTTACCGAAAGGATTAGTGCTGATAGGAGTGAGGCCGCGAAGCGGCGGGTGATGCCAGCGGCGTGCGCCGTCTTTGAAAGCATATCGCGCCCCTCTGCCCACTAAGGAACAATTCAGCGTCGCCTTTACCAAAGATGGTATAGGCGGGAACGGCATCTGTCAGCCAAAAGACTGTTTGTTGAAATGTCCGCTTTTGACACATAGCGGACATCCCTAGTTGCGCCGCACATGTCCGCTTTTGACCCAAAGCGGACACACGGAATGGTTGATATTTTCGCGGTAAGAACTTAGGCTAACGCAATCAAGCAAAAAAATGCGAAGGCGTATTGCCCATAGCCAAGGGGAAGATCATGCGTAAATCGCTGCTCGTAGCAACCGTCGCAGGCGTGGCAACTCTTGGATTTTGGGCGTCGCCAAGCATCGCGCAAGACGATACCGATCAGAAATTTGGCACCGTTCATTTCGCCACTTCGTGCAACGAGACGGCGCAGCGGCGCTTTGATCGCGCCATGCGGTACCAGCACTCGTTCTGGTACAAGGCTTCCAGGGAAATATTCGAGGAGACGCTCAAGGCCGATCCGACGTGCGGAATTGGCTATTGGGGCATGGCGCTCGGGCTCCTCGACAATCCGCACAACCCACCGCCTGCGCCCAACCTGCCGCTCGGCCTTGCCGCTATTCAGGCGGCGAAAGCCACGGGCGCCAAGACGGAGCGCGAGCGCGACTTCATCGACGCTCTGGCGGTCATGTATGTCGGCTACGACACGATCCCGCATCCTACGCGCGTTCAGTCCTATCTCAAGGCGATGGAAGCGCTAGCCGCAAAATATCCAGACGACGATGAGGCGCAGATCTTCTACGCGATTACCTTGAACGTCGCGGCCTCGCCGGCCGATAAGACTTATGCCAATCAACTCAAAGGAGCGGCCATCCTGGAGGCGATCAACAAGCGGCAGCCTCGGCACCCGGGTGTCGCTCATTATCTTATTCACCTCTATGATTCTCCTGCGCTCGCCGAAAAAGGGATCGACGCCGCCCGACGCTACTCCAAAATCGCGCCGGCTGCGCCACATGCGCAGCATATGCCCTCGCACATCTTCACTCGCGTCGGACTCTGGAAAGACTCGGTGGCGGCCAACATTGCCTCCGTGCAAGCGGCCAAGGCGGACAAGTCGCCCGGTGATCAGATGCACGGGGAGGACTATTTGGTTTATGCCTATCTGCAACTCGACCAAGACAAGAATGCGCGTGCCGTCATCGATGATATGACCATGAGCACTTTCGGTTCGGATGCATTCGGTGCGCATTTCGCGTTAGCTGCTTCACCGGCGCGCGATATGGTGGAACGCGGCGATTGGAAAGGCGCGGCGGAGCTTCAAGTCCGTCCGAACAAATTTCCCCATGTCATGGCGATCACCTATTTCGCCCGTGCGCTCGGCGCGGCGCGCTCCGGCAATCCAGATGCTGCCAAGGCCGATATCGCAAAACTTGCCGAAATGCGCGACAGCCTGACAGCGGCCAAGGTCGGCTATTGGCCACACATCGTCGACATCCAGTATCAGATCGCGACCGCCTGGCAGCTCTATGCCGAAGGCAAATATGATGACGCGCTCAAGGCGATGAGCGCGGCGGCGGACGCGGAAGATAAGACCGAGAAGTCACCGGTCACGCCGGGCCCGCTCGCGCCCGCGCGCGAACTCTATGGCTATATGCTCCTTGATCGCGGCATGCCCAAGGAGGCGCTGGTGGCGTTCGAGGCGACCATGGCGAAGGAGCCAAACCGCTTCAACGGCTATGTCGGGGCAGCGAAGGCCGCGCAAGCGCTCGGCGACAACGCGAAAGCCAAGACCAACTACGAAAAACTGATTGCGCTCGCCAGCGCTGGTGATAACGACCGCCCGGCGCTGGCCGAGGCGAAGGCGTTCGTTGCAAGCAACTAGGACAAAAGGTCCAACCGAGCGCGGGCGGTGACGCGATGAAAAGAACCACCGTCATTGCCGCTGTTGTCGCTTTCGGGCTAGGCGGGCTGGTCGGGACGCTGGCGTTTTTTGGCTTGCCGCTGCCGGACCGCGGCGGGGCCGCGACACCGCCAAGTCATCCGGTTTGGGCCGAGGTGCAATGGCCCTTCCCGATAGACGAGTGGGGCAAGGGCAAAGCGTTCCGGTGCACGGCGGCCGATTGCGGAGCCGAGATCAACCTTTACATCCGAGCCAAGCTCGGCTTCTGCAATTGCACGACCGGCGTTTCGGACGACGACGAGCTCAATCGCCTGAGCGACTTCAACCTGATAGGCGACAAGTTTTCGGTTTTGGGGCCTGGCCACCCGATAACTGTCGCATGGATGAAGGGCCGCAGCCGGCCTTACGCGGTCGTCGGTCCCTTTCGCGCGGGACAATCAGCGTTGACGGTTGCCTTCAACGATCACTGCGACGCCATCGTCGCCACGGTCGTGGTTTCTCATGAGCGTCCCACGGTCATCGAGCCCACCATCATCGAATTCCTCAACAGTAAGACGATCCTGGGCTGGGCCGAGGTAACGCTTGGTTTATAGCGTGCGTGCTCGGTCACGCGGTAGATTCGGCGTGGCTTGAGGTCCGGTTGTGGCACTTCGCGTCAATCAAAGAGCGTCCAGCGAATGTCTGCTTTTGGCACTAAGCGGACATGCCGTTTTGCGCTGCACGTGTCCGCTTTTGACCCAAAGCGGACATTGGCTGGCTGCCGCTGGAACTAATTCCGAAAATCGCTGTTGCTGATGGGGTGGTGTGGCGGCAATGGGGGATTCAGTGGCCCAGCGGGATTACTATTTGGCCTTGGCTCTTGAGTTGCTGGCTAGGGCCGATGGCGAGTCCGATCTTGAAAAACGTGCTGGGTTTGAGGCGCTGGCAGCCAGTTACAGGCTCATGGCTGAGCAGGCACCCCACGAGGCCGGTCTAATTATCGACGTAGAGTTGCCAATCGAAGAGACCAAACCGTCTGAGAAATAGGACGCATTTTTGAACGAAGACGGGTCTTGGCCTGCTTTGGGGCATAAAGCACAGGTTTTGACCCGTTAATCTGAGTAATCGTCGAAAGACTTTGGTGGGCAAGTTAGCCCGTCCTCCGAAAGTGGTCTGTTTTGACCAGACGGCATTTCATTAAAGGAGGCAGGCTTAGTTATCACCGAAACAGCTTCGGGCCTCGGTGACTGAGAGCCAGTAACAGTACAGTGCTCCCGCCCGTGGTTCACGGGGGTTGTTATGCATATCGTTCCGATCCAAAACGTTGAGTTCGACGACGCCACGACCTTCGCTATGGGTGAAGCTTTCGATCAAGCCTGCAAATCGCTTCTAAAGTTCGGGTCTGCCCCCGAGCTCATCGCAAACATGATTGTTGCAGCCGCCAAAGATGGTGAGCACGATCCCGCCCGCCTCTATGAGCGAGCATTAAAGGCTTTTGGCATCAACGAAACGTAGATGCCGAGTGTTAGCGTAGGCCGCGACCCCCCCGTCCCAACCTACGCTTCGGTCACGCAAGCGGCGTGATCTCTGGGAGCCTGGTTATCCCCGTAGCTGGGCTCTCGCTTCTTCTGGTGCGTATTCAAACTGTCGACCCCTGGCATTTGCGATGCCAGACCCCCCGGCAGATAAAGCCGGGGTTTTTTTATTACCGTGCGATGTCCGCTATTGGCACTTAGCGGACATGCCGCCAGCCGCACGTCGCTTTCGGCGCGATCGATCATCTCGGACGAGACGAGTGTGCAATATTGAACACTCAGTTAGCGAACTTAATCTTTGAACGAAGGCGACACGTCGCGCGTTAGATATGCAGAGCTAAATCAACAAAGTATTGGAGTTTTTTATGAATAAACTTGTATTCGGTTTGATTGCCTCTGCCGTGCTCCTCGTTGCGGCACCCGCTAGCGCGCAATTGTTTATCGGCGCGGATGCCGGCGGTGCGGGCGTGCAGGTTGGTCCGGTCGGCGCGGGCGTGGGTCCTCGGTTTTCGGGCGATGGTTACTATCACCGCAGGGGCTATGACGCGAACGCCTATGGCGACTGCCGCCTAGTCCGCTCGCGTGTCATGACGCCCGGAGGCCATGTGGTGTTCAGAACACGGCGTGTGTGCGGTTAACAGAAACTTTGATGCAAATGGTGATGGCCTTGCGCAAGCGGGGCCATCGTCACTAAGGACGTAAGTTAGGGTTCTAGTTTTTGAAATTAGCCATTAGGCCCTTTGCGGCCGCCTGAAATGAGGAATGGACATACTATGCGAATTGCTCAGGTGGCGCCGTTGGCCGAGGCTGTTCCTCCCGGCCTATACGGCGGCACCGAAAGGGTTGTTTCCTGGCTGACGGAAGAGTTGGTGAGGCAAGGTCATCAGGTCACCCTATTTGCGAGTGGCGATTCCAAAACCGCAGCTAATCTCGTACCGAGCGTTCCACGAGGGTTGCGGTTGGCGGGAATCCACGACCATACGGCCAGCACCCTGGTCATGCTCGATCAAGTCCATCGCCGTGCAAACGAATTCGACATTATCCATTTTCATGTCGACCTTTTGCAATTTCCTATATTTCAGGATCTTTTCCAAAAATGCGTGACGACGCTACACGGACGGCCTGATTTGCCCGATTTTCATCCGATCTACCGCGCTTTTCCGAACATGCCGCTTGTGTCCATCTCCGACGATCAGCGCGGCCCGATGCCGCCCTCACTGAATTGGATGGCGACGATCGATCACGGATTGCCGGCAACTCTTTATCGGTTCAACCAGAAGGTCGGCAGCTATCTCGCGTTCCTCGGTCGCATTGCACCTGAAAAGCGTCCGGACCGAGCGATCGAGATCGCCAAGCGAGCCGGCATCCCTTTAAAGATTGCGGCAAAGGTCGACCCCGCCGATCAGGAATATTTCGAGCATGTGATTGAGCCGCTTCTCCACGACCCTCTCGTCGAATTCATCGGCGAAATCGGCGACCAAGAAAAAAATGAGTTTCTCGGCAATGCGCTCGCACTGCTCTTCCCTATCGACTGGCCGGAACCGTTTGGTCTCGTCATGATCGAAGCCATGGCGACGGGTACGCCGGTTATCGCCTGGCGCAAAGGTTCGGTTCCAAAGGTCATCGACGAAGACGTGACCGGATTTGTTGTGGACTCGATTGAAGGCGCGGTGCGGGCAGTAGAACAGATTGGCGGTTTGGACCGAACGGCGGTCCGCCGGCAATTTGAGGCACGCTTTACGTCATCCCAAATGGCTTCTAAGTATCTCGCTGTTTATGAGGAGCTAGTCGGATCTAAGCGCAGAAAACTTGTTAAACGTGTACCCGTCGCGATCTCCATGCTTACTGCGGGTGACCATCCCTTGCAGCCTCTTCAGGTAAACAGTCTGTGACGCCCCGGTAGGTATCAACGAAATTCAAGGATCAAAAAGCGAGACTTGTTTGATGTCCGCTATTGGCACAAAGCGGACACGCGGAGTTGCACCGCCCATGTCCGCTATTGGGGTAAAGCGGACATGGGAAACACAATTAATTTTACGAAATTGCTTCACGTTCAGCCAACTCGTCATTGCTAGTCTGCCGACCTTTCCACGAAGGCGGCGCAAATGAACGTCGTTAAATTTCAACCGACCAGCCGCAATTCGTCGCCTTGGTTGTATCGTCCGTCGTGGACTTTAGGGCTGTCGCGATATCGGCTCATCAAATACTCCGTCATCATCGGTGCATTTGCTGTTTTGTTTGTTGCATCAATCTTGAACGGATCGATTGATGCCACCCCACCGATATCGATAGGTGTTGCATCAATAACGGTCGTGGACGGCGATACAGTTCGCGCCAACGGACAAACATATCGGCTTGTCGGATTTGATACTCCGGAATCCGGCTCTCTCGCACGCTGCGAACGTGAGCGGAAACTCGCTGACTCGGCAACCACCCGCCTCCGCCAACTCGTTGCCAATGGTCAACCGGCTCTGGAGCGTGTCCCTTGTAGTTGTCCGCCGGGGACCGAAGGGACGCAACAATGCAACCACGGTCGTCTGTGTGCGCGCTTGCGGGCAGAGGGGCGCGACGTGGGTACAATTTTGATCAACGAAGGGATTGCTCGCCCATACGTGTGCGGTCAAACCGGTTGCCCAAGACGACAAAGCTGGTGTGGCTAGGTCATGTCCGCTTTCGGGGGTAAAGCGGACATAACGTTTTGCACCGCACGTGTCCGCTTTTGACCCAAAGCGGACATCGGTCTTCCCGCCGGCCTTCGGCCGCATTGGCGCTGATGCGGCAATTGCAATAGCTGATCAGTTGATAAGAATTCTAGTAGTGATTCAGACGATTGGGTGCACAGTCGTTGTTTGCATTCGGCTGCGGACCGAATCCGTGCTCCGCGATGGAACTAGTTCAGAAAATTGCCATCGCTGTTGAGGGGTAGTGTGGGCGTCCCGGAAAATTAATTGGCGTGTTAAGATGCGACTTTCTCTGCCGGGGGAGGAGCCCATGAGGCGGCGGGAATTCATTGCGCTCATTAGTGGAGCGGTGGCTGCATGGCCGCTCGTGGCAAATGCGCAGCAGGCCAAAGGGTCGACCAGAATTGGTCTGCTGCCGTTCGGTTCACCATCCAACGCCTATGACCAGTCGCTGGTCGATGCGTTTCGATCAGGTTTGCGCCAAGCGGGCCTGATTGAAGATCGCGACATCGTGCTCGATATTGTGTGGACTTCCGGCAGCGATGCCGACACGGATAAAGCCGTGACGGAACTCATCCGCCGCGGCGCTGAAGTGTTGGTACCCACCGGCTCAACTGCATCGGTGGCTGCGAAGCGCCATACTTCCACAATCCCCATTGTGTTCATCAGTGTAGGCAATCCCGTCGCCATGGGGTTGGTCGAGAACCTTGCGCACCCGGGCGGGAACGCCACTGGTTTTAGCGACGTCTATTCTGAGTTGAGTGCCAAGTTGGTGGAGCTAGGCACGACGGTAAACAAGCAAGATACAATTTATTACCTCTGGCACACCGCGTGGCCAGACGGAAAAAATCGGTTGCAAGCCACCGAGCAGGCCGCTCAATCAGCCGGCGTAAAGTTGCGGGCAAGAGGAATTGCCGAAAGCGCCGAGATCGACCAGGCCATTACGGCCTTGAAGTTGGACGGCGCGACGACGATCATCGTTCAACCGAGCCCTTTCACTTATCGGCAGCGCGCTCGTATCATAGATAGTGCGTCCCATAATGGTTTGACGACGATATTTGGTTTTCCAGCAGCAGCGAGAGATGGCGCGTTGATTTCATACGGCCCGGACTATCTCACGATGAATCAGCGGGCTCCGCTTTATGTCAACCGAATTGTCAAAGGGACCAAGCCGGCTGATCTCCCTGTCGAGTTGCCCACCAAGATCAGCTTGCTTGTAAATCTTAAGACCGCCAAGGCGCTTGGGGTTCACGTGCCACTGCAACTTCTCATTCGTGCCGATGAGTTGATCGAATAACGACATTTTTATTGCACGGGATGAGTCCGCTATTGGCACTTAGCGGACATCGGCTTGTGCGATGCACATGTCTGCTTTTGACCCAAAGCGGACACTGGCTGCCTAGCGCACCCACCCCTTCCAAAGTGCTAGTTTCAATCTGTACAATACCTTGTCCGGGCCTCAAGGTGAGCAATGAAGCGCAAGTTCATCGCACTTCTTGGTGCTGCCGCAGTGGCTTGGCCGCTCGTGGCGCACGCTCAACACTCTAAAGGAATTCCTCGTCTCTGCTTCCTGACCTTCGACCCGGGCACGTTGCAGTCGCGATCTCCACGGTTTGACGTTTTCTTCGATAGCCTGCGTGATCTGGGTTATGTCGACGGAAAGACAATTGTCATCGACTATTTATCCGCCGATGGGAAGGACGATCGATTTCCGGCTCTCGTTTCAGAATGTCTGCGGCTCAAAGCGGATATTATCGCTGTGAGTACGACTCCCGCAGCTCAGGCTGCGAAGAGAGGAACCCGCACGGTGCCAATTGTCATGATTGCGCTTGGCGATCCTGTTGGGACCGGCCTCGTAGAAAGCATCGTCCGACCGGGGGGTAACGTGACCGGTATGTCCCTGATGGTTCCTGAGCTTGGTGTGAAGCGTCTTGAGCTACTGAAGGAAGCAGTTCCGAAAGTTTCGCGGGTGCTCGTTTTGTCATACCTCTCCGATCCGATTGCGCCATTGCAGGTGGCAGCTCTGGACAGAGTGGCTCCTTCGCTCGGAGTGACGCTACTTGTCCGGGATATCCGTTCCGGGGCCGATCTTGCGGCAGCATTCGACGCTGGGATGAGTGAACACGTCGACGGCCTCATTATGACGGCCGAAAGCGTCCTCGTTGTTCATAGCGCTGAGATTGGTGAATTCGCTGCGCGGCTCAGACTACCGGCGATTTATCCTTTCGCAATTCAAGTCAGAAATGGCGGCCTGATGGCCTATGAGGCGAATACCCCCGAACTCCATAAGAATGCCGCCCTTTATGTTGATAAAATCTTGAAAGGTGCCAAGCCATCCGACCTCCCCATTCAGCAACCGACGAAGTTGAGTCTGTTCATCAACCTGAAGGCCGCCAAGGCGCTCGGCCTGGAGCTACCTCAATCCCTTCTCACCCGAGCGGATGAGGTGATCGAATAAGCGGCCATGTCCGCTCTTGGCACTAAGCGGACATCGCTAGTTGCAACGCACATGTCCGCTTTCGGGGGCAAAGCGGACATGCCTTTTTGCACTGCACATGTCTGCTTTTGACACATCATTCAGGTCATAGGCAGATATTTCTTTTCCTTCACGCCGCTTAGCTCACCGAGGCGCTGCGGTGGTCATCGCCTTTCCGCGACTGGTGAACGAGTAGCCCTGCGTACCAGTCGTGCCTATCATGACAGCCTCGATAAGCGGTTCAGTAATTTGCCCAACAGCCGCCCATTCGACAATGAAGTTCGCCCCGGTTCCTCCGCGCGTATCCTCAGCGGGAACGAAGGTCTCCGCCGAACCAAGTGGGCGGATCGCAATGGGGGCTGCCAAGTAGCTGTGAATCAGATTGCCTGCAGTGCCAAAGTAGTCAATGCGCAGAAGGATCAACGGCTCCTTCTCGGAGGTATTGTTGACAGTCAGTGTGGTGGCAAGGTCGATCTTGCCTTTGCCGGTCCCCAACCTAACCGTTGAATAGGCGGCAACATATACGGTCTGCCGTGTCCTCAGAACTTTGAGGGATGGAACCTCCGTTGATGGAGCAGTGAACGGAGCTTGGGGATCAGCTTTTGTTTGCGCCCGTGCAGAACTGACCACCGAAATTGTTTGCGAGTTGATTATCGGACGCACGGCCCAGATCGCGCCCACGAGCAGGGTACCGAAAAGCACTACAATGACACGACGAGACATCTGCGCGCTCTCCCTCTTGCTCCGGCAAGCATAGCCGGGACACAGGGCGCTGTCGTCGCCCCCTCACGTCCGTCTGCCATTGGGGATGCAGCATAGACTGACCAAGGCGACCTTTCTGTTTTGGGCTCTATGTCCGCTTTTGGCACAAAGCGGACATCGCCTAGCGCACTGCACATGTCCGCTTTGGGGGGCAAAGCGGACATGCCGTTTTGCGCCGCACATGTCTGCTTTTGACCCAAAGCGGACATTGAGCTGATCAACGTCGGGCGCAGGTTTCCCCGGTCGCAAAGTGCTAGACTGCACCGACTGGTTATCCAACGCGTATGTGGGCCCGACTCAGTGCGGAGGGCGCTTCTATGAGACAAACCAACTCGGTTGCGGCGCTTGTTTTCATCATCGTTCTCGCAATCGGCGCAGGCCTCGCCTACGCGATGTATGGTGTTTCAACCAGTTGGGCGAGCAACTGGCTTATCATTGCCGCCCTTCTCGTCGCCTTTGTCGTTTCCTTCGCCACCAAGGTCGCGGATCAATGGGACCGGGCCGTTGTCTTGCGGCTCGGGCGCTTCCACGTGTTGCGGGGACCGGGGCTGTTTTTCATCATACCAATCATCGACACCATCCCCTATTGGATCGATACCCGGGTGATCGCCTCGTCATTTACCGCGGAACGCACGCTCACCAAGGACACCGTGCCCGTGAATGTCGACGCCGTGCTGTTTTGGAAAGTCGTGGACCCGATGAAAGCGGCGCTCGACGTCGCAGATTACCGAGGTGCCATCAATTGGGCGGCGCAAACCGCACTACGCGACGTTATCGGTAAGACTGTCTTGTCTGACATGCTGGAAGGCCGAGAAAAGATCAGCACGGAATTGCAGAAGATCATCGACGAGCGCACAGAGCCGTGGGGCATCAACGTCATTTCGGTGGAGGTCAAAGACGTGTTGATTCCGCCCGCCCTGGAGGATGCTATGTCGATGCAGGCGCAAGCCGAACGTGAGCGTCAGGCTCGTGTCATCCTGGGCGATTCAGAGCGGCAGATTGCGGAGAAATTCGTCGACGCTGCGAACACCTATGCCAGCAATCCGAACGCGTTCCATTTGCGGGCGATGAACATGCTGTACGAGGGGCTGAAGCAGAATTCCACCATCGTCATTGTGCCTAGCACGGCGGTGGAAAGCATGCAGCTCGGCAGCATTGCCGGACTGACGGCGCTAACGATGGGGCTTGGCCAGAAACCGCCATCCGCGGAACCCGCGCCGCAAGCGTAATGTCCGTCTACGTTGACACACCGGCTGTACCGTCCAATGTCCGCTTATGACCCAAAGCGGACATCAGGCAACCTGTGCTGCTCGGCTTCGCGCATCGGCGGATGCCAAATGAGTGCGGGTACGATCAATGTGGGATCTTAGGTCAAAAAAGAGTTCAGAACTTCGCATCGGAACGATGTTTGCCGCCCTCGCGATACTTTCCAGCTCGCCGTGAAGCGCTTGAACCTGAGAAGTATTAGGCCCCGACAGCAGCGTATTATCAACGATCCTGAGACGACGATATAATCTACGCACGCGTTCGTGGAGGAGCCATAGAAAAAGCTTCGGCGCATAATTGAACAGTGGAACGATGATTGCGATGACCGCCACGAGCACCGCGATGACTCGTTGCGCGTAGCTGGTCATCCAGAACGGCAAATACCTGTTCAGGAAAGAAGGCCCACTTTTGTAGAAATCACGGGCACCTTGGGAAATGGGATATTCCGGGTCGGTCTCTGTAGGGAATTCGCCAACCTTATGAAAAAGCCCCGGCATGCTGTGCGCCTGCGAAATTGCCACTGCAAGAAGGTCGACAATCGCCGGATGAACGTCCTTGCGCGCCATCAAGACGTTGGTCGTCGCAACAAGAGTTGTGTCTGAAACAGGCAATTTCCGTGCAAGATCGACGGCGCCCCTCGGCAACACGACACGAACCAGGTAAGGAAAAATACGGGTCAACGCCTCCGCCTCCGTAAAGTTCATGAGGCGATACTGTGGGCCTTTCAGCAATGCATCGAGAATTGGCGAATCCGGAGAAAAGTTGCGGAAGACCGCATCAATCTTTCCATCATCAAGTGCTTTGACTACGTCCTGTGGCGCGACGCTCAGCAGCGTGGCGTTGTCGTAAGTTATGCCAGCTACGGCAAGTATCTTTTCGCACACGACTCGATCGCCGCTGCCCTCGGCCCCTAAGGCAATGCGCTTGCCCTTGAGTTGCGCCAGATCGCTCAAGAGATCACCAGTGGGATAAAAGAGCCAAAAAATCTGATGGTCGATGCGTCCGAGCGACATTAAGTCAGGTGCCAGCCTGCCGTTGGAGATACCTCCCTGCATGAATCCGATCTGAACGCCAGAATTTGGATCGTTCAGAAGCCTGAGGTTCTCTTTTGCTCCATCGGTCGGGCGCAACTCCACCTTAACTTCAGATCCTGCCAATATACCCTGATAGCGGTTACCCAGATCGTGGTAGTGCTCACCTTTGGGCGAGGTGGCGATTACGATCTGCGAGGGTGGCGCGGGAATGAGGTACGCAACTCCAAGCCACGCGAGACCGGCGATACAAAATATCGCGGCCAGTATCTTGAACGCGTGCCAACGCGTAACCCCCAGCATGAACGTTTCCGTTCGACTCCAGGTGAAGCTTTTCGAAGCTGCAAACCCACCAATTGAAGTTAAGGCTACACTTGCGGCCCGCTTTTTTGAAAGGGCCAAATGGCGCATGCCTGCTTGGGCAAATCCAGGCTCGCGCTGACGACTATAGGGTTCTTGGAAAGCTAAGATCGTGGCGATGTCCGCTATTGGCACAAAGCGGACATCCCTAGTTGCACTGCACATGTCCGCTTTTGACCCAAAGCGGACATCGG
>Ga0157376_10000816_pt1 | contig 20416 bp, 14 predicted proteins | sample M45metaG_FD_121801 | JGI IMG/M metagenome (GOLD analysis project Ga0157376, IMG submission 121801) | Miscanthus rhizosphere microbial communities from Kellogg Biological Station, Michigan, USA - M4-5 metaG | ecosystem: Host-associated > Plants > Roots > Rhizosphere > Soil | place: USA: Michigan... | reverse complement strand
TGGCTCGACGGCGGCACGATCGCGCACAAGGGGACGTCGAAGGAAGTGACCGAGAAATACCTTGAAAGCGTTTATGAGCGGCAACAGGGTCCCAGCGAACTCGCAGCTGCTGCGGGCACGGCAGCGGCGGAAGCGGGCCAAGCGAGGGACATGCGCCTCGATTTCGTCAACACCACGCGTTACCGCAACGACATCGAAATCCGGCCCTTCCCGTCAGAGGCGGCCGGGTTCGGGAAAGGTGGTGCGATGATCACGCTCGCGAACCTGCTCGACGAGCGGGGGAACTGCTTGAGCGCGGTGGTCGGCGGCGAGATGGTGACTTTGCTGGTACGGGGCCGCAGCATGATCGACATGCCCCGGCCACTGGTCGGATTTCTGGTGAAGAACAGGACCGGCCAAGTCCTGTTTGGAGACAATACCTATCTCAGCTACCTGGACAGCCCGCCCCGCATCACGCCCCAGGATGAATTCGAGGCCACGTTCACGTTTCGCATGCCCACACTGCCGCTCGGTGATTATTCGGTGACCGTCGCGGTTGCCGACGGCTCCCATGAGGAGCATGTTCAGCATCACTGGATCCACGACGCCGTCATTCTCAAATCCCTCAGCAGCAGTGCGGCAACGGGATTGATCGGCATTCCCATGCAGAGCATCAGTTTGACCACGCGGTCCCCCAAGGACGCTGTGCAATGAACAGCCGAACCAAGGCCTTCGCGAGGACGCTTGCGAATGCCGGCACCTGGGGATACTTCGACAAGTATCGCGCGGCCCGGCACGAATTGCGCGAGACGCGGCGCCGGTATCTCGACCTGATGCAAGGATGCCTCACGGGCATCATCTACGAAGACTCGCCTCTCACCGTCCTGGGGCAGGAACACTACGACCCCCAGCTGCGCGAGTACGGATGGGACTGGCCGTCCAAGGCACATACCATGATCGGGCTCAAACGGCTTGCCAACGTGCGCCAGCTGGCCGAAGACGTCGTCAGCAACCGCGTTGCCGGCGATTTCATGGAAACGGGTGTCTGGCGCGGCGGCGCCTGCATCATGATGCGTGCCGTCATGGCGGCTTACGCGGTGAACGATCGGCGCGTCTGGCTCGCGGACTCCTTCGAGGGGCTGCCGCCTCCGTCGCCCGAGATCTATCCGGCCGACGCCGATGAGAAATTTCACGAGTTCAAGGAACTCTCGGTCTCCATGGAGCAGGTCAAGGACAATTTCCGGAAGTACGGGCTGCTGGACGACCAGGTGCAATTCCTGAAGGGCTGGTTCAAGGATACCTTGCCGGACTCGCCGGTGGAAAACCTTGCGCTGCTGCGGCTCGACGGAGACTTGTACGAATCCACGATCCTTCCTCTGGACGCGCTCTACGACAGAGTCGCTGTCGGGGGTTATGTGATCGTCGATGACTATCATGTAGTCAAGGGCTGCCAGCAGGCGGTCCATGATTTCTGGACGAAGCGCGAGATCAAACCGGACGTTGTCGAAATCGATGGGGTCGGCATTTACTGGAAGAAGACATGAGCCTCGGTCAAGCAGCCCCTTCGGCGCTCCCAACGCAGCACGCCAATCGACGATGAACCAACGGCACAAGTACGACTACACCGTCAACCCGAATACCGCGGGCGAAAAAACGGTCCGCCTGGTGGGGCCGGACAAGCGCGTGCTGGAGCTGGGTTCCGGGCCGGGCTCGATCACACGGCTGCTCAAGGGCAATCGCTGCCGCGTGACGGCGCTTGAACTCGACCCGAGCGCGCTGGCGATCGTTTCCGAGTATTGCGAGCAGGCCATCCCGTGCGACTTGAACGATTCCCAATGGCCCGCGAAGCTCGCGGCTTCCGGCAAGTTCGAGGTCGTCGTGGCAGGCGACGTGCTGGAGCACCTGTACGATCCGTGGGCCGTTCTGGGCGCGGTGCCGGCTTTGCTGGCGGACGGCGGCCATGTCGTCATATCGCTTCCTCATGTGGGCCACAACGCCGTCATCGCGTGTCTTCTGGCAGGCGATTTCGGCTATCAGCCGTGGGGTCTGCTCGACAAGACCCACATCAGGTTCTTCAGTATCGAGAACATCCAGAAGCTCTTCGAGGATGCCGGCCTCAAGATCGTCGAAGCGGATTTTGTGACCAAGTCGCCCGAGCAGACCGAGTTTGCGCAGCGGTGGCGGCAGCTCTCTTCGCAGGTCAAGCAGGCGCTTGCGACAAACAGGTACGGCACGATCTACCAAGTGGTGGTCAAAGCCGTGCCCAAACACGCGCAAGGCAAGGCATTGCAACTGGCCTCCCTGCCTGTTCCTTCGCCGCTGCCCACGTCCTTCAGCGCGGGGGCAAAGGGCAACAGGCTGCTCGGTTTCCTCATTTCCTTCATGAGCCTGACCACGCGGCGCCGCATTTCCGGCCTGCTCGAGCGGCTCGGAATCCGCCTGTAGGCGAGTGCGAGTTCGGGCATGATCGATTCGACAGCCTCCGCGGGCGCGGCCCAGGGGCCGGGGTCCGGCGCCCCGCCTGGCAACCCGCGCTTGATCGCGTTCTTCCTGACGCAATTTCATCCGGTCCCGCAGAACGACGCCTGGTGGGGAAAAGGGTTTACCGAGTGGACCAACGTCACCAAGGCGAAACCCCTCTTCGACGGACATGACCAGCCGCACCTGCCCACCGATTTGGGCTTCTACGACTTGCGGCTGCGTGAAACCCGGCACGAGCAGATCAGGATGGCGAAGCAATTCGGCATCGATGGTTTCTGCTATCACTACTACTGGTTCTCGGGAACGCGCCTTCTCAACCAGCCCCTGGACGACATGCTGGCCGATCGCGAAAGCGACATGCCGTTCTGCCTTTGCTGGGCGAACGAGAACTGGACGCGGCGTTGGGACGCTGCCGAGCACGAAATTCTCATCGCACAGCGCTATCTGCCCGATGACGACGTCAACTTCATCAAGAGCCTGATTCCGTTCTTCTCCGACTCGCGCTACATCCGCGTGGAGGGCGTTCCTTTCCTGATCGTCTATCGGCCCCAACATTTGCCCGACGCCAGGAAGACGGTTGCCGTCTGGCGCGACTATTGCCGCTCCGTGGGAATCGGGGAAATCCACGTTTGCGCGGCATTGACGCATGGCAACGAGGACTACGCGCAGTTCGGCTTCGACAGCGGCGTGGAGTTTCCGCCGCACAACCTGAAGTGCCCCAATGTCGCGGATCGAATCTCCTTCTTCGAGCCCTTTCGTGGCTATGTCGTCGAATACGAGTCGATCGCCGCGGCGTACCTCGAGCGCCGATACGCTCATCCCAATGTCTTCAGGGGCGTCTTTCCCTCCTGGGACAACACGCCGAGGACCGGGAACCGCGGCGTCATCGTCCTCGGCGGCGTGCCGGCCAACTACGAATACTGGCTTGCGCAGAGTATCAGGAAAACGGTCCAGGACTTCCCGGGCCAGGAGCGCCTTGTATTCATCAATGCGTGGAACGAATGGGCCGAGGGATGTCATCTCGAGCCCGATCGGAGATTCGGGCACCAGTTTCTCGAAGCCACCCTGCGCGCCAAGAACGGGCTGACGACGCATTCGCGGTTTGCCGAAGGAGGCATGGATTCCCCGAATGGCAGGCGCACGCTGCTTCACGACCTGCACTCGGTGCTGGCCTACCATTCCTTCGTCCTCGTCGGCCGGCTCGCCGGGCGGATCAGAAGATTCTCACGGCTCAGAAAACTTGCCCGATGGATCATGAACCGCAAGCTCTGGCGGTCCAAATCCGTTTGAGCGTGCCGAACGACGGCACGCAACAATCACGCATGGGTCTTTTCAAGAGATTGACAAGCGGAAGATCGCCGGCCGGCGCCGTCATTGCGGATGACTCGACGGCGATCGCGCTGATCGAGCGGGGAAATCAACTCGAGGATGCCGGCGACCTTGCAGGCGCGCACGCGCTCTACCGCGGGGCCGTGGAACTCGCGCCAAGGCTTGCACGAGCCCATCTCAACTGTGGCAATGCGCTGCTCGCGATGGGCCAATCGCAGCGCGCGCTCGAAGCTTTCGAAACCGCGATAGCCATCGATCCCGCCTACGCCGCGGCCCACTACAACTTGGGAAATGCTCATTCACGAATGCGCGCGCCGCGCGCTGCGATCGCCAGCTATCTGCGTGCGGTGAGCCTCAAGCCGGACTTCGTCGATGCGTACGTGGCCTTGGGAAACGCGCAGGAGAGTCTGCGTCTGCTGCCCGACGCCGAAACCAGCTATCGCAAAGCGCTGCAACTGAGGCCGGGCTATTCCGAGGTTTCCTATAACCTCGGCTGCATCCTGATGGAACAGAAGCGCTGGCCGGAGGCGCTGGCCCTGTTCAAGGATGCCGTGGCGGGGCAATACCTTCCGGCCGTCGTCCAAGTGTTTTTTTGCGCCAGCCAGTTGTGCGATTGGGGCGAGCGCCAGGCCCAGGAGAGCGCGGTCGCCGCTCTGGCTCGGGCCGGATCGGCGAGCATCACGCCGTTCCCGTTGTTGAGCATGAGTTCGGTACCTGCCCAGGCGGCGCAGCTTCAACTGCAAGCTGCAAACCGCTTCGCACAGGACCAATTGCGAGCCACGCCGCAGGGCGCGCCGCTAGCACGCGCGGAAAGCCGCCCCGAAGGCCGATTGCGCATCGGCTACTTGTCCGCCGACCTTCGTGAACACGCGGTGATGCATTTGCTGCGCGGTGTCCTGGCGGCGCACGACCGCAAGTCCTTTTTCGTCCATGCCTATTCCTATGGGCGCGTGGCCGATGCGCTGACGGACGAGGCGCGCCGCGCCTGCGAAGTGTTCCGTGACATCAAGGATCTGTCGGACCTCGATGCGGCGGAAGCGATCACCCGGGACGGCATCGATATCCTGGTGGACCTGACGGGGTTCACCCAGGACGGCCGGATCGAGATTCCGGGATTGCGTCCTGCGCCATTGCTGGTCAGCTGGCTGGGCTACCCGGGAACGCTCGGTCACAGCAGGCTCGCGGATTACCTCATCGGCGACCCGATCGTCACGCCGCCCGGAAGCGCCGGCGATTTCAGCGAAACGTTGGCGCTGATGCCCGTTTGCTACCAGCCTAACGACCGTGCACGCGCGATCGGCGCCAATCCGGGCCGGGCTGCGGCGGGGCTGCCGCCACAGGGTTTCGTGTTCTGCAGCTTCAACCAGAGCTTCAAGTTCAATCCCGAGAGTTTCGACGTGTGGTGCCGTCTCTTGCGCGAAATTCCGGGGAGCGTCCTGTGGCTCCTTGCCGCGCCGGCACCGGCGATGGACAACCTCAGGCGCGAGGCGCAAAGCCGTGGCGTCGAGGGCTCGCGCCTGATCTTCGCGCCTCGCGCGCCACTGGATGAACACCTCGGGCGCATGCAGCTGGCCGGATTGGCACTGGATACGTTCCCTTATAACTCGCACACCACGGCCAGTGACGCGCTGTGGGCGGGCGTGCCGCTCGTGACTCTCAAGGGGCAAACTTTCGCAAGCCGTGTCGCGGCAAGCCTGCTGAGCGCAGCCGACCTGCCCGAACTCGCGACCACGACATGGGACGAGTATTTTTCGCTGGCCAAGGCCCTCGCGCTGGATGCGCAGCGTTTGGGGGCGCTGCGCAAACGGCTGCTGGATAACCGGCACACCTGCCCGCTCTTCGACACCGACCGATTCACGCGCGACCTCGAGGCGCTTTACCTGCGCATGTGGGAGCAGCATCAAACCGGGATTCGCCAGCTTCTCCTGCCCGGATCGAAAGCAGGACTGATCTAGCTCAGTCTGGGTAAGCCGTGCCTGACGAGCATGAGCAGTTTGTAGGGCATCCAGTGAAATACGGAGAAGAGCACCGCAGCATTCACACGCCGTGAATTCTGAATGTCGTTGCGCATTTCCAGAAGGAACGAGCGCTGCCGCCACAAAGCGCGAAAACATGGCCCATAGATTTCGCGCCAGAAACGGCGGTCCATCTTCACGACCGTCAGCAGGCATGCTTCCACGAACAGCAGCATCAGGTGCAGCGCCAGCACGGGCCAAAGCGAAGACGCCGGATACGTCAACACCATGACGAAGCTCTTGTTGCGCTCCGACAGGGCGCGCCGCCGGAACGTGCTCGCAAGACCGGTGTCGCTTACGCGGTTGCCGCCGAAACTTTTCCCTTGCCAGTGCCGGTAGCCCGAGCTCGCGAGCGCGCGGACCGGGTGTCCGGCCAGGCGCGCGCGGAAGCACAGGTACATGTCTTCCGCGATGGAGCCGAACCATTCCGGGAATCCCCCCAACTCGTTCCATAGGGGCCGGGGAATCCAGAGACATGCACCGATCACCATGCCGACATCGTCCGAGCACGGTTCGACATTTGGAATCGGGTTCAGGAACGGATCGAAGAAGCTTCCCATGTCCACCAATTCGCCGCTCGCGGCGTCGTACTGGGGAAGGCCCAGGATGGCCGGACGCCCCAGCCGCGAGGCCTCGGCCAGCAAGGTCTTCAACGCGTCCGGATGGAGCGCCGCATCGTTGTTCAGCAGCAGCAGATATTGGCCGTCTGCTTGTGCAGCCATGCGATTGTTCGCCACGCAGAATCCAACGTTCCCCTGGCTTTCGATGAGCTTTACTGCGGGATAGCGATCACGGATGTGAGCGGCCGAGCCGTCGCCGGAAGCATCGTCGTGCACGATGATCTCGATGGCGATATCGCCGTCCTGCGCAAGAACCGATTGCAGGCAGTCGTCGATCAGCGCCATGCCGTCGTAGTTGGCAACGCACACGGAGACGAGCGGCCGGCTCGCCGTCATTGCGGGTTCAGCCATTGCCAGGTCCGTGCAAGGCCCTCGGCGAGGCCGACCTGCGGCTGCCAGCCGAGCCGGGCTTGCAAGCGCGAGATGTCGAGCACCACGCCACGGACATCGATGCCTCGCGCAGGCCGGTAGACGGTCCTCAATTGCCGTCCCGAGGCCGCTTCCACGAGCTGCTTGACCTGGTTGATGCTGAAGCCGATACCGCTGCCCAAGTTGTAGGTACCCGAATCCCGAGGCAAGTCGACAAGACGCACGCACGCTTCGACGACGTCGTCGATAAAGATGAAATCGCGCACGTTCCCGCCATCGCCCCAGATCTCCAGTGCCGTGCCGGCACGCGCGTGCTCGAGCATCGTACGCACCAGCCCGAAGCCGCTCTTGAGCCCCTGGCCCGGTCCATAGGCGTTCGACGGGCGAAGGATCGTAATGGCGTGGCCCTGGGCGCGGGCGGAATCGCACGCCGCTTCCTGGGCCACCTTCCCGGCGCCGTGATCGGACAAGGGCGCGGCCGGCGAGTCTTCCGTCACCGGCAACCGAGCCGGGTTGCCGTAGACGGTGCCACCGGACGAGAAGAAGATCAGATGCGTGCGGGGCTGCCGCGCAGTGAGTGCAAGCACGCGTTCGGTCAGGGCCATGTTGACCTGCTCCAGCTCGGGCCGGCCGGCTGAAGAACCCGGCGTCGTCGCGCAAGCCAGGTGGACCACCGTGTTGCATCCGCGGAGCGATTGTTCCAGCCGTTCAACATCATTGTGACCGAGAACTTCGACGCGCCTTTTTTCCTGCGCCAGCCGCGCGGCAAGAGCGGTACCGATGAAACCGGTCCCGCCCAGCAGCAGCACGCGATCATTGCTCACGACCCCCACCCCAGCAATTCCTGGTAGGCCGCGGCATAGCGGCCGGCGCAATCGTCCCAGGTACCCACGCGATCCTTGATCCATCGACGGGCGGCCTGCCCGATATGTCGATTGTTGGCGGCGTCGTTCAGCCAGGCGAGGCCCGTAGCCAGGTCCTGCGGCGTCTCGGCGAGCCAGCCGGTCGCGCGATGTTGCACGATGTCGCGATGCGCCGGCAGATCGGAGGCCAGAACCGGCAAGCCGGCCGCCATCGCTTCGAGCATCACTTGAGGACGCCCTTCATCATGTCGGCTCAAGGTGATGAGGCCGCACGCGATCGGAAACCAGCGCTCCAGCAGGTCGGCCGGATGCGTCGGACCGTGATACTGCACCCACGAGGGAAGTGAGATCTGCTCCTGCATCGGGCCGAACAAGTGCAACTGGCGGCTGGTGCCGAACAGGCCATCGCCCCATTCGAACAGGTCGCCGATCTTGTTCTTCGTGAGGCGCGTGACCGCCAGCCAGTGACGCGGCCCCTCCACCGGCAACGGTTGACGCACGAGTTCGAACCACGGATCGTCGACACCGAACGCAATGGTCCGCACTTCAGCCACGTCGCCGAAGGCCTGTTGCAGGAAAGGCCGCATCCATTCGGCGTTGGGCGCGAGGATCGCGCGGCGTTGCCGCAACAAGGCGCGCAGCAGGCTCCTCATGCCAGGCAGGCGCAGCAAGCCGAAATCCGTCCCCAGCACCGTGATCAAGGCCGGTGTGCTGGTTCCCCAAAGCGGCAACGCGTTTTGCAGCCAATTGACGTGAGCCACGTCGGGCGAATGCTTGCGATAGGCGCGGCCCAGCCGCGCGATCAAGGACAGGATCGTTCCCATCGCCAGCAGCTTGCGCGTTCGAAGCAAGTGGGCGATGCCGCCCCGCTGCGACAAGTGCGCCAGCCACGCCGCATCGGCCGGCGTCGACGCGGCGGCGACGCCTGCCGGCAGGTCGCCGGGGGGCGCCCACAGCGAAAGGGAAATGTCGCCGCGCCGGGCCAACGCGCCGGCCATGTTCGCGATGAAGCGGCCCCTCCAGTCCTGGAGATTTTCCGGATAGGAGGTGCTGGTCATCAGGACATTCAAGCCTGCTGCGCCCGTAGGGCCGGTGGACATGGCGGAACCTTACTTGCGCTCGAGGTCCTGCGCGTCGATGTTCTTGTAATGCAGCGCGGAAATCTGCTCGGAGACGATGCCGATCAGGAAAGTGAAGATCGCGGCCAGGAACAGAAGGGCGCTCATGTTGGTGAAGCGGCCGGAAGTCGTGTACGTGTACAGATAGTAAGCCAGCGCCGTGAGAAAGAAACTCGCGCTGATCGGTAGAAACAGCTTCTGCGGTGAGAAAAGCGTGCCGATGCGAATGATGATCAGCAGGAACCGCAGGCCATCCTTGAGCGGGTGAATGTGACTCGCGCCGGTGCTTCTGCGTGGCGTGTGGATCGGCACGTAGGCCACGCTGTAGCCCGCGCGGAAAAAACTCATCGTGATGGTCGTCGGGTAGGAGAACCCGTTGGGCAGAAGGTAGAGAAACTGGCGAAAGCGGGAAGCGCGAACCACCCGGAATCCCGATGTGAGATCGGCGATCGGCTGCATGACCATCCAGCTCGCGAAGCGGCTGAAGATGTCGTTGGCGGCAGCCCGGTGAAAGCCCGCTTGCGACCCGGACTGCCGCGCGCCCACGACCATGTCGTAGCCCTTGTTGAATTGCTCGACGAGCTGAGGGATGTCCTCGGGCTTGTGCTGGCCATCGGCGTCCATGAAGATGATGACGTCGCCCTTCGCCGCGCGGGCGCCGGTCTTGATGGCGGCCCCGTTGCCCTTCGGGTACGGATGCGTCAGGACCCGTACGCCGTGTTCCGCGCACACCGCGGCCGTGCCGTCGTCCGAACCGTCGTCGACGACGATGACTTCCGCGGCCGGAGGCAAATGCAGGGCCAGCTGCGGCAACACCTTCGCCAGGCCGTCAGCCTCGTTGCGAGCCGGGATCACGATCGAATACGTGTCAGCCAACTTGTCGGTTTGCATTCGCAGTCTTGCCCATTGCATCGAACAGGGTCTTCAATTCGTTCAAGACCGGCCCGTCACGCGCCAAATGAGGACCTTCATTCAGGATCATATATTCGCGTCGCGCATCGTCGACCCTGTGCGCGCGAAGCAGCACATGAATCAGGTTCGAGCGGAGCACCACGCTGCCGGGGTCGCTCGCCACCGCGGCTTGCGCGTAGGCCAGGGCCAGCGGCATCGAATTCATCTTCGCTGCGGCATAGTCCATCGCAACCGCGTAAATCATCCCACGTAACGAGCCGTCGGCGGTGGGGTTCGACAAAGCCGCATCGACCAGCGCCTTGACCTCCTCGTCGCCCATGCACAGGCGGTTCTCCACCAACAGTCCCGACAGGCTCTGGATCACGGCACGATCGCCATGGGTGAAACGCTCGGACGAGAGCCGCCGCAGCAAAGCGGACCGGACGGCCGGGTCGCTTCGCTGGCCCGTCACACAATCCAGATGGACGAGTCCGATCAGGGGGGCCTTGCCGCTCTTGTCGAGGTCCGCGGCGCGCTTGTAGAAATACTGCACCATCTGGTAGGCCATCGGATTGCCGCCACCTGACTCGAACGTTCTTTGCATGGCGACCACGGCGGCCTGGTAGTTGGCGCGGGCAGAAAGGGGATGCTGCGCCACTTCTGCTTGCGTGCGCTGGAATTCGTCCGCCCAGAGCGAGGAACGCAAGCTCGTCACGAGTGCGCAAACCGTGACGAAGCTGGCAGCCAGCACCAGCCGCGGCACGTACCAAGCGACGTCCTTCCGGTCGGGAAACAGCAGGCTCGCCAGCCACAGGAACAGGCCGAAGAATGCGATGTAGTTCCGATGCTCGTAAGCGATTTCCAGCGGCAATACGGTCGATTCCAACAAGTGGGAAGCCAGGAACCAGAAGACCGCAAACGCAAACAGCGGCGCACGCGCGCGCCAGCGATGCGCCAGGACGATCACAACCAACCAGCCGGCAATGGCCAAGATCGTCGTCGGCGGGGTGAGCAATCCGCGCGAGACGGCAATGTCGTCGTGGAACAGCGCGAAAGCGCTCGGGGCCGGAAGAAGCAGCTGGCCAAGATAGAACCAGAGCACCCTGGCTTCGGTCATGAGGCGTTCGGCCAAATCGAAATCCCGCACGCCGTAGCCGGCCATCAGGAACCCCCACTCGGCCCAGCACAGGGCGGCGAAGACCGCGCCGATCGTCGATCCCGCGAGCCATTTCACTCTTGCGGGCGTCGACTGGAATGTGCCGAGCAGCAGCCATTCACACAGGAAGATATAGACCGGCAAGAGCAGTCCGGTTTCCTTCGCAAGGATGGCGGCGGGCCAGCATACGAGAAGGGCGACGGCAATGGCCAGGAGGCCTCTGCGGCCCTTGACCTGCCGGCCGTAGAGATACGCAAGCAGCGCGGACAAGGTGAAAAAGGCGGCCAGGCTTGTCATGCGCTGGACCACCAGCAACACAGGGGTCAAATTGAGCGGGTGAAGCGCCCATGCCGCAGCCAACGCGATGGGCGGAACGAGGGATCGCGCCGTGGCCGAATCGCGTCCCAGGCGGTCCCACAAGAGCCGCGCAAGTGCCCAGACCAGCACCGTGTTGAGGACGTGAATAACCACGTTGACCAGCTTGAACGGAAACGCGCTGTCGCCGAACGCGGAGTAGTTCAGCGCAAAGCTTGCCATGCTCAGCGGGCGGCCGAGCGGACTGGAAGTGCCGCTCGTTGCGGCGGCCAACAGGGATTGCAAAGACCCGTCGAAAGTTCGCAGCGTGGGGTTGTCGACGATATTTCCTACATCGTCGAAGACGAAGCTGCCGTGCAGGCCCGCCCAATAGCTGGCGACGACGAGCAGGCCCAACACCAAGAGCAAGGCCAGATGGCTCAGCCGCAGGCTTGTTGGCGAATACGAGGTCAAGGCGAGCCTACAAAGAAAAAAAAGCTCCGCCGAAGCGGAGCTTTCTTGTGCGAGTTCGAGAGCTTAGCGGCAGTTTGCCGGCAGGTACTTCGAAACAATGGTGCCCGTGCAGACCCAGGTCACAACGCCGGTCGACGTATCGGCGGTGCCCGTCAAGACGACGTTGCTTCCGGAGATCTTGGGCTCCTTGGACGATGCCACCGCGGTGATGACGCCCACTGTGTCCGAGGTCTTCGTGTAAGTAACCGACGCCACGTACGGAGAACTCTGCCCCGCGACGCCGTCGGAACCTGCCGTAGGCATGTGGCCGAGCGTTTGGTAGGCCTCGGAAACCGCAGTCTTGCCGCCCGACGCGGCCAGCACGACTTCACTGGTCTTCGCGCGGACCGTGTAGTCCTGGTAAGCCGGCAAGGCCACCGCCGCCAAGATACCGATGATCGCGACCACGATCATCAATTCGATCAGGGTAAAGCCCTGCTGCATGGAACGCTTCATGGATAACTCCTTGGGTGAAGAAAGATTGCCCGGGTTGAGTAGCAGAGTTCGTGCCACTGGCGAAGCCCCGCAAATCAGCCTTGGCAACCCCGTTTTGCGACACGGCCGGACGGCTGAGCTTGACAATATTGGCGAACATCGTCCAAAGAGACATTTTTTGTCAGTGGATTCAGGCCGGACGGCCCCTGGCGAGCGCCATTTCGGCAAAGGCGGCTTCCAGATTTCCGGCAAACTTCGTGGCGTCGAAAAGCGGCGAGGCGAGCGCCCGCGATCGCAAGCCCTTCCTCAAGTCGCCCAAAGTGCCCAAGTCACTCACTCGGGCGACGGCCACCGTCACATAGTCCTGCTCGTCCTGGGCGACCCAATCATCGAGCCCGACGCAACGCATCATGCTTTCGCCTTGACGCGCGAGGAGCGAGTTTCCGGTGAGCGTGACCGTCGGTACTCCCATCCACAGCGCCTCGGCCGTCGTCGTGCCGCCCGGAAAGGGAAATGTGTCGAGGATGACATCCACTTCGCCATACGAGGCAAGATAGTCTTCGCGCGTTGCTTCCCCATGAAAATCGACCCTGGCAATATCGATGGCGGCCGTCGCCAGGCGCTGCCGCATGTTCAGCATTGCGGCCGGATACGACAGCGGCTTGCTTTGCAAGCGCAGGCGCGCCGAGGGAACGCGCGCGAGAATTCGAGACCAAGCCGCCAACGTGCGATCGCTGATTTTGCTCAGCATCTGATAGGAACCGAACGTCACGTGGCCTTTGGTCAGCGCCGGCAACTCGTTCACCTCGATGTCCCGACTCGTGACCGGAGGACTCATGCACAGGCGCGTATCCGGCAGGTACCAGGGCTTCTCCGAGAAGAATTGCGCGTCTTCTTGCGGTACGGAAACGGGATCCGCCAGGATGTAATCGATCTCGGCCACGCCGGTGCTCGCCCAATATCCGAGCCATGACACCTGGACCGGCGCAGGCTTCCACGCAAAGACGGGCAACCGATTGAGCCCGGTATGTCCGGCCAGGTCCAAAAGAATATCGATCTTGTCGGCATGGATCTTCCCGGCCAACGCTTCGTCCGCCATTGTGGCGACCGGGTGCCACTCGGAAAAAATGGACTTGAGACGTTCGGACAAGTCATCCTCCGTCGTGCTTGTGGCGTATGCAACGAGCGTCAACTTGGCAGGGTCAATTTTTGCAAGAATGCTTTCCAGAAAAAACCCGACTGGGTGACTGCGCAAGTCCCCAGAGACGAATCCAACCCGTAGCGGACGACCGGCCGCACCCGGCCCGGGGCAAAGCCACTGGGAAAATGGCTTGGCACGCGCCCTGACGGCTGCGCCATACTCGCGCGCCTGCTCCAGGTATTGCGCGGGCGCGAAATCCGGCACGCTGGTCAGGGCGAAAAGAAGCCCGTGTTGGGCGTACAGGTAGTCCGGGCTGCGTTCCAGAACCTCGCGGTAGCAGGCGATCGCAAGATCAAGCTGGCCGCTTCGCTGGAGAGCGGCTGCCAAGTTGGCGCGAGCCTGGATGTTGTTCGGTTCGAATTCAAGAATCCCGCGATAGGTTTCTATGGCGGCAAAGAGTTCGCGCCGCTCGAATTGGACTACGCCTACGTTGATGAGAATCGAGGAATTTTGGGGCTGCAGCTCGGCGGCCTGGCGGAAATTGGCCATCGCTTCTTCCAGCTCCCCCGCCGCCAAGTGCAAGTTGCCCCGGAAGAAATACAAATCCGCCGTGTCGGGCGCGAACGCGGTGCCCGGTTCGAGGACATCGCGGGCTTCGCGATACTGGCCTGTCTGGGCCAGCGAAATGGCAAGGTCTCGCCTGCAAATTTCGAAGTCGGCGTTGACGCTCAGCGCTGCTCGGTAGTGTGTGATCGCGTCCAGCCATTCTCCTCGCGCTCGCGCCAAATTGGCCAACATGTAGAGTGCATCGGAATCCGCCGGATTCAGTTCGACTGCCTTCAGCAGCATTTGCTTCGATGCCGCCGAATGGCCCAGCTCGCCCAGGACATAACCCAGGTTGGAATAGCAAATCGAATCAAGAGGGTTGCTATCGAGGCCGCGGCGATAGCAATTTTCGGCCTCGTTCAAGTTGCCGGCATTGAGGTGTGCATTGCCGCGTTTGCGCCACTCCTCGGAACTGACTGCCTGCTTCGGGTCGGCTGCGGGCTGCAGCGAACCTTCCAGCCGGGACTGCAAGCTTGCACGGCGCTGCTCGAATGCCGTAGCGATCCATTTCAACATAGGGAATCTGGCACCGATGCGACGGAAATGAAGTTCAGCAAGTGTCGTCTTCAGTCTGGCGGCTCAGGTGCGCGGCACTTGCTCGCCCTGCGCCATGTTCCACGACTGACCCAGCAGAGTGCACTGCTCCGCCGTAGGCTCGGCCTTGAATGCGAGGGCGTGGACCGCGAGGAACGGATCCGTGGCGATCACCACCTTGCAAAACCCTGCCTTCAACAAGAACGCCTTCAAGGACTTCGGCGTGAAGCCGGTCTTGTGGGCGTAGAAGTCCTGCCCACTTTGTTCGATCTCCGATTGAAGTCCGTAGACCACGTCGTGCGCGCTGATCGGCCCGGCGGGGCTTTGGTAGAGGACATCATCCAAGTCGAGCTGCTGCTCATGCAACACGCCAACTACCTTGGCGATATCGGGAACACGAATTTCCGCAAAGCCCGTGTCTTTCAAAACGTGCACAAAGCCTCGCAGAACCTGCAGTCCATCGTGGCGATAGTAATGCTCGAGATTGTGCGAGCAATAGATGGCATCGTAGGTGGCGGCGGGAAGGCGGGTCAATTCGCGCGCATCGCAAACGATGTCGGGCGCGCCTCGGGGATCGATATCGAGCAGATCGTGCCGCCAGCCCGCGAAGTAGTCCGGGATGGCCGTGGTCTTGCTGCCCCCGCCGACGTTCAGCACACTCCTTGTGCCGGATTCCAACTGGTCCGTCGCTGCCGGCGCAGGTGAAAAGATATCCTTCAGGAGCGTCATCAACATGCGCGGCTTCGTCCCACTGTTGTGCGAAAGCTCTCAGGTTAGCAGAACCGCCTACGTCCGCGCCATCTTCACTTGATGCAAACCGACCGCACCTGCTTCAAGTCGGTCAGGCCCAGCATGATCTTCTCCATGCCGTCCATCTTCAGCGTGCGCATGCCCGTTTCGACCGACGCCGCGAACAACTCCGCGACGCGCGCACGCTCCTGGATCAGCCGCTTGATATGGTCGTCGGCCACCAGCAATTCGTGCAGCCCGATGCGGCCCTTGTATCCGGTCTTGTTGCACTTGTCGCAACCATTGGCCTTGTAGAACTTCAGCCGGCCGTCGTGGCCGTATGCCTTGACCCAGCTCTCGTACAGCTTCTTGGCCTCGCCAGCGTAGTCTGCCTTCCAGGCGGTCGTGTTCTTCAGCTCCTCCGAATACTCGGTGACGAACAACTTGACTTCGTCGGCATCGGGCGTGTACTCGGTCTTGCAGTCGCACAGCTTCTTGGCAAGGCGCTGCGCGAGGATGCCCAGCAACGCATCCGCGAAGTTGAATGGGTCCATGCCCATGTCCAGCAAGCGGATGATCGACTCGGGCGCGGAGTTCGTGTGCAGCGTCGAGAACACCAGGTGGCCGGTGAGCGACGCTTCAACGCCCATCGACACGGTTTCCTTGTCGCGCGACTCGCCCACCATGATGATGTCCGGGTCGGCGCGCAGGAACGCCCGCATGATCAGCGGGAAGTCGATCCCCGCCTTCTTGTTCACCTGCACCTGGCGCAGGCCGCGCTGCGTGATTTCGACCGGGTCCTCCGCCGTCCAGATCTTGGTGTCGGGCGTGTTGAGGAACTTCAGGATCGAGTGCAGCGTGGTTGTCTTGCCCGATCCCGTGGGGCCGCAAACATAGAAGAGTCCGTAGGGCTTGCTGACGGTCTTCTCGAGCCTCTCCTTGTTGTGCGGCGTGAGACCGAGCTTTTCCAGCGGAATCGGCTCACCGGCGGCGAGGATACGCATCACCACGTCCTCGACCCCGCCGGCCGAAGGAATGGTGGCAACGCGCAATTCGATGTCCAACGGCCCGAACTTCTTGAACTTGATCTTGCCGTCCTGCGGCTTGCGCTTCTCGGAGATGTCGAGGTCGCACATGATCTTCAGGCGCGTCACCAGCGCCTGGCGAAAGTGCGAGGGAACCTCGATGTAAGGTTGCAAGGTGCCGTCGATGCGGAAGCGGATGCCGGTCTTCTGCTTTCCGGGCAACGGCTCGATATGGATATCCGACACCTTCTGGTTGTAGGCGTCGATGATGACCTTGTTGACGAACTTGACGAGCTCGTTGTCGGCGGCCGCGGAGACGGCATCGCCGTCCTCGCCATCGTCGTCGGCAGGGGCGCTGAGGTCGGCGAGCAACTCGTCGATCGAGGCGCCGTCCTCGCCACCGGCGCCGTAAAGCTGCGCCAGCGTTTCCTCGAACTCCGTCTGCGTCGTCACGCGATACGCAAATTTCGAGAAGCGCGGGAACACCTGCGGCACGATGCGCGAACCGCGCACCGCTTCCGGGTCCGTGCACATGATCACCAGGCCGTCCTTGGTGTCCTCCAGCGGGATCCAGCCTTGCTCCTCGACGAAATCGCGCTTCAGGGGCCCTTGCAGCTGTTCCGAGCGGATACGGCCGGCGTTGAACGGCTCGTACGGCACGCCGAAGAACTTGGCGAGCGAGGGGCCGATCTGCGCCGGGCGAATCTGGAAATTGGCCATCAGCATATGTTCGACCGGCTTGACTTCCTCGCGTGCCTTCTGGATGCAGGTCTGCAGCTCTTCGTGCGTCAAAACGCCGGCCGCCACCAGGCCATCGTATTTGGTGGCACGCTTGCGCTGGCCGTCCTCGGCCTTCTGCATGCGCTGGCGGATGGCGGTGGCGAGCGTCTTGCACAGCTGCGTCGCGCCTTCCACCTCGAGCTCGCCGAACGGCTGGTCGCTCTTGTTGTTGATCACCTGCAGCACGCCGTGCAGGTTGTCGCCGTCGAGGATCGGCACCACCATCATCTGCTTGGTGCGGTAGCCCGATCGCTTGTCGACTTCTTTCAGGAATGCGAGATTGGGATGGATGCGCTTGAGCGCCTCGTCATCGTAGACGTCGGCGATGTTGATCATCTGCTTGGCGAAGGCGGCGTAGCCGGCCAGGCTTTGCGGGCTGATCGGCAGCTTGAGGTCCTTGCTGGTGTTCAGGCCGGTCTTCAGCTTGGAGACGATGGACGCCTTGTCCTCGCTCACCGCATAGACCGTGAGGCGGTCCGCGTTGAACAGCTTGCAGATGTCCTGGCTCGCCTCCAGGATGATCTGGTCGATGTTCTCCGTCTCGTGGATCTTCGTGGTGACGGTCTGCAGCTGCTTGTAGAACAGCACTTCGAACGACATCCCGCGCTTGTCCGGCGGCAGTTGCTGCGAGTCGAAGAACGCCTGCGAGTCGCGCTCTGGTGATTTAAGGACTGCACTCATAAGTCGAACTCCTGCCCCGCACGCAGCCAGCGGATGTCGTGCACGACGTTCGGCCCGAAAGGCTGCGTCTGGTCGAACTTCTGGATCTCGGCCATGATCAGCTCGGTTTCCGCCGGCTTCGTGTGGGTGATGAAGATCGGAAAGGTCTTGCCCTTGTCGATGCAATCGAGCTCGTTGGCCAGGGCGTGCGGCGACAGGTGCAAGCTGCGCTTGGCGAGGTCCTTTTCGCGGTTGCTGAAGGCGGTCTCGATCACCAGCGCCGCCACGTTCATCTGGTTAATGCGCCGCCAGAAGGCCGGGTTGCGCTCGGTGTCGCCCGTGAAGACCCAGCAGCCCTTGCCGGAGGTCACCGCGTAGCCGACGGCCGGCACGGTATGCACGGCGGGCAGCACCTCGATGCGCTTGCCCGTGATGTCGAGCGTCTGGCCCACCTGGATTTCGTGGAAGCTGATGAACGGCTTTTCGGGCGTGGGAATGCGGCTGAAGTCCGGCCAGATGACGTTGTTGAAGACGTGCGCCTTGAGAGCCGCGATCGTGCCGGGCAGCGCGTGGATCTGGATCGGCTTGGTGAGCTGCGAAGCGATGGCGTCGACCATCAGCGGCAAGGCCGCGACATGATCGAGATGCGAATGCGTGATCAGCACGTGATCGATGGCAACCATCTCTTCGAGCGTGAGGTCGCCAACGCCCGTGCCCGCGTCGACCAGCACGTCGCGATCGATCAGGAAGGACGTGGTTCGACAGTCCTTCGCGATCGCGCCAGAACAGCCGAGTACACGGACCTTCATCGGGATTCCTATTTCGTTTCGAAGTTGGTCGCGCCGTCCCATCCGGGATCTAACGGCAGCAATCTCATCGAGGCTACACGCTCGGAATACAACTCGTAAAGGTATTTTTTGGCATTCATCCGCTGCAGGTTCAACATCAGGACGTCACACTGATCCCAGTCCTGCGCGCGGTATGCCTTGAGGAAAGTCGCCCAGGCCTTGAGTTCGTCCGTGGTGGCCTTTTCCAGCCGCTCCTGCGGCGCCACCGGCCAGAAGATCGCGACGGCCTGTTCCTTGCCCTTGACGCGAACGCGGTCAAGTTCCTGCCAGGCGAAATCAGGCGCCAGCTTGCGAGTGGTTTCGCTGACGACGATATCGACGCCGTAGACCTTGGACAGGCCTTCCAGGCGCGACCCCAGGTTGACCGAGTCACCGATGACCGTATAGGCCTGGCGCACCTGCGAACCCATGTTGCCCACGCACATGGTCCCGGTGTTCAGGCCGATGCCGACGCCGATTTCGGGATTACCCTTGCTTCGGTTTTCCTCGTTGATCTTGCGCACGGCGTTCGCCATTTCCATCGACGTCTTCACGGCCAGGTGCGCGTGCTGAGACGTTTCGACCGGAGCGCCCCAGAATGCCATCACGCAATCGCCCATGTACTTGTCGATCGTGCCGCGATTGGCCCGGATGATGTCCGTCAGCCGGTTGAACACGGAGTTGAGAAGCTCCTGCAGCTGGGTGGGCTCCATCTTCTCGGAAAGCTTCGTGAAGCCGCGCATGTCGCAGAACATCACCGTCAGCTCCTTGTTGGTCGCCTTCATGCTGAAGTTCTCGGCGCCCTGCTTGACCATCTCGTCGACCAGCTCGGGCGGAACGTAGGTGCCGAACATATTGGCCAGCTCGCGCTTGCTGCGGCTTTCGACGAAGTAGCCGTAACTCATGTTGAGCGCGAATGCAGTGATGGCCATGACCAATGCCGCTGCCAGCGGCAACACGAGGCCGGCGCCGACGTACAGCCAGGTATTCAGGCCCACGACAATCGCCACGACGACGGCGCTCACCACGACCGCCCGCGACGCCGACAGCAGCGGCAGGGCGAAAGCCAGTGCCAGTCCGGCAATCACCAGGATCGCAACGTCGTAGCCCAGGGCGTAATCGGGCATGACGGCAAGACGGCCATCGAGCATTCCCGAAATCATGTTCGCGTGCGCCTCGACGCCGGCATATGACTGACCCACCGGCGTGACGCGATAGTCGAGCAGGCCCGGGGCCGTCGTGCCCACCAACACGATCTTTCCCTTCAGTGAATCGGCAGGCGTGCGGTGTTCGATGAGATCGGCGGCCGAAATGTACCGGAAGGAACCGCCATTGGCGCCGCCGCGGCCGCGAAACGGGATCAGTGCGGTGATCCCTTCGGCCACCGGAATAGCCAGCGATTTCTGGTTGAGCCGCAGTTTGATGCTTTCGAGTCCCTGGTAGGTCTTGGGCACGAAGCGGTCCGCTGGAAAGCCGGGCTCCACCGAAGGCAGACCAACCAGGGCCCGGAACATGGCCAGGGACAGCGATTCGTAGAACTGGTCCTTGTACTCGCCCAGCAAGGGAACCGAGCGCAAGACCCCGTCCTTGTCGGGCACAGAATTGAAATAACCGGCGAGCGGGGCCGCCTTTGCAATCCGCTCGATGTTGGATCCGAATCCATTCCAGCTGGTGACCCGGATCGGCCGCCCATGCATGGCCTCCTTGGGCATGACGGGCTCGGGCAACAAGCCGCTCGTGCGCCCGTCCCGGTCGCTGGTCAGGTAATAGCCGAGCACGACGTTCCGGGCCTGCAGCGATTTGGCGAAGAGGCTGTCGTAGTCGAGCGAGGCCTGGAGCTGGTTGATCTTCTCCGCGAAAGCCGTCTGGTCCTTCAATTCGGTCTGCGCGAGTTGGCGCAGCCGCTTCAGCCCGGAACTCTCGTCCGGCTCCGCGAATACGACGTCGAAACCAACGAGCGCCACCTTCTGCCGCGCGAACAGATCGTCCATCAGTTCCGCCAGCCGATTGCGCGGCCAGGGCCATTGGCCGATCTCGCCCAGGCTCTTTTC
>Ga0157376_10000814_pt1 | contig 20426 bp, 24 predicted proteins | sample M45metaG_FD_121801 | JGI IMG/M metagenome (GOLD analysis project Ga0157376, IMG submission 121801) | Miscanthus rhizosphere microbial communities from Kellogg Biological Station, Michigan, USA - M4-5 metaG | ecosystem: Host-associated > Plants > Roots > Rhizosphere > Soil | place: USA: Michigan... | reverse complement strand
GCCATGGCGTGTCCGCAGTGCATGGACAAGCCATATCCGGAGGAAATAGAGATGAAAGAGGAAATGGTGAATGGTATTGTTTCAGGATATTTCTGTCGAAGGTGTGGATACCAGGTTGACGCTGAATAGATAACCTCGCGGGCCTAGGGTGGCCGCCCTAATCACCGTTCTCGACGATGCGGCCCGATTCTACTATCGACAGGACCAGTGAAGCCGGTAGACATTTACCTCGACCCTTGCGCCGTCGTTTGCATCCCTCCTACAATACGCCTCCCTGCGAGGGATTCTCATGTTGTTCACTATTTTTTGGTCGGTGCTAGCCTTCATCTTCTTGAATAGTGTTCCCGCACATGCAGAGTGGCGCCCGATTAGCTACGCCCCGGGCTCTGGGGGCTTTACAATCTACATTGATCCTGCCACGGTTCTCCGTCAAGGAGACCTTGTGAAGATGTTGGTGTTGTACGACTTCAGGTTTGTCCAAGCCATTAAAGGTATATCGTATTTGTCTGCCACATGGCAGCAGCAGTTCGACTGTGCAGACCCACGCTCCCGTCACCTTTCGTATAGGTATCACTCAGACAATAGGGGAAATGGTAAGGTGATGTTTGCAGGTGATGACGAAGGCAGCAAGTGGAGCCGGGTTGTACCCAAAAGCGCCGCTGCCATTCTGTGGAACATCGTATGTGCGAGGGATAGACAACCCATCTAAGTGACCTGTCCCCAGTTGTTAGGCCACCCTTCAAGTTCCTTCACGCCGACACGCTGAGCGGTGCGACCTATGCGTCTCCCGTTCCGGTGCCAGTCGAAGCAGATTTGCGGGGAAATTCAGAGAGGTTAAGTACCCGGAACTTCACCTCGCAAGGATCGGCGGAAGTCTCGGCGGCGGAAGCTCGCTGACTGCCTTGCGCCGTCCTTCGGTTCCCTCCTACAATGCGCCACTCCACGCGAGGCCATCATATCCTTTACGATTCACCTGTCATCTTCAAAGAGATCCTGGAAGCGAGATCGTAGTACGGTCGCTTGCGTCGGCAGCGCGAGCGTCAGACGATAACATGATCTACGCGTGATCGAGATGTGAGGACCAAAGCATGCCTGGCATTACACTGTGTACACAACACAACCGAGGACATCACTTTATGACTCCGTACGCTCGGCTCCAACGGTCGTCTGCGTGTTTTACAATGGCCATCACCATAGTCGTAACCCTTTGGGGATGCGCCAGCGAGCCACTCGCCAAAGTGCGGCTCGTCAATGTGCCACGCCATTATGTGTGGATGGCGGAGCCTGGCACTACGCTCACTGCGCTGACCGCCCATCCAGAAATGTACCACGGGAAGGTGGTGCTGTTGGGGGGAACGATCGTTGAAGAAGAAGAGAATGAGCAGGACCTTTGGTTACATGTCACGAACCGGCCGCTGGACCAAGATTATATACCCCATCGTCCCGCGGACATGAATGGTCCCGAAGCTGGCTCCTACTGGGTGGTGGTGGCAAAGCAACAATTTTCCCGCCAGTATCGACAGTGGGCCCGAATGACGGTGGTCGGACGAGTAACGGGCATGCAGCGATACGAGGAGCCGGTGCTGTCGCTTCTTTACGTGCGAGGCTGGGGATTAAGCTCGGCTCATCATGGGGTCTGGGAAAATGTTAATCCCAATTATATGCCCTCTACTCCGGGAGGTATCAGGAGAAATTAGGTGGGGCTCTGCCTTGGCCCAAATACTTCATGAAGATTTCTGTACGATACGCCGGTGACACCATAGAAGTCCTACACAACACCTACCTTGAGCGTGTCCGTCTCAGTGGCATTGACTGTCCTGAGAAGGGCCAAGCCTTCGGCACGCGAGCCAAGCAGGCTGCGTCAGCGTTCGTCTTCGGGAGAGATGTCATCCTCCAGACCCACGGCCAGGACAAATACGGGTACACCCTTGGAGACGTGTTCCTGATGGATGGCACTCACGTCAACCACACGCTGGTCAAAGACGGTTGGTGCTGGTGGTATCGAAAGTACGCGCCTGGAGATATTGTGTTGGAACGGCTGGAGAGAGAAGCGCGAGAGGCCAAGAAAGGGTTATGGGCTGATCCGCAGCCGGTGCCGCCGTGGGAGTGGCGGAAGCGAACACGTTAGTGGCAGATGTACCCACAGTTAGGAAATCCGGCGAGTCCGATGAACCAGGGGACGTATAGGTTCCCGTTTGCGCCGGTGCGGTGACGGGTGATGACTCCTTCTACTTGTTACATGTGTGATTCAGTGGAAATGTCGCGAGAGCATACTCCTCCGCTATGTTTCTTTCCCGAGGCCAAAACAATTGGGCGAGACTTGAGGCGCGACCTGATAACGGTGCCTTCCTGCGATCGTCATAATTCCAAGAAGTCAAAAGACGACGAGTTTCTTAGGTCCGTGATCGTCATGGCCCCAGGAAATAGTGAAGCGAAGGAGCACTTGTTCTTTGGGAAATTACTTCCCGCAGTGGCGCGTAGGTCCCATGTATACAGATCATTCTTTACGGACAAGGGAATGGTCTTACAAGGGAAAGGCAGGGCTTTGAAGATTGATCGAAAGCGCTTCGACAACTGTATAGACCATATGGCGAGAGCGATATTCTTTGATGCCTTCGAGAGGAAATGGCAACACCCCATAGCCATCGTTTCTGACAGCGGGAAGATTGATCCATGTTCCCACTCTGGGGCTCAGACCACTCGTGCGGCGGGGGCCCTACCGTCATCGGGTGAATGCACCATGACTGGTAGTGGATTCCCGTAACGCAGGGGAGACCACCTCAAGCCATTAGAAAAACTACTCTGATCACGCTCTTAATTACCGGGCCCCGTTATCATCGTCTGCTACCACTCTGCTACCGGAACCGGCCAAGCCATCCCGACCCATCAGGAGGATGGTTCTTCCGATTCATCAGTTTTAGCTTGGGTTAGCTCGTCGTGGGTCGTGTCAGATTGGACCGAGTCGATTTCGTAAACCGCAGGTCGGCGATCCACAAAAACCAACGGCGGGCGGAAACACGCTCACAAATTATCATAAGGACAGGGCCTCGAGTTTGAATCATCGAGAGCAACGCTCCTGTCCGATGTTGCGCTGGAGGTACACGCCGGCGGTAGGCGCGAATACGATCACAGTTTTCAGCGAAAGCTTCCTGAACTGTAATTGGCAAGGCCGAGCTTAGCCTGGCGCGAGGCTGAGTGTGTGCCAGGGGGAGGCGCACTTGAGGCGACACCAGAGTAGACGGCTCAGTCTCGCCTGAAAAAGACTATTCAGATTATTGGGGCAAGCTGACGGTGGGGATGACTCAGAGGGACAATTCCTTTGTCAATCATAGGGGTCTACTAGATAGCCTTGTGCGCCCTTGGCGTCCAGGCTCCGGCTGGCCAGCGTGTGTAACCTTTCCCCTTGTCGGAGCGACTTGATGGATAAGGGTGAAGTAGCAATACGGACGAGTTGGTCCCACAGGCACTCTTTTTCATCAAGGAGGATCCTATGAAGCGTGGAATGAAGATACTTCTCGGGGCTGCGGCGGGCACGATGCTGTTGGGAATGGCGACTCCATTCGCCTGGGCGGATGCGGGGACAGCCTGCAGGGATGGCCATGCATTCGGCGTGGCTCGTCACGACATATCCCGTCATGGAGGCATGACGTCACATGTCCTGCGCAGCCTACTTAAGCATCAACAGGACCTCGGTCTGACGGGCGACCAAATCACCAAACTGAAGGCACTTGCTCTTGACCAGGACCGTGCACGGATTCGGGCTCACGCGGATGTGCAGGTGGCGGAGCGGGAACTCAGGGCGCTCGTAGCGGATGAAAAGACGGAGCTGTCCGTCATCGAAGCGAAGGTCAAAGAACGTGAATCGTTCGAAGCCAAGCTGAGTTTCATGGGAATCAAAGCCAAACGCGATCTCTACGCCGTGCTGACCCCCGAACAGCGTGAGAAACAGAATGCCTTGAAGAACCAGATGCGGCAGATGCATCGCGCCCGCATATTCAGCAGTCAGGGAATGGACGCGACTGATGCAGAAGAGTCGGCCGACGGGACGACTTCGGGACCGGAGACGACCCCCCTTGATGGCGGGAAGAGTCTGCAGGCCGGCTAAGCCACGGGGTGTCATGACGATACGACGAATGCTCCCCCACGTGCCGGTGTGGTCACATCCCCATAGGGGGGTTATGATGCAATGCCTGGGCACGTGGCGATGGAGTGCCCCGACCTCATTGGAGTGCAGACTCTGGTGTCCGATGATCTTGAGATTATCCGGCGGGTATTGCATGGCGAGATCGACTCTTTTGCGGAGCTGATCGCGCGGTATCAGCAGCACGTCGCAAAAATCACGAATCGGCATGTGCCGGCCGATCGCGTGGCGGAGGTCGCTCATGACGTCTTCGTCAGAGCCTATACCAGCTTATCGAGCTTCTCGGGGCAGACCCCGTTCGAACATTGGTTGTCCGGTATCGCCGTCCGAACGTGCTATGACTTCTGGCGAGCGAGGCGGCGAGAGGAACTGCCGGTGAGTGCGTTAGCCACGGAACATCAGGCCTGGATGGATCATGTGCTGGCGGCGGAATCCGACGCCCAGTTTCGTGAACAGGCCGAGAAGCAAGAAGCGGCGGAGCTGCTGCAATGGGCGTTGGGCCATCTTTCGGCTGAAAACCGCCTCGTGCTAACGCTGGTCCATCTTGATGGCTATTCCGTTCGCGAAGCCGCCGGCCTGCTGGGCTGGAGCGTGGTCAACGTGAAGGTGCGGGCGCATCGAGCTCGACAGATCCTCCGCACACTACTACTCGAAAGGAAGCGACAGGAAGATGACACGACTCAACGATGACAACCTCAAAAAAGTAGAGCGCGCGTTGACGGAAGCCCATCGCTCGCGCCGGGAACCGTCGCTCGATGCCAACTGGACCTTCCGTCTCATGCAGGATGTCCGCCGCGAAGCCAGCGGGCACGGGCATCCGATGATGACGCTTGGGCTCGATCGGCTCGTGTGGAGAACAGCGGCAGTAGCCGCCGTGCTGGCCCTGGTCTTTACCGGCTCCGTGTTGTTCTACACCAACCGGGATGCAGTCGAACTCACCGCGTTGCTGTCGAATGATCTCGATGTGGTGATGCCGCTCAGCGAGTAGGTCGGACGGATGGAGGAGGAACCGGTCATGGTATCAGGGAAATTGTGGGGTGGACTCGTGGTCTTGTTCATCGCGGGAGCACTGACGGGCATTGCCGGAACCACCCTCTACCACCAGTATGAACAGGAGCATCGATGGGAGCGAGGCCCGGCCGCGAAACACGAACGAATCATGAAGCGCCTGACCCACGAGTTGGCCTTGACGCCCGCGCAACAAGCCGACATCGAGCCGATGATCAGGCGGACTCATGTAGAAATTCTACAATTGCGGTTTGCGCATCAACCGGAAGTCGAACAGGCGTTGACCCAAGGAATGGCCGAAATCAAGACCAAGTTATCTGTGGAACAGCAAGAAAAGCTGGATGGGCTCTACGCCAAACTCCAACGGCGCTGGCAGGTTTCGCGCGACTACTTGCACACCACTCAGGAACGGCTGAAGTTGATGAAGTAGGACTATGGCCGTCCGGTGTGAGGCTCGTTTCGTAGGATAACGATGACGACAGTGACCCAAGAACCCGGAAAGAGTGAGATGCCAGATCCTATTGGTTTTGCCAAGTCGCTCAAACGTTGGGTACTCGGGCTCTTCGTGGCCTGTGTGCTTGCCGTCGCCGGGTATGCCCTACTGACGAAGTCCGACGAGACGCAATTGCGCGCGGCAGGCCAAGGGGCGAATCCGCAGGCAGCGCGCTCCATGCCGGTTGTGGCTGCGACTGTGAAGACAGGCGACATCAGGGTCTATCTCAACGGGCTCGGGTCGGTCATTCCGCTCAATACCGTGACGGTGAGAAGTCGCGTCGACGGGCAACTTGTGCAGGTACGGTTTAAAGAAGGCCAGACTGTCCGCATCGGGGATCTGCTGGCCGAAATCGATCCGCGCCCATTTCAGGTGCAACTCACCCAGGCTGAGGGACAGATGGCGCGCGACCGGTCTCAGCTGAGAAATGCCCAGCTCGACCTCCAACGATACCGCGGACTGTTGCAGCAGGGATTTATTCCCCAGCAGCAACTCGATACTCAGGAGGCGTTGGTCCGCCAGCTTGAAGGAATGGTCCAGGTCGATCAGGGGCAGATCGACAACGCGAAACTGCAGATCACTTACTCCCGCATCACCGCTCCCATTAACGGACGGATCGGATTGCGGCTTGTAGATCAGGGCAACCTAGTCCATGCGAACGATGCCAATGGACTGCTGGTCATCACGCAACTTCAACCAATTACCGTGGTCTTCACCATTGCCGAAGATAGTCTCCCCGCCGTGCTCGACAAGCTCAAGACCGGGGAATCGTTGGCGGTGGAGACGTTTGATCGAGAGCAGAAGCGAAAGCTGGCCACGGGAACCTTACTGACAGTGGACAATCAGATCGATCCGAATACCGGGACGGTGCGACTGAAAGCGGTATTCCCGAACGACGACAGTGAGTTGTTCCCCAATCAGTTCGTCAATGCCCGCTTGCTGTTGGACGTCAAGCACGGAGCCACAGTCGTACCGTCCGCCGCCGTGCAACGAGGCCCCAAAGGAACTTTCGTGTATGTGGTAACCGCCGACCGGACGGTGGGGGTGCGATCCGTCACGGTGGGGGTCAGCCATGGAGAGGAGGCCTCCATTGATACGGGCTTGTCTCCCGATGAACTTGTCGTGGTCGATGGTACGGAGAAACTGCGGGACGGGAGCAAGGTAGACGTCCAGCGCCAGAACGACCCGCTGATACCAGTACAAGGCGGAATCGATCAGCCGTCTCAAGGGACCGAGAAGCCACGAAGCGGGGCGCGGCCGTGAATCCGTCGCGTTTGTTCATCCTGCGGCCGGTGGCAACAGCCCTATTGATGGCCGCCATTCTGCTGGCCGGGTTCATCGCCTATCGACAACTGCCGGTTTCGGCCCTTCCCCAAGTCGATTACCCAACCATTCAGGTGCTCACCTTTTATCCAGGCGCAAGCCCGGACGTGATGGCGTCTTCCGTCACCGCACCATTGGAGCGCCAGTTCGGGCAGATGCCGGGGTTGAACCAGATGACCTCCACCAGTTCCGGCGGCAGTTCCGTCATCACGCTGCAATTTAGTTTGGAGATCAACCTGGACGTCGCCGAGCAGGAGGTGCAGGCCGCCATCAATGGAGCCTCAACATTTTTGCCACGTGATCTGCCGAGCCCTCCCGTCTACAGCAAGGTCAACCCTGCGGACGCGCCGATCCTGACGCTGGCGCTGACGTCGCGCACCCTGCCTCTGTCTCAGGTGGAAGATCTCGCTGAAACCCGGTTCGCTCAGAAGATTTCGCAATTGTCCGGCGTCGGGCTCGTGAGCATCAGCGGCGGGCAACGTCCGGCTGTTCGGATTCAGGCAAACCCGAGAGCCTTGTCGGCGTATGGACTCACGCTGGAGGATCTGCGCGTCGTCGTGGCAGCTGCGAACGTCAATCAGGCGAAGGGTACCTTCGACGGCCCGAAGCGCGCCTCCATCATCAATGCGACGGATCAGCTGCTCTCGAGCAAAGAGTATCAGCCGCTGATCGTCACCTACCGCAACGGCGCGCCGGTGCATCTGTCCGACGTCGCGAATGTGATCGACGATGTGGAGAACGTCAAACAGGCGGCCTGGATGAATGAGGATCCGGCGGTGATCGTCAACATCCAGCGGCAACCGGGCGCCAATGTCATCGACGCGGTGGACCGCATCAAAAAACTGCTGCCACAGTTGCAAAGCGCGCTGCCGTCGTCCGTCCAGGTGACCGTGCTGACGGACCGCACGATCTCCATTCGAGCATCAGTTCGGGACGTGCAGTTTGAACTGATGCTGGCGGTCGCGCTGGTGACCATGGTGATCTTCCTGTTCCTCCGAACCCTTTCCGCCACCGTCATTCCCGCCTCGGCCGTGCCGTTGTCCCTGGTCGGTACCTTCGGAATCATGTATCTGATGGGGTTCAGCCTGAACAATCTGACATTGATGGCACTCACGATCTCGACAGGCTTCGTGGTGGACGATGCGATCGTGATGATTGAAAACATCGCACGGTACATCGAGAAAGGTGATTTGCCGCTTCAGGCCGCACTCAAGGGCTCAAAGCAGATCGCATTTACCATTCTCTCCCTGACCATCTCGCTCATCGCTGTGTTGATTCCGCTCCTGTTCATGGGCGATGTGGTGGGCCGGTTGTTCCGCGAGTTTGCCCTCACCCTTAGTGTCACGATACTCATTTCGGCCGTGGTTTCACTGACGCTGACGCCGATGATGTGCGCTAGATTGCTGCGCCACACCACGAAGTCGGAGCACGGTCGGTTCTATCGCGTCTCCCAAGAAGTGTTCGACCGAAGTATCGCGGCCTACGGTACGACGTTGCGATGGGTTCTGAACCATCAACCGGCCACGCTGGTCGTGGCGGTGGGCACGTTGATCCTTACCCTGCTGCTCTATGTCGTCATACCCAAGGGTTTCTTTCCTAGTCAGGACACGGGTGTGATTCTGGGAATCTCCGAAGCCCCCCAATCGATTTCGTTCCCGGCAATGGTCGAGCGGCAGCAGGCGTTGGCGACCGTGATCCTGACCGATCCAGCCGTCGCCAGTCTCTCCTCGTTCATCGGGGTGGACGGTACCAACAGTACGCTCAACAGCGGGCGTGTCCAGATCAACTTAAAGCCGCTCGGCGAGCGGCGGATCAGTGCCAGCGAGGTCATCCACCGCCTGCTAGCGCAACTGTCGAAGGTCGAAGGGATCGCCTTGTTCCTGCAGCCGGTGCAGGATCTCACCGTGGAGGATCGCGTGAGCCGGACGCAGTACCAGTACGCCCTTGAAGACGCGGATCCTGAGGAGCTGAACCGGTGGGCGCCGAAGCTCGTCGAGATCTTGCAGACACTTCCCGAACTGCGCGACGTGAGCAGTGACCAACAGGACCAGGGGTTGGCGTCCATGCTGGTCATCGACCGCAACACGGCGTCGCGGATGGGCATCAGCCCACAGCTTATTGTCGACACCCTGTACGACGCGTTCGGCCAGCGGCAGGTGTCTACAATGTTTACGCAGTTGAACCAATATCGTGTCGTGCTGGAGGTGATGCCCGAGTTTCAGCAGGGTCCGCGGGCGTTGCAGTTCCTCGATGTCCGGTCTCTCAGCGGCGGTCAGGTGCCGTTGAACGTGTTCACCCAGACGGCGGAAACAACGACCCCACTTGTGGTGAGCCGTCAGGGGCAGTTCCCCACCATCACGCTCTCGTTCAATCTCGCCCCGGGCGGCTCGCTCGGCGACGCGGTCACGGCGATCGAGCGGGCCACTCAGGAGATCGACCTGCCGCCCAGCATCCGGGGAAGTTTTCAGGGCACCGCACAAGCCTTCCAGGCGTCGCTGGAGAACCAGCCGTGGCTGATTCTCGCCGCGCTGATCACCGTCTACATCGTGCTCGGGATTCTGTACGAAAGCTATATCCATCCTCTGACGATTCTCTCAACGCTACCGTCGGCGGGAGTCGGGGCGCTCCTCGCACTCATGCTCTTCCGGACTGAGTTCAGCGTCATCGCATTGATCGGTATCGTGCTCCTTATCGGCATCGTCAAAAAGAACGCCATTATGATGATCGATTTTGCGCTGGAGGCGGAGCGCAAGGAAGGCAAACGGCCGGAGGAGGCGATCTATGAAGCCTGCCTCCTCCGGTTCCGTCCGATCATGATGACGACGATGGCGGCTTTGCTTGGCGCGTTGCCGCTGGCCATGAGTACGGGTGTCGGATCAGAATTGCGGCGACCACTCGGCATTGCCATCGTCGGCGGGTTGATCGTCAGCCAAATACTGACGCTCTATACGACACCGGTGGTGTACCTCGCGTTCGACCGATTGGCGCGACGGATGGGGGAGCGCCGATCCTCGACAGCGGGTCACGAAGCCATCGAGACGGGCTCGGCATGAACCTCTCGGCCACGTTCATTCATCGGCCGGTCGCCACCACATTGTTGACGATCGGTGCCACGCTCGTCGGGGTCGTCGCCTTTCAGTTTCTTCCTGTGGCCGCCCTCCCGGAAGTAGAGTTTCCGACGATCAACGTCTCGGCGAATCTGCCGGGCGCCAGCCCCGAGACCATGGCCACCTCGGTCGCGGCCCCACTGGAGCACCAGTTCACCCGCATCGCAGGTGTGACCGAGATGACCTCCAACAGCACACTTGGGTCCACGAGCGTCACCTTACAGTTTGAACTGAGCCGCGACATCGATGGCGCCGCCCGTGACGTCCAAGCGGCGATCAACGCGGCGCGCGCCGACCTCCCGGCGATTCTTCCGAGCAGTCCCAAGTATCGCAAGGTCAATCCGGCCGACGCCCCTGTGCTGATCCTTGCAGTGACCTCGGAGATCGTCGGCCGGGGCGAGATGTACGACGCCGCATCGAGCATTCTGCAGCAGAAGCTCTCGCAGGTCGAAGGGGTGGGGCAGGTAAACGTGGGAGGCGGCTCGCTCCCGGCTGTGCGCGTCGATCTCAATCCCACGGCGCTGAACAAATATGGGATCGGGCTGGGAGATGTCCGCAGAATGCTGAGTGGCGCCAACGTAAACCGGCCGAAAGGTCAGCTGACGGACGGAGCCCGCACATGGGAGATCAGATCCAACGATCAGCTCCATAAAGCTGAGGACTACCTGCCTTTGGTCGTGACATACCGGGAAGGCCGAGCAGTGAAGCTGTCGGACGTCGCGACCGTCGAAAACTCTGTAGAAGATCTGCGGGCAACGGGAACGGCGAACGGCAAGCCGGCTGTCCTTGTTATCATCTTTCGGCAGCCGGGAGCGAACATTATCGAGACGGTGGATCGGGTGCGCGCACTGCTCCCGCAGCTGGAAGCCTCCATTCCCGGCAGCATGACGCTCTCGGTGGTGATGGACCGGACGCCGGTCATCCGTGCCTCGTTGCACGACGTGGAACGGACCCTCACCATTTCCGTGGCCCTCGTCATCCTGGTGGTGTTCATGTTCCTCCGGAGCGCGCGCGCGACCCTCATCCCCATTGTCGCGGTGCCGGTCTCGCTGATCTCGACGTTCGGCGTCATGTACCTCTGCGGGTACAGTTTGGATAATCTCTCGCTCATGGCGCTCACGATCGCGACCGGCTTCGTCGTGGACGACGCGATCGTCGTCTTGGAGAATATCAGTCGATATCGTGAACAGGGGATCCCACCGCTCCAAGCGGCATTGCGCGGAGCGAAAGAGATTACCTTCACAGTCCTCTCGATGAGCCTCTCGCTCGTGGCGGTGTTCCTCCCTATCTTGTTGATGGGGGGGATGGTCGGGCGGTTGTTCCGCGAATTTGCGGTGACGCTCTCCGTGGCCATCATCGTCTCGCTCTTGGTGTCGCTGACTACGACGCCCATGATGTGTGCCTTACTGCTGAAACCTGAACAGAAGACCTCCCATGGATGGTGGTACCGAGTGAACGAACGGGTCTTCGAATGGATGCGCGGCGGCTATGCGACGAGCCTCACCTGGGTCCTGCGGCATCCTCGCAGCATGCTCGCCGTGACGCTGACCACCATGGGCGTCAGCATCTACCTCTACGTCATCGTTCCCAAGGGCTTCTTCCCCCAGCAAGACACCGGTCGCCTCAGCGGCAATATCCAGGCTTCGCAGGATATCTCGTTTCAAGCCATGCGCCAGAAACTTACCGAGGTGGCGGAGATCATCCAGAGCGATCCTGCTGTAGAAAATGTGATGGGATTCACCGGGGGCGGGGGAGGAAGTACGACCAATACCGGGCGTATGTTCATCTCTTTGAAGCCCCTCGAAGAACGGCACCTCAGCGCCGATCAAGTGATTGCCAGACTGCGCGGCAAGCTTGCTAAGGTCCCGGGCGCGCCGACCTATCTGCAGGTGGTCCAGGATTTGCGGATCGGCGGGCGTGTCAGCAGCGCGCAATATCAGTACACCCTCCAGAGCGTCGATCTCGCCGAACTCAGTACCTGGGCGCCGAAGGTCGAGCGCCAGTTGCGCACCCTGCCGGAGATCGTGGACTTAAACAGCGATCAACAGGACAAGGGCCTACAATCGTTGGTTGTATTCGATCGAAGTACCGCCTCGCGGCTGGGCCTCAGCCCACAGCTCATCGACGACACCCTCTATGATGCCTTCGGCCAGCGACAGGTCTCTATCATGTACACCCCGCTCAACCAATATCACGTCGTCATGGAAGTGGCGCCGCAGTTTTGGCAAAATTCCGCCGCGCTCAATGATATCTATGTACGGTCACCGGCGGGAATGCAGGTGCCGTTGAGTACGGTGGCACACTATGAGCCCACCTCAACGCTCTTGTCCGTCAACCACCAGGGGCAGTTTCCTGGAATAACCTTGTCGTTCAATATGGCGCCGAGTGTTTCGCTCAGTGAGGCCGTGCAGGCGATTGAGAAATCCATGAGGGGCATTGGCCTGCCGGGCGACATCCGGGGCAGTTTCCAGGGTACGGCCAAAGCCTTCCAGGCGTCGCTGGAAAATCAGCCGCTGCTGATCCTCGCGGCATTGATCACGGTCTATATTGTGCTTGGGATCCTCTATGAGAGCTACATTCACCCGCTCACGATTCTGTCCACGATACCGTCCGCGGGAGTCGGGGCACTGCTTGCGCTGCTCCTCTTCAAGACGGAGCTGAGCATGATCGCGTTGATCGGCATCATTCTGTTAATCGGGATTGTGAAAAAGAATGCCATTATGATGATCGACTTTGCGTTGGAGGCAGAGCGGAAGGAAGAGAAGCCACCGGAGGAGGCGATTTATGAGGCTTGCCTGATGCGCTTCCGGCCGATCATGATGACCACGATGGCAGCGTTGCTTGGGGCACTCCCTCTGGCACTCGGGTCGGGGGTGGGATCGGAGTTACGGCGTCCGCTCGGCATTGCCATCGTGGGTGGCCTGCTTGTCAGCCAACTGCTCACGCTGTACACGACACCAGTCGTCTATCTCTACCTCGATCGTGTCAGACTGCGGTTCCGCTCCTCGACCGAAACGGAATTCGCGAGGCAGGGTGTTGTGCCCCACTTGTGAGGTGGACGGACCGCTAGATCGTCGGACACAGAAAAAACCTCTGAATCTATTCAAAACCCATCGCGTCACAAAGGGCCCAAATCACATTGTGGACGGTACAACTACCGGAGGCTGGTCAGCTGCGCTGGGTTCGCGCCATAGGGAGGCGCAAATGAGCTAACACCAGAATAGACGGCTCAGCCTCGCCTGAAAAATGCTAATGGGATTTTGGGACAAACTGATGGTGCGGGAATGACTGAGAGTGATAATCCCGTTGTCAATCATCGGGTTCTAATAGACTGCTTCGCGCGCCCTTCGCGTCCCGGGTCTACCTGGCCAGTGCGTGTAACCTTTTTCCTTGTCGGAGCGACTTGATGCATAAGGGGTGAAGCCGCAACACGGACGAGTTGGTCCAACAGACACTCCTTTTACACTGTTCCGTATGTTCCAAGAGGTCTTGACCAACGTGACGCGGCATGCTCATGCCACCAAGGTCCACATCAGACTGGGCCAATCTCGTGAGCATGTGTCCTTATTGGACAACCGATGATTAACATTCTTCTTACAGACGATCACCCCTACCTGCGCCGCGGCTTGGTCCAGATTTTCATCGACGAATTCCCGGGGGCCACGATTGGCGAAGCCTCGAATGTCCCCGAACTGCTTGCGAAAGCTCAGAAACAACCGTGGGACGTGGTCGTGCTGGATCTGAGTATGCCAGGCCGTGGAGGACTGGAGGCCTTACACGAACTCAAAGGGCTCTACCCCAACCTTCCCGTGTTGGTGCTCAGCATGCATCCCGAGGACCAGTTTGCCGTGCGGGTGTTGCGTGCCGGAGGGGCTGGGTACCTCACGAAGGAAAGCGCGCCGCAGGAATTAGTTCATGCCATCAAGGCCATCTGGAAGGGGGGAAAATACATTACGCCCAAAGCGGCCGAACTGCTCGCGGCACACGTGTATCAGCACGGCGACAGCGAACAGCCGCTTCATCTTTCCTTGTCTGATCGTGAATACCAGGTATTCGGCTTGATTGCCGCCGGGCGCACGATCACCGACATCTCCGATCAACTTGCCCTCAGCGTCAAAACGATCAGCACCTATCGTTCCCGCATTCTCACAAAGCTCAATTTCAAAACGAATGCGGACTTGGCGCGCTATGCCGTTCAGCACCGCATCGTGGAATGACCAACTCGTTGCTCACTATATTTTGTACCTAGGCTATATAACTATCTACCATCGACACGTCCTGCTTCCCTTGCTTGCCGTCTCCCTTCCCTGCCAGACATGTCCTACAATCGATCGCTCCCACTTCCCACACACACGCACGACGTAATCTGATCCTTCTCCATGAACCAATGGTGTGTACTGCTGGTCACGGGCCATCGGCGAGGATGGCCTCAGGCGCGCGGTGACGAGCTAGACAGCGTAAGCATCCGCAGTTCATGGGACCGGAGCCTATCGGAGAAAACGGAGGACAGGAGATGAGTTGTCCGCGCTGCGGAGGAGCGTTGGCTACCGAGCTCGCGGATGCGATTGCTCAATTGGTCTGTGAACGGTTTGTCATCGAGGGCCGATACTGTCATTGCGACGATGTTGAACGTCCGGTGCAGACGAATCTGCCCCGGGAGAATATTGTAGAGGAGCTGACTAGGGAGTGATGTGAACCCACTACACTGCAATGGAGGCTGCAATGATTGGCTATGGGAAACGCGTACTGGTCGTTGATGACGATGGGAGAGAGCGGCAGGAGACGGCCCTTGTGTTGCAACAAGCTGGCTTCATGGTGGTGCTGGCTTCTGACGGTCTGCTCGCATTGAGCAAAATGCAGCAGCGACGATTTGATGCCGTGGTCACCGATTTCCACATGCCCAACCTGAATGGGCTCTAACTCGCAGCGCATAGTCGGCTCCTCTGGCCCGCCCTCCCGGTCATTGTCTTCTCGAAGGGCGAGTGGGATATGAGTGAAATAGCGACGGCCCAAGGAGCGTTTGGCTGGATTCGCAAGTCATCTGATCCCGATATTCTGCTGAGCATGCTGGCCCTGGCAATGGAGCAGAGCGCGGAGCGGACATCCCAGCTCCCACTGGAGCGGGTGGGTGCATAGGAACGCCGGCACGTAGAAAAAAACGGGAAGAGCACATTATGGCGACAGCAAATAGGGATGCCGACGAGGCCGTACTGACCATGCTGGACCGATATGGGGTACTCATGCTGGACGACCTCATTACCGGGCGACCGGATTTCAGTTTGACACAATTGTTTCACGCTATCGACCGGCTGAGGCGAACGAACGTCATCGCGCTCCTTCGAATCGGCTTGCGCGATGAAATTCGCCTGACGAACCCCGCGTGACCCCTCGGCCTCGCCCCCAGCATCAAGAGCCGGTTGCGCCGAAACGATTACAAGCCGGACGTATTTGACAGGGTATTTGGAGTCAAGGGGACATGGAGCACGAGTCCCAACGGACCTGGGCGGACAGGAAAGAAACCGCAATGAGACTCGGCATCATCGTGTCCGCCATCATGGTCAGTGTGAGGCACGGCTCCCTGATGGTTCCGCTTCGTATCTGGAGTGGACCCCTAAGGCAGTGCCACACGCCTGATTGCTGAAATCCGGTCGGCGCAACAGTTCTCAGAATCTCTGCTCCCTATGATCACGAGCCGCCCCGGATGGTCAGTTGGTCGAGTGAGTCCGTACCCGTCATGTAACCGCTCATCAGGGCAGCTGAGTGTGCAGGGCCACACTCCCCGGGGATCGACACACGTTATTAACGGTGAGCTGGAATGGCCGGGATCGATTGGGGTATCTGGGTATCCGGTGTCACGCGCGGCACTCCGGTCGGACAGCCACGGCGTCACCAAATCGTCTGAAAGGATACGTCGCTATGCGCTCGTGGATCATTGCTCTTCAGAGAGGTGCCCACTCGTTGAAAGAGACCCTATTCGGCACGCTGAGAGAATCGACCAGTAGTTCAATCCGTAGTCTGTATCACATCGCGCTGGTCAGCTTGAGCGCCTGGATTGCCATCTCTCTGCCTTGGATGGCCGAAATGTTTCTCGCCCATTGTTCTGGTCTGCAAGATCAAATGGAGTTCCTCGTCATCTCAGAAGTAGCCATCGCCTTCTTGCTCATCATGTTACTGGATTATTTGTGGAGGAGTGTCAGCAATAGGAAGCTGGCCCGAATGTCCAAGGGGGCAGGGTTGGCCCTATTTTTTCCTAGAAAGGATCCTCTAACGCAACGAACCATTGCCCACTTGAAATACACCCACGGCGTGGGACGGAGTGTCATGATGATCGGGTCCACAGGCAGAAAAACCTTTGTCGACCCCCAGGGAGATTTGCATGGCGTTCTTGAGAATTGCCTTGAAGCGAAGATCCTGCTCTTGAACCCACTCGGTGAAGAGGCGCGCATACGCGCAACCACGCTCCATTCCTCGGAGACGATGATTGGTGACTGGCGTGCGCAGCTCAGGAGTTCGGTGCAATTCCTCAAAGCCCTGAAGCTCACACAGAAGAATATCAAGCTCAAGCTCTACCCTGACTACCCGCATGTCAAATTGGTGATTCTGGGCGATCACATTTGGGTACAGCATTATCATGCCACTCAGGATATCCAGACGATGCCCGAGTATGTCTTCAGGCACACGCAACAAGACCATGGTCTCTACGCATTGTTTTACCAGTACTTCGTAAAGCGGTGGGAAAACCAGGAGATTCCAGAGTATGACTTGGAGACCGACGAACTCATCTACAAGAGTGCGAAGGGGATTGAAGAACGGAGAGAGCCCTTCAACTGGGATGGTAAGGACAACGTCAATACGGGCGAACTGCTGCTTTCAGACCAGATACAGTTCGAAGCGGCTGGTCGTCCCTACCAGGTATCCTCATTTCAAGCAAGTTCTCACCGAAGCCGTGAGATCCCCTCGCGGTTGGAAACATTGTAACAATCCGCATTGGCCTCAACCATGGATCTGCGGAGGATCTTGCGCACGTGAAGGAGAATTGTGGCGGGCGGAACGTACTTGGCCCCGCTGTCGCCAATGCCCTTACCAGGCAGCTGCCTCACATCAGGCTGGCAGATCCTGAGGTCCTGGTATTGGGCTGGATGGCCCATGGCGATACCGTTCCCCGCAGTGCTGAAGCGCGCTCTGTGAACGCGACACGTGTCAGGACCTCTCGCGCAGGCATGGGGGAGATAGCCATCTCGCCTCGACCGCGGAATCCCACAATCCTCCCCTTTCCTTCTCAATCAGCCCTAGCCCTCTGTAGACACGTGTAGGAAATCTCTCACACCAAGACCGCTGAAGATCTGGCCTTGGAACGAGGCACTATCTGATCGTGTGTCATGCCGATGTCGGGTGTAATGCCGGTATCAGAAAAAAAGGAGGACTTCACTATGACGCCGCAATGCTCTCAGAAAGCATGGAAGGCGGAACACAGGTGGCTGTCTCTTCTGCTCCTGTGTATCGTAGCCACCTTGATCCTCATCGCGACCGTTGCCTCTGCAAAGCCGGTCACGGCCGCAGACTGTCAGGTCACCGAAGCTGATGGCACGAACCAAGGTTTGACAACTTTGGAGGGTACCACATCATGGACGCTGCCACTCACCATCACCGTGGATCGTGATCTCTACAGAGGGCTTGGACCGTCTCCGGTGCGCAAGAGTGAGCCGTACATGAAACGCAGCAGAATGAGCCTGGGCCAGACGGAGGATTCGGAAATCGCCGCAATCGGGGCTTGTTTAGGCCAGGATATCCGCGAGAGCACACTCTTCAAGCGAGCCATGGTCACGTCCGTCGGGAAGCCCCAGGCCCAAGCTCCCACGCAGATCATGAAATTTTCCGCGCTCCCGTACACCGGGAAGAGACATATCTTAACCATCCGAACGACTCCGCCAGAGACCGGAATTTCAGTGCGCAAAAAGGCCCGCACAATCATCACGGTTTCGGAACTCCAGCAATCCGTTCTGCTTGATGCACAGAGCGTGATTCGGCCCGTGGCCGCGCTGCCCTCCACAGTGGAATTCCCCTCCGCGTTCGGAGGTCAGCTCTTGGTTGCCACGCACCCATCTCAGAATGCACCGGAACTGCCTAGTAAGGAGTCCCTCCGTATGAACCTGACGACGGCACAGGCGGTGCCTGACGGAAACTGTGCAGGTGGCTGCCCATAAGATCGCGTGAGGAGGCGGCAGAAACATGATGCTGGCCCGCCGGAATATGTTGCGGGTGGTTGAACGGATGCGTGAACAGAGCCGGATGCTCGACGTACTTGTTCGGGAGGGACGGATCGCGATTGTGGGACACAGGTTTCCCCTCCGCGGGTCATCTTCGAACACAGCGTAACGGTTGGGCAATTCCGAACCTGTCGTTGTGTCTGTGCTGTGTGTGTGCCTGGAGAAGGCGCAATCATGTCGATTCCAATGCTGTCCAAGACAGGATGTATGCCCCGTCTTCCCGCCTGGTAGTCCTGTCCCTGTCCTTCCATATTGGTAGGCCCTGTTGTCGTTGACATCTTCCATCACCTAGCCGTGTTTTGAAACGGTGACGGAGATCCCAAGGTCATCCTCATTGATGGCCCATTCCACAAGCTTTAGCTCAATCGCTTCCCGAGCAGCTTTCTCTTTCGTGTGAGGGAACCTTGGATTGCTTCGGCCTGGACCGTCAATCATATGACCACTAAAAACAATAACTTTGCGATTATCAACACGAAAATCGGTCATCTTGCACCACTCGATTAACGAGACAACGACAGAAGGACAGGCTACGTTTCGCCAACAACGGTGTCAATGTAGTTGCCAAGAAAACTATCGACATTTGTCATGCCACAGTCTCTCGCGTATCCCCACTTAATACGGGATCTACAGAGTTCGACAATTGATTCCTCGCACTTCTCTCCTTTACCATCACCTTTGGGAAGACCGCCCATCGGGAAGGGAGGAGGACGATGGGCGTATATCGACGACAGGATTAAACCACCTATTGGATGTCACTCGTGATCAATGGGAAGCGGGAGCGGCAGGATACGGGGGTGCAGGATCGCCGAGTGGCGGGAGACATCTTCGCGGCCTGGCAAGTGCAGGTGGCCCGAGCGAAATGGCTGTGCCTCCCTGCCACCACCCCACAGCACACGGTCCAGGACCTCTTGAGGGAGTACGCGGACAAGGTGACGCCGCGGAAATCGCCCGCCTCACAGCGGCGGGACCGCGTGGTCTTGGAGCAATTCGGGAGGCGTTGGGGAACCTTAGCCTTAGACCAACTGCGCACGAAAACGCTCGAGGATTACCTCGCGGAGCGGTTGCAGGACGTGACCTTGGCGACGGTCAGCAAGGAGCTGGGCATCTTGAAATCGGCCTATGGGAGTGCGCTGCGGTGGGACTGGGTGACCACCACCCCGTTTCGCGGAATTACGCTCAATCAAGACGGCGAGGAACGGATGCGCTGGCTCACCGATGCGGAGGAGGCACGATTGATCGCAACGGCCGCGCCGTGGCTGCGCGATCTCATCCTGGTGGGACTCGACACGGGCCTGCGCCGAAGCAATCTGGTGGGCCTACAATGGTCCTGGTTGCACGATCAGGGCACGATCCTCATGGTGCCTCGGCAATTGGTGAAGGCCAAGAAAGCGACGGTGATGATTCCGCTCACGACACGGGCCGCCAGGATCATTGCGCGGCAAGTGCGCCATGGGGACGCGCATTGCGTGTTTACGCATCCCGAGGGGCGTGCCTACTCCGTGGAACAAGTGAGTATGGCCGTCTTGCGGGCTGCGAAACGGGCGCAGCTCTTTGGAGTCAGTCTGCATACCCTCCGGCATACGTTCATCAGCCGGCTGGTGCAGGCGGGACGACCGCTGCCCGAAGTGGCGGCCTTAGCGGGGCATCGCGATATCAAGATGACCATGCGCTACGCGCATCTCGCGCCGAGTCATTTGCGCGCCGGGATTCAGGCCTTGGAACACCGAGGTCCCCGGTCAACCGACGGGATGCCGGTTATCCACAGTCACGCTGGAGTCACGTTATTTTCCGGAAAACGCGTAAGTGCTGGTGTCCCCAACGGGATTTGATGGGCTTTGTACCGATGCAGCATGGGGAATTTCTTTTCAGGCAACCGTCCAAGCTGCCTGAGGTGCTTCGTTTTTTCAGAGATCGAATGGCACTGACGTTCGCCTTCGTCACAGATAGCTGTTGGTTTGAGTATATAGATCCGGCTTCTACTCTTTCACAGGGGAACCAATAGGCTAAGACAACGGGAAGTAGGCAGAGGGAAGACCGGCCTTGCCCGGGAAGGGGAGAGGGAGGGGAAGGAAAACTTGACCGGGGGG
>Ga0157376_10000805_pt1 | contig 20571 bp, 24 predicted proteins | sample M45metaG_FD_121801 | JGI IMG/M metagenome (GOLD analysis project Ga0157376, IMG submission 121801) | Miscanthus rhizosphere microbial communities from Kellogg Biological Station, Michigan, USA - M4-5 metaG | ecosystem: Host-associated > Plants > Roots > Rhizosphere > Soil | place: USA: Michigan... | reverse complement strand
CTCGGTTGGATTCATGGTGCTGCATCGTTTGGGCGAAGGGCAGCATCACGATATTCTCGCGGTCGATGCCAGTGTCGGTATGCCTGATAAAATACATCTGCTTGCCGATCATAAAACTGCAGATCACGAGGGTCATCGAGATCGAGAATTGCAGGACGATAAATGCTTTTCTTACCCGTTCGGCCCCCATCTGCCGGCTCAGCTTTCCGTATAATACCGCCACCGGCCGGAAATGCGACAGGACCAGGGCGGGATAGCTGCCGGCGATGGCCGCGATCAACAGAAAGAGCCCCGCAAAAACAGCGAGCACGAGCGGGTTGCTTGCAAAACTGCTATCGATTTTCCATTGCAAAAGCTGATAGAAATAACCCCGGAACCAAAAGAAGAGCAGGCCGCCAGCGGCAAAGGCGACCCCGGCATACAGAACACTCTCTGTATAGAATTGGCCTGCCAGGCTGATCCGGGCGGCGCCCAACACTTTCCGGACCCCTACTTCCTTTGCCCTTGCGGCAGCCCTGGCCGTCGCGAGACTCATATAATTGACCAACGCCAGCAGCAGGATCACCCCGGCCACCAGGGTAAGCGGCCCAAGATATTGCCTGTCCTTCCCGAATGCGGACCTTGCGTATTGGTCGCCCATCAGGTAAAGGCGGAACTGGTGGGTTTCTTTGGCGAAGCCAAAGGCGTCATCGGCTTTTGTCCTTCCTTCGATGGCCATCGCGGTCCTCGCCAGGTTTTGCTGTACCCGGGTGGTATCCCCGGCATCGTTCAGCAGCAACCAGGTCGTGAAGGCTCCGTATGCCCCCAGACGCTGGCCGTTGAGGTACGGGGTATATTTTTCGATGCTGCGCATGGTCGATAACGAGGCGATCATCCCGAACCGGATCGTGCTGTTACTCGGAACGTCCGCGGCAACCCCGGTGACTTCCAACGGAAACCGGTCATCCATCTGCAGGATCTTTCCCACCGGGTCTTCCGCCCCGAAATATTTCCTGGCCTCGCTCTCCGTCAATACGACGGTGAACGGCCGGGACAGCACATTCGCAGCCTGCCCCCGCAAGAGCCGGAAACTGAAGAAGCGGAAGAAATTGCTATCGGCAAAATAAAAATCCCGGGTCTCCCGGAAATGCACCTCCGGATTTGCCGTGTTCTGCAGATCAACACCCAAAAATCCACTGAACATCCTCATCATCGATCGTACCGATGGATCCGCCTGCAGCGCCTCCGGGCCGGAAGCAACCGACAGCATGGGATTGAAGAATACTCCCGAGCCCCAGTGCTGCCCGCTGGTCAGGGTGAAGATCCGTTTTGAATCCCGGTGCCAGCGGTCATAGCTCCGCTCATGCAGGACATACAGCAAAATGGTCATGGTAACGGTGATCCCCGCCGCCAGGCAAAAGACATTGATGGCGCTGTACAGCTTGTTGCGACGCATTTGTCGCAGGGCCATTCGCAGATAGTTATAAAACATGTGTAGGTTATTCCGTTCTCAGATTCTTCACCGGATTCACGGCCGCCGCCTTCAGCGCCTGCCAGCTCACGGTCGCCAATGCGATCAGCAACGCAGCCATTCCGCCGCCTAAAAAGACCCAGCCGCTGATGGGAATGCGGAAGACATACTGCTGCACCCATTCATTCACGAAATACCAGGCGATGGGGGCGGCGATCAAAAAGGCGATTCCGATCAGCACGATGAACTCCCGGGTGAAAAGATAGACAATATTGGACACGGAGGCCCCCAATACTTTGCGGATGCCCACTTCCTTCAGCCGTTGCGCGGCCATAAAGGAGGCGAGACCATAAAGGCCGAGACAGCTCAGGAAAATGGCGATGGACGCAAAGACCGTATAAAAGGTCGACATCTTCGCCTCTTCCTTATAGAATCCGGCGATCTTCTCGTCGAGGAAGCTGTATTGGAACACGTAGTCGGGGAACACCTGCGCCCAGACCCGGCGGATAGCCGCAAGCGATGCGGGAAGATCGTTCCCGGTGAGTTTGATCCCCGCTTCGTTATAGAAGCGCGCAGCGGCAAACAGGATCAGCGGGGCCAGGGAATCCTTTAGCGATCCCTGGTGAAAATCCTTTACCACGCCCACCACTAAACCCGCAACCCCACCATCCCCCAGCACGATCTGCTTGTTCAGGATATCCGTCGCCTGGTGGAGTCCCAGTTTTCGGACGACGGTCTCGTTGACCACGAATTCGCGGATGGAATCGGTCCGCGTGAAATTCCGGCCCGCCACCAGCGGCAGGGAATAAGTCGCGAGATAATTCACGTCCACCCATTTCTCGATGACGGCAAAGGGCGCATCTTTCGGGGCATGATCGTATTTAAGACCCGACCACCAGTCACCATCCGTAGCCGGAGTCGAATTATGATAGCTTACGGATTTGATATCCTTCATGGCCACGAGCCGGTTCCGGAGATATGCCCATTTTGTCCGGCTGAGACTGTCGCCCGGGAACGACACGTCGATGATGGCCTCCCTGTCAAAGCCCATCGACGCATGCGTAAAATGGTTCAGCTGGCGGACGACGAGAAACGTGCCGATGATCAGGGCCTGGGCGATCACGAACTGGAACACGACGAGCCCCCGCCGGAGGGTGAGACCTTTTGCGCTTCGCGAAGCGAGTTTTGCTTTCAGCGCGGTGATGGGGTTGAACCGGGACAAGACGAGAGCCGGATAGAACCCGGCGAGAAAGGTTACCCCGATGATCATCGCGGCAAGGAACAAGATCACTTCGGACTGTCCGAGTACCTGCAGGGTTACCGGGATCTCCAGCACCTGACCCACGGGTGTGATCAGCAGCGCGAAGAGCATCACGGCGAGCAGGACGCCGGAGACCACCAGCATCAATGCTTCCAGCAGAAATTGAAGCCGCAGCTGCCGCCGCGCCCCGCCCAATACTTTACGCACCCCCACTTCCTTGGCGCGATTCACGGCCTGTGCCGTGGCGATATTGACAAAATTCACGCAGGCGATGAGCAAGATGAACCCGGCGATCAGCCATAAACTCTGGATCCGTTCCCTCGAGATCATCTTCCCGCTGTAATTGCCGGCCTTCGTGTCGAAATGCACTTCCGCAAGGGACTGGACCACCTGTGTACTCTTATTATCGGCTGTTCGATATTTTTTTGAGAACGTGCTCAATTGGCGGTTGGCAGTAAATGGTCCCACCGCCGGCGGCAACAGCACATAACACCCATGATTGCTGTTCAGCGAAAACCAGTCGGTGCTCTTATTGAAATTGAGGCTGGCGTAGTTGATGACGATGTCCATCTTCAGATCGGTGTTCGGCGGCGGATCGGCCAGGATGCCGCTCACCCTCGCCAGCGGTCCTTGCCCAAAGAACTGAAGGTTCCGGCCTATGGCCTTCTTCCAATCCCCGAAATATCGCTCGGCCACCCGCTTGCTGAGCACCACGCCATTCGGGTCGGCAAAGGAATGTGCCGCATCCCCCGCCAGCCAGGGGAAGTCAAAAATGTTGAAGAAGCTGTTGTCCACCGCAAACATCCCGTCCTTTTCCTTGAACGACTTCTCCATCTTTCCGGTCTCATCGAAGGTCTTGACGGGGACTTCATTGACCGACCAGAGCCCCGTCACCTTCCAGTCCGGGAAATCATGTGCCAGCGCCGTCGGCAACGGAAAGGGAACGCAGGCGAGGCCGATGTCCCCCGGTTTATCACCCTTGGTCAGGATGCGGTAGATGTTCGCCTTTTTGGAATGGAAGGCGTCGAAGCTTTGTTCATACTGGATGAAGACGAAGATCACCAGGCAAACCGCGATGCCGACACCTAATCCCGCCACGTTGAGAAGGGAGTACACCTTGTTGGCGCGCAGACTACGAAGGGCCGTCTTAAAAAAGTGGAAGATCATAAAAGGGAATTTGGCATATCGCAACCACAACAGTGCCGGATTGTTAGCCGTCTGACGACCAACAACTTATGTGAGTGTGTCGCCAACGCCCTGTACGCTTCCGATACATTGTATGGGGGATAAAACGAATCGTATAAAAACAGATTAGAGTATATTTTGTGCGAAATGCCGCACAGGCGCGGGTTTCAGCCCGTTTGAAGGATTTCCCGGAATAAAACGAATCGTTTAACTTTCTTGAATGCAGGTTTAAGTCGAGAAGAGCTATCCAGCCGTCTTTCGATGGCTCTTTTCGCCGGTCGCTCCTACAACAGGTATACCGGTTTTTTCGAGCCGAATTATAGACTCCAATTTGGCTATATCCCGCGCCAGTATTGCATTTGACGTGGTAAGCGCATCAACAGCCTGAGCCAGGGCTTTATTATTACGCTCAAGCTCGTGCATACGCTTCATATCGATAAAAAATTCGGCATCAGGCGGAGCGGGTTTTGACCCTCTTTTGCCCGTTACCTGTACACTTCCCTGTACATTTCCCTGTACATTTTGGTCCATTTTTTCGACCTTTTCGTTTTCGGATATCTGTACATCTGAAAAAAGCAACTCGGCGACCGATACGTCCAAAATGTTGCACAGTTTTTCTATCTCTGCCAAACTGGGCTCACTTACTCCCTTCTCCCAATTGTTTATTGTGTTCCTGGCCTTGTCCATCTGTAACCCAAGCCCCTCCTGCGTTATATCGCGCCGCTTCCTGATATTCTTTAGGTTACTTGTAAAATTGAGCGCCATATTTTGAAAAATTTAGTGTCCATTATTTGGACAGTCCAATAAATTGTGCAACATTTGTGCCGTTCCGTTCAACGGAACAAAAAACAAGGTACAAAAGTATGTCGAAAGTTTATATACGTGACGTCGAAAGAGCTGCTTTAATCCGGAAAACCGCCAAAATAACGGGGGTGTCCATCAGGTATGTCAATCTTGTACTGATAAATGAGAGAACGAACGAAACCGTGTTTTCGGTATATATGTCGTTGCTCGAAGGGGTTGACAGTTTGGTCGAACAGGTCAAACAACAGGTTCCATTTTATGACGAGCGGCCCCGTCCAACTATTGCCAACCGCTCCAAAACCCCAACCCCTTCAAAATGAAAATCGTCGACCAACAGCTATACTTGGAACTTGCTGAGCTTACCGACTGTGGGATCAGCGTGAATACAGTCTGGAAGGCGAGCGAACGGAAGTCATCCTCTTGGGATATCATTGAACATCCCGATGATGGCCGGAAGATTCTTGTGGGCTTCGAAAAGTTGCGCGAAGATTACAAAATAAAAGTGCAAGCCCGTTACGGGAACCCGTACGAGTACGTCGCCCAGGCTCCTATCCGCAATATGCTGATGCGCGACCTCGAAGCCGAAAAGTTTTTTCTCTCTTACCGGTACGACCAGGAGAAGAAGCTACCCGAAGAGCGGGTGCGGCAATACACTTGGGAAGCCTCATGGCTCAATATGCTTTTGCAGGCCGACGACAACATGAAGGAAATCCGCAAGACCCTCGGGCTCCGCATGGAGGATTTTTACCGGCAGGTCGGGCAGTTGCTACGGGTAGAGAAGGATCAACAACGGATCACGGCGAAGTTCCCCGACAACTACGTCCGGTTGAAATCCCGGATGCGGCAATACCGGTCTGAAAAATATCCGTCGCTGATCGCCGCCCAGTACGGCAACAAGAGTGCCGCTAAGGTCAACGACGAATTCAGCGAGTCGCTACTACTCGAATTGATCGCGCACCCCAACCAATACGACGACGTTCTGGTCGCGATGCACTACAACAAGGTAGCTGCCGACCGGGGATATAAACCCATCACACCCCAGACGGTTGGGGTATGGCGTCGCAAGAAGGGCTTTTTAGTGACGGCGACCCGCGAGGGATGGGCGCGATTCGACGACCGTTTCCGCCGCCAGATTGCTGGCCGCCGCCCGTCAGCTCCCCTCTACCTTGTCGAAAGTGACGATAACCACCTCGATCTTTTCTTCGTCGATCTGGAAGACGCTACCGGTTCCAAGTTTTTCCATAAGTACAAGGCGATGGTCGTCGTCGATAGCTACAACGACTACGTCCTGGGGTATGCCTACGATGTGGAGATCACAGTCGAGCTGGTGAAGGCTGCCTACGTCAATGCCATGTACCATATCCGGGAGCTGACAGGCGGCTGGTATTTACCGCACGAAACCCGGACAGATAAATGGGGTCTGAAGTCCTTGAAGCCCTTGTATGAGTCTATGGGGCATTATATCGAGAGCCCGGTCGGCTCCAAGAAGCGCGGATACATCGAGCAGCTCTTTGGTACCCCCCATTTCAAGCGCTGTATGAAGCTCGGCGCGAACAACTATACGGGCAACAACATCACCGCCCGCAAGAGGGGTGTGAATCAGGAGATCCTAGCCGCCAATAAAAAGGGCTATCCCACGATTCAGGACGGGGCCGTCGCACAGATAGAAACCTTCTTTACCCGGTTGCGTACGATGCCCGAGGTCGGGAAATTGGAGAGCAAGCAAACCCAATGGTTGAACGGCTGGAACGCGCTACCCGCTTCCGAAAAAAGGGAGATCACCGACGAGCAATTCCTGCAAATCTTCGGTATCGTTCACAATCCCCAGGGCCGCCGCATCGCCATCACCAACATGGGGCTTACGCCCCAAATCAACGGGTCGAAATTGATCTACGACGTACCCGCTCAATTGCATCTCGAAAATATCGGCAAGGCGGTCAACATCTTCTACGATCCCATCGATATGAGCCGCGTCCTGGTCACCGATAGTGCGGGCCTCCGTTTCGTTGCGACGACTGCCAAGCTCGCGCCCAAAGCCATGAAGGATATGGAACCCGGCGACCGGACCTTCCTCAATACCCTGTTGGCCCAAAAGAAAGATCAATCCGGCAGGGTGGCCGCTGCCGGGGAACAGCGCAAGAAAATGCTCTTCGAAAAGGGTGTCGATCCCGAAAACCTGCTGCAAGGTGGCGTAATGGAAAAGGGTCTCAAGCAGCTTGCCGAAATCACCTATCAGTCGGGTATCGGCTTCCAAGAGGCTGAGGACATCGATTTCGATCCACTGGACAAAATGTAAACCAAATATTAACCTTCAAATTCTAAACTCATGGGCTCATTTGATGTAACACCTCTCACCTACCAGGACAAAAGTGATATCCGTTCGCTGCTTATTGCGTTCGTCGAACGGCACGACTCCTTTGAAGATGCCGCCAACAAGATCAAGGAGGTTTCTCCGAGCACCCTGAAAGAAATCATCAAGGGCGACCGCATGAATATCGCGCATTTGGTTTGGCTGAATGTCGGAAAGGCGATAGGTTGGAAGCATCGGCATAAATACAATATCGTCGATACCCAAAATTCCAAGACCCTTCTTTTCTACTTCAACGCGGCTAAAGAACATGGCGAGACGTTCGCTATTGTGGGTAATGCGGGAAGCGGCAAAACCTTCGTCGGCAAACACTACTCCAAAGCAAATGCCGGAAAGCATGTTTACCTGCTGCAATGTTCGGAATACCTCAACAAGGACACCTTTCTCAAGGAATTGCTGAAGGTCATGGGCCGCAACGCAGGGAGCAAGAACGTCTACGAGATGATGGAGGAAATCGTAACCGTGCTCTCCGCCCAGGATTGCCCTTTGATCATCATGGATGAGGTCGACAAACTCAAGCCCGCCGTCCTTTCCTTCTTCATTACCCTTTACAACAAGCTCCACGGGCTTTGCGGCATCGTGTGGATGTCGACGGATGCCATTGTCCAAAAGATCGACCGGGGCGTCAGGCTAAACAAGATCGGCTTTAACGAAATATTCTCCCGCATTGGCCGCCGGTTCATCGAACTGCCGGGCATCACCAAAAAGGAGGTGGAGGCGATCTGCAAGGAAAACGGCATCACCGAGGCTGAGGACCTTTCCGAAGTGTGGAACGACTGCGACGGCGATTGCCGCCGGATTGACCGGATGATCATCAAGAACAAAATGAAAAAGCAGCGCGCATGAAACCGATAACCGACACCCAACGGATCACCCAGGAGGCGGCGGAATGCCGATCAGAGGTTTGCGGCCTCTTGGGTTGGGACGAGATGGATTACTTCGACTTTCAACTGGAAAGCGGGCTTGCCTACCTCGCACACTACCTGCAAGCGACATGGGCCGTAGATGCCGTCAAGGGCAACCGGGTTTTTTGGAACTGGTGGAAAGGCCATTGGATCGCCAGGGACAAGGATTTCCTCATCTATAGCCAAGGTAATCTTTTGGACCGTGCAGCGCTCCGCGAGTTCTATAGCTATACGCACGACGGTCGGGAACTGTCCCGCTGCATCCGCCCTACATCCATTGTCCTCAACGATTCCTATGCGGTCATGATGCAAGACCTTATTGATACTACAATCCAATCTAATGTTTAGAAGCACCAGCAGCGAAATTAGGGCGGTCCTCGATGAGGCCACCCGCAGCATCTCTCAAAAGACAAAAATGAAGGTCGTGCTGACTTGTCATCTTCGCGGGGAAGCGGATGTCGAAGTAATCTCCGAATTCCTCCGCAAAGTTTGCGCCGTGTGGGAGGTCGACCTGGAAGAACTACAGAAGAAATACAGGGGCAGGCGGCATGTTGCCATGCGTCAGGTCATTTACATGCTCCTTCGCAGTAACTATCCCGGCATGTCCCTTTCCCAATGCGGTCGCCTTTTTAACCGGGATCATTCAGTAGTGAGTGTCGCGTTACAAGACGCAAAGGACCTCCTAAACAACGGCGACGAACTTCTCCTATCCATCCTTAACCCCGTCAAACACTTTTTCGATGCTGAATAAACCCGACATCCACTTCAATTTCAAGCTCGATTTTGCCAACTATATGAAGGCATATATCGACAGCTTGTTATGCTGCCCCTCCTCCTTTGACGCGGACGACGACAAGATCATCCTCGCCGCCTTATGGGAAATAAGGCAAAAGCTGGCCGTGAAGCTCGCCACAAAATTCCAGCAACAATACAAGGTCAAACTATCGGCGTGTCAGGCTATAGCTCTCCGGCTGGTCTACACAACCTTCGATACATCCGATAGCCCGTGGATCAGGAATGAGCTTCGGCTGATCTCCGACCGGGTTCACCGGCACTATGCACTGTAATCATTCACTAAACAATAAACTCAAAATGGGTAGAACAAAAAAACGGGTCTTCTCCAATATCAAGTTGGAGCAAGCCCAGGATGCAAGCCGAACCTTTACTGCCAACGCGACCCGCCTTGCGGCCATCGAAGCCAGGATGAACGGCGAGATCAACAAGATCAAAGACAAGTATCAGGAGGAGATCACCGAGCTAAACAATGCCCAGGAAGAGCCCACGGCGATCCTGGAAGCCTTTGCCTCGGAACAAAAAACCAACTGGGGCAAAAAGAAGAGCTTCGAGCTGCTTCACAGTATCATCGGCTTTAGGACCGGTATGCCCAAGGTCACCAAGGACAAACGGTTTACCTGGGAAGGCATCACGGAAATCGTCAAAGAAAAGTTCCCTGCCCTGGTTCGTTCCAAAGATGAGCTTGACAAGGAGGCGATCATCGCCCTGACCAAGAACGAGGCAGATTTCGCCAAGGTCAAATCAAAATGCTACCTGGACGTCGTGCAGGACGAAACCTTCTTTGTCGAGGCTAAGAAGGAAGATGTAGCCGAAGTGGCTTAGCCGACTTCGCGCCCGCCCCATTACCCCCCTTTTTTCACCACCCAAAACCATTTCATGACAAAGTTCCATCACCCGGCAGATTGGGCCGTACGGGCGACTATCGCCCTTTGGTTCCTCGGCGTCGCGATATTGGCCCACGTTTGTGGCCTCCTTTAAGGCAATATCGCCCTTGTTTTGACCCAAAACCGTCGAATAAACCCAGGGGGTTGACCCCTTTCAACCCCCTTACTTTTAACTCAAAACCGTCACAAATGACACAAGTACAGGATTTTACCGTTCTCGACCACCATCTCGGCTACATTAAAACATTTTCAGGCAAAAAAATCAACCTTCGTAACCCCTCGTCATCGGATATCGACCTTGCCGATATAGGGGCATCTCTGTCAAAAATCTGCCGTTTCGGAGGCCATTGCAGCGAGTTTTACAGCGTGGCTCAGCATAGCGTCCTGGTCGCGCTAATGGCTCCTGAGCCACTGCGGGGCGCGGCTCTCCTCCACGACGCCACAGAAGCCTATTTAGGCGACGTTGTCAAACCGTTGAAGGTAATCCTTGGTCCCGTCTATAACGAGCTGGAAATGGCCTTTGAACAGGCTATACGTGAGCGTTTCCACTGGTTGCCCACTATCGGCCAACGCGAGAAGGAAGAAATCAAGAAATGCGATATCCTTGCCTTACAAATTGAGGATGAGGCATTTAGAAACAGTAACCGCACTCGTTTGCGCTATTTCTACAACAAGTTCGAAATGCTTCAAACCGACTCGCAACTGGGTTGGCCGCCCTACCTCGCCTTCACTCTTTTTACGAAGTACGCCAACCGTCTCATCTAACCCTTAACCTGCTACTAATCCAATGGCAAAAGTTCTCGGAGTGAAAAACCTCCTGCAAAAAAAGTTCAATTACCTCCAACCGCTCCCCGAAAAGATCAGGGCCTCCTTCGGGGATCTCGTCGACAACTTCATCATGGTCGTATGGGGACAGTCCGGCAATGGCAAAAGCAACTTGCTGATGCAGCTGCTCAAGGTGCTGGTCATCTTTGGAAAGGTGCTCTACGTTAGCCTGGAAGAAGGCACGGAGGCGAGCATTGTCAAAACGGTAAAGCGTCACCTATCCGAGGAAGATTTCGAAGGCAAGGTCCATTTCGCCGATCATGAAATGACCTATGAGAAACTGACTCTACACCTCGCAAAAAAGAAGTCGGCAAAGTTCATCATCATCGACTCGGTGCAATATTGGAATATCAACTATGAGCAGTACAAGGAGTTGAAGGAAAGATTCAAAAGGAAAACCTTCATCTTCATCAGCCATGCGAAGGGAAAGCTACCGGATGGCACAACAGCCAACAAAATCCGTTACGACGCGGGTATCAAGGTGCATGTCGAAGGATACGTCGCCAAAGTTATTTCCCGCTATGGTGGAAACAGGCCGTATGAAATTTGGGAGCAAGGCGCGCGGAAATATTGGGGCAAAAAATACCAATCAGTGATGAGTGGGACAAAAGAACCGCCAGCAAAAAGAATTCAAAAACAAAAGACCCCTGTAGAACCTATTAACAATTAAAACTAGCAGTATGAACCAACCACCGGATAAATTGACATGCGACTTTTGCGCTGAAGTATTTAAAACAGACTTAGACCTTGAGGCGCATCTTTTTAACAACAAGCATTGCAATCCTCCTGGCGAAAGGGCCGATACGGGTTCCCGTATTGACGACCCGGACTTCTTCACTACATTCCCCGATTAAAACAATAGCGATGAAAAAAGTAAGAGTTACCTGGGAGTATCAACACAAAATGATCATGAGCGTTTTCCCGGAAATAGAACTACCGCCCTATATCCTGAATCACTTCGGTGCGGAGGGATGGGAATTAGTCGGGCATAGTTGCGAATTCCAGGAGCGTAGGATTCTTCATTACTTAACCTTCAAACGGCCAATATGCCAGAATATCCCAAAGATCAAATCGAATTCCTCCAAGCGGTTTTGGAAATGCGTGATGCGCAGGATCGGTATTTCAAAAACAGAAACAACGTCTGTCTGCGGATGGCAAAAGCCAGGGAGACGAAGGTAGATAACCTTCTTACTCCGTTTGTAAAGGCTGGCGTTATTCAGCGACGGAACACCACAGACAACCCAAGAGACACCCTTTTTTAAAACCAAGCACCATGAAACGGTACATACTAACATCCAAAAAATTCATCGGTCAAATTTTCCTCGCCTTCAATAACCGGGGGACGGTTGCGGCTGTGGATATGACGACGGCGGAGCTGGATGCGCACTCCACCGGCCATTTTCTCCGCTCGATTCCGGTCCTGGAATCCAACCTTGCAAAATCCTTTTCCTCAGAGGTCACCATTGTCGCCGAGGATTTCCAAGTTAGTTTCGACGACTTTTGGAATTCCTACGACAAGAAGATCAACAAAAAGCGCTGTATTCCCCTTTGGAACAAATTGAACCTTAACCAACAGGTTGCTGCGTACTATGGCATCCGCAAGTATGACGCCTTCCTGAAGGCCAGCAACCGGATCAAATGCGACCCTGAGAACTACATCCGAAACGAAATGTGGGAGAACGAATATAAATAGCAATCCAATGGCACTACTCAGCAAACAACAGCTAATTACGGCGAACACGCTCATTTCAAAGCTCGGCATATCGCCTGAGCAAAAAAGGGAAATCATCTTTGGGTTTACTTCAGGGCGGTCGGGTTCCTCGAAGGACCTGACGCACGACGAGGCGGTCCTGCTGATCGGCCACCTGAAAAGCCTCGATCCCGACGAAAAGAAGGCGGAGATCATGCGCCGTAAGGTTATCAGCATGGCCCACGAAATCGGGTGGCACCAACCGGGAACCAACAAGATCGACATGCCTCGCCTCGATGGCTGGTGTAAGAAATTCGGGTATCTAAAAAAGGGCCTCAACGCCTATACCCTGTCGGAGCTGCCCAAGCTGGTCACTCAATTCGAAAAAGGTCCATACGCCTACATCCTAAATCGATAGTCATGCGCAAGACCATAGCAGACCTGAAAGAAGGGGATAGTTTCAGGCTTGCCCGAAATAATGGATCGTTTACCATCCTTCGTATTTTTGAGCAAGAAAAGGATGACGAGGGCTACGCAATGGAGGAGCGTTGCGCCGAGATCAAGACACCGGACGGTCGGCGGGTGATATGGAACGTTCGGACGGCAATTTCCGAGGGACCGGTCTTTCCATTCCAACAGTTCCTATTTTAACACCGAAGGTGAAAGGGGTCGAACGAAAACACGCGCTGTGTCTAAGTTCGTCCCCTTTTTTTGTGTCATTGTAGTATACTTGTAAAAAAAGAAGAATATGCGCGGTTCCAACACCTTATTTGCCGACATATTTGAGGTTCCCGCCCTGCCAAAGCAAAAGAAAGGGCGTAACAAGGACCTGCATGATCTCCGCAACGAATGTCTCATCGAACGGTATTTTTACTACGGAACAAAGCGGCTGAGCTATCATGCCATCCTCGAAACCATCGGCAAGGAATTCTTTGTTTCCACCTACACCATCCCCTACCTCATCGCCGATCATTCGGCCCATCTCCAAAAGCTCAAGCAGGAAAAGCCTGCCATAAAGTACTTCAAAGACAAATGGCCGCACCTTGTATGGTAAGTGAGTACATCTACCTGGGCGACCGGTTCACCGATCCCCGGTTTAAAGGCCGCCCTTGCTCCGCGATCCGGCGGCCCGACGGCAAATGCATCCGGGGGAAAAATGGCAATATGCTTGTCTCCTTCAATGGCCGCCCCGTCGTCGTGGTCGCTCGCCTTCTCCGCAAGATCAAATAACTGTTACTCGCCTGTATTGATTTGCATAGTCGCTTTTACCGACGTCCGCACGGGCGCTGCCCCGTCATCCTCGAAGGCGGTGGCAAAAAGGAGAACCCGAACCCGGTACGGATCGGTTCGCTGTTCGGTAGCCGCCCTGGTGCGGTTATGCGGTTCGCAAATGACATTGCCCCCATATTCCGATAGCCACCCCTGAACGGCAATATAAAGCGCCTGCTCGATTTCATAATGTTGTAGCGCCTGCTCCTGGGCGCTGACAGGGGCCGCGCTGTTGGCGCTGGAAAAAGGCGCAAAGCCTAACCGCAGCTGTACGGTAACATCACCCCATTGAACGCCTCCGCCCAACTCTTTATAGGCCGCGTCGGGGTAGTCGACCAGGACGCAAGGAAATTGGACCGGCGGGCGGGTGTCGTAATGCTCCAGCTGACCAAGATCGAGGTCGACCCATTGAATGGCCGGGACCTGGGCGAGGATGCGGGCGCTTAACGATAGATAGTGCTGGCTGAAAAATGCGGATACCATAGATGTCAAGATTTGGCCGTCTTCATGATCTCGGCGGCGATTATTCGAGTTATGTTTGTTTCGAGGTAGGGGCTTGCTCCAAGGAATTGCCGACGCGGCAGGTTCATTTTTCGCTGAAACGACTCCACTTTGGTGGTATGCGATAGCCGGTTAACGGTCTTCGTTCGCTCTTTGCCCTTGCTGGTAAACTTTCCGGTTCCCAGGCGCTCCCGGGTGAAATGCATCCGCTCGTGACCCCGCACCGTTACCGTACCGTGGAAGCCCTCATTGTGGGCTTTCATGTAAGGAAGGTCAGAACCAACAACGACCTCATCGAGACTGGCACGCAGAATCCGAATACTCCGCCTTCCCCGACCGGATTGGACAAGGATGTTCCGGCCCCGGTTTTTGCTATTGACCTCCTTTCGGGGACGCCAGGGCTGGACAGTAGGTCCGAGGAACCCTTGCCGTTTGAAATTGTCCAGCGCAAAATTCACCGTTTCCGTTCCCACCTTTTTCGGCAGGGTCGAGAGCGTTTGCCTCATTCGTGTAAAGAGGTCGACCCAATTATCGTATGTAAACGAATTAGCTGGCATTTAAGGACGTTTTGATAGCTTAGAAGCTGTCTGTTTAACCTGCTCCGGTAAGCCGTTAAAATAGGCGTGTCCTGCCGGGAAAACCAATCCGCTCTTTGCAAGGTTGGTTTGGAACATGGCCGGTATATCCGGGTAGTTGATGGAAGAGCTTGGAGTTATTGCCCCGCTGTATCGTTCCCGAACGGTGCTACGCTCCCGGAAATGGTTCGGTGGATAATAGATGTCCCAAAATGCGTCAGTCATCGCCTTTACCGTACCGTTCAATTCCCTGCATGTTTGGGTAGTATGCGTGTCCATGACCGCATCAAATTCCAATAACGGCACGTTGTCAACCTGGGCCTTTGCCCATTTGGAGCACATTTGCCCGCCCGTAATGGTGAGGTCGTACTCGGCACTTAGCCAGGGGCCAACATGCTCTTTATTGATCGCATACGCGGCCCGCTTAAACTCCGATTCGGTCAGTATCTTGCCGTCCGCGCCAATGATAGCGTTACTCAATGCCCGAAGCTGGTTGTAATTCTTGGCAGCAGAGAATTGCCATACGTTTTCCCGAATGGCCGACAACATCCGGTGATCAACGCTGCCATCTGCAAAGTCAGTCAGGTCTTTGCCGTAGCCCTCCTTCACTCCCTGCCAAAAGAGACCGGCATAGTGCCGGATCATTTTCGCGTCCACCTGTAGCCCCATCCCTCTCGTTTCATAGACATACTTGACCAGGGCTTCCAATAACTCGTCCATGCCGTCGTTCAGCTTGGCAACGGGCAAATCCGCTACTATATTGCAACAAGGAGAATAAAGGACACTTAATTCAGCTTTAAGGACATTGTGGTCCATTCCGGGAAGCCCGCGCAGATATTCGGTCAATCGGCGCGGGCTGGGCCGAAAAAATTGGCGAGCACCAGGCGCAATTGATTCCACCGGGACATTTGTGGCGAATCACCGCCGGGATCATCCTCGTCCTCCAACCGTGGATCTTCGGTTCCGGGATCAGCGCCCGGAATTACTCGCTCCTGGTCCATCTTCTTTTTAAGCTCGTTGTAGTTGTCTGGCTTTGGAATGCCATAGGTGTCGTAAAAATAGTCATCGGAAACGGGCACCTTCTTGGCTACCTGCATGTCGACCACTATGCGCTTGCTCAGGTTGTCAAGGTTCACCTCTTCCTCGTATTTGAAACTGCCGCCATTGCCTACAGGCAGATTGTAGCTTTGCAGGATCGACAGAAACTTATCTTCATTCAGCAGCGTCTCCATGTCCTCTAAGTCTTCCTTCGTGATTTCCATTTGCTGGTCGGAATGCACCTTGGATTGGGCATAGCCGCTTGTATTCGAGGCGGTCGTTGTCTCCGTCACGCCCAAAACGACGACGCTCATCTCCTGGTTACAGCATTCTTTGAAGTTGCTGTAAATAGACCCGTCCGCATTGGTAGTCTTTCCGTCGATGATCTCAAACTCCGCTTGTTTGGGAACCATCAGCACCAGGGCGCTACCAGAGTCGTCGAGTACGGTTTTGAGTTCGATCTTCGTCTTCAGGTCGTTGGTATCGTATTTTACCACTCGGATCGGCATACCAAAGATTTCGCTGAACTGCGACCAATCGGCCAGCGTCCCGCGCTTGTATAAGGCATACGGCGCGCATTCCAGCAGGAAACCATAGTTGTCAGGGTCACCCACTACCCAAACCAAAGGCAGCTGGTTGTAGTCATATCCTTCTGTGCCAAATTGCTCGATGGCAATAATCCCGGTTTCCGGTTTGATGTGTTTGCGGTTGATCTTCTTCCAAGCGAATTTGCTGCCGGGAATGAATTCCATGCCGGTAATTCCGTGCGACTTCTCCTTCATCAACTCCCGGATCATCTTCCGGAAGGGACTCGATTTGATAACTTTGTCCATCTCCTCAACGACATGACCTTCGGCGTCATGGTAGTGGAGTTTCTTGTTCAGTACCCCCGAAACCCGTTTTTTCCAGACACCTTTGAGATGGCCGTCGAGTTCAACATCGGCATAAAGATCGTAAAGGCGAACGCGGTTTGGATAGATAACCCGCTCAGCAGCGATGTGACCCATGCGCCAGTAGCCAATATCCTTTACCTGCCGGTCGATGGGTCGAATAATGGTTTGATTGACGACGAGCTGGCCTTCGGGTGGCGGCAACTTCGTTACTTCCGGTGAGTTCACTTGCTTGTTTGCTTGAGATGCGTCCATTATGGGAATGATTGAAAATGCGATGGAATGGGTTACCAGTGGTTTTGCCGTCTTTGGTTGGAGTTCCAACCAATGTTGCCGGAAGGATCGAGGCCGCCGTTGATCGCTTCGCCTCCGCCGTTGGTTCCCTGGGGGAACTGTCCGGGCAGGGTAATCGAATCGGTACGGAGCGGCCAACCGGGATCAACATCGATCCCCTTATTGGCCTGTATCAAAGTCTTACATGCATCCTTATAGGCGGCTCTCGATATTTCCACGTTGATATTTGGATTGGAAAGGATGATCAACCGCCAGACGATTATATCCTTGACGAGGTTGTTGAGAAATTCGTCGGTAAAGGTTGGTGCCGCTGCATCCGTTCCGAAAATGGCGACAAGATCATACCGATTGAGATAGGCTTTTGCCTCTCCGATCCCTGCGCTGATAGCCTTGTTCGTGATATCGTCGTTTGCCCGCGTGATCACGTCGATGATCTCATCGTATACGTGTGTAATGAGGTCCGCTTTGGTTATATATGCCATCAGTAACGATTTTTGGATTTGCGTTTAAGGAGGTGTATTCCCTCCGATGCTTCATAGGACACCTTCGTCTGTATGATCTTTACCGCGCCTTGGATCGCGTCGGGGCCGTCCATTGTCCGGCTGTTGGCCGATGCCGTAAGCAGCTGCCGCGTCATCCGCTGCATGTGCGGATCGTTTTGTTCATCGATGTTGAAGACGAGATGCCCCAACCTTACCAGCGGCTCCAAGGTGCCCTCAATGCGGACCCATTTGTCCGGTTTGGCGCTGGTATCGGGCGTGACGTAAAGCGACTCCCTTCGTTCCTGGGACCGGCTGAGGATCAGGGGTAGCAATACCTGCTCGTAGAAAGGATTTTGCAGTGTATTGTTTTCAATGTAACTGAACAAGACCGTTTCTTCCCCGACGTACCCTTTCGCCTCAAAAAGCCAGTCGACGAAATGGCTGTTGATCGTGTTGTCCACCCAACACTTGTGTAAATAGAAATTGGGGTCCTTATAGCTGACGACCACAACGGATTTACAAGAGTTTTGCGCTTGGCTTCGAAGCGTCGGCTTATCGCGGTTGGAGGTGGCGGGATCGCCATAGGCCAGGATAAAAGAAAGCTCCCGGAGCGGTGGACATTTTCCCCAGGTGATTTCCTTGAACGTCTTTCCCTGGCGGAGTGGGTTGTTGAATAGCTCTTGCTGACTCGCCTCATAGCTCACCTTGCTGATCTGGTAATCGATATCGGCCTCGCAGTTCTTTTCCGGCCAGACTGATTTGTCGTTTTCGTCTCGGATATTGATCGTTTCGCAATGGTCGGCAATCTTTCCGGCCCGAACGACACAACAATCCTCGGCAATAATATTGCCCAACCACAATACCAAATAAGGCTCCGACGTGTCCACCGTGAAGAAAAGCGCCTTCTCAAACCAATCCCATTTCTTATTGATGGTATCGGGGTTTCGGCATTCTTCATCGGTGTCGAAGTCGTCGACGATGATGCAGTCCGCCCGGACCTCTTCGTTACCCGTTCCGCGCGGGCTTTGGCCCGCGCCGAGGGCCATGAATTTCGCGCCCTTCTTGGTCTTGAAATTTCCCATCTCCCAGGAGCCGGGTAACTCCTGATCGCCATAGTCGTTTATGATCCGCTGATTGCTGTCGAGCTGGATCATGTATTTATTCAGGAAACCCTCAGCGGCGTCATACGTACTGCTCGTTAAGATGATGTTGCGGAGCTTTCCGGTCATGACCAAATAAAGAACATCGAACATCAGGGTGGTGCTCTTGCTTAGCCCCCTGGCCCAATGTCTGACCTCATACCAATGCTTTTTCTTTTTGAATTGCCGGTGAAGTCTCGCCGAGGCGGTCTTATGAAACGCAGGGCTTGGATACTTGAAGTATTGCGGAAAATAATACTCCTTCCATTTCTGTGGAGTAGCTTCCAGCTCGGCAATGCGCTTTTTCTGGTCGGCGGCGGTCTCGCTTCGATCAATGGGTGTAAACTTCCTGGTGTTCTCCCGGAATTGTTCCCAATCAATGGCCGCCTGTCTTTCGGTTGTTCTGATTCTCATTTCCCGGTGATTGACATTAGGAATTCATGCCAAAGCTCTACCGCTTCAACGGCTTTGGCCTGCCCGTGGGCTTCCTGCACGTAGGTAATGAAAAGTTTGCCTACCTCCGCCTTCATGAAGAAAGTGAAATCGTTGTTGAGCTTCTTAACCGTGTCGGCCATCTTGTTAAGGATGTCCGCCTCCTTGGAATTGGGAACATTGTTAGGCGTCTTTCTGTTCTCTATCGTCGTCAGCATGGTATCATATATGCGCATGATGCGCCGCATCTGCTTATCCGGCCCCATAATTGCGACCCGCCTTTCCTCTTCCCAATTGCCCTCCTTTTTCCATTTGGAAATGGATACCTCGGAGATACTGGTAATCTGAGCGATAACCCGTTGCTCGAATCCGTTGTCTACAAAGAGAGTAAAGGCGAGTCTCTTTTTGCGTTCAATTTCTTCCCGCGTGTTTTTGTTGGCTGCCATAGTGCTACAAAATTGCGTTACCCCTCCGGGGTAACCGAATCGGAAAAATATGATACAACTAAATTGACTGAACGATTATACAGTTACCGCAATTCGCTGTAATGCTGATTTGGCGAGGCTTTCAAGAGATTGCAATTTTACGCTCACAAGACGACAAGCACAAGCAAAACCTCAATGAATCGATTTTATGTAGCTAATGAATTGGGTGATGGAGAAGCGGAAATGTTTCTCTTTGGCACTATCGGCGACGATCTCAATTGCGAAGAGTTTGTCCGCGAACTGCGAGACTTGGCGGTCAGCGCTAAGACAATCTACGTTAGGATCAATTCAGGAGGTGGCAGCGTGTTCGATGGCCTCGCTATCTACGGAGCCCTCAAGAAGTGTCCCGCAATGGTGATCGGCAAGATCGACGGTCTTTGCGCCAGCATGGCAACCATTTGCGCCCTGGGCATGGACAAGGTGTATATGAGCCGCAATGCCCAGTTTATGACGCACAAGGCCAGCGGCTATGCGATGGGTAGTTCCGATGAGATCAAGACGTACGCGGCTATGATCGACAATCTGGAAAATGTGATGGCCGATGTCTACGCCAACAAGACCGGCCTGACGACCGAAGAGGTCAAAGGTAAATTCCTTAGGTCGGATGATTCCTGGTTTACCGCTCAACAGGCCCTCGACGCCAAACTGATTGACGGGATCTATGATCCTGAGAATGGGGAAGCCGTCGGCGCTCCGGCCACTATGAAGAACCAACAAGAGGTCATCGCTTACTACAATAACTTTTTTTCAAACAATACCCCAACAATGAAGCAATTCCTTCTGTCGGCCTCTCAATTGGCCGCCCTCAATCTGACCGCCGGGTCGGAACCGGCTGCCGTGTCCACTGCGGTGGATGCCCTGATCGCCAAGGCCGGCAAGGTAGACCAATTGCAAGCACAGCTCAATGAGGCTGTACAAGCAAAAGCCACCGCTGACACCGATCTGGCAAACCTGAAGAAGACCAGCACCGAAGCAAGGGTCGACGCTCTCCTGGATAAGGCCCTCAACCAGGATAAGAAAATCACCGCCCAGGTAAAGGTCGCCCTGCGGGAACAGTACCTTACCAATCCCGACGGCCTCGAAAAACTCCTGGCTGCAATGACCCCCATCCTGAGCGTTACCAACAACCTCAAGGAGGAAGAAACGGATAAACGGTTCGCCGGTAAATCCTACGCGGAACTCGACAAGGCTGGTCTCCTGGAAGAGTTGAAGGCGAAACACCCTGAAACGTTCAAGACCCTGTACAAAGAACAGTACGGAACGGAGTACAAAAAGTAGCCGCGCCCTAACGAAACCCAT
>Ga0157376_10000804_pt1 | contig 20572 bp, 12 predicted proteins | sample M45metaG_FD_121801 | JGI IMG/M metagenome (GOLD analysis project Ga0157376, IMG submission 121801) | Miscanthus rhizosphere microbial communities from Kellogg Biological Station, Michigan, USA - M4-5 metaG | ecosystem: Host-associated > Plants > Roots > Rhizosphere > Soil | place: USA: Michigan... | reverse complement strand
GCTTATATGAAAGGTTTTGCCGGTACTGGTAAAACTAATGTAGTTATGAAATGGGTATATTTACTTTCAGGATTAGCCCCTGAATCAGTTTATACAGCAGGTCATAATAAAGATTCAGGTGAAACTATAGCTAAGTCTCTAGGTAAAGAAGAAGCTAATGATATACAAGATGCTATTGCAGCTATTCCTAATCTTCCTGAAGATGTAAAACTTATAGTTCTTGATGAAGCTCCTGGAGCAAATAAATTTGATATTACTGATTTAGCCGATGCTGTAACTCTAGCTAATGAAACTAGAAAGAATAAATTAAAAGTAATAATGTTAGGAGACCCTAATCAGGTTACTGCTAATGGTATGTATTCGGCTATTGATGATGCAACAACTATCGAAGGCGCAGAAAATATTACTCAAATATCTCCTCTTACAATTAGATATAGAAGTGATGTTGCTCCTATTGTAGATTTTCAGGATTTGTTTATAGATCAATCTGAAGATTTGACTAAGACTCCTATTCATACTAAATCAAATGTAGAAAACCCTTCTTCTGTTTCTAGCTCTAATGTTGATTTGCTAGGTGTAAACGGTGCTGTAGCCGACTTTGATACTGAAGCTATGGCTATTCTTAATGCTCGTAAGAATAAAGATGATGGTCGTACTAGAGCGATTATTGTAAATAATGAACAAGAAGTAGCTAGATATAAAGATTTACTAGCAAAGAATGGTATTACTAATGTAGACGTTTATACCTTTGTAAATGCACAAGGTAAAACGATTGACGAAGTGTATCAAAATGTGAAGTTTGATAAGTCTTTTTCTTCAATGAAAGCTTATAATACTGCACTATATACTGCTGCTTCTCGTGCTACTAAATATATCTTTGCAGGTTCATTACCTATTGATAATAGTGTATCAGATACTATTGAAGAAATTGCAGCTGACAGAGCAGAACAAAATAAAGCACGTTCTGAAAAGTTTATTAATGAAAGAAATAGTGAACTTGATATAGTAGAAAAGTTTGTTAAACTTCCTAGTGAAAAAGATTTAGAAACTGAAGTTAATAAAAATAATACTGCTGCTGAAAATGAAAGGAAACAAGCAGAACCTACTGAAGATTCAGAAGGTGAAGGGGAAGCTGATGAATATAAAGAAGATGAAGAAAAAATAAATGATATTGTAAATAAGATTGTAAACGGTATTCCATTAACTCCGGAAGAAGAAGAATATCGTAGAGCAAATGCTGCTGCTGTTGAAGATGCTCTTAAAGAGTATCAAGCTATAATGGAAACTGAGGTTGAAGAAGAAGGTCAACCTTTTGATGAAAACTATGAAGATGTTTTTGTTGAACCTGAAGAAGAAGTAATAGGTGCAGATACAGATGAACTATCTGATAGAGAAGGAAATACGCAAGCTCGTACTGACTTTAGTGATATATCGGAAGGTACTCATGCACTTGATAATCCTACTTCTCAAGTTATAGCTACTGTTAATAGTGATGGTACTGTAGGAGAAGGTGTTAGAGAAGGAGATAGAGTTCTTTACATGCTTCGTAAAGTAGATGATAAGAAACAAGTAGTAATGGTTGTTCATAAAGAGGATGATGATTATACTGAAGTTGGTGTTCTTTCTAGCGAAGAACTTCGTAATCCTCCTGCTGGATTTGAAGAAGCATATGGAAAACTATTAGCTGCTGTTGAAGATCCTAAAGCTAAATTTGAAAAGTTTTATCCTGCCGGTAATAAAGTATTTACAGTACTTAATCCTGATATGCATCTTGAAGCAAATATAGAACATGCTCAAAGAATTACTTATGTTTATAGTAGAAAAGGTATACCTTTAAATTTAGAACATATAATAGATAAGTTTATATCAACATTCTTTGTAAGAGATACTTTAAAAAGTCGTTCAAATGTTAAAAGGACTATTAAAGTATATTCTCATGCAGAAATTGAAGCTCTTGAAGATAAATTCGATTTACCTTTTACTCCAGAAGTAGGTATTCCTTATTTAGAGATAAGAGGATTAGAACAAAAAAATTCTACTGTTCCATCTAAAATGCAACTTATTAGGTTATCTCCTGCTAAACTTAATATGCATACTCATGGTAAATATGTAACTCCTATCTTAGACTTTATGGATAAGGTAAGAGAGATTCATGCTGTACTTGCAAATATTAAAGGAGCAGAAGGATTTACTTATGGTACTAGAGAATTTGCTAAACTTACTAAAGCTGATCCTGATAATCGTGCAGAATTAGCTAGAAAATTTGGGCTTAATCTTGGAGATTATACTGCTAATGAAGCAACTTTAAGATTGCTATTTAATCAATTAGACCGTATAGTTTATGACCATAGAGAAGAACCTGTAAAAAGTAAAGATAGAAAGAAAATTCTTACCAATTATACTGTAGAATTTGATACAAAAGTTGGTAAAGAAGAAAATGCATTTGAAGGTTCAACTAAAGTTAGAAGTGTAAAAAATAAAATTGCTACACTAGCTAATGGAATGACTATGCATATAGATAATCTATATAGAGTTCCTGCTATAAAAAGATATGATGGTGATGCTCAAAAGGCATTGCACACTATCTCTTTGTCTAATCCTATTATTGAAGGAAGAATAATTCGTTCCTTTACTAATGAGAAAAAATATAATGCTAAAGGAGAAGTAGAAAGTATTACTAAAAAGAAAGGAACTCTATCTTTATTATCTGATAGAGGTGGTAAGAAAACTATAACTCTTGAAGATTTAGAAGCAATGTTTGCTTTTGATGAAGAAACTGGAGAAAGTACAGTTAATAATGGATTTGGTATTCGTGTTCCTATATCTAAAAGAGATTTCCCTTCTAATGGTAAACTGACTGGTGATACTAAAGTAGAAGATTATCTACTTGATACATTTGATAAAGTTATTCCGGCATCTATAACTGTTGCTCTAGATAAGTCAGCTATAAAAGAAAGAGAACAAGCAAAGACAGAAGAACAAAAAGCAGAAGAACCTAAAGCAAAAACTCAAGCAGAGCAAGATGCAGAAGATGATGCTGAATATGAACGTTTAAATGCATATGATAATGCATTTGAAGGTAATTATTTAGCAAAGGATGTTGCTGAAGTAGAAGGTTTAGGTACAGCAATTCCAAACGAATCTGTATTTGGAGCAGTTAAAAGATTTGCTCCTAATGCAACTACAGATGAAGTTAGAATTGTTTCAGATGCTCAAATGCTTGCCATTACTAAAGGTAAGGAAGCATGGGGTTATTTCAAACAAGGTATTATATACTTACTCGAAGGTGCTCAAGGTATCGGTGAAAAAGTAATAATGCACGAAGCTTTTCACAAAGTATTTGCTGAGAACTTTACACAAGCTGAAAGAAATAGATTAATAGAAGCTGCTCGTAGAAATGTTCCTGAATTACGTACTGTACATAAAGAAGTAGTAGAAGAATATCTTGCTGAACAGTTCCAAAATTGGAAGAATAAACAAGGTCGTATATCATTAGCCTTTACTAACTTCTTTAAGAAACTACTTAATGTATTAGGTCTATATCGTACTAACTTCGATAATATCGAAAGTGTAATGAAAGATATAGACAATGGTATTTTAGGTACTAAGAAAGGAGAAGTTAAGTACGAAGGTCGTGCTATGCTAAAGATTAGAGAAGATTATATATCTACTACTCACTTTAGAAAAGCTAGACTAGATGTAACTACTACAATGTCTACTCTTATTAATTCAACTGCACTTGCAACAGAGGTAGTAGGTGGTAAGCAAAAGATACAAGTAAAGAAAATTGAATTAAAGAAGGATTACTCTAATATAAAAGATGTATTCCCTATGGAGTTCGATGAAGCTCTTAAAGAACTAGAAAGAATTATAATAAATAGAAAGAGGATTTTTGATAAAAAGATTGGTAGTGGAACATTAGAGGGAAGAGCATTAGAAAATGCTGTTTTTAATCAAGAAGTTTATGGAATTTTATCTAATGATAAGATTCGTAAAGAACTTCTTAACTCTATTTATCCTTCTATTTATACTGGTTCATCTGAATTTACAGAGAATGTCGAAGGAGATGTAGCAACAGATATATATAATGATGAACAAAAAGGTATATCTACTGATGCTCAAGAAAGTGATACAGTGAATTATGAGAGATCTATTGGACCTCTCGTTAAAGATATGCTTGCTACTATTAGTTATGTAGAAGGGAATAAACTTAAGATAGTTAATCCTCGCTTTGCATTTCTTAAACTACTTGAAGGTTTTGAGAACGTTGATACTTTGAAATTAAGTAACATGCTTTCTCAAATTAAAGAGCAAGTAGCTGCTGGAACTAACCCTTCTATTAAAGCTATATATAAAAAGATACAGGATTTAGTAATTGATACGCTAAATGAGTATTATGTAGACCATGAAGGTAAACGTCAGACTCTAACTAAAGGTGTAGAGTTTGTAGATACTAAAAAGTTTACTTATAATGATGGAGTTACTAATATAACTCTTTATAAGAAAGGTACTACTGAAGATTTCATAAGAGGGATTCAAACTAGATTAGCTAAAGAAGATGCAGGTCTTTCTTTAGAAGAATTGAAAGCTCATTATGATAAGATGAAAGCTCGTACTACTCTTGCTGCTATTCGTACTTCTATAGGTTCTTTACGCAAGAAACATATAATGGTAGGAGTTAGAGTATTCGAGAATTACGATATAGATCCGGATACTGGTAAAAGACTTAGAGATGAAAAGGGTAGAGTAATAGTTCATCGTACAACTCATTATCGTTACAATTCTCAACGAGATAGAGGAGCTACTCAAACTAATCGTAATAATGTAGAAAATGCATTTCTTAAAAATTATGAAAAGATAAATAAAAATTTCGTTAGTAGGTTAGGTAAAGCTACAAAAAATCCTGCTAAAATAGAAATGATTAATGAGTTTTTGGAATTAATGCATATTCCTTTTAATGGAGGTATACCTACTAACAAATTAGCTAGAACGTTTAATGATATTAAAGGATATGCAGAAGCTGTTCTTACAGTAGGGAAAGATATAACTATTGAAAAGGTAGTAGAAGAATCCAATGAGCGTATTAAAAACATTACTAGCTTCTTATCTAGAAATGATGAAAAATTAAAATCTGTTTCTTATAATGCTGCTGATGGTACTAAACGCTATGAATGGGAACCTTCTTCTTTTGGTATTGATATATTTAGGCATTTATCTTCAGATGAAAAACGTAGAACAGAAAATGCTGCAAACTTTGAGTTTCTTGCTTCTGATTTATTTAAAGGTAATATCTTTCTTAATGAAGAAGAAGGTGCACCAAAAAATAAAATTCTCAGATATGTTGACCATGATGGTGTAAAAGATAAAGATGGTAAATTCCCTGCTATAACTTATAGTGATGAAACATCTAGAGATTGGTTCTCTCGTACTTTTAACTTAGGTTTTACAGCTATGTTAGAAAATAGAGCTGTAGATGAAGAAGGTAATCGTAAATATGTACAATTTACTTATACAATTTCTAATAAACCTAGAGCAATTGGTAATGAGATAAATTTAAAAACTGATGAAGAAATTAAAAGAATAATTGATGCTGCTTTAGTTCAACAATCGAATAGACCTGACCTAAAGATTAGAGGTTATAATAAAGACCTTAAAATCTTTAAAGGTACTCGTGAAGATGTTTATAAACATTTAGAAACTATTGCTGATAAATTTGCTCAACAATTAGTTGATGCTAAATTTATACCTGATTATAAAATAGGAGAATTACAAAACAGTTTGGTTGGATATGTTGCAGATAAATTTGTAACTAAAACTAAAGATGAAACTGTTGAAGTAGATGCTATGGGTGGTGAAACCTATAAAGTATCTATTAAAGAAGAACATGCTTTAAATGAGAAACTTAAACTTAGTAGAAAAGAATATAATTTAACTAAAGAGAAAATACTTCCTATTGTAGATTTATTTGTAAAGAACTATTATATGAATGGTTACTTTATGAATCAACTTATGATGGGAGACCAAGCTTTCTATAAGACTACTGCTGAAGAAATTAAGCGTATGTCTATTGCCTTTGGTGCTGGTCATACAGGTATGGTTAATGAAGAAGGAGGGTTTACTAATATAAAATACAATGTTTCTGTATCAGCAGATATTGAAAATAAAGTAGGTGAACAATTCTCTAAGTTTAAGAAATTCTATGGTATTAAGTTTAATAGAACTGATGGTGCTGCATTTATGACACCTGAACGTTATCAGAATTTGATTCGTGGTTTCTCTCCTGAAATGAATTTAGGTTATACTCAAAAACCAGTTTATAGTGGTGTTGATAAAAATGGTATTCCTAGATCTATTAAATACTCTATTATTGTTCTTAGTGATGAACTATGTGCTGCTGAAGGTAATGAAGATTTAAGAAACCTTCGTGAACAATTACGCAGTACATTAGATGCTGAAGGTAATCCTATTGGAGAATATGTTTTTGAAAGTGGGTTTAAAGTAGGTTCTCCTACTACAGTTACTATGCATGATAAGCAAGGTAATCGTGGTTGGGGAACTCCTACAGGAGAAGTAGATGAAGATGGATTTCCTATTTATGAAAACTGGCAAGAAGGTATTAACCCTGAATCTGTTGTTCAATTAGATAATAGAAATTGGAGAGTTCAATTAAACCCTTCTCATAGTGTTTATAAGACTATCTCTAATCCTACTCAGTTAACTTACTTTGCTAATTTTAATGGTACTAATAGAGCCTTTGCAGATAAACTTTATGAATTAAACTCTCTTCTTATTGATAGAGGTTTAAATAAATTTGCTACAAAACTAGGTGTAACTGACGATCATAAATCAGGTAACTTTGAAAAGATACGTTCAGAAGTTACATCAGGTTTAGGTAATACTGAAGCTCGTCTATATGAATTTCTTACAGCTAAAACTGAAGCTGTAAGAGATGCAACTGGAAAAGTAGTTGAGCCTGCAAAACCTATGATTTCTATGAACTTTCCTGTAGCAGTCAATAAGGCAGTAACTCAATTGGGTGCTTCCATATCTAAAGCTACAGTTAAGATTAAATATCCTGGTTCTAAACTTGTACTCCAACCTGACTATGGAGTTAAGTTTAAGGATAAGGATGGTAAAATGAGAAAGCTTAAGTTTAGAGAAACTTATGAAAATGAGAAAGGAGAGAAGCTAGAATACATGGAGGTAATTATGCCTAATATGTATAAAGATCAGTTTAAACATGGAGACTTCTTATTTGAATCTTATATGGGTTTCCGTATACCTTCTACTGAGATGCACTCTTCTGTTCCTCTTAAAGTTGTAGGTTTCTATGATTCTAAGGGTACTAACGTTGTAATTGCTCCTGGTGAAATATGCGCTGCTCATGGTAGTGACTATGATATTGATGCTCTTTTCATTATGAGAAGAGAAGCTTATAAGAAAGCTAATGTAGAAAATCTTCTCTTTAAAGGGGAGATTATTGGATATGATAGTAAAGGAAATAAGATTGAAAACTTCCATCTTAAATTACAGAAACGAATTACAGAAGTAGCTAGACAGATAATTGCAGAAAAGAACAAAGAAAGGAGATTAGAATTAAGAAAGCTACATAAGCAATTAGATGATGCTTTTGATGCTGCTCTCAAAAATGAAGTTCTTGATACATTCTTAGAGATTATTACTCACCCTGAGAATGCTGATATGATGATGACTCCTATCAGTATGGCTCGTCTTAATGGTACAGAGAATTCTGTAAAAGAAGAGTTCAAGCGTTTAGGGATTCCAGTAGATAATAACTTTGATTTAAATGACCCTAGTGATCAAGCTAGAATACACAGAGATAACTTTGCAGGTAGTACTCTTACAGCTACACTAGCTGATAATGTTAGAGGTCTTGCTTATGGTTTGCAATCATTTGTTGCAGATAAAGCATCTAGACTTACTTATATTATGGGTTTACCGGAAGGTAGAAAGTTAATGAACTCTGAGGAACGTTCTGCTGAATTAGTAAAAGTTATTGAAGGTCTTGAGTTTGGTACTGAAGAATTTAATAAAGCTATACGAGAAGTATCTGATAGACATTTAGAAGAAGTAGAAAAAGAACTAGGTACTACATTAGATACACCTCCTGTAAACGAAAAACTTGTAATTGAAATTGATGATGTACCTTATAATAAATTAGGTAGAGAAGAAGTTCATAGTAAAGCAAGTATTGCGGCAGGTACACATCTTGATAAAGATGGTAAACCTTTTAAAGTATCTGAAACACTTGATGCTCTCATAAATGCTGCTCTCGATAACGTTAAGGAACAGATTTTATCTATGATTAACTTATCTAATAATACTGCGGAAGCATTTATAGGTATGTTGTCAATGCAGATTCCATTATTTACTGTATCTAAATATATGATTACTCCTGCTATCAAAGAGGTATCAGAGCATCGTAAATATGCAGAAGGTCTTGGAGCAGCACATACTAAAACTAGAGCTATTCTTGAAGATTTATTTTTAACTGGTGATGATGCTATTGATAAAGAAGAGTTAGAAGAATTACTAGTAGCTAAGAAAGTTACTATGGCTGAATTAGAAGTATTAGCTGTAACTCCTTTTTCAGAATTTACTAAAGAACTTGCTTTATTGCAATTTAAAGTTTTAAAAGACTTTATGAAAGCACAGAAAGTTGGTTCTGAAATTAATAGAATTACTAAAGCTACTAAGATTGCTAAAGAACTTCCTGTAACGGAAGAAGAAATGGCAGATAAAATGCAATTGTTTGAAGAACTAAGAACTACCAAATCTGATATATTAGCAGGTATGGATGTTATGCGTATTCCTCATATTGCTTCTGCTTATAATTCTTTAGCTAAACTTCATCTAATAGTTACTAATAACTTCTATAAACATAGACCTGAAATTAATGAACTAGCTAAGGATATTTCTGCTCAAATAGGTATTAGACTTGATTTCAATGAAAATAGAAATCTTAGAATGATTCGGGATGAGATTAATAAGTTTGTTCTTTCTAGTATTTCTTATACAGCAGATGGAGTTGTACATGATTTTGATACATCTCAAGAAGAACCTCACTTTTATAAAGGATATAAAGATATAGAGAAAGCTGCTGTAGGTGCTGATGCTTTTAATCAAAAGTTTATAATTGAAGTAGAAGAATTACAACAAGGTAATCCTGACAATAAGTTTTTAAGTGGATTATCTACTTCAATAGAGTTTGGTACTGGTATGAAGAGATTAGTATTTAATGATGCAACTAATCTTGAACCTGCTGAAATAATTGATATACAGGATGATTTCAGAAAATTAATGATAGATGGTAAATATACCAAACTCCAAAGAGATTTTGTAAAGTATGCTGTTCTCAATTATGGTTTATCTTTTGGAGCAACTAATTATACACTTCTTTTACCTGTTGATATTTATAAAGATGTGAGCAAATCAATGGATGATTTATTCCATTTTATGCTTAATAAAAGAGACAAAGCAACTACTATTACAAGATTAAGAAATATATCTCAGTTTATAGCTATTCAAATGGGTGTAAATGAGATAGATTCTTTAGTCCAAAATAATGACTTTGTATCTAGTACTAAATATCCTGAAAGTGGAGTTGATGGTACTCCTCCTAATGGTTTAGTTCATTACGATCTGAAATATACTGCTGATAAACAGGGTATTATAAAGGATAAAGTTGAAGAAGGAGAAGATGATTCTCAAACTGATGTTGAAGATGTAGATGATGCACAAAAAGATTTAGATGGAATTAGAAGTTCAGAAGCACAATTAACTAAAGGTCAAAGACTAAGACTTCCTTTAATGATAAAACATTATGAGAAAGTTTATGTAAGACTACCTTCATATCAAGGAGATAAACATATATATTATAGAGAAGTATCTCGTAAGAAATATTCTAAATACTATCGTTCAAGTCAGAAGAAGTTAGTAGATATGATGATATATGGATATGGACTTAGCACTATGTTTAAAAGAGATGCTATTACAAGAGCTGTACCTGACCCTAATGTTGATGTTTATACTGTAACTAAAAAAGAAAACACTAAAATATTGCTACAAGGTACAAATATTACACTTAAGGCTTATGATGATGTTGCTCAAGTTGATGCAGTTAAACATAAAATACTTGCTGTTGAATTTACTAATGATGAAGGTGAATATGTAGATGAAGCAGTTGCAACTAAAGTTCATTATGTCTTGACTGATTCGCAAAAAGTTCTTACATTAGATGATTCAAAACTATCTCCCGAAGATAAAAAAGATTTAGAAAATTTCTGTTAATATGGCTGCAACTTGTAATATATTTCCGCAAGTCAGAACTAAAGATAATAGAATGGTGGACAGTATTCTGTTCACCAATCTTCTTTCTTCTGGCATTAAGCGTAATGACGCTATTAGTATTTATACTAAGATATTTACTACACCTTTTAAACAAGAACATGGTGATTGGGAAAACTTCCCTAAACAATATAAAGGTACATTAGATATTAATGGTCAACCTACCATTGAAAGTGTAATGACTTCTCCTTTTTTTAGCTCTATTGGTAAAAAACTATCTACCGAAACATTAGAGAAGTCAGCTAGAAAAATAGAAGGATTGACCAAAGCTTTCAATAAGATAGGTATTGATGTTGAAATTAAGTTCGATAATACATTACATGAAAATGCTAATGTTCGAGGAATTGATAAACACAATGCTATCATAACTCTTAATCCTGACAAGGTTCTTTCTGATACAGTTCCTCATGAATTTGGACATATTTATGTTGATATTCTAGGTGTGAACCATCCACTTATAGTTCAGGCATTAGAACAATTAAAAGGTACTCCTTTAGAAACGGAAATAAGAGAACGTTATCCTGACTTATCAGAAAATGCTTTTAATAAAGAACTTGTAGTAACAGCTATAGGTAGAGAATATGCTTCTGCTTTTAACGATCCTCTTGCTGCTAATCGTTGGAACTTTTGGTTAACTCGTTTCTTTAGGGCTATAGGTGAAGCACTAGGTATTACTCCTAATGCTGCTAAAGTCTTAGCTATGGATATGTTAAGTCAAAATCTAAAGCAAGGTAAGAATTCTATATCTACGGATATACAAATGCAACGGGCTACTCTAAAAGATATTCAGGATAAATTTGCTGCTGAAGGTTTAAAGTTAGTTGAAAATAAAGTTACAGGAGAAAGTTATTATCAAGATGATGCTAAAAATATATATAAACGTTTAACTGAGTGGGTTGATACAGGATTTAGTAAACTGTATCAAGATATGAAAATGACTGCCTATGAAGCAAATGCTTATAAAAAGTTTAAAGCTAATAATCTTGATACAGCTACTGGCAGAGTTTCTGTTAAAGATGAAATGGGGCAACTTAAAGAGTATACTTATAAGGAATTAGTAGAGCATGAGAAAATGATGCAGAATACGAAAGGTCGTATTTATGGTAATATTGTCCATGCTCTAATTCAGAATAAGATTAATCCTCATGCTGATACTCAAGCTAAGATTGATAAATGGATGCAAGGTGTTCCTGGAGAATCCTATCCACAAGACCCTAAATCTTTTGAATGGGTTGAAAATAGTATAGCTAAAATCTATGCTGCATCAGGAATTAATATTCTTAATAGAGATGTTGATAATAAAGATAAAGATAAACTTGCTCCTGAACTTGCAGTTTCATCTAAACTTTTAGGTATTGCTACTACTATTGATAATCTAATCGAACACTCTAATGGTACTTTCTCTATCATTGACTATAAGACTGGAGGATTATTTACAGATAAGTTGGTAGCTACTTATATGCGTTATGGTAGAAACCAAATAACAAATATAAATGATACTAAACTCAATCGTGCTAAATTAGAAGTAGTAATACGCGCTATGATGGTTAAAGAATCTATGGGAGATAAAACTACCCGATTCAATAACCTTAAAATAGTACACATGGATAAGAAAGGATATATAACTACATCTAATATAGAAATACAACCCTTCTTAGGTCTTATTGAATCTTATTTTAAAGATTCTGCAAATGGTAAAACTGAAGAGTATGAGAAAATGAAAGCTCTAGGTTTATTTGATATGAATGGATATATGGGTTCTAATCGTGATTTAGAAAGCGATTATGTCGATGATATTCCTAGCGTTCAAATGAAAAAATATCTTGACGATTTAAGGAAAGTTGAGAATGAAATGAAAGAGAAAGGTAAATCTAGAGCTGAACTTGCTGAATTAGAAGCTGATAGACAAAGATTAACTGGTAAAATAGGCGATATTAGATCTGCATCTCAAGGTGAACAATTTGATGCTACTGAACAAGAAGATTTAGGTTGGTTTAAACGTCTAGCTGGTAGTAAGTATGCTATTAAGAATCCTAAGATTAAAGCTTTCTTTACATTATTAGATGAACGTAAACTTTCTGCTAATAAACGTATTAAAGTTTTATTCAGAAAGCATGATGAATTATTATTACCTGTAATAGAACAATATTTTAAAGACCATAATATTAAAGGTATGCTCAAGAAGAATACTAAGTATCTTCTTGGTGGTATTAACGGTTTACAATATAAAGAACTCTTTGACTTCATGTGGGAAAAAATGGATGAAGGAGATAGAGATGGATATTATGCTCGTATAATTGAAGAGAAAAATGGTAAGTATACTGATGGTAAAGTAGATACTTATACTAAAGCTCAATACGAATATAATAAGTGGTATCGTGATACGATGGCTGAACAATATAAAAGCATTACAGGTAAAGTAGGTTTATATAGAGGAAATAGACCTATAACTGTAGCAGAAATGTTAGGTAAACCTAAGGAATTAGACCCTAGATTTATGCCTCGTTATATGATTAATAAGGAAGAAATTACTGAACGTTATGGTTTCCTAAGTAAAGAGTATTTAGCTTACCAAAGAGATAGTGTTCTTTCTGACTTTACAGAAATGGAATATAATCGTAATGCTGATAAGCATGGACTTCCTATTAAGTATTTTGGCAATGATGAGATTATTCAAGCTGAAAATCATACTCTTTCTGCTGAGTTAGCATTTAAGAATTTTATGACTCAATTAGTTATGAAAGATGAACTAGATGATATTCATGCTTTTGGTAACGGAATTGTTAAAATGTTTGAAGAGTCTACTGAACAAGGAGACGATATGTCAAAGTCTGCGGAATTCATGAAAGACCATATCATGCTTCATATCCTTGATACAAAGAAAGTCAGTAAATGGTCAAGTAAAGGTTTTGCTATTCCTGTAAGAAATAAGGATGGGTCTATGGGTTCTCGTAATGTATCTATAGATAATATACTGAGACTGTTAAAGTCTTGGGTATCTAAACAAGCTATGTGGGTTAAACCTGCTGCTGCGGGTGGTAACGTTGCTTTAATCATGCTTCAAAACCTAAATAAAGGTATTGCAGGAAGTATGGCTAAGAAACTTGGTATGGATGTAAAACAGATAGATTATACTTTAACTGATTTAAAAAATGCTCATAAAGATTATATAGGATTTCTAAATGATTTAATGCGTGGAAATGAACATAATAATAAAATGTTTCAATTTGCTAAGCATTTTAATTATTTACCTGATAGTTATGATTATGCTATTCGTAAAAATGAACTTTTAGGAGTTAAAAATAAGATGTTTGATGAATCACATCTATATCTTTTACATTCTATTGGTGAAGAATATGGTAATCTTATAGTTATGGCTGCTCAAATGAGACACTATGAAATGGAACCTGGTAAATCTATTTATGATTCTTATGAAATGGTAAATGGAGAACTTAAATATACAGGAAATAGAAAGTTAAAACTTGAGGATGGTAGTATATTAACAGAACTTGATTCTCGTGAATTAACTAAATTAAAACGTGTATCATCTAAAATACATGGTGGTTATAGACAAGAAGAAAGAGTTGCGCTTGAACTTACTGCTGCCGGTCAATGGACATTACAATTCCGTAAATATCTACCTAACATTCTTGAAACTTTAGGTCAAGGTAAGTATAACGATTTATCTATAGGTAACTATGAGAAGAAAAAAGATGAAGATGTTTATACTTGGATGGGTCGTATAAATGAAGGAAGAATTAGAGTTCTTGGTAAATGGATATTTACTATGATGAAACTTCGTACAGATGAAGATTATAAATGGTCTAATCTAGAAGATTCTCAAAAACTTCAAATGTATGAACTAATGGTTTCAGGTGTAATGTTACTATCATTAAATGCTGTACGTGTTGCAACACTTGGAGACGATGATGATGATGATGATGATGAAGTTAAAAAAGCTTGGAACTTAAAGTTTAAGAGACTTCTTGATGATAGTACTCAAGGACTTGTATTTTGGGATTTACTAGGTGCTCTTCAAAATCAAACTGCGGGTATTCCTAAGATCTATAAAACTTCTAATGCTGCCTATGATTTTATATTTAGAGGTATAATTGAAGGAGAAAAAACTCAAAGGGGAGATATGGTAGGTGCAAATACTCTTATGAATGGGCTTCCTTTATTCTCTAGTATACAAGAAAAAGCTAAGTATTGGGGTAGTGGAAATAATGAAGAAGAAGAACATACTAGAAGTCACTAAATACGAGTACATAAAAAAAAGGATAGTCAGAACGACTATCCTTTTTCTTTGTTTAATGCCCTAAACATTGGACGTTACGAACCACAACTTACGCAGCCTTCATCCATATTACAGGAGGGTTTTCGTTCCTTAGAATCATCAACATCGAATGTTACAGGAATCTTATAAGGAATACTAGCAATAACCTCATAGCAAGTATTACATTCTATTGTAAGTTCAGCTCCACCATAAACTGAAATAATAATCTTATGTCCTACGTGTTCTGCAACCTTAGCTGCATCTATATTAAAATCTTTCATAATATATATAGTTATATGTGAGAATACTGAACAACTGTATAGACTAAATTGTTTAAAACAATCTCAGCTTATGTTAATATGTATTAGTTTCGTTAAGTCCTACTAGATTATGAAGGTTAACTGGACTATAATTCAAAGATTTAAGATACTTACCATCTTCTACACGTTTGATTACATGGTATTCACCTTGTGTATCAATGTAAGTACTAATACCTTTTTCAGTATAAGCCGCTACACCTGCCAAAGCAACATCTGCTTCTGTATCAAATTTAGACATATTGCTTACATATACAGCTTCATCTCCATCAGAGATGATATGTTGGAAGCCAAAGCATAAGTCAGTACCACTAGCAACTACTCTTTGATCAAGACAAGCATCAAATACTTCTACTAAATTAACGATATTAGTATCAGCCAATTTAAGTACTTGATTCTGATACCCTTTCTCGTCTGCTTTCATTATCTCCTGAAATTTTTCATATTGCTCTTTACGCATTCTCTCCCAAATACTACTAGAAAAGTTATCAGTAATAGCAGCAAATGTTCCTTCAAGACCCATAGCTTGTGCTTTCTCTTTAAGTTCTTCAAACTCTAAAGCAAGACGAAGTTTCATTTCAGGTAAAGTAGGAATGCTAGGAGTATCTCTAACAGTTTGTCCTACTACTTCCATTGTACTTTTGGTCAATTCATGAATAGTTTCCATTATTTCTTTCTGTTTATAGTTATAGGTGTTGGTTTATTAACAGTTCTTATAGTAGTATTTTTCTTAGCAACTTTCTTAATTTCTCCGAAAGCAACTTCTTTAATACGAGAAATTATCTGACGTTTTACAAAGTTCGGGTAAACTCCATTCAAATGTAAATTACCTGAATTCCTTACTGTATACACGTCACGAATATCATCTTTATATGCTAACTTTATATCGACAATTCCACAACGTCTATCTTGAGGCATTACTGTAATCCCTATGAGTTCCCATTCTTCTCGTTCTATATCTTCGTTAGAAAGATATAGTTTACTTCTCTTAACTTCTCGCTCTTCAACCTTAGTTTCTATAAAGGTTTCTACGTCTTTCTTGTTCATATAATATCATATTATATTTACATGAAATTCTATATCTATTCCTTCCTGTCCTAACATATAGACTTGCTCTAGCATTGTCTTTATCATATGACAATTAGAAAAGCCTTTAGCTAAGGTATTATAAGTCCAATCAACTTTATCTTCTTCTACATAAAATTGTTGTCTACCATCAAACGTAATCTGAATACTTTCTCGTTCTTCAGTCTTACACTTGTTTATTTCCACTAGCATTAGTAGTCGTCGTTCGCTCCTCCGCCTCCAAAGTCTCCCCCACCAAATCCATCAAAAGATGAATGATCTGATGAATCAGTAGAGCTAGAAAAAGAAGAAGCATCATCCGCACTACTAAGTAAAGAAGCCAAAGGGTCTAAGAAAGAATCACTAGAAGTATTACTATTATAATGAGAGTTATTATCGTATGTAACAACTTCTTTAAAGCAAGTTCTTTGTTCTTCATAATTAGCACTCATAAAAGTAGGATAATCTACTATCTTACCTCGTCTACCAAATCTACAATCTCTCGTTATTTCGTAACTCATAATTTTATTTATTAGTATTATTTAGTTCTGCTTCACCATCAGATTGAGCAGTAGATATATCTCTCCTACTTCTTTCTGCTATATCTTCAAATGATTCTACTATACCTTGTTTAGCAGAATACCATCTACCTTGATACTTAAACTCAAATCCAGAATCTCTCATAGTGATAGCGAGGATTTCCCCGCTATCAGTTCTGAGAATAATAGGATTATATACTTCAGTTAATTCAAGTTCATTATCTAATCCTACGTTTATACGCATTAGAATTGTGTTGCTAATACTAAAGACTTCTGCATAATATCATAAGTAGAACCCATAAGTAAAGATGACATTTTAGCTTCATCATTCTTATAATCCTTTACGTTAGAATAGTAACCAGTAATTGCTTGGTATGCTCCCCATGCAGTTCCTTTAGTTGTTTCTAATTGTTGAGTAGGATGCTCATAAGCGTACTTAGTAATATTACCCATGATATTAGAAGAACGAGTAGATAATTCAAACTTATCATCTTTGTTCATCATACGTTCTAGTGTATCTCCTAGAACTACAGTTTCGATATAATCCATTAACTGTTTATCAGTAATACGAACCTTAGCCATATTATTATAGATAGCTGTAAGTTCTTCTGATAGTCTATTAGTAATACCTAATACAGTATGAGCCTTTTTCAAGTTATCATGAACTGACTTAGTATGACGAATAGTTACTCTAGCTGCATTAGAACGTAAAGCTGCATTAAGAGTATTATTACAAACTACTCGAATAGGGGTAAACATTGCAGTAATAGCACCACTTCCATCATGAGAGCTAGTAAATAATAGATACTTTTCAATATCATCATTAGCACCAACTCTTATAAAAGAAGGAAGCTTTGCAGTAATGAAGATAACTTCTCCACCACCCAAAGCTCCAGCAGTTTCATATATAGCTTCTCCCTCACCAACGATTGCATCGAAGAAACCAAAAGCATCACGATTTTGTACAATCTCATAACGAGAACCTACAACACCAAAAGGATGACCTGAATCAGTACGATAAGTAGCAAATCTATCTTCTACTACTTCCATTTGACTATAGATAGTTCCATTTGGATTACGTTCCATCATAATAGCATCAGATTGTTTTGCAACATCATACTCTACTTTTCTTACCGGAACATATACAGGTTCTTTAGCAACTTCAAAGTCTAAACCTGCACTTTCAATAGCTTCTTGAGCTGTAGCAGGTTTATCTAGTATCTGACCCAAACCATGCCATGCTTTCTCTTTCACTGACATGAAAGACGCTTTACCGTTTATTATATTGATGTTGTGAGCCATTAGATTATTCTTTTGAGGGTTGAAATTAATTGATTTGTTTTATAATTTAATTCTTCTGCATCTGTCATAGATTCATAGATTCTATTAATGAAGTTATCTAAAGCATCACCTTTAGTAGAAATCTTAACATCTAATCTATTCTCATTAAGAGCATCATTAAGATCAGTCATATCCGGCATATCACCTATAAAACTTTTCATAATCTCTTCAAATTGACGATTATTAATATTATGTGAATCGTTAATACGCTGAATTCTTTCACCCATATGATGAAGTTTCTCCATTGCTATATCTATAGCACTAGGTTGACGAGGATCATCATAAGAAGAACCACACATAGGTTGTGGTTCAGGTTCAGGAATATATGATTTCTGATTACCTTTAGGAGCTACTTTACCGATTAATGCCATTAGTTCTTATTTTCTTTAATTGATTGGATATAAGCTATACATTCACCAACTTTCTCATGTGAATCCTTAGTATGACTAAGGAGAATATTCGCTATATATCTTAAACGTTTAATACTTCTTTTAGTATCAGTATCAGTAAGAGTATTTATTACACTACGCTGTTGGTCTATCTTATGCTTGAGCGATATGATCTTTTCTCTTTCTAGCTGAAGTTGAGACTTCAAGAATTCTAACTCTATCGTAACCTTTTCTATTCTCTCTCTTAGCGTCTTTGTTTCATGGATTACATTTGTGTGAAATCCATGTAACTCAACTATTTGTATTGCCTTAGCAAATCCTTCTTTATAATCTCTAGGTTTAAAGTTGAGTTTATCTAAGTATATATTTCTTAATAACTCTAACAGTTTTAACATTCTTTCTCGTGTTTACATGGTAAGATATACCCACCCGCCTTCCCTCAACCTTCTCAGGCAACCGACTTTCGGTTTTGGCTATACAGTGATATTCATTATTACTGTTGTCTACTTACGTTTTTCATCATAGACCAATTGCTTGTTCCAAGCACTGATTTAAAGTGCAAGTTACTCATATTTCAGTATAGGTCGAAAACAGTAAACCCCCAATTAGGTTGCAGCTAATCGGGGGCTTGAACTGAAAGGTCGATAGAATCTCCAAAACTATCAGCACTATCTTTATGACTTACTCTCTCACAAGTATCATTATCAAATCTCTAATAAAGGCTGCAACCCTATCATTATGTACCAAAGATAAGCAATGGATTCGACATTTGCAAATCTTTTGACTTAATTAGGAAAATATTTTTACTACCATATAAAGAATATCCAAAAAATAGCTTTTACTGTAGCTACTATTTCTCCAAAGAATAACCATGCAAGAAACCCATGTTCTCTAGCATATTGATAGTTAAATACCAATGCCATTAAACCTGCTACAATAGCATATAAATAGATTAGAAATACTATTACATTCCCCATTACCACTTCATTTTAGTATTATAATTATTATTTAGAAATCCATCAACTTCCCAAAATAGATTGCTACCAATAAACTTAGAAGAAGTTACATCTGTTCTAATTACAGTATGATAATTACTATCTATATGTTGATCGAATCCATAAGCACGAGTTCCCATAAGCACAAAGCATATAGGACGTTCTTGTTTATTTAATTCACAAACTACATTAGTAATTAATTCTTCCCATCCTCTACCTTCATGAGTCATAAGATGACCTTTCTCTACAGATAGACATTGATTAATCATTAGACAACCTTGCTCTGCCCAAGTAGTAGAATCAAATACATGTTTAGGATTAAAGTTGATCATATAATCATCTCCTTCTCTTTCTAATTCATCTTGAATATTCTTTATCTCAATAGAATCATAGAAAGGTAATCCAACATAATAGGCAATACCATTACAAATCTCTTCTTGTATTGGTTCATTACCTATAAATACAACTTTAACTTTAGATAAAGGAGTAGTAGAAAACGCTTTAAATAGATGTTTAAATTCAGGATATACCTTATTTACTTTCATCCGTTCAGCTAGAAATATAGAAAGGTCAGTCATAGTATCGCTCCATATAAACTTATGAAGTTTATTATACCATTCAATACCAAACATCTCTATACGAGCTTGCTCTTTAGCATCCATACTCTTGAAGATAGTCCACTTATCTACAGGAACATAAACTTTCTCTTCAAGATTAGGTTTAGATTTAATTTTCTTTCCATATAAAAAAGCTATATTAACAGCTATTTCATATGCTCTAGCATCACTCTGATACTGAATATGAGAAACTTCTTCTAAGATTATAGCAGGAATACTCCACGCATCAGTTTTACGATAGCGGTCTTGCTCACGTTCTTTCTTTCTATAAGTAAGACCTTTACCGTCAACCATTTCGAGCCATCCAATATCTCTAGTTGTACCTTCTGATAATACTTTGAGGAATTTACCATCGAACTTTAATTCATTACCTTTATCATCGGTATAATTAAGCTTCTCCTTTAGTTCGTTTACCCTTAGCATCTTTATATCCTTTTATGATTCTACCTATATCATCCCAACTAACCTTTTTTTCATCAGCTTCTGTCTTTAGTATTTTCATACATTCATCAGCTTCATCAGGAGTTAATTCAAAATAATCATCTGCACCTGTTTTCATTTCACAATAATTCATGAAATCATCAGTAGACCAAGGAGCAGTTGAATTACCATTTTCTTCTGCAAGAGCTTCTTTTATAGCATTTATGATAGCTTGGGTAACATAG
>Ga0157376_10000799_pt1 | contig 20655 bp, 10 predicted proteins | sample M45metaG_FD_121801 | JGI IMG/M metagenome (GOLD analysis project Ga0157376, IMG submission 121801) | Miscanthus rhizosphere microbial communities from Kellogg Biological Station, Michigan, USA - M4-5 metaG | ecosystem: Host-associated > Plants > Roots > Rhizosphere > Soil | place: USA: Michigan... | reverse complement strand
TTCGATCGATCCGGGCCGAACCCTTCGTCGACCAGGCCCGACGCGGCGGACGGCGGACTTGCGTGCAGCAGGAATAATGAGGCGGCCAGCGCACAAATGCGCGCCGCGTGCATGCTTGGGCTGTGGGATGACGTCATTGTCCTGGCTCCAGGGTCGGCGCGGGTGCGCCTTATCCAGACACACGCAACACGGCACTGCCGGGGGCCACGCGCGGCCGATTTCCGCGTACGTGCTCGTGAACCCCCTGCAGCATGGTTGCCGAACGGCTGCGCCCATGGCACCGTAGGCCCCGGGGCTTTGGGGTAGTCGTGGCCGAAATCACGGAACTGATCGGCAAGGCGCGCAGCGGCGATGCGCAAGCGTCCGAGCGGCTGTTTGCCGCGTTGTACGACGAATTGCGGCGCCTGGCCGCAGCCCAGTTGCGCGGCGAAGACGCGATGCGTTCGACCTCCCTGGTGCACGAGGCCTATCTGAAGCTGGCCCATCACGGTGCGCTCGAGGTCAACGACCGCGGGCATTTCTTCGCCGTCGCGGCGCGCGTCATGCGCCAGATCGTCATCGATCACGTGCGCAGCCGGGCCGCCTTGCGCCGCGGTGGCGACATCCAGTTCACCGCCATCGACACCACGGCGATGCAGGCGGCCACCGCCGAGCGCAGCGATGAACTGCTGGCGCTGGATGCCGCGCTCGATCGCCTGGCCATCGTCGACGCGCAGCTGGCCGGGTTGGTCGAGATGCGGTTTTACGCGGGCCTCGAATTGAGCGAGGTCGCTGGCGTGCAGGAACGCTCCGAACGCTCGCTCAAACGCGACTGGCGCCGGGCGCGCGCCTTCCTTCAGCGCGAGATGATGTCGGCATGAGTGACGCCCGATCCCGCTGGTCCGAAGTCGCGGCGCTGTTCGACGAAATCGTCGAACTGGCGCCGGCCGAACGCGCAGGTCGTCTCGCCGATCTTGACCGCAGCGATCCGCCGCTAGCCGGAGAAGTCCGCGCGCTGCTTGATGCGGACGACCGCGCGGACGCGCTGCTCGACGCCGATGCCGCCACAGCGCTGCCCGGCCTGCTCGATCGCGTTCCGGAAGCAGGCGACGCGATAGCCGGACCGTACCGGCTGCTGCGCTTGGTCGGCGAAGGCGGCATGGGCGTCGTCTGGCTGGCCGAACGCGTCGACGGCACGTTCGAACAGCAGGTCGCGGTCAAGGTGCTCAAGCAGGGCATGGACACGCAGGCGATCCTGCGCCGCTTCCTGCTCGAGCGGCGCATCCTCGCGCGCCTGCGTCACCGCCATATCGTGCGCCTGATCGACGGCGGATCGAATGCCGACGGCCGTCCGTTCTATGTGATGGATTACGTCGAGGGGCAGCCGATCACGGATTACGCCGCAGCGCGCGGGCTCGACGTGCGCAACCGCGTGGCGTTGCTCGCGACGGTCGCCGACGCGGTGGCCTATGCGCACTCGCAACTCGTCGTGCATCGCGACCTGAAGCCGTCCAATGTTCTCGTCGACGGCGCTGGCGAACCACGCGTGCTCGACTTCGGCATTGCCAAGCTGATCGAGGAAAGCGGCGAGCACACGATGACGGGGACGGGCCTGCGCGTGCTCTCGCCGGCGTACGCCGCGCCGGAGCAGATCCTCGGCGAGCCAATCGGGACGCCAACCGATGTATATGCGCTGGGCCTGATGTTGACCGAGCTGCTGGTCGGAGAACTGCCGCAACGCCGGCGCACGGCGAAGGGAGCGCAGCTTGCACAGGAAGTCGCCGAGGAAACCAGCGAACGCCCGAGCACGCTCGCGGCGCGTCTGACTGCCACGCGGATCGCGGAGTTGTACGGCAAGGATGTCGAGCCGCGCCGTTTGTCGCAGGCGTTGGCTGGCGACCTGGATCTGATCATCGGCACGGCATTGCAGCGCGATCCGGCTCGGCGCTACGCGACGGCCGCGGCGTTTGCCGATGATTTGCGGCGCTGGCTCGACGCGCGCCCGATCGCCGCGCGCGCTGATTCCGCGTCGTACCGCTTTGTTCGGTTCGTGCGCCGCCATCGTGTCGGTGTCGCTGCGACGGTGCTGGTCGCGTTGTCGCTGCTCGGCGGCCTTGGTGCCGCACTGTGGCAGGCGCACATTGCGCGCGCCGCTGCGGCCGCTGCTTTACTTGCGGAGGGCAAGGCCCAGCAGCAGGCCGCTATCGCGACCGCGGTCAGCGACTTCCTCACGCGCGATGTGATCCAGGCGGTCAATCCGTATCGCAACAAGATCGACATCCGTCTGACCGATGCGCTGATCAAAGCCGGCGCGCGCATCGACGAACGTTTCAAGGACGCGCCACGCCTTGCTGGCGTGATCCGGCGCGAACTGGCCGACGCGCTGTATCTGGCCGGCGAAGCTGCACCGGCCGAGGCGCAGGCGCGCCAGTCACTGGCGACGCTGGAAAGTGCGTTCGGCGCCGCCGACGCCGACGCGCTCGAGGCGCGGGTTATTCTCGGAGCGATCCTGCACAAGCAGGACAACTACGCCGAAGCGCGTTCGGTCTACGAAGCCGGAATCGTCGCACTCGGCGACGGCGGATCCAAGCGCCTGCGCCTCGAATTCGAAGTCGGCATGGCCGGACTCCTCCTGGAGGATCGCAATGAGCAGGCCGCTTTGGACGCGTTGACGAAACTGATCCCCGAAGTCGAAGCGACCGTCGGCGCCTACGAACCGCTGCACATCATGGCGATCGATCACGCCATGCGTGCGCACATGGGCCTGGAACAGTACGACGACGCGCTCGCGCTGGCCCGCCAGCTGCGCGCCGGCACCGAGAAGAAGTTCGGTGTCGGCGACGTACGGACGCTCGAGTGGATCAAGCGCGAAGGCATCGTGCTGAACGAGATGGAACGCTACGGCGATGCGCTGCCGATCATGCGCCAGGCTTGCGAAGCGACGCGAGCGAACCTCGGCGACGCGCACTTCGGTACTGCCGACTGCAACCTGCGCCTGGGCATCATTCATTTCAGGATGGAACATTACCCTGAGGCACTGGCGCTGTTCGAGCCTGTCGCGGCCACGCGCGAACGCGTTATGGGTGCCGACGCCGAAGGCACCTGGATCAGTTGGGTATGGCTCGCGCGCGGCTACCAGATGAACGGCGACTTGAAGCGCGCGCAGGCACTGTTCGAGCGCATCTACGCGACTGCGAATCGCGTCGACGGCGAAGGCGATGCCAAGTCCATTCCGTTTGGCCAGATGCTGAGCATCTTCTTCCAGCAGACCGGTGCGCTCGCCGACGCCGAGAAGCTGCGCCGCAAGCTGCTCGACCAAGCGCGCAAGGCACTGCCGGAAGGTCACATCAGCATCGCCAAGTACGCCTGGGATCTCGGCGAGACGCTGGCGGCGCAAAAGCGCGACGCAGAACTCATCGCGTTCTATGCCGAGTGGCTGCCGCAATGGGACGCGAAGTTTCCGGAAGCAGACAGCCGCCGCACCGACGCGCACAAGTGGCTCGCCGAGGCGCAGCAGCGCATTGCGCTTGGCAGCAATTCACGGCGCTAGACGTTTGGGTGTTCTTGCTCTCAGCCGCTTTTAGCGGCTACACAATTAAAGCTGCGGCTTTGCCCGGGAGATGCTTACCTACTCCAGCCAGGGATTGCGCATCGGTTCGACCTTCGCGACATCCGTGCTTGCCGTCACGCGTTCGATCTGGAGTTCGACTTGCTTGCGGACCAGGGCATCGAGCGGCACCTTGTCCTGTTCGATGAGACGCCGGTACGCCTGCGTGGCGTGCGCGCCATCGCCCAGCCGCACGTACGCGTTGCCGAGTTCGATGCCGCTGCCGACTTTCTGCGGGAGCAGTGCCACGACTTCCTCCAGACGCCGGGCGACCAGCGCCCAATCACTGCCGCTTTCCTTGTAGATGTAATCCATGACCTTGTCGGACAGGCTGCTCGCGCGTGTCTGCGGGCGCACTTGCACGCCTTTCCAGATGCCGACGTAGCCGAACCGGGCGACCAGGTGCAGGTCCTTGAACACATCTTTCGGATCCCAGTCCCACGCGGGCCACGGCAATGTGTCGGACATCGAGTAGACGAAGTAGCCCTCGTAACGGCCTTCGACATTCGTGTCGTCGAGACTCTCGACGCGCCGATGCCAATTCAACCCGGCGGCGCGGAGCGCGTCCTCCGGCATCCAGTAGCTCGCGTACATCGGCAAGCCGCTCGGCGCGATGACGCGGTCGTGGAATGCACGGATTTCTTCGAAGCGTTGGCCGAGATCGAGGCCTTCGTTGGCGAAGTAGCGGTAGATGTTTTCGCTGCCGCCGGCGAGCTCGTTGTGGTATTCCCATAGACGCGGTTCGCGCACGGTCATCCCGACAGCGGCAAAGGCCAGCAGCGCCACGATCGCGCCGAGTTGTCGCGAGCGGCGTTGCCACGCCAATGCGACGGCGCCGCCTCCGAGCACGGCCGCCGCGATGAACAGCGGCGTCGCGTGACGTGCGCCGCCCCACACCCCGCCGGATCCGGCGAGTGCGAGCAGGTGGCACAGGCACACGCCGAGGAGAACGCAAAGCATCCAGCGCGTGCTCGGCGCCAGCTGCGCCTGCCGGAGCAGAACAGCGCCGAGCACGGCGAGCAGCAGCAAAGCCAGCGGCAGCTTCGTCAGCACGATCGCCGGCCAGGCGAACCACGGCGCGTGTCCGTGGTACAGCGTGCCGGCGATGAAGTGCTCGGCGATGCCGCGGCCCTCGACGCCGGTGCGCACCGTGTCGGCCAAGCCCCAGAGGTAGGCGCGCGGCAGCAGATGCCAGCGGTCGGCGAAGGCGATGCCATCGCGCCAGCCGTCGATCTTGAGCTCGGCGATCTTGTCGGCCATGCTGCGATTGAACGCGTCGCTGCCATCCGCGCCGGCGTGGAAGTGCCATCCATACAGCGTCCAGAGCACGGCTACGGCCAGCGCCGCGACGACACCGAGCTTGACCAGCCGCGCAGCGACGCTGCGCCAGCGCCCTTCACGCCAGCCCAGCGCACAGGCGCCGAGCAGCACGGCGAACAACCCGCACAAACCGGCGAGCGCCGAATGCTTTGCCGTCAGGGCCAGCCCGATTGCCAGGCCGCAAGCGACAACCCAGCGCCACTGCCAGGTCGCCGCGAGCACGCCAGCTGCGACGACTGCTATCGCCAGGGTCAGCGCGAGCGGCAGGTCGGTCATCACGACCGGCAGATGCGCGCCGATTGTCGGTTCGATGGCGAGAAAGCCGAGCGCGCCGGCGGCCCACGCCCAGCCACACGCACGCCAGAGCAATAAGGCGAGCACGAACGCGAGAGCCCCGTTCAGCGCAAACATCGCGGCGCGCGCACGAGCTTGGGCGCGCCGCGGGTCGTTCTCCTTGAACATCGTCTTTTCGACCCATTCGCGCTCCTGCGCTTTTTCGCTCAGTTCCTTGTGCGGCTCGAGACGAAAGTCTTTGGGCATAGCGCTGCCGACCCAGAGTTTGATCAACGGCGGGTGCTCGGGATTGAGATTGAAGTTGCCGCTGCGCGCGTAGCTCGTGCCGGCGACGATGTGCCACGGTTCGTCGACGGTGAAGCTGTCCAGTCGCGTGCCCGCGGATGAGCGCAGGACGCCGAGCGCCACGATCGCAAGCAGCACCAGTACACCGGCGACGCGGCGGGCCGGCTCCGATTCCATCAAACGGTAGCGAGACATACGCAAAATCCCCAGACAATGCGATGGCGCATCACTGACGATAACGCAAGCTGGCTGGCTTGGGGGCCACGGCACCATGCGCTGCCCGGTACAGCGGATGGTGTGACGCGTCGGCATGCGGCAGACGGCGCACGCGGTCGTGTGGCGTGACCGTATACTGCGCCCGGGGTGGAGCGCGCGGCATCAGCCGGGCGCCAGGATCAGTCCTGCGAACTGACACGACAGGGGAGCGAGATGGCCCGCACACGATTGGTGAATCTGCTGCAACGCGCCGCGCTGATCGCGGCGCAATCGCGCCGTTCCGGTGAACCGCTCGAGGAGACGATCGCGCGCGAGCGTGAACTGCGCTTGCTGCACGGGCGCCGCCGCTTCATGCAGCAGTCGGCCGGCGCCGCGGCCGCACTGACGCTGGCCGCTTGCACCGGCGTGCCGCTGGTGCCTTCGGCGCAAGGTGATGAGGTCGTCATCGTCGGCGCCGGCGTCGCTGGACTCACGGCCGCGTGGCGCTTGCGCCAGGCCGGTGTCGGCGTGCAGCTGTACGAAGCGCAGGAACGCATCGGCGGACGCATGTTCAGTCTGCGCGGACACTTCGCCGATGGCCAGGTCTGCGAACTCGGCGGTGAACTGATCGACACCGGCCATGCGCGCATGCGCGCGTTGGCGGCCGAACTCGGGCTCGTGCTCGATGATCTGGCCGAGGATCCGACCGCAGAATTCGGCGACGTCTGGTTCTGCGGCGGACGCCGCTACAGCGAAGCGGACATCCTGCGCGAATTCGCGCCGCTGGCCGCGGCCATCGCCCGCGACAAGGCGACGCTGCCGGAAGAGCAGATCACGTATGCCGCGCCAGGCGGCACGCAGGCGCTCGACAACGAGACGCTGAGCCACTGGCTCGATCGCAATGGCGCGTCGGGCTGGCTGCGCACGCTGATTGAAGTGGCCTATACGTGCGAGATGGGACTGCAATGCGACCAGCAGTCGGCACTGAATTTCCTGACCTTCATCGATCCGGACACGGCGAAGTTCAAGATCTTCGGCGAGAGCGACGAACGATTCCACGTGCGCGGCGGCAACGACCTGATCGTGCACGGTCTCGGTGCGAAGCTCGGCGATGCGATTCATGCCGGCTATGTGCTCGAAGCGGTGAGCCAAGGTGCCGATGGCGTTTACACATTGAGTTTCCGACATGGCGCCGGCGCGTTTGCCGTGCGCGCGCGCCGCGTCGTTCTCGCGCTGCCATTCACGCTGCTGCGCAACGTGCGCATCACCGTCGACCTGCCACCGGCGAAGCGTCGCGCGATTGCCGAACTGAGTTACGGCACGAACGCAAAACTCATGATCGGTTTCAACGAACGCGTCTGGCGCACGCGCCAAGCGAGCAGCGGCAGCAGCTACAGCGACCTTGCGTTGCAGACGACGTGGGAAACCAGCCGCATGCAGGCCGGAGCGGCCGGCATCCTGACGAACTTCGTCGGCGGCCGGCATGGCGTCGAGATCGGCAACGGCAGCGCGAAGGAGCAGGCGGACATTGCCGCTCGCGAACTCGATGCGATCTATCCCGGAATTTCGGCAGCACGGGCCGGTTCACGCGAAGCGCGTTTCCACTGGCCGACGCATCCGTGGACGCTTGGAAGCTACGCCTGCTTCACGCCCGGGCAATGGACGACCTTGCGCGGCGCCATCGGCGAGCCTGTGGGAAATCTATACTTTGCCGGCGAGCACTGCGCGTTCGACAACCAGGGCTTCATGGAGGGCGGTGTCGAAACCGGGGAGTGGGCCGCGCAGGCGATCCTCGAACGACGCGACGCGCGCGCGGCGTGAGAAACGTCTGGAACGGCGCCTTCAATAGGCCAGCAAGACCGCGTCGCCAAAAGCGTTTGCGAACACTCGATCCGTGATTGGCTGCATCTCGAATGCGCCGAGGTCGCGCGGGTAGCCGGCCGCGCCGAACCCGGCAACGTCGCGGTCGAGCGTGCGTCCGCCGATGTCGACGCCGGCCATTCCGGCGGGTGCGAAGTCCACTCCCTGCGAGGCGACTAGGGCGCCATTGCCGGCTCGCGCCACAAGCAGGCGGAAGTCGCCGTGTGAGGCGTCGACGAACAGCGGCTGCTGCTGCTCGATGGTGGCGTCTGCAGGCAGCCCGGCTGCGTCGGTGGCAACGATGTAGTGCACGTAATGGGAATCGCCGGAACTCAACGCGCCCTTGCCGGGCTGGTCGATCAGGCTGTTGGCGAAAAACAGGCTTCCGGGGCTGTCGATCACATGGCTGCCGCCGACCGTGTTTGCCGCAATCGTGCACTGTTCGATGGTCATGCCGTATTCGACTTCGATCAATGCGTCGGTGACACTATTTCCCGAGATCAGGCATGTATCGAGTTGCACATCATGCGAACCCACCTCGCGCACGACGTGCGCGGCCTTGGTGATAGCGGGCGAATACGGGTCGATCCCATTGCCACGCATATGCAACCCGGTGGCATCGAACGTGCCCGATGTCTGCACCAGCACGGTCGACCCGTTTGTCGCGGCATGGGTCTCGTCCTCGTTGAGGTTGTTGTCGATCGTGTCGCAATCGATTCTTGGCAGGCAGATCACCGGGTTCAGCGTCACGGACCCGCCATAGTAGAACTGGCCGACCGCCGTATCGGTGTCGGCGTAGATGGCGGCACCTTCGATCGCGAAGTTGCCGTCGATGCGGTAGCCGCTCGCGGTAAGCGATGCGAAGTTCACGGTCGTCGTCAGGAAGTTGAAAACGTACGGCTTGAGAAATACGCCGCCGCCCGAAAGCGTCGCCCGATTCGCCTCGATGCGAACCGGATAGCGCAGGTCACTCGCGGCGACCGTCACATGGGCAGAGTTGGCGTAGCCGCTGCTGTCGCTCTGGCTGCCGACGATCGCGATGCCGCCGCCATAGGTGGCCTGGTTCGCGGAGACCAATGGCAATCCCGGTACGGCCGAGCTCAGGTGTGCCGAGGCCGGCGAAATGACTTCGAGTCCGCCGCCATAACCATTGTCGGCGAAATTGGCGAGGATCTGATCGTTGTTCGAGTCGATTGACAGGAAACTGTGGCCCTCGATGCGGATGCCGCCGCCGGAGTTTGCTGCTTGATTGAAACTGACCGTTACGTTGCGGCCGAATACCAGGCTCGCACCGGTGCTGGTTCCATTGAAGTTGATGCCGGCGCCGTAGTCGGCTTTGTTGGAAGTCACGAGCACGTTGGTCAGGGTCAATGTGCCGGGCGCGGCCCAGGAGATGCCGCCGCCATCGGTGCCGCCGGACTTGCCGTTGGCGATGTCGACGTAATTCAGGCTCATCGTGACCGTACTGTTGTCGGAGCTCGTCACGCGCAGGACCGGCGCGGTGTGCGTCGGGTCGTAGCCGTCGACCGACACGTGCGCCGGCGCGCCGATCAGATATTTGCAGGCGGTCGGATCGCACGGACACGAGCTGATCGTCAGCGATTTCTTGTCGACCGTCAGGTGCTCGTAATAGGTATGCGACGGCTCGACGCGGATCGCATCGGTCGTTGCCGCAGCATTGATCGCAGCCTGGATCGTCGGATACTGGCAGCCGGCCGAAGCGCCGACCGACAACGCCCCTGACGCATTGGCAGCAGCCAGCAAGCCCAGGAGCATCGCGGGTGCGATTGCCCGCCGCGCGCGTGCCGTGATGTCCCTGTGGCTGCCAGCGCTCGTTGCGGCGCGATCACTGACGTCGTGCAGTTCCGACTGCGACTGATGCGAATGCGAGTGCTGCGTCACTTGTCCTGCTCCTTTGGCGACTGTACGACGGAGACAAACGCTGCCGCGCGGCCCCGATTTGTCTGTGTGTACGGTCAACGCCATTCGGGGCGCCGTTGCTTCATTCGTGGCGGAGCGATGGAATGCCTGCGGCGCGAAAGTCAGGAAGTCCGGCACGCCATGCTTTGCCGTGCGCCGGCGGGCGGTTATGCTCGGCAGCCAGCTTTCAGTTCCGAAAGAATCACAAGAGGGGAAGCCATTGAAGCGTCATTCCACCGCGTCGCCATGCAGCTCGATCGTTGCATCCCTGCGCGCCATGCTGTTGGTTGCCTGTGTCGCAACTCCTGCCTGGTCCGCCCACGCGTCGGGCCAGCCCGAGCGCTTCGGCCTGAAGCAGATATTCGACCTGCAGTGGGCCGCCGATCCACGCATAGCGCCGAACGGCAAGCGCGTCGTGTTCGTGCGTTCCGGCTACGACGTCATGAACGACGATACGCGCCAAAGCCTCTGGGTTGTCGGCGCGGATGGCAACGGGTTGCGCGCGCTGACGCCGCCGGATGAAGACGCATCGTCGCCGCGCTTTTCGCCGGACGGCACGCGCCTGATCTATGTCGTCCAGCACGAGGACAAGGCCGGGCACAAGACTGGCGAGATCCGCGTACGCTGGATGGACAGCAGCGACACCGCGCGGCTGGTTTCGCTGGCACATCCGGCGCGAGAGCTGACGTTCTCGCCGGACGGCCGGCGCATCGCCTTTGCGATGTTCGTCGACGATCCGCCGGACGCGCCGATCGCAAAGCTGCCCGAGCCGCCGAAGGGCGCGAACTGGGGACCGGAGATCAAGGTCATCGACCGGCTCGTCTATCGCTTCGACGGCCGCGGCTACCTCGCGCGTGGCCATACGCACCTGTTCGTCATGACCGCCGATGGCGGCTCGCCGCAACAGGTGACGGATGGCGCTGTGGACGACAATGGCAGCCTGGACTGGACGCCGGACGGCAAGCACCTGATCTTCTCGGCCAACCGTCACGACGATGCCGAATACCAACCGCTGAATTCGGAAATCTACGAAGTCGGCGCGGACGGCGGCGCGGTGCGCGCGCTGACCGACCGCAAGGGCCCCGATCATTCCGCTGTCGTGTCGCCCGATGGCAAACATATCGCCTACGTCGGCTTCGACGACCGCCAGCAGGGTTATCAGGTGTCGCACCTGTACCTCATGGATCGCGACGGCGGGCACGCGCGGGTGGTCAGCGGCGACCTCGATCGTGACGTGGACAATCCGCAATGGGACAGCGGTGGCAATGGCGTGTATTTCCAGTTCGACGACGAAGGCGTTACACGCATCGGCTACATGAGTCTCGACGGCAAGATGCACGCGCTGGTCGGTGATGTCGGCGGCCTGGATCTCGGTCGCCCCTATTCGGGCGGGCAGTACACGGTCGCGGCGCAGGCCGGCACGATCGCCTTTACGCTGACCTCGCCGCAGCATCCGGCCGATGTCGCGATCGCCAGCACGCGCGGCGGCGACACAAAACGATTGACCGATCTCAACGCAGGCCTGTTCGCTCACACTGCGCTTGCTACGCTCGAGGAGATCCGCTTTCCGTCGAGCTTCGACCAGCTGTCGATCGAGGGCTGGATCCTCAAGCCGCCCGGCTTCGACCCGAAGCGGTCGTATCCGCTGCTGCTGGAAATCCATGGTGGTCCGTTTGCGAACTACGGTCCGCGCTGGTCGGCCGAGGACCAGTTGTACGCGGCCGCGGGTCACGTCGTGCTGTACATCAATCCGCGCGGCTCGACGAGTTATGGCGAAAAGTTCGGCAATCTGATCCACCACGATTACCCGAACCACGACTACGAAGACCTCATCTCCGCGGTCGATACCGTGATCAAGCGCGGCTACGTCGATCCGAAGCGCCTCTATGTCACCGGCGGCAGCGGCGGGGGCGTGCTGACTGCATGGATCGTCGGCCACACCGATCGCTTCGCCGCGGCCGTCGTCGCCAAACCCGTCATCAACTGGTACAGCTGGGTGCTGACCGCCGACCTGCCATCGTTCGGCACGCAATACTGGTTTGCCGGCATGCCATGGGACAACCAGGAAAACTACATGAAGCGCTCACCGGTGACCTACGCCGGCAACGTCAAGACGCCGACGATGGTCATGACCGGCGAGATCGACTACCGCACGCCGAGTTCGGATGCCGAGCAGTTCTACGAAGCGCTGAAGCTGCGCAAGGTGCCGTCGGTGATGGTGCGCGTGCCCGATGCCAGCCACGAAATCTCGGAGAAACCGAGCAACATGATGGCGAAGGTTGCCTACATTCTTGGGTGGTTCGAGCGTTATGGCAGTGCCAAATCCGCGACGCCTTGAGGCGAACGTTCCTCGCCGCATTTGTTTTGAGCAACGGAACACCACGAAGCAACACCGTACTGCATCCCTTCCATCGGGTTCGAAGCATCACTGAAAGCCATCGCAGTAGATCGTGTCCGCGGCACCGCAACTTGCGCTCTGCAGTTCGAACGCGCCGAGATCGCGCGGACCGAACTTGTTTGCCTCTGGCAGCAGGTTGACGTCGCGTTTCTTCAGCTCCAGATCCTCGGATTCGGTGGCGTCGGCCTCGGCATAATCGACCGCGTCCGACCGTTGTCGCAGGTGATAGTCGCCGCCAGCCGCATTGACAAATTGCGTGTCACCAACAAACGCGTCGTCGTTCGGGCCACCGAGGCTGGCGACCTCGTTCGACATCACCCGTTGCACGTTCGTCGTTCCGTTACCGTGGTCCAGCGTGGTCTTGCCGGGCTGGCTGATGATCAGCCGGCGAAGAGTCGTGTAGTACAGCGGCGACACCGACAGAACAGTGGCCGCGGTGATCACATTGTTCGCGATCGTGCTGTCCTGAAGAACCTGCACGGCGCCTTCCACGACGCTGCCGGTGACGGTGTTGTCGACAATCAGCATGTTCTTGAACGTGGGGAAGACGGGGTCGTCGGAGCTGTCGACGCGAATGGCCGGACCGCCGACGTTGCCGCTGATCCGCGCCCGGTTCATATCGAACGTCAGGGAGGGTTGGGCATGGATGATGGCGCCGTTCGTGGGATGGTTGGCCGCGTCGACGCTATAGTTGCCGGTGAACAGGCTTGCGCCGATCTGCATCGACGGCCCGCCGGTGTCGTTCAAAAAATCACTGTCCTGTTCGAGAAAGATCGCTGGGCCGTCAGGCGCCGCGTTGTCGGTCACCTCGATCTGGCCGCCGATCTGAAGAATGGCCTTGTCCTTAAGACTACCCGCGGACATGTACGGCTTCGCAAAGATCGCTCCACCGCGATGCCAGGCAGTGTTGCTACGCAGCCGCGTCGGGTGCGCCGCGTCCGGACTGTTCATGGAGAAGTTTACGCTGGAGTTACTCGAACCATCCTGTGCAACCAGTGCGATACCACCACCGTTGTAGGCTGTATTCAGATACACCGGCCCCAACCCGCTGACGCCGGCAGTGGTTACGAATACGTAACCACTCAAGCTGCCGAGGTTGGTGAGGTAGATGCCGCCACCGCTGCCATTGTCCGCGTGATTGTTGTCGATGATTGTGTTGGCGCCCTGCACCGTCAATACGGTACCGTTGGCCCAGATGCCGCCGCCATTCAAGCTCGCCGTGTTTCCGCCGACGACCGTTCCTGCGTCCAGCGTCAGTTCCGCATTCGTGCCGTTGGCGCCCGCATAGATGCCGCCGCCGGAATAGGCGCTGTTGTTCAACACGCTGGAGGCGACCAGTGACACGATGCCATCGCCGTCCGTAAAGATGCCGCCGCCAGCGCCGGACGCGACATTGAGGTGGACATTGGTCGAGGTCAGCGTCAGATTGCCAGCGCCGCCGAACGCGATTCCGGCGCCGTAACCGGCCTCGCCGGAGTTCACGTCGCAATTGGCAACGTCGAGCGATCCGCCGCCGTTGAACAGCACAGTCCCTCCGTAAGAGCCGCTGTCAGTGCGGCCGCCGCCCAAGCCGAGCCGACGCAGGTGCACGGTGGTGCCTGCCGGCGCAGAGACCGTCAGCACGCGCCCGAGGATATTGTCGTAGCCCTTGTGACCGTCGATGTAGGTGGTCGTGTTATCCGACGCCGCCTGGCCGCAGGCGCCGTAACCGCCGGTAATTGTGATGTCCTTGCCGGCGGGAACGATGATCGAGAGGTCTTCCTGGCGCCACGGGTAACCGTCTGCTCCCCCGTAGTACATGATCCGCAGCTCGTCCACGGGATCGGGATCGAAGTTGGTGTCAGCGATGAAATCCAGCGCGTATTGAATGACGTCGAAGTCGCAACTCGAGCCTTGCGCCCCGACGGTGACGATTCTTGCGGGCGACGCGTGCCACGCCAATATGCCCAGCAGGATGCACACGACACGAACGAGCGACCAAGCGAGCGCGAAAGTTGGCGCAGAACCGTTGGTGCGGCGGTACTTATCGAAAGCCTTGCCAGATGTCGCGGATGAAATGTTGGCCATGACGTACTCCCCGGTCGAATCACTGGTCGCATACGGAGAAACACGGGGGCGCGGTCTTTTGCGACATGCTACGGAGCACGTTGATAGTCGGTGTAGCGGCCTCGCGTTCCGTCGGAGACATTTCTACGCGGCGTCGTGGAACGGCACGATGTGGTGCGCCTGGTTCGACGCCGTGGCGAAATGGCTTGGTTCCTCACTGAAACCCGCTGGCGAAAATCAGGTCGACCAGCGTCTGAGGCGCAATGGCGATACCGTCGAACCACGCGTTGATTGAACGCGCGGTAGTAATCGTTCCCGCCGAGGCGACGAGGTATACGGTGATCGAGCTGTTGTGGGACCACTCGAAAACGTCGATTGACACGGGATTCGTCGCCTGCGTCCAGCCCGTGCTGTGACCCAGAGTGAACTCACCGCTCGCCGTCGGGGTCCCGTCCGTGCAGGCCTCGCCGCCGTCGTTGCGGAATTCCCAGGCGAGTCTCGCGTAGTCGCGCGTGTCGACCGTAAAGCCGCTCGTGTGACCCCAGCCGCTGATGACGTAGCCTGCCGGTCCCGGGAGGAACACGCATTGCTGCGCCAGGACGACGCGATGGCCGTTGCTATCGGGCGCGCTGTACTTCCATGATCCGGAACCGGATGCTCCGGTCGCGTTCGACGTGCCGTCCCATGCTCCCGCGAAAGTAGTCCAAAAGTGCGAGCTCAAATCGAAATCGGCATTGAGCACCAGCGGCTGAACCGCCTGCCGTTCGAACGCGCCGAGGTCGCGCGGCCCGAAAACGTTCGCGTTGAATGGCAGGTCGACATCGCGCGAGAGGCCGTCGAAGTCGGCGGGCTCGCCCATGACCGCGCCGGCACGATCCACCGCCGGAGACGCGGCGCGCAAGTGATAGTCTCCGTTCGCCGGGTCGACGAAGCGAATCGAGGGGTAGGCGACGGCCTCGGGGCCCGCATTCAAGGTCGCAACTTCGTCCGTCGTCATGACCTGCTGCACCGTCGTCGAACCGCCGCCCTTGTGCAGGATCGCCTTGCCCGGCTGGTCGATGACGAGACGCTGCAGTGTCGTGTCGATCTTCTGCGTGACAACATAGGTACCGCCGATCGTGTTGTTCGCGATCGTGCTGTCCGTAAGCGTCACCGCGCCGTCGGAACCTATCGAATCGAGCACGCTGCTCTGCGTCGTGTTGTTCGCGATGAGCACGTTCTTGAGGACGGTGTTGGCGTCACTGCGCACGACCGGCCCGCCCAGGTTATTGCGAAACTCGACGCTGTTGAGTCGAAGGCCGTCGACGCCGTAGTTCGAGTCGCCGACATGAATGATCGCTCCATCGGTCGGATTGAAACCGCTGTCTTCGCTCGTATTGTTCGTGATCGCGCCTGACGTCATCGTCAGCGAGGATCCGAACACGTTTTCGTTCAGGATGTTCCCGCTCACGACATTGTCCAGATACGCGGCCGATCCGATCGGGGCATAGTTGCCGACGATCTTCGCGTGGTTGCCAATATCGGCGTGCGCGGTGTTGACGTACATCGACCCGTCGGCACCGACCAGATAAATGCCGCCGCCCTTCGACGTCGCACCGTTGACGAAGATGCTGGTCGGATTGGCAGGATTCGTGCTGGACAGCGTCAGGTAGGCGTCGTCCCCGTCGGCGCCGTCGCTGGCGACGATAGCGACGCCGCCGCCCAGCGCTGCAGTATTCGACAGGATAACGTTGCCGGGACTGCCGATATGCGCGTGCCCGGCCAGGCCGTCATGGCCGCGGATGTAAAGCCCACCGCCCGCGCCGCCTGGCGCCTGATTGTTCTGGATCAGACTGTTCAAGGCATCCATCGTCAAGAGCAGCCCGCTGATCGCGATGCCGCCACCATTGGCTGCGATATTGCCCTGGATCATGATGTTGGGGCCCAGAATCACTTTCGCATTCGCTGATGTGCCGTAGGCGCGGACGCCGCCGCCCAGTGTCGTGCCGGTATTACTCTCGATTGTCGAATCAGCGATCCACAGTGTCCCGGCGGCTTCGAAGTAGACGCCGCCACCGAAGGCCGCGTTGTTCCCGGCCATATGCGTTTGCGAAATGTCGAGCGACCCGCCGCCGGTGAACCTGATCGCGCCGCCGTTGCCGCCGTTTCCCTGGCCGTTGCCGATGTCGAGCAGGCGCATGTGCACGATCGCGCCGGCACCGGTCGTGAACGAAAAGACCGGCGCGATCGTGCCGGAATAACTGTGATGCCCATCGATGCCGCGTTGCTGGCCGTTTGCGAGCGTGTCATCGCAGGTTGGAAAGCCGCCGGTGATCGTCAGGGTGGCGTTTGGTTGCACATCGGTGTGGGCGCCCTCGTCGGTGAGAATATGCGAATCGGTCAGGCGGATCTCGTTGACCAGCCCGCCGCTGGACGCGTTCGATACCGCCATGTCGAGCGCGCATTGCAACTCGAAGCAGTCGCAGGTCCCCCCAGACTGTTTGTCCGGCTGCCCAACCGTGATGATCGCCGCGCTCGCCGCTGTCATGCAGGCGGCAGCGAGAATCGCAAGCAGCGCACCGGCGATGGTTCTGTGCGATCGGTCCATTGTCATGTCCCCTTGCGAAGCGCGGAGGGTCCCGCGCATTCAGAGGGACACTATTCGGCGGCTGATTGCGACATCCGGCGCACGGGCCTTGGCTCTGTGCCGTTCAGCGAACATGAGGCGGCGCAAGGCGCCGTCGGCGTTTAGAGTGGGACGCAGGTCTTGCGCTACCAATTCACTTATCGTCGGACTTATGCGCCCACAGGCGCAGCGGGTGATTCGGCGGCTGTGCCGCAATGATTTCGTCCGCGAGGACCTGCTCACGCTGCGCGCGCTGCGGGTCGTCGAGTGCCGTGAATGCCGTCGCGAGAATTGCATGCGCCTGGCCGGCCACGGAGTGTTTCTCGCCGGTTTCCGGCAACGCGATTATTAGCGCGGCCTGTATGCGGTCGATGGCGGCCTGCGGTTTGCCTGCCGCAAGATCGATTTCGGCCAGCGCGATTTGCGCTGGCAGTTGATAGGGGTGATGAACAAACCGCGTGTCCGCCAGCACGCCATTGGTTTGCGCGACGGCGTCGTCGGAGCAGCCCTCGCCGGTTAGCTTCGCGCAGGCGAGGGCAAACCACGCGAACGCGCGCGGGGCGCGCTGGTTGGTCCGCTCCGCGGGCCCGATCAATGTGCGCAGCAGTTCGCGCAAGCTTACGAAGTCGTGTCTCGCATACGCGACGCTCGCCTCGACGAGATACGCGCCCTTGATGATCCGGCTCTGGTCGCCGTCAGCATGCGTCAGGATTTCACGCGCGCGCGCCAAGTCGCTCGCCATGTTGTCGATCTTGCCGAGCAGCAGTTGTACAGAAACGTTGCGGATCAGCGCGATGGCGAATTGCTGATGATTCGCGCCGAACTTGTCCTGTGCCACTGTCAGCACTTCGCCGCAGTAGGCTTGCGCCGATTCGCGCTCCTCGAGGGCGATAGCCTCATCGCACAGGTAGGTCAACAGCGGGACGCGATTCGGATGTCCCTTTGGGCGAAAGCGATCGAACATGTCCAGGGCGCGCTTGTGCTCGGCAAAGCCTTCGCGCCAGTGTCCCATCCAGTAGTGTGTGGCGCCGATACGCAGCAGGTCGCCGGCAAAGCTGAAGTTTTCCGCGCTCGGTTTGCTGTCGAGGTCGGATGCTTTGCGATACCAGGCCAAAGCCTCGTCGTAATTGTTCATGTTGTGATAGATCACGCCGAGGTGACTGTAGGCCTCCGCCAACTCGCGTGGCCGGGTTGCCGGATCATGCTCGTATTCGCTCAGAGCTTCCTCGGCCAGCGGGATCAGTTCTTTTTCGGGCACACCGAGCCGGGTGCGCGCGAATGCCAGATTGTTGAGTGCCGAGCCGCGCACCGTGCTGTGAATCCCGCGTCGTTGCATGATGTCCAGGATGGCTTGAAGTTGCGCCGTGGCCTCAGCGGGTTTGCCGGCGCGGTTCAGTGCGATTGCAAAGGTGTTACGCGCATTTAGCGTGCGTTCGTCCTCCGCGCCGTAGGCCTGTTCGTTGAAACGGTAGGCACGTTGCAGCAATTCCTGGCTCGCGCTGGCTTGTCCGAGCTGGGAGTCGATGCGTGCGAACAATGCAGTGAGATCGGCGCGCAGCCGAATGTCGTCTGGATACGCTTGCGTGGCGCGCTCGAAGCCCTGCTGAAAGGCCTCCTGCACGGTCAGCGGGTTGTTTTCGGTGCCGTTGTATTCCAGCGGGTCGAACATGTTCTCGATGAATGCCTGAATCTCGCCGGCGCGATCGGCTTCGTGGCGCGCGGCGTTCGCCTCCCATAGTGCCAGCGCGAGCGAAGCCAGGATGGCGACGAGGAACAGCGCCGTGATCGCGACGCCGCCGCGATGGCGTTGCACGAACTTGCGCGCGCGATACCAGCGCGACGGCGGATGCGCGATCACCGGTCGTCCATCGAGCAGCCGTTCGATGTCATCGGCCATCGCGCCGGCCGAGGCATAGCGCCGCTCGGACTCCTGGGAGATCGCTTTGAGCAGAATATTGTCGAGATCACCGCGCAGCAGCTTGCGCGTGATCCGCGGCGTCGCCGGCAGCACACCCGGATCGCTGTGTTCGTCGATTCGCCCTGACGGCGTGCGCCCGCTGCCGTCATTGAGCCGCTGCCCGGTGACCAGTTCGCCGAGCAGCACGCCGAGCGCATAGACGTCGGTCGCGGTCGTGATCAGCGCGCCGGTGCGCTGCTCCGGCGCCGCATAGGCCGGCGTGAACGCCGGCAGGTGTGTCTGCGTGTCATCGTCCGCATCGAGCAGCTTGGCGATGCCGAAGTCGAGCAGTTTGACGTGACCTTCGCGGGTCACCAGCACGTTTGAAGGTTTCAAATCGCGATGCACGATCAGCGCGCGATGCGCGGCATCTACCGCGCGGCACACGCGCAGGAACAGACGCAGGCGCGCACGCAGGTCGAGCGTCTTGGCGCGCGCATATTCGGTGATCGATATGCCGTCGACGAATTCCAGGACGATGTAGGCGAGGCCGGATTCGGTGACGCCGCCTTCGATCAGGCTGGCAATGTCCGGATGGCTGAGCTGGGAAAGCGCTTGGCGTTCGCGCCGGAACGCGCGTTGGGCTTCGACCGTGTACAGGCCGCGGCGCAGCAGCTTGAGCGCGGCTTCCTGACGCACGCCGGCGTGTTCGCGCGCGGCGCGGAACACGGTCGAGGAGCCGCCTTCGCCGATCAGTGCGATCAGTTGCCAGGGGCCGACTTTCTGGCCCGATACCGGCATTGGCGGCGGCGGTGGTTCGCTGAGTGCGCCGACCAGCGACGCGGCGTCGACGAACAGCGCGTCCTCGCCGGTGTCAGTATCGGCGGCGACGAGCAGGCGTTCGACGTAGGCGCGCTGCGCGCTGTCCAGATCCGACAGGAACTGCTCGCGCGCCGCGCCGCCGAGGTCGCGCGCGGCGTCGAACAGGCTTCGTAGCGAAGGCACTTCGGCTTGCATGTCGTCCCCTGGAAACCCTGCGCTGACATCAACACCGTCCCGCGACGGTTTGCGACATTGCGTCAGTCCGGTGTGCCGAACTCGACCTTGAGGAACGCTCGCGCAAAAACCCAGTCGCGGTCGATCGTTCGTCGCGCGAGCTGAAGGCTCTGGGCCACCTGCTCCAGAGACAAGCCGGCGAAATAGCGCAGCTCGACGACGCGAGCTGCGCGCGCATCGGTCTGCTCGAGACGCTCCAGCGCACGCTCGAGGTTCATAACGTGTTCGGCCGTGTCGAGCGCAAGCCGCTCGTCGCCATTGGTCAGCGTGATCCGCAGCCAGTCGCCACCGGCGCGCATGCTCAGGCGATCGCGCGCACGATTGGTCAGCAGGTTGCGCATTGCGCGCGCCGCATAAGCGAAGAATTGACCCGGATGGGTGAACGCCAGGTCGCGCTGCGAGCCGACGCGCAGATACAACTCGTGAACGAGGGCCGTCGTATCAAGCGTATCGCGGGCATGGCCGGCAAGCTGCCGGCTCGCCATGTCCTTCAGGCGCTGGTATACGCTGTCGAAGAGCGCATCGACGCCTTGCGGTGTGACCGCAGGCTCCAGCGCAGAAGTCTCCGGCGAAATCGTGTTCACCACTAGCCCCCTTGCGCGGGAGTCTAGCTCAAAGGCTTCTGCCTTGCATTGGGCCCGGTCTGCTGACAAGGCCTGCCCGATCATCCCGCTCGTCGGCGCAGCCCGCGATCGACACCGCGGGCCGCGACTGTGCGTTGCGCTGCAGGGTCCCTGTCGCGATCGGCGTCCCGGCGCGTTACAGGGCGTTGAGGAAAGCGACGAGGTCGCGTTTCTCCTGCGCCGTGAAGCCGATGTTGAAGCGCGTGTCGTAGAAGTCGACCGCCGCGTCGAGCGATGCCGCCATGCCGTTGTGGAAGTACGGCGCGCGCGCTGCGAGTCCGCGCAGCACCGGTCCCTTGACCTTGCCGATGTCCGCCCACTTGCCGGTGATCAGTGCGCGGGCCGGATCGGTCGTCTGCACCAGGGCGCCGGTAGCGTTATTGCGCAAAGTATACAATGGCATGTCCGGCGTGCGCAGGCTTGCGTCCGCCGTGCCGATGTTGATCGGCAGCGCGACCGAATGATTGCCGACGTTCGGCGCGTCATGGCAGGTCGTGCAGGTGCCGGCGATGACCGGCAGTCCGAGCGCGTCGTTGAGGCCGCCGACGCCGGTGATCGAGATCGGTTTCG
>Ga0157376_10000786_pt1 | contig 20743 bp, 8 predicted proteins | sample M45metaG_FD_121801 | JGI IMG/M metagenome (GOLD analysis project Ga0157376, IMG submission 121801) | Miscanthus rhizosphere microbial communities from Kellogg Biological Station, Michigan, USA - M4-5 metaG | ecosystem: Host-associated > Plants > Roots > Rhizosphere > Soil | place: USA: Michigan... | reverse complement strand
GTTGGCGTTGGTAATATTATCTCCGACGCTTGCGCTATCGGGTGAAATTGAGCTGATGACGGGTACGGGAACTAATGGCGGCGACGGTATCGTTCCAATGGCAGCCGTCGAGTCATTAAACTGGAGGAAGTCAATGTTTTTAAGGGTATCGGTACCGTCAGGGCTACCAGTTCGAAGGTCGACTACCGTCCAGCTTCCATCCGCATTTTGTGTGACCCGATAAGCGTTCGCTGGGCCTGAATATACGGCAGTATCGACGCCGCTCACGCCATCGAACGTATCGTTGCCGGCATTACCGGTGAACCTGTTGTCAGCAGCATTTCCGGTGATGCTGTCATTACCCGAGCCACCAATTGCGTTTTCAATCAGCGAAGCCGGGTTGTTGTTATACAGGTACGCGTTGGCGATGTTGCCAATAGCGGTATGGCCATTGCCCAAGTTGGCCAACTGGACTGTCGAAGCAGTCGTCCAATTCCCGGGCTGCAAATTAACCGACAAATTCGTCGTGTAATTGGAAAAGTCATACGTATCATTTCCGCCGCCATCCCAAATCGTCATGAAGACGGTGTTTCCGCCGGGGGCGACTTGCGCGACGCCGTTAACAGTCTCCTGCCCGGTCGTCGGATTCCATTTGTAAACAGTGTCGCCACTGTTGGTCGAGTAATTCGCGCCGTACATGTGCTGCAACGCGGCGATGTCGTACATCATCAGCGTTGTCGGAAAACTCCACGTCGCGTTAGTTAGACCTTGCGTGGTTGATGCTCCGGCGTATGAGCGATAGCTCATCACCGAGTATTCGAGAGAATCCAAACTCGCCGGGACAGCTCCGAAAGAACCCATAACGTCATGCGGATGCTTGAGACCGAGCAAATGCCCCGTCTCATGAATTATCGTGAGCCAGGCATAATTCCCGACAACAGGATTATTGTATAATCCAGAACTACTGAACCAAGCATCGCCGCCCTCCGGCGAGGTCGAGGGGTAATAGCCCCAAGCGGTACTGGGCTGACTGGATTCGGCGTAGCGTAAATCTGCGCTTTGCGTTGAGGTTTCTGTTATCTGAGTAAAAGTAACATTGGCTACCGCCGAATACATATTGAGGATAGACGCAGTGGCCGCCTGCTGGAGAGCAGTAAAGGCTTTGAAGCCGCTGTTTTCTTCGCCGCTGCCGTACGACCCGCCGTTGAAGCCGACGTAAAATGATGCACTTGTGGGGAAGCTGTACGTGAATGAATTGACGGCCCACTTGGTGCCGCCATCAACATAGTCGACGTACGAGATCCCCGACGGCGTAACCGAAGACGTTGCCGGCACGCAATTCTCCCTGACACTACGAACGTGTGGTTACAGATAACCAGCACCCGTAAAGTTCAGGTCAGACAGGACGCTCCAATTTCGGTCGGCAATTAAACCTTGTCTTTATCAACCGTGCATTTTCCTAAAATTAGTCGCGCGGCGCACAAAATCACGTCCACAAGAGCGGATTCCTTTGCCAAACAATTCGTTAAACTGGCACTTGAACCTTTATTAAGCATCAGTAACCGCGCCCCTACCTCAGTAAGGGAAAATAAGCTGGCCGGACCTAGTCTGCCGCAACATTCGCAAGCCGCGAAGGAACGTCGGCAGGTACGCATGCAATTGCCTCAATCGTTTTCCCCGATGGGAAAATCCCATACTCAATCCGAGCTTTCTGCGGCGCTGGCGACCTGCCGCAGCGCATTCATTTCGATCGCCGTATTCAGTGGGATGAGCAATATCCTCATGCTCACCGGCTCTATCTTTATGTTGGAAGTCTATGACCGTGTACTGCCGAGCCACAGCGTTCCGACGCTTGTAGCCCTCACCATTCTGGCAACGAGTATGTATGTCGCGCTCGGCATCCTCGATCTCATCCGCGGCCGCATTCTCGTGCGCATCGGCGCAAAACTCGACGAGGCGGTCAGCGACCGGGTTTACGATGCGGTTGTGCGATCGCCTCTTAAGGGCGGAGATCGCGGTGATGGGCTACAGTCGCTACGCCACCTCGACAATCTGCGTTCATTCCTGTCGGGCATAGGGCCAATCGCATTATTCGACCTGCCGTGGATTCCGCTCTACTTGATAATCTGCTTTGCGTTTCACACGCTCATCGGCCTCACAGCGTTGTTCGGTGCCGTTATTTTGTGCGTCCTAACCATGCTGACTGAGGCTTACACACGCGAATCCAGCAAACAGGCGCTAGGCCTTGGCGTCGCCCGAAACAGTCTCGCCGAGACAAGCCGTCGCAACGCCGAAGCCTTGGTCGCGATGGGGATGTCCCGCCGAATGGCAGATCGCTGGCGGCAAACAAACCGGAAATACATCGCCACCCAGCAGCAAACGAGCGATACCGCAAGCGGATTTGCGTCAACATCAAAAGTGTTGCGAATGGTGTTGCAATCAGCCGTGCTTGCGGTGGGCGCCTACCTCGTTATCAACCAGCAAGCCACCGCCGGCATCATTATTGCCAGCTCTATCTTGAGTGCACGCGCGCTCGCGCCTGTCGATTTGGCAATCGCGCACTGGAAGGGCTTCATTGCCGCCCGGCAGAGCTGGCATTGGCTCAATCATCTTTTGCTTCTGTTCCCGATCCTAAAAGAGCCAATGTCACTCGAAGCACCCTCGCGGAGTCTCACAATTGATGCCGCGAGCGTGGTCCCGCCGGGCACGCAGACCCTCGTGGTGAACAATGTCAGCTTCGTTCTAAAAGCCGGCAGCGGCTTGGGAATCATCGGGCCCAGTGGCTCTGGCAAATCAAGTCTCGCGCGAATGCTTGTTGGTGTGTGGGAGCCGATACGTGGCAAAATTCGCCTCGATGGCGCCACTTACGATCAATGGGCGCCTGAAGCGCTAGGTCAACACATCGGGTATCTGCCTCAGGATGTGGAACTGCTGTCGGGAACGATCGCCGAGAATATCTCGCGTTTCTCCGTGAGCCCAAAAGCGGAAATGATTATTGCTGCGGCCAGGGCGGCGAGCGTGCATGAACTCATTGTGAGCCTACCCGACGGCTACGAGACACTCATTGGTGACCAGGGAATGTCTTTATCCGCTGGTCAAGCACAGCGAATAGCGCTCGCTCGCGCGCTCCTTGGCGAGCCATTTTTGGTCGTTCTCGATGAACCAAACTCAAATCTCGATGCCGAAGGTGACGAAGCTCTGACGCGGGCAATTCTTGACGTCCGGCAACGCAACGGCATTGTTGTTGTCGTCGCCCATCGCCCGAGCGCGATTGCTGGCCTCGACCTCATCCTCGCTATGAATCAAGGCAGGCAAATCGAGTTCGGCAGCAAGGACGAAACGCTGGCAAAGGTGTTCAAGCGTTCGGCGCCACTGCCGCTAACGGTAGTCCAAGCGAGTGCCTCAGCATGACGACGGAAAACCTGAAAAAGGCACTCGAGTTTCTTCAGCGCTATAGCGCCAATGCTTCTGCACACGAGACAGCTGCCCAGACTCTCAGAAAAGGGCGCGAATTTCTTCAAAGTTACAAAACCAGTTTAGTGGCTGGAGAATCTGCGAGCCCGCTTGATTCTATCCGGCGCTACACGGTCGCCGGTATTCTTGTTGTCCTGTTCTTAACTTGCGGGGTCGGCGTTTGGGCAGGAACAATGGAAATATCCGGGGCCCTAATTGCGCCCGGCACAATTGTCGTGGAATCGAACATCAAGAAGGTTCAGCACCCCACCGGCGGCGTGGTCGGACAGTTGCTTGTTCGGGACGGCGATCGCGTCAAAGCGGGCGATCTCTTGGTACAACTCGATGACACCATAGTGCGCGCCAACCTAGCGATTGTTACAAAGGCTTTGACAGAACTGACAGCGCGCAAGGCGAGGCTCGAGGCTGAGCGCGAGGGCTCGCCGGCCATCAAGTTTCCCGATGAGCTTTTGCAAAAGTCTGACATATCTGAAATAGGACAAGCGATCGCGGCAGAAAATAGGCTCTTCGATTTGCGCCGGTCGGCCAAGGCCGGTCAAAAATCTCAACTTCAAGAGCGCATCAATCAAGCGAAGGAAGAAATCGTTGGCTTTGGCGCGCAAAAGGTAGCGAAAGAAAAGGAAGTCGACTTTATCCGGCACGAGCTTGTTGGCGTTCGCGATCTTTTCGAGAAGAATCTTGTGCCAATAACGCGACTGAGCCAACTCGAACGCGAAGCAACGCGCCTTGATGGTGAACGCGGGCAGCTCGTCGCCTCGATGGCCCAAGCAAAAGGGAAAATCGCAGAACTTCAGCTGCAGGTACTACAAGTTGACCAGGATCTTTCCAGCGAGGTGGCGAAGGAGCTGCGAGAAATTGACGGAAAAATTGGCGAGTTTGTCGAGCGCAAGGTCTCTGCTCTAGACCAACTCAAGCGCACAGATATCCGCTCGCCGCAGGACGGAACGGTCTTTCAATCAGCGGTTCATACGGTCGGAGGAGTTATCCCGGCCGGTGAACCCATCATGATGATCGTCCCTGATGCCGACAAACTGACGATAGAAGCCAAAGTCAATCCGCAGGACATCGACAAGGTTCAACTCGGCCAAAGCACTACGCTGCGCTTTCTCGCATTCAATTCCAGAACAACTCCTGAAATTATCGGCAGCGTCAGCCAAATTGCAGCCGATATCACCACCGATCAACGGGCAAACCAAAGCTATTACACGATCAGGGTTGCAATGCCGGCTGAGCAAGTCGCGCGCCTTGGCGGCGTCAAGCTTGTGCCGGGCATGCCAGTCGAGGCCTTTGTAAAGACCGGCGACCGAACAGTAATTTCTTACCTCGTCAAACCGCTGTCAGACCAGATTACCCGCGCCTTCCGCGAGTAGCGCCGCGCAGACCCGGAACTCGTCGACGAATAGCCCCGGCTTTGTGGCTCAGCCGAGGCTATCCCTCCATCTCTGGAGTAGTGCCAGAATTTCGCTCCCGGCACTGGTATTGTTGTGCTTTGTGCTGAGCAGAAGATCGATACCACCAGCACCACAGATTGATTTTAAGATTAGCGTCCAGCCTTAATCAAAATGGCTAATGGGCGCCCTGTGGAGAATATTTTTCCACAGGGTACGGTTCCATTGCTTCGTGGAAACTAAGGAAAACCCGAATATTTCCAAAGAGATCGGCCTCCGAATGGTACTCGCTTCCGGCCTTGGACGACCGTGGCAGTTCTGTCACCCCGCCGCCAAACAAATTAAGATAATATTGAGATTAAGTTGAGTGCGCGTAGAAATTATGATCTAACGAATCCAGCGCTCGACCTGATCGTCGTGGCAGATCAATCGATGCGGAACTCGGTGATTTAGTACCGTCGGTTGAGTCATGGCTAATTTGAAGCGCGGTTTTAGCGAACCTAGCGGCGTTGCCGTATTGCCGGTCGCTCGTCCCATTGGATCGAAGCGCGGTTGGACGATTCCGTATCGAGCGATCGAGCCACTCGCCATGACGTGCGACGCGTTGATCATTTTCGCCACCGCCTTGCTCAGTGACTTCGTCTATAGTCTCGAATTCACTGCGGGCCAGGGCCACCTTCAACAATTTGTTGGATTTGCCGCAGTTGTTGCGGCTCTTTTCATTCCGCTTGCAAGCAATCGCGACCTCTACGCCTTGCGCGAATTGCTCAACCTCAGATCACAGGTTCACCGAACCAGCGTCAATTGGTGTGGCATCTTTCTCTTTCTTACGGCTGTCGCTTTCGCAATGAAGATGGGAGACAGCTTTTCGCGCGGCTCGACGATGACCTTTGCTGTTTCCGGCCTGGCAGGTCTTCTGCTCGCGCGTGTTGGCTGGCGGATCTACCTCCGTGAAGGTGTAGCGGTCCGCAGATTTTCAAGTCGAAGGATCGCGCTCATTGCGGAAGAAGCGCTATCGTATGATCCTGGCCTGCACGAGACTCTCACCCGCCATGGGCTGCAACCCGCGCAGCAGTTCGCGTTGCCGATCGGGCGCAACGATGCCAAGCGCCGCAAAGACGTCATTACTGAGGCTATAAAATCAATCCGCGGCACTGACATTGAAGAAATCGTTCTAACTCTCAACCCCGACAATTGGTCCAAGTTCAGGAGTTTGTTGTCCGAGTTGCGTGCGCTCCCCTTGCCGATCAATCTTGTGCCAGTCGGGCCGCTGTCAGACCTTTTTCAATTATCTTCGCACACGATTGGCGACACCGTAACCATCGAGCTCCAGCGTGGCCCGCGAACATTGTCGCAACGGCTCGTCAAGCGTTTAATCGATATTGCTTTTGCCGGAACGGCGATAATCACGTTTTTACCGTTGTTTTTGATTGCTGCCATCGCCATCAAATTGGATTCGCCGGGGCCTGCCCTCTTCCGACAGCGGCGTCGTGGATTTAACGGCCGGCCCTTCCACATCCTTAAATTTCGTACAATGTCGGTCCTAGAAGATGGCGATTCTATTGTAGCGGCCCAGCGCAACGATCATCGTGTGACCCGGGTCGGCTCCTGGCTCCGCCGGACAAGTATCGACGAGTTGCCCCAGTTGCTGAATGTACTTCAAGGCACAATGTCTATTGTGGGACCACGTCCACATGCTTTGGCGCATGATAGCGAGTTCGAAAAACTGTTGGACAACTATGCCTACCGACATCATGTCAAACCCGGGCTGACCGGCTGGGCACAGGTACATGGCTATCGCGGGGAAATGCGCACGATCTCTGATATCAAAGAACGGATAAAATTCGACCTTTGGTATATCGACAACGGCAGTCTTGCGACTGATATGCGGATAATTTTTATGACTTCGACTGAACTCATCAAAGGGAAGAATGCCTATTAGACCGCTGAATCGAAAAGGCGGCCTCAACGGATTTTCGAATCAAGAAAATTAATCGTGCAGTTAAGTTTCCCATGCATTTCTGCAAAAAAGCCACAGTCGAATTGCCGCCCGCGAAAGAAGAATACCAACGCACATGCTGGTAGCGTCGATCAAAGCGTCACTCAACCGAGCATGCCGGCCAGGGTCAAAAGATTGAATTAGTTCCAAACCGACCGAAAAGGCTATCGCGCCCAAAATGAAACTTCTTGTCTTAATTTCATAGGCGAGAGCGAATAACATGCCAGTCATGAGAAAGATTGAGGCGTGTTCTAAAAAGTGGGGTGCGCCAGTGACGGGGCGAGCCGCAGGCGGCACAAGCGTTAAAACAACAATGGTCGCCAGTGACACCCAAGAAGAAGCGCGAAGGAGGCGAACTATCATCGGTAAGCTAAATACCTCAGGGGCGTCGAACGTCAATCTGTTCTATCTATGATTGCAGCATCGCCGCAAACAAAACAACGGAAACGAACAATTTAACGCCCTTTAGGTTGCAGAGAATCTCGGTATTTACATTGCCGCCAACTCGTGCCAATCCGGTCTCGCCAAAACCCAGCGCCCATAGCGAAAATATCGGCTTTTCGCGCTATCTTCCCTCACGGCTACGGCGAGAAATTGTCCGACGTCACTTAGGCCCGGCTGCAGCATGGCACCTTGCGCCACGTATCCGCGACAACGTTTCAATTATGTTGAATTCTGAAATCATCAAGGCAGAAGGCCGCGATGGCGGCGTCTGGCTCACGGCTCGATCGAAGGACGGGAGCACCACTACCGTTCAAACTGACCATGCAATAGTCGCTACCGGCTACCGTACTGGCGTGGACCGACTTTCATTCATCGAGAATAATCTTGGGTCTCGCATCAGGAAAGTTGGTAGAATGTCGCATCTGTCGCGCAACTTCGAATCGTCGATTCCGGGTCTTTACTTTGTTGGGAATGCGACAGCAGGGAGTTTCGGACCATTGATGCGTTTTGTTTATGGCTGTGAGTTTACAGCGCATCGCGTGTCACGACATGTTATCTCTCAATAACGCTTATTCGGAACAGCGCGTCGTCGGCCAACGCAGAATTGCGGGCGATGGCGAGAACAGAAACTATCCGCTGCGCGTTCTGTTGCTTACTGCTTATCGGTGGCCAACAACCACGCGAATGGCGCATGCGCTTGCGAAGACTGGAGTTGAAGTCGAAGCTTTGTGCCCTGCTGGCCACTCACTGATGCAGGCAAATTTTATTTCCCGTACCTATCGTTATAACCCGTTAATGCCATTACGCAGCCTTCGCAAAAGTATTGCCACGTGCAGGCCCGACGTGGTCATTCCGGCTGATGATCTAATAACTGCACAGCTCCATAAACTTTATAATTTGACTGACGCAGCCGATCCCGCAGCAGATAACTTGCGGAATCTAATAGCCCGATCGCTTGGACGCCCAGAAAATTACCTCACTTTCTACGTACGCTCTCAAATTGCACAGCTTGCTAGAACCGCAGGGGTATTTTCTCCGGCTGTCACAAAAATTGGAAATGAAAACGACCTATTTGATCAACTCAGAACCGTCGGATATCCAGCTGTATTGAAAACCGATGGAAGCTCCGGTGGAGCGGGCGTTGCAATCGTACATAATGAATTTGATGCCAAACGCGCGTTCGCCAGACTTTCTGCGCCGCCTCGGGTCGCATTAACTCTTAAACGCTTGATGATCGACGGCGACGCAAATCTTGTTCTGCCGTGTGTGCGACGTGCTCAATCGGAGGTATCAATCCAGCCTTATATAGCTGGTCGGCAAGCCAATATTGCGGTCGCGTGTTGGGAGGGGTCTGTTCTCGCCCAGGTTTGCGTCGAGGTCCTCTCCTCAAACGGGGAAACTGGTCCGGCTACGGTCGTACGCGTTATTTCTCATCCGGGCATGTCGCAAGCTGCAGAAAAAATGGTTGGCCTGCTGAACGTATCTGGTCTTTGCGGGTTTGATTTTATTCTTGATTCGGAAGGGGCCGCCCATCTGATAGATTTCAATCCCCGTGCGACGCAGACTTGCCACCTAATTTCAGTTAGTGGCACGCAGCCTCTTGCTTCCCTTATTGGCAGGCTAGGTGGCTCAATTGTTAGCAATGACCTACGAACTCCCCATACCGGCCCTATCGTTCTCTTTCCGCATGGATTCGTCCGCGATGCGACAGGTTTTTATTCAGAACATGCTTTTAGCGATGTACCGCCCGACGCTGCCGAATTTATGAATTTTGGTCTGGAATTTCGGAGAAAAAAAAGTCGTTTGCTTGTCCGAGTTATCCGGAGTTTGTCGCGCAAAGTAGATAAAGAAGACAACTGATTAGCTGCTTTTTTAAATGCCTATCGCACATACAGACCGGGACGTGAACGCTCAGCTGCATCAGCCGGCACTGGCCTATCTTCTGGTTCGGTAACAAAAAACTCTCGGTTGGTCTCGTTCAAGTAGAAATTCAATCGCTCAACAAGGCAATAAATGTTCGGCTTGATCATAATAGACGCATGACCGCCTGGAATTTCTAAGACTTCTATTCCTCCCTTTGCAACCAATTGCCAGCCCAGGGTCTTGTCATTGCCGTATTCAGCTGTTCGACCGGCGGCGCGGAACAAAACCAATTTCGCCGTTAGGGCCTTCGGCGTGAACTCGCGGCCGAGCGTGACGAACATTGTAAAACCGTCCCATAACTGACTGGGCACTGTACGGTTTGATCTGGCAAAAAACCGCCGAACGACACGCCATGTGAGTTGCTTTACGCGACCGCTTATGAATCTTGATATGTCATTGAAAGCCTGACTGAAATCGCCCCGGCCAATATTTCGACTGTACTTTAAGAACCTGTCACCCAGGTATGTTGTTCGAAACTGCAAAGCCTTCAGAAACGAAAGATTGCGGTAGTAGGCTGGATTCCCAGTGTCGAAGAGAGCGACGATACTGACCTGCTCGCCGGTCTCGATCAGTTGTGTTGCCATTTCGTAAGCCAATAGTCCGCCAAAAGACAACCCGCAAAGTTGGTATGGGCCTGCAGGCTGTACCGCACGAATGTCATCCAAATACTTTCTCGCAAGCCCGCGAAGATTTACCTCTCTGTAGTTTCCACCGAAATCGGGAGCGCGCAACGCGTAAACTGGCTGGTCGGCCGGCATACACGCCGCCAAATGACGGTACATCAAAACGTGACCATCTGCAGTATGGACGCAAAATAGTGGGCGCTTTGTCCCCGAAGGCTGCAACGCGACGAGGCTCGATTCAGTCATACTCGGGGCTATGGCTAACTTCTCAGCCAACTGTTTAATCGTTGGTGCGACGATCAGTGTGGAAAGATCGAGTACGTAGCCAAACTTCCTCTTTAGCTCTGAATGAAGGCGCGCCGCCACCAATGAGTTCCCGCCAAGTTCGAAAAAATTGTCACCAATGCCAATATTGGGCTGATCCAGAATCTCTTCCCAGACCTCAGTCAACGCGATCTCAACGTCCGTCTTTGGCGACTCATGACCGCGAGCCACATCCGATTGATTTGGCAACCTGTGTTTAAAATCGATATGCGTTGGCAGTTCTAGCTCTGAAATTTTTTGGTCAGGCGTCGAGACGAAAGCGTTCAATATGTTCTCATAGTATTTCAACATCTCGACAACGCTATCCGCATCAAATAGATCTACACTGTACTCGAGTTGCGCTCGTACACCCTCATTGCGTTCGATTACTGCCAATTGGAGTTCAAACGGCGTGCCGACACTGAACGTTTGTATTGGGGTGACGATGAGATGACCTACTTCGCGCGATTTAAGAAAGGCCGTTTGATACATAAAATAAAATTGAAAAAGTGGGTTGCGTCTATGCTTTGATCGAACAGTTAGCGAATCGATCACCGTCTCGAATGGAACATCTATATGCTCAATCGCATCCAGCACAACTTTCGTTGTGCTCTGTAGAACCTCGCGAAAAGTCGAATTGTTCGTTGCGTTTATTCGCAGCGCAAAAGGTCCTGCAAAGGGGCCGATCAATGGCTCTGCTTCGGGCCGCCGATTTGCAGCTGGGGACCCGATGACAACCTGATCTTGGCCGCTATACCGAAATATCAACACAGCGAAGCAAGCCAGCATGGCCGCAAACATGGTCGTAGATTCAGATTGAGCTAGTTCTTTCAAGCTTCGAACCAATGTGTCCGGCAAAAGCAGCGTTTCGATTCCACCTCGATACGACAGCGTATCGATAGAAGGCCTATCGGTTGGAAAATCTACGATTGGCAGAGGCGGCGCCAGCAATTTTGTCCAAAACTTGAGCTGCTCGTTCGCCTCATCGCCGCCCAGCCAGTCCTTCTGCCAAGCCGCATAGTCGCCGTATTGAATGTCTAAGGCGGGCAACTCGGTCTCCTGCTCTTTTAGAAGAGCCTCATATGCGCTCCATAGTTCGTTTTGAATGATATTCTGCGACCAGCCGTCCGAAATGATATGATGCGCGGTGATGATCAAAACGTGTCTGTTTGTTTCTAAACGGAATAGCCGCGCACGGAATAGCGGGCCGACTTCGAGATCGAATGACCCTTGCGCTTCTTCGCGCAACGATTCAGCAAGTTTTGCCTCGCGATCCGATTCCGGTATGTGTTCAAGATTGGAAAAAGCCAGTGAAAATTTCGACTCGAGAGCAATTAATTGAACGAGCTTGCCGTGCGCTTCCGTAAGCGTAGTACGGAGAATTTCGTGCCTATCCACGAGGAGTTGAAAGCTTTGCGCAAGAACTTCCTCAGAGAGAGGACCCTCTAACGTCACCCCCGCGGGCATATTCATCCATGCGCTATTTGACGCAATCCTGGCGTGGCGCCAGAACCATTCCTGTTTAACGCTGGCCGGGAGCGCGTATCGATCGGGCGACATGGAGCTATCTACCCGCGACTCATCCAGCGACGGCGAGACAACAGTCGGGGCCAAATGCGTGTTCGTCATAATCTGAATCTCTTAAGTTGAAACTCAGATAAAGTTCGCGTAGGATTATATGTAATCTGTATTAACAGATCGTAGAAGTCCTCTATCAGCCTCTTCGCAAGGGCTTCCTGGTATAAGTCTGTCCTGTATTCAAGGGAGAGCCTCCAGCCCGCCTCTCGTTCTACTAGAAAAAAATTTAAATCATAAAGTGCGCCTTGAGACTTTGACGGAAGTGTTGACATCCGAAGCCCCGCAAATTCGAATACAAAAGTAGCGGCACGCGCATATTCTCGCTGACAAATAAAATTGATACTGTGAAAAATCGCGCTTTCAGCTTCACCATTTCCCAGCGCATTTACAACTTCTTCAAAAGGAAGTTCTTGATTTGCAAGGGCCTCCCAAACGGTATCCCGTACCAAAGTCGAAAATACTTTGAATTCGGGATCTCCTGAGATTTTTATCCGAAGCATCACCTGGTTGATGAAGATGCCAACCAAATTCTCGATCTCCGGCCGATCGCGGCCTGCTAACGTCGTTCCAACCGAAAGGTCACTCTCGTTAGTATATCGATGCAACAGCATCATGCAGGCGGACAGAGTCGTTGTAAACATCGTCCCGCCTAACTCATTGCTAAGAAGCTTCAATGCGTCAGTTACTTTGGGTTCGATCAAGAGCGAAACGATTGAACTGTCTGTGGTATATCCGGCCGCACGCGAGAAGTCGCCGCGAACTCGTAACGGATGCCAATCCGCGAGTTTCTCTTTCCAGTATAACAACTGGGAGGCTAGGCCGCCTTCTGCAATCCGCTGATTTTGCCAGACTACATAATCGCCGAATTGAATAGGCAGTTTTGTTAGTGGCGATGGATGACCGCTGGCAAACGCAGTATAGATCTGTTGGAGTTCTTCCATGATTATTCCAATAGACCATCCGTCGGACACGATGTGATGTACGGTGAGCATCACGACGTTACGTTCGTCGGTCATTCGCAGCAAACCTACGCGTATGAGAGGCCCCTTTTCCAGGTTGAAGCCTCGTCTCGCTTCTTCTGCGCAAATTCGATCCATCTCATCATCGCGCGCAGCCTCCTGAATGGCGCGCAGGTCTGTAGACGCAACATGTAAGTTCACTGAATCCATGATCAGCTGCAAAGGAACGCCATCTGCACAGGCAATTTTGGTGCGTAGCGTATCGTGCCGATTTACAATTTCGTTAAATGCCCGTTCGAAAATATCAGTATCCAGCGGCCCGACAAGATTCCATCGAAAGGAGCCGTTAAAGACCGGATTCCCCGGCCGCAAACGATCCGCTCGCCACATCCGCAGTTGCGCTGGCGAAAGTGGAAATGCATCAAGTTCATCTTCGCCGTAACGACACGCCACTACTGAACTGTTCCCGCAGTCACCCTAAATTTTTGACGTGGAACCGGCCGGATCACCGACGCGGATGGTTTAGTCTGCAGTTCGTTGCTCTTATTCGCTGTAATAGCTGCGATTGTTCGGTGCTGTAAAATTTGACGGGGGGTCACCGAAATACCAGCTTTGACGGCCCGTGCAGCAATCTGGAAAACGTGCAATGAATCTGCACCGAGCTCAAATATGTTGTCGTTGATACCAACCTGCTTAATGCGGAGAACTTGAGCAAAGATCTGCGCTAGTCCTTCTTGATCACCGCCTGAAGGAGGTTCATAGGAGGTTGACTTCGACCGCTGTGACCAATCGGGAGCCGGAAGCGCGCGGCGGTCTATTTTACCATTTGGCGTGAGTGGCAGGGAAGGCAACGAAATATATGCCGCGGGTGCCATGTAGTCGGGTAGTTTTTTCAGCGCAAAATCGCGAAGTCCTATTGCTGTCGGCGCCGAGCCTGCGGTTGCGACATAGTAAGCGACGAGTCTCTTCTCGCCGGGGGTATCTTCCCGCAGTAAGACAACGGAATCTTTAATATCAGGATGGGACGCGAGCACACTCTGAATTTCGCCCAACTCAATTCGGAATCCGCGCAGTTTTATCTGGTCATCGATCCGGCCCAAGAACTCAAGCGTGCCGTCACCACGTCGACGAACAAGGTCGCCGGTACGGTAAAGCCGACCAACTGGCTCATCGGAGAATGGGTCGGCAACAAACTTTTCCGTTGTAAGTTCAGCGCGATTTAGATACCCGCGAGCTAAGCCCTCACCGCCGATGCATAGCTCACCAGCGGCACCCAGCGGAGCCAATTGCAGATTTTTATCGAGGACATAAAACCGCGTATTGGCGATTGGATGTCCAATTGGTACGGGCCCCTCGCCGGCCGTGACCTTATAAGTGGCCGACCAAATCGTCGTCTCTGTCGGACCGTACATATTCCAAACGGATGATGAACGTTTTACAAGTTCATTCGCAAGGTCGCGCGGAAACTCTTCTCCACCACACAGCACCTTGAGTGCAGGCGTGCCACTCCATCCTGCCTCAATCAGTTGTTTCCAGGTAACAGGCGTCGCCTGCATCACGGTGGCGTCTACTTTCTTCAGGTAATCGATCAATTGGACGCCATACGAAGCGGTTTCACGGCCAACAATAACAAGCGTGGCGCCCACGCAGAGGGGCAAAAACAATTCCAAGCCGGCAATGTCGAATGACAAGGTCGTAACCGCGGCAAGGACATCTGTTTTGTCCAATCCGGGATTCTCCTGCATCGCCCTCAGAAGATTTGTAAGCGACCGATGCCGAACCTCCACGCCCTTTGGATTGCCGGTCGAGCCAGATGTATAGATGACATATGCCAGGTCGTCTCGAGCGGTGTTGTCGTCCGGCTTTGCCGTATCCTCGCGGGCAATTGCAAACCGGTCGGAGTCGAGCCGGATGACCTGAGCATTTCCAAACGACCATTTTTCGGTGAACGCTGCCTGAGTTAGGACCACCGGTGCGTTGGCATCCTCCAAAATGTGGCTCAAACGAGCGGGAGGGAAGGTAGGATCCAATGGCACATAGGCGCCGCCTGACTTTAACACCGCAATTAGCGCAACAATCATATCCAGACTTCGTTCGACGAAGACGCCTACAAGTACGCCAGGCTTAACGCCATTTCGTCTAAGGTACCGCGCCAATTGATTGGCCCGAGCATCGAGCTCCGCGTATGTTAACCGTTTGTCTTCAAATTCAACTGCAATAGCTTTTGGCGATTCTTGCACCCTCATTTCGAATATCTGATGCATCGCCTCTTCGGCTTGAGTGACTTTGTTGGGGCCGTTACAGTCGTTCAACAGGAACTTGCGCTCAGCGTCGGTAAGTAGCGGCAATTGGGATACGCGCTCATTAACATTGGCAGCGATTCCCTCGAGCAACACTTCGTAACAATCAAGCCACCGTGCGATGGTGTCTTCATTAAATAATCCGCTGTTATAGTCACAGTCTAATGCGAGTCCGTCTTTCGACTCTCTTATATTGAGAAAAATATCGAAATTAACGAAGGACTTTGGGTTCGGTTCGAACTCGACCTCGCAGCCGTCAAGGGTCAATCCACTCGCCACTCGCTCTAAATTGAACTGAATTTCCGTTAACGGCAAACGGCTAGGGTCCCTTTGGAAAGCAAGCTTACGAACAAGTCGTCCATAGGTATAATTCTGATGTTCATATCCGGCCAGGACAGTACTTTTCATTTGCGCCAAAAATTCTGCTGCCTTCAGATCGCTTTTCAGGCGCCCCCGAAATGGAATAAAATTTACGCAGTGGCCAACCAACGTCGCGTCGTCCAATAGCGATTGCCCTGCGGTGGGAACGCCAATGACAATATCATCCTGTCCGCTCAGACGACCGAGCAGGATCTGGAAGCCGGCGAGTAGCGTTGCGAATAATGTGCACTTCTGACTGGCGCCGACTTTTTTAAATCGAGTGTAGGCTTCGGCGCCTATTGTCTTCCGATAAGTCGCGCCGTTGAATTCTTTGACCGCAGGGCGAGGTCTATCGACCGGCAGATCAAGCAAGGGTGCCGGGTCCTTATATTGATCCAACCAATATTGCTCTACTTTTTCTCCTTCGGGGCTCCTGGAGAATGCTGCCTGCGCTTCTGCATACGTGGCAAAGCTCATCGCCGGAGCTAGCTCGCACTTAGCACCGCGAACAGCCGCATTGTAGGTTTGGGCGATTTCGTCGAGCAGGACGTTGGTCGACCACCCGTCGCACACGATATGATGTGCCGTAAATAGTAACTGTTGGTATTTATCTTCAATTTTCAACAATTTCACACGGACGAGCGGGCCCTCGCCTACACTAAACGGAATTTGCGCCTCCTGGTCGACAATTTCGCGCAATTGGCCGGCACGCTCAGATGTTGAAAGCCCGGAAAGATCAATGGTTGGGATCTCGAGATTGGATCGCTCTGCGAAATTTTGAACAATCTTTTCTCCGTCGAAGGACGCCCGTAGCGCATCGTGACGACCCAGTACTTGCTGAATTGCCGTTCGTAGAGCGCCTTCATTCACAACTCCGCGCATATGAACGGTAAAGGACTCATTGTAGCTGCATGAAGCCTCTTTACAGAGTTGATCCGATAGCCAGACCTCGAGTTGAGATTCGGTCATGGATGCTTGGCGAGATGCGGGTGCGCTGGGATTTGCCTGCGGTTCAATGGCGGCACTGGTGCCGGCCGTCAGCAAATCAGCTTCAACCATTTCAACGATACTGTCCTCAAATGCTTGAACGATCTTCGCGACGTCGCTGTCAGTATGTGCGGTTGTAAGGAAACACGGAAAACCTTCGCGAATATGCACGCCTCTGTCGCGCATATAGTAGTAGAACAAGCTGGAGAAACGTTCCTCCGTTGGAAAACTCACATAGAAAATGCTACCAAAATTTTCGATTCGCACCTGGATGCGGTGCGCTGCGGCTGTCTCTTTTAACACCCGCACAAGATACTGAGTGCGTTCAGTGAGCGCTTCTTGAAGACTCGGCCCCTGTTTTTGCAAGTGCTCCAATACGGCCAGCGTAGCGGCGACCGCCAGCGGATGGCGTACAAACGTGCCGGCAAAGAAAGTAACGCCCACCTCGGGGTATGAATCATCCCCGAATCGCCATGTCCCGCCATCAAGCGCATCCATATACTCGGATTTGCCCGCAAGGATTCCAATTGGCATTCCGCCTGCGACAACTTTGCCATAAGTTGCAAGATCAGCCCGGATACCGAATAGCGCCTGACACCCTCCCGCATGAACTCTAAAACCGGTAACAACCTCATCGAAAACAAGAGCCGTCCCGGATTTCTGCGTGATGTCGCGGAGCTCCTTTAGAAACTCAATCGGTTGCAAGTCCGGGTGACGGCTTTGGACCGGTTCAACGAGTACCGCGGCCAAATCCTTGGCGTTTTTACGTATCCATTCAAGAGATTCGGCCTCACCGTAATCCAACACAACCATGTTGGCCACGCTTTCACGAGGAATCCCCGGAGCCACAGGAGCAGCCTGTGGCTCGCCGGCCTTATTTCTGATGCCCTTAACAAGGACCTCGTCGAATAGGCCGTGATAGTCGCCGGCAAAAGATACGACCTTGTTACGACCTGTGACCGTACGTGCAACTCGCAGTGCGGCGAGTACAGCTTCGGAGCCGGTATTGCAGAATGTCATGCGCTCGTTGCCGGTCATCTCGCAAAATAATTGCGCTACTTTGCCAGCGAGCGGGCTCTGCGGCCCTGTTTCGAATCCCTCACTGAGCTGCTTCGCAATAGCATTCTCAACAAAATCAGGCCGATGGCCGAGCGTTATCGGTCCAAAACCGTTCACAATGTCGATGTATTCATTGCCATCAACATCCCAAATCCGCGAACCCTGCGACCGCTCGGTAATGATTGGATAAACCATCTCTTTCCACTGTTGACGAAATCCGGAAACAACACGTGGATCGGCGAGTACCTTACGGTACTCCTGCGTCAGCCTCTTTGACTCCGACGTGCGCGAGGTCCAGCGTCCAATGAGTCCGTTAAGAGAGCTTTTTTGCCGCTCAGTCAGATCACTCGAAGATGCCTTTTGTACCGGCCGATATGGCCCATGCGCCTTAAATTCCTTAGCCGCAGGTGATGAGGCAGTTGCGGTGGTTGCGGTGGTTGCCTGCGATGTTACTGGCAAAATTTCAATCGGCGTAACAATGGTAGGCGCAGCAGAACTAGGTGTTACTCCGCGCGCGGCGTCCAGTTGCCTGGCAAAGAGTTCATTCATCGCCCGCATCTGTTCATGCATTAACTGCTCTATCGGAGATGTCGATGCCCGTCGCATCTCGTCAGGCAATGTAGGCGCAAGAGTATGAAGTTCGGTAGCGGGGGCTGACGGAGGCGACGGCAACATCGCTTGTGCTGGAGCCTGGTCGCTCGACTTGAAAAAGTCCGCAGGAAGCTTGCTGTCGATATACTGCGTGAGTGCATCCAAAGTGGACTGGTCACCTAAAAGTTCGCGAAATGTGACCTTAAATCCAAATTTATTCTGCAACGCAACGGTAAATTGAGTAAGAAACAAAGAGTCGAACCCCATCTCCAGGAACGACGCAGAGCTATCTAGGGCAGCAATTTCGATGCCTGAAAGATCCTGCAGTATATCAACAAGGGCTGTACGGATTTGATCAGTACGGCTCGCAACTGTCGACGTATCAGCCGAGTTAGAAACAGTAACCATTTTATTCACGACTTCAATCTCCTGCGCAGAAGAAGGTTCAGGATGACATTCTGCCAAAGGCGCTTCGTCGACAGACGGGAATTCGGCGCCCCCGGCGTTCTCATTCGAAGCTCCCAGCCAATATCGCTTTCCTTCAAAGGGATATGTAGGGAGCGAGATGCGCTTCCGGCGTTCGTTATTGTACAGTGCGGGCCATGACGGCCGCACTCCGTTGACCCAAAGAGAACCGAGGGCGCTCATCAAATTTTTCGCATCGTCTCTAGCAGCCGAGCTATCTGGCAGCGAAGCGATTGTGGTTTCGTTCGCATGTAGCCGCGCTAGTGTGCTGAGCGTCGTACCCGGTCCGACTTCCAACAAAACCGCGCCGGCCTCATTTTTTTGTAAGGTCGTTACAGCAGCGGAAAATTGCACCGCCTCGCGGGCATGTCGGGCCCAATAGAAGGGATCCGTCGCCTCCTCGCGGGTGATCCAAGTACCCGAAACCCCTGAAACGTAAGGTATTTGTGGTGGCTGCAAAGAGACATTCTTCACAACTGCCATAAATGGCTCGATCATTGGATCGAGCATCGCGGAATGAAAGGCGTGAGATGTGATCAATCGGCGGCACGCAACACCGTCACGCTCAAGCTGCAATTCGAAAGACGCTAGTGCATCGAACGGTCCCGCCACAACGCATAATGACGGGGAGTTCACGGCTGCCAATGAAAGCAATCCGTTCATTCGCTTCCGCACATCGGATTCGGAGAGACGAACCGAAAGCATGCCCCCAGGCGGAATGTCTTGCATCAAACGACCTCGTGCAGCGACCAAGGCAAGGGCGTCTTCAAGCGAAAAGACCCCCGCCAAACATGCTGCTACGAATTCCCCGACGCTGTGGCCCAGCATGGCCCGCGGACACACCCCCCAGTGCATCCAAAGCTGGGCCAAAGCGTATTCAACTGTAAATATTGCCGGCTGGGCAAAAATGGTGTCGGTGATGCGTCTCTTGGCTTCCTCGGAAGCATCTTCCGAGGGATAGAGCATGGTTCGGATATCGGTCTTAAGATGCGGCTTGAGAATTTCCGCACACCGATCGACCGCCGTCCGGAAAACCGGCTCCGTCTCGTAAATCTTCCGCGCCATGTCGGGATACTGAGATCCCTGACCAGGAAACATGAAATAAACCGGCGCTTCGTCGCAAGGGCGCGATGAAGTTTGCATGCGGCTATGGTCACGCTGCGAAAGCGCCGAAATTGCTTCTTCAAGGCTTCCAGCTACGACTGTTCGCCTCCAAGGGAAGGTTCGCCGCCCAACCTGTAACGTCCACGCGACGTCACCTAGATCCAGATTCGGAGTCTCTTTCAAATGTGCGGCAAGATTATCTGTGGCACGCTCAATTGCTGCTTCTGAGCGCGCGGAGAGCACAAGCAGGTGTGCGGGTCGCTGCGATGCCGTTGACGTCGTCGGTGGAGGTTCTTCGATTACCACATGCGCATTCGTACCGCCGACGCCGAACGCACTAATTCCGGCCCGACGTGGCGCGGCATCCCTCTTCCACTCAGACAGGCTCGTGTTAACCCGAAATGGACTATTCGCGAGATCGAAATTCGTGTTTGGGCTTTTGAAATGGAGCGTGGGTGGAAAAACGCCATAGCGAACAATGTGAGTTGCATTAATGAGCCCGGTTACACCCGCAGCGACATCCAAATGGCCAACATTGGTTTTTGCAGACCCAATGATACAAGGCTGAGTCTTGGATTCGCGTCCATGAAACGCCTTAGCAAGAGCTTTAAGTTCGATCGGATCGCCCAGGGGTGTGGCTGTACCGTGTGCCTCAATATAGCCTATTGTTCCTGGATCAACGCCGGCGGCTTCGTGTGCGAGGGCGATTACTCGCGATTGTCCCTCAACGCTGGGAGCCGTATAGCCGACCTTAGATGAGCCATCGTTGTTTACGGCAAATCCGCGAATGACAGCGTATATTTGATCGCCATCCCGTATTGCTTCGTCCAATCGCTTCAGCAGGACAACCGCCACACCGCTGCCAAAAACCGTCCCTTGGGCGTTTGCATCGAATGTCCGGCAATGGCCATCCGGAGATACCATGCCCCCTTCTTGATAGAAGACGCCCCGTTTCTGCGGAAAAGAGATTGATGCACCGCCCGCAAGTGCCATGTCGCACTGATACGTCAGCAGGGATTGACAAGCTTGACTCACGGCAAGAAGCGACGTCGAACATCCCGCCTGCATTGTAAAGCTTGGGCCGCGCAGATTTAGTTTGTATGAGACACGGGTCGAAAGGAAGTCGACGCTATTGCCCATCAATTCGAGGTAATTGCCAACCTGATAGCCTTCCGTGAACTTTTGTATGAAATCAGGCCGACTGCAG
>Ga0157376_10000785_pt1 | contig 20749 bp, 14 predicted proteins | sample M45metaG_FD_121801 | JGI IMG/M metagenome (GOLD analysis project Ga0157376, IMG submission 121801) | Miscanthus rhizosphere microbial communities from Kellogg Biological Station, Michigan, USA - M4-5 metaG | ecosystem: Host-associated > Plants > Roots > Rhizosphere > Soil | place: USA: Michigan... | reverse complement strand
GCTTGGTTTCTTTGGCACGTACGGTGTGTGGAACAAAAGTGCTGAAGGCCTGACCTGATAAACCTGGGGCGGAAATGGTTTGCTGCTGGTAATACAGCCATTCACGATTCGCGTTTTGCGAACTGACTAGCACCGCGCAGGACGAACGCGCCGGCGCGATGCGATGGCCGGTGACCGTGCCGTCCACGCCCAGCATGTAAATGTCGTCCCGCAAAACCTGGAAGTTGTAGCTGGTGTAATTGCGCGTCGTGAGTCCTTCGTTGTGCAACATGTCGCGCTTCACGTTGGCGGTCATTTGCAGGTGACAACCGAAGCAGGTCGGTGTCCAGGAAGTGTGACAGGCGTAGCAGGTCATCGAACGGTTGGCGTGAGCCAGTGCAGTTTCGTCACTTAGAAATGCGGCAAGGACCTCGCCATTCTTGCCCATCAATTTGGCGCGATAGGATCTTGGACTGAAGTGCACGTTGCCGGGAGTGACGGTGTCGCGAGTTTGCACAACTTGCCACTCTTTATTTTGGTCGCTCATGGAACGTTGAATTAACGTGTCAGCCCGCCATTCGAAACGACGCAAGCCCCACGGTGTGCGCAACGTTTCCAGATGGCGTCCAGCAGCAGGCGCAGCAGGTCCGGAAGTAATTAGGTTTGCGCGGGTGCCGATCGTGCCGTGGCAATCGATACAATCGATTTCGACTGCGGCGCGCGGCTCGCCATAAATTTTTCCGTTGCCGTGATTGTCCTGGCCGAAATGGCAATCGGCGCACTGCATTCCTTTTTCGAGGTGGATGTCGGCGAGGTGGACGGCTTTGCCGAAACGCTCGGGATCGTCAAAATCGATTTTTTTGTCGTCTTTGTCGAGCCAGTTTCCTTTCCGATCATGCGCGTAGACGCTGCGATAGACCCAGCCATGGCCGTGAAAATCGGCAAATTGAGTGGTCTTGAGATGCTTGTTGAATTCCGGGCTGCCAGTCTGCTCCAGGAATTTTTCGCCACTCCACAATCCACGGGCGGCTGCTGCTTCCGGATTTTTCAGCGCGACTTGGTAGCGCTCTCCATCGGTAGGATTCTTTTGCTTCGCCGGATACATTTTTTCGCCGTCGATTTCGTTGTCCCACCAAGTCAACCCGAAATAAGTGGTGAGCATGTTCGTGCCCGGATGCATGTGGCAGACCATGCACTGACTAGAAGGAATCGAGCGAGTGAAGGAGTGTTTGATCGGATGGCCCGGCTGAGTTTTATCAATCGTGGGGTCAGAAGTCGCGCTGGTGCCGGAGTGGCCGTAACTTGCGTAGGGAGCCGAGTGCGTTGGATCGCGATCATTTGCGTAAATTACGTGACATGCCGAGCAGCCACTGGCGCGATAGTCACCCGGATGGTCGTTGGTGCCGGGAAGCGACATAACTGGATCGACCAGTCGCGTTTTTTGTAGGCCGAGAAAGACCGGATCGATGCGCAGTTCGGTGCCGAAGCCGCGATCGCTTAGTTTGTCATCCGGTTTGCCAGGTTGCTCGCTCCGTAAAGGATTGCCGAGTTCAGCTTTCTTTTCGCCGCCACGTTCAAAAACGCGTAGCACATTTCCAGGCTGCGAAGTTTCCCACCTATAGAGTGGAGTCAACTCTGGAAGAACGCCCTTGTTGCGCGTTTCTTCGGCTGTTGGTGGTGGAATTGTTTTCAACAGTCGCGGCGTGCCGCCGCGATCGTAGCTTTCTCCGAAACCAGTGTTCTTCGCGGGAATTCCGCCATTGTTATACAGCGCGGCGCCCCACAGCAGCCCAGTGTGAGTCATCATGCTGGTGGAGACCGCAAGTGTTTCGCTGGCGTGGCACCCGGCAGCGCCGCAGGCCTCCGGTGCTACGCGCAAATCGCCGGGATTTACAAATTTTACGTATTCGGCGGATTCATCAAGCCACTTCGCAAAGACGCCTTGTGGCAAAGCGCCGCGATTACGAAAAATCGGATCGCGCGGATGCACATGGGCTTTTTCCTCTGCTGCGAGATATTCGGGCCCTTGCGCAGCTGCTTCCACCGTGACGCTCGCGGAGGCATCTCCACCGTGGCAATCAGTGCAGCCGAGCTCCACAGTCTTGGTGGGATGCATAGTCGCTTCGTCCATCGGCGAGTGACAGGTGACGCAGCCGGCAGACTTTTGCAGGGCCGCTTCGTGCGATTGGCCACGAGAGGCCCTCGCCACTTCTTGTCTGGAGGACGCAGCGCCATGAATTCCGAAACCGAGTAACCCCATCGTCGTTACTGCCAAGGTAGCGACAAGAAGGGCGTTCCACGATCGCGATATGGCTGCGTAGCGCATTAGAAAGTCAGCTTCACCGAACCGAACAACGAGAACAAAGTTTTGCCACCGTAAATATCGCGAAAGCCGTCGCCGGGAGTGAGCATCGCCGCACCACCTGTCAGCACAATATTTTCGGAAAGCGGCGGTCGGTAAGTGACGCCCGCACCGTAATCGACGCCAATGGTATGGCGAATCGCAGCCTCAAACAGAATATCCTGCAGCGATTCGGTACGCTCAAAACGCAGAAAATTCATATTGGCGAAGCCCTTAAGTTTTGGCGTGATGTCGAAATCCGCGCCGGCGTTGACCAGAAAAATTCCAGGATTCACATAATTGGCTTGGCCTTCATCCTTGCTTGATCGCAAAGATGGGATCAGGCTTCCAGGGGTGGTCAGCAGAACGCCGGAACCAGTAAACCGAAAACCTTCGCGGTTCCAGAAGCTGAAGAGTCCGCCAGCAAAAGAATCGAGATCGAGGATGGAATCGAAACCGCGCGCGCGGCCATCGCCAGGATTAGCATCGCCACTGGTATAGAAAGTTGAGACCCGATAGCGCATCCAGTCGTGATCGTAGGAAATTTCAGCCGCCGCGAGTTGTGCATTTACGGTTACCGGGCGTCCAGCAATTGGATTGAATGTGTCTTCACCGACGGCCTGATAAAGGGCGTGAGTGATATTGAAGCGATGAATGTGGCCGCTGCCGAGCCAACCGAAGTAGCCGACGCGAATTCCGTGCGGAATGGGGCCAGCTCCGGGATTTTGATTGATGACGTTGCCGATCGGCGCGGGACGAACCAGAAATCCGTTGTCGTCGTAATGAATCGTCGGGTCATCCTTGTTCCATGCCGCGACAAACTCGGCGGTGTACCCGGGGAAAAAGAAATCCTGCACATAGACGTTGCCAAGGACCACCTGCTGGTGGCGCCGTTCAAACGTATTCAAGCCGCTGTTGGTGTTTTTTTCCAGAAATTGAAAGTAGGCGGCGTTGTATTCGATTTTCTCGGAGTGTAGATCGCCGAAGATCCGTACCGCCGGCTGTTCGTCCACAAAAAGAAAGCCGCGAAAATCGGCGTTGAACTGCTGAATACCCGCCCGAAGACTCACGAAATCGTAGTCCGGCCCAAGATCATGCAATTTCACTTCGGCGAACGCTTCCTGCAAACCGATGTGAGCGTCAAAACGATTGGTTCCGCTGCGGACATCGGGGCCGACAATCCCGAGTTCGCGAACATTCAGATCGTTGAGGCTGACTTCCGGGGTGATGCGAATGCGCCAGTCGACCGGCTTGAATGAAGCGTCCCCATGAAAAAGATCAAAACTGAATCGCAAAGTTTGATCGACGAATTCCTGTTCGCCCCGGCCAAAAAATTCGTCGCTACCAGGATTCGCTGCGCTGACGTTGCTGGGCGATGGCAAGCGCCGCGCATCGAAAGTGGTATCGGAAGTGGCGGTCAGGTTTAGGAAAACTTGCTGACCCAACCGTTCGGGCCAGATCGGTTCATCACCTTTCAACTTGTTGCGATGAAAGGGATCGTACCAATGCGATTTCGTGTAGATATATTCCCCGTTGACGTTGTACCGCTTGTATTCCGGTTGCTGCAGCGCCCAGCGATCGGGCACCATGGCAAAAACGTCGGCGGCCGGCGGCAGGCTTTCCGGCGCTGGGTTTAATACATAATTGGGATCAGAGTCGAGGCGATGCCGAAACTCGCGGTAGGAACCTGAGGACGCCACGATTTCGGCTGGCACCGGCGGACCCAACTCCGGCAGGCGCGGCAAACGCGAACCGATTTCGGCGGTTGAATTCACGAGCAGAGTGATTTCCAGTGTCAGCACTTCATTTGCATGGAGTGTGACTTGTTTCATCGCGAACGGCGCATAGCCATCAGACTCCACAAGCAATGAATACTCTCCAGGAGCCATCGGAAATACTCGAAATACGCCTTCACCATTGGCCGCCATTTCGGTAACGGTATGCGAAGAGAATTCTTGCAAGTACAGCTTCGCGCCAGCCACCGGAATCTGTCCCCCTTGAGGCGCGCCGGATCGCACAGTGCCATCGAAGGCCGCGCTTTGCTCTGCCTGTTGGCGCGGGAGGCGAAGTTGCACGCCAGTCTCGCGCGTTTGCTGCGCTTCCTGCGCACAATCCGAAGCCGCTAAAAGGGCTTGACCCGTCGCCGCACAAAAAAGAAACGAGCAGCAATACAGTCGCAGATACCGGCGCGCGGAGCACGGAAAGCTTTTCTGCATTCAATAGGCTCGAGAGTGTTTCAATTAGAGCGACAATCAACTGTTAGCTAACAACATGCAGCAGGCACAGGCAATGCATTTCGCGACCTGCTGAGAGCAGTCAATAACGGTGCCCCGCGCAGCCAAAGTCGTTCACTGATTCGCAGCATCGGGTGGCGCCAAGATTGTGGACGTTTCCCCGGTGTGTTACGAACAGGAGTGCCCGCACCGATGCTAAGAGCCCGCATGTTGCGCAAGTCCGTTAATGCACACCGAGCGCTCGACCAACGCAAGCGTTTCCTGGTCTTCGGAGCGGCGCTAGCGTTTGGCATTGCCGGCGCCATCGCGCTGCTGATGGTGGGCTGTGGCGGTGGCAATCCCGCCGCAGTTATTCCTCCTCCTCCAACACCGGAGGTGCAACCGCTGCAGATCGCAGACGTAGAAAAAATTGTTCAGGCCGCGGTAAACGCCGCAAATGTGGACATGGTCGTCGCCGTGGTGGACCGTGCTGGATTTGTCCTCGGAGTTTTTCGGACCCAAAGCGCTCCGGTTACCGCCGCCGGCAATTTCAGTGCGACCGTTGACGCCAATGATCTAGCAGTTGCCTTGGCCCGCACTGGCGCATTCTTCAGCAACAATCAGGCGCCGCTTTCTTCACGCACGGTCCGATTCATCAGCGGAATCCATTTCCCCGCTGGCGTTCAGAATCAGCCGCCAGCCGATCTCTACGGCATTGAGAACACTAATCGCGGCTGTACGCTGGTCAACGATCCTACTTATGAAAGCAAGGTTCCCCCATCCGTGGCACTCGGCGGAGGGTTCGGTCTCGGCGTAGTCACCGGCAAAAAAGACCTGATGGATTCGGACCCAAACACGGTCAATCCCGGAGGCCTCCCAATCTTTTACCAGAATGTTGTACTCGGCGGAATCGGGGTAGTCACTTCGTCCACAAATCTGAACGTCGCGGAATTCGCCGCGCTCAGCGGCGCAACCACGCTGCGTGGTAGCACGGTCGGCGATAATTTCGGGCCGACGCCCGCGGCCCCAGGAGTTGTCTTCATCGGCGGCATCGCACTGCCATTTGTTTCGCAAACTTCCCTGCCCTCGGGATTTTCACCTGGCCCAGTCGCAGGCGCTGGTTCTTATTTGGCCGCGCCCGCAAACAGCGCAGGGCAGCCGCCCGATGGCGACCTGATCGGCCCATCCGCGGGTCCAGTTGGCGGTCTGAGCTCAGCCGACGTGAAACAAATTCTCGACAATGCTGAAGCCGAAGCAGAGTTAACCCGCGCCGCAATCCGCCTGCCGCTCGGCTCCCGCACACGCATGGTCATTTCGGTCGCCGATCTCGACGGCACCATCATCGGCCTTAGGCGCATGGCCGACGCCACCGTTTTCAGCATCGACGTCGCCGCTACCAAAGCCCGCAATATGGTTTATTTCAACGGTCCTACCCGACTCTCCACCGACTTGAATCAAGTACCCATGGGAACCGCGGTAACCAGCCGCACTATCAGCTTTGGCGCGGAGCCATTATTTCCCGCTGGCATCGACGGCAGCAGCGCCGGTCCGTTTTTCAACTTGTACGCGATGGATACCACAAATCCCTGCACTCAAGGTTTTCAGGGCGGCGCGCCGAACGATAAAAAAAGCGGCATCGTCTTTTTCCCAGGCAGCGCAGGTCTCTACGAGAACGGCGTCCTGGTCGGTGGGTTGGGTGTCAGCGGTGACGGCGTCGACCAAGACGACTTTGTCACCAGCGCCGGAACTAAAGGTTTCGAAGCTCCCACCACAATCCGCGCCGACCAAATTACGATCAACAGCGTCCGCCTGCCGTACTTCAAATTCCCGCGCAATCCCACCAACTGAACCGAAGCTGCGATAATGCTGGATGCTCGCTACGCACCCTCTGAAAGGTTCGCCTCGATGACCGCCGAAAAATGGGACGCCCACCTCTACGACGCAAAGCACGCCTTCGTCTGGCAGCACGCCAAAGGTGTCGTCGAGCTTCTTTCGCCGCAAACCGGTGAGCGCATTCTCGATCTCGGCTGTGGCACCGGAGCACTCGCCGCCGAAGTTGCCTCCCGCGGAGCAGACGTCATGGGTGTTGATCGTTCGACAGAAATGATCGATAAAGCTCGGCGAAAATTTCCAGCTATTCGCTTCGAAGTCTGCGACGCTCGCAAACTTCCATTTGTAGACGAGTTCAACGCCGTGTTCTCCAACGCCGCCCTACACTGGATTCCCGACGCCGAGCCGGTAGTCGCCGGAATCTCGCGGGCGCTAAAGAACAACGGACGATTCGTAGCCGAATTCGGCGGCAAGGGAAACGTCCGCCGAGTCGTGGCAGCCCTCGAAATCGCTCTCGAGCAACTCCATATTCCTGCCGACGGCGCAAATCCGTGGTACTACCCGAGCATCGCCGAATACTCCGCACTTCTAGAAAAGCACCAACTGGAAGTCCGCGAAGCCGCCCTCTTCGTTCGCCCCACCAAACTTGAAGACAGCGAACGTGGCCTCGCCAACTGGATCAAAATGTTTTGCGGCACATATCTCGAACGCGTTCCTGAATCCGACCACGAAAACTTTCTGCGGGCCGCTGAAAACGCCGCCAGCGCCCATCTGTGGAAATCTGACCACTGGGAACTCGACTACCGCCGCCTGCGCCTGGCCGCCTGGAAAACCGTGCGGTAGTAGTAGTGAAAATAACGCCACAACCTGTGGGGTGGCCCTTTACAGTCACCAGCCCACATGCTACATTTTCCTCCCGTACCGCCATCTGATGCGCCAGGCGGCTGGGCCTCTGACCGAGAACCTGCCAAACGTGTGTCTTGTCAACGACTTAGCGGTCTTGACGGACAGCTTTCACCGCTTCGCGGTGAAAGCTTCGCGAAAAAGAATCCCTCCATCAGGGAACGCTGAGTCGTCTCTCTTCGCGCGCAGTGTGCCTGGCCTCGGAACAATGCAGGCGCGAACTTAGCAAGGCTCCTTGGCGCAACACCATAAGCATCCAAGGAATGAGAGAGTTAAAGGGGAAATCTTGTTAAAACTCCGCAAAGTCGAAATCACGGGTTTTAAATCTTTCTGCGAGCGCACCGTGGTCACATTCAGCGGCACCGGCACAACCTGCATCGTCGGACCTAACGGCTGCGGCAAGTCCAACGTGGTCGACGCCATCAGCTGGGTCCTAGGTGAACAGAGCCACAAGTCCCTTCGCGCCGGCCGCATGAGCGATTGCATCTTCAACGGCACTGTAAAGCGCCCCCCGATGGGCCTCGCCGAAGTCACCATCACCATGGAAGATCCCGAACTCGCCGAAGCCGCTCGCTTTGTCATCGAAGGCAACGCCGACGATCTTTCGCAGAACTTTTCCGAATCGCAAAGCAACGAAGAAGCAAATTCCGACGCCATAGACCTTTTCGCGGACGTCCCCGCGCCAGCCCCCACCGAAGCCCTCATGGAAGACGGAGCAACTCTTGACGCTCCCCTTCCGTCCGTTACAGAAGACGTCGCCGCCGATTCCGCTATCGTCACCTCCGACAGCGGCAAACCAGAATTCTTGAAAGTCAAGCGTAAGAGGAAATCCGAAAAGCCAGCACTAGTCAGCAAACCCGGCGAAGTGGTCGTCAGCCGCCGCCTGTATCGCAGCGGCCAAAGCGAATATTTGATCAACGGCCGCGTGGCGCGCCTGCGCGACGTTCAGGACATGTTCATGGGCGTCGGCCTCGGCCCCGATTCCTACGCCATCATTGAACAGGGCCGCATCGGCCAGATTCTTTCCACTAAGCCGATGGAGCGCCGCGCCATCATCGAAGAAGCCGCCGGCGTCACCAAATTCAAAACCAAAAAACGCCTGGCCGAGGCCAAACTCGAATCCTCAAAAGTCAACCTTTCCCGCGTTAACGACATCGTGGTCGAGGTGGAAAAGCAGGTTGGTTCCTTGAAGCGTCAAGCGGCCAAAGCACGCCGCTACGCCGAAATCCGCGAACAGATGCGTGGCATTGTTCGACAGATGCTGGCCGGCAAAGCGCGCGAACTGGAAACCGAAGCCGAACGCATCGCGCAACAGCTGGAAGAATTTACCTCAGCGGAAACGCAGCACGCCCAAGCTATCCAGCAGCAGGAAGGCGAGCAGGATCGCCTCAGCCACCGCAATTATGAACTCGACACCGAAATTCGCCAGAATCAGAATCAGCTCAACCTGACTGCGTTGGAAGTCGATCGCGCCGAAAATAAAATTGCATTCAACACTCAGCGTGGCAGCGAACTGGAAGGCCGCAGGATTCAGATTGATGCCGACCTCAGCGAAGTCGGCTCGCACACCACCGAGTGGGAAACCCGTAGCGCTTCGCAGCGCCAGACCGTAACCATGTTGCGCGAAGAAGCCAGCGGCCTCGCCTCCCGCGTGGACGAGCTGCAGATGCGTGCGCAATCGCGCCTCGCGCAGATTTCTGAATCCGAAATTCGCATCGAAGCTCTTCGCAAGACTGCATCGGAAGCCGGCGAAAGCCTATTGCGTCTGCACGGGGAACAGAAGCAAGCCGAAGAGGCGCTGATTCATCAAAGCGAAGCTCTGCGGCGCAGCGAAGCCACCGAACACAACCTGCTCGAAAGCTCCATCCGTCTTCGCGATGATGCGGAAGAAGCCGCTTACACACTCGATGCCGCCAACAGCCAGATGGGCGCGATGAAGCTGCAAGTCGCCGAAATGCACTCGAAGATGACCACTCTTCGCAGCGAACGCGAAGAGCGCGCCAAGCATGCCGAAAAGCTCCGCGACTCCCTCGCCGGGGTTCGCGCGCGCCACGATACCCTTACCCAAATCTTAAACGACCGCTCCTACACCGCTGACGCCGTGCAAAAACTCTTTGCGGCCAACGAGCGCGGCACCAGTCACGATTTCCGCGCCGTCGGCGTTCTGGCCGACTACGCCGAAGTGCCCGAAAAGCACGAAGTGGCCATCGAACAATACCTCAGTGATGAATTGGAATACGTCGTGGTCGAGAATTTCGATCACGCTCGCGCTGGCGTCTCACTGCTCCGCGATGAAGTCGGAGGCCGCGCCACTTTCTTCGTCGACTCCACCAAAAATCTGCAGATTAACGATTATGAGCCGATCATTCCTTTCCGCGCCGAAGACGGCGTTTACGCCCGCCTGGACAAGCTCGTCGAATTCCGCGATCCGCTCGGTCCGGCCGCAAAACAATTTCTCCCCAGGTTGCGCAGCGCGTATCTCACCGACAGCCCCATCGCGGCCGAGAAACTTGCGCGTGAAAATCCGCAATACGCTTTTGTAACGCCGGACGGCACCTGCTATCAGGGCCGTATGGTCACTGGCGGCCGCCCCGATGAAACCGGCCCGCTCGGCATGAAGCGCGAATTGCGTGCGCTTGACGCCGAAGTCATGGCCCTCGAAGCGCGCATGGCCGAAATGCAGGCGGAAATTGATCGCAACGCCGCCGAACTTCGCGAAACCGAAGCCGCACTCGAGTCCGTCACCGCGAGACAGCACGAAGCCGAGCGCGAAGTGATCAGCGCCACTCACAAGCATCAGCAAACCCAAGGCGAACTCGCACGCCTCGGCCTCGAACTGACCGTTTGCCAGAACGACCTGGCTCGTTTGCGTCAGGATGTTGCCGCCGCACGCAAGCGCGCCGAAAGCGCCAAGGCCGAACACGAAACCGCGGCCATGAGCCGCGCCGAAGCCGAAGCCGAGCGCGTGCGTCTGGCCGAATCCCTCGTTCTCTTGCGCGGCTCGGTGCAATCCGAACAAGACGAACTTGCCGCCGGACGCGCCGAAATGGCGGCTCGCCAGGAGCGTCTCGCCGCCGCCGAAGCCATCGCCACGCGCCTCGCCGAAGAGCGCTCCGAACTCGATCGCCGCGAATCCGCTCTGCACCTCCAGGAAGTGGCTATTAAGGACGAAACCGCATTGCTGCTTATTCACAGCCAAGAGCTCGGCAAACAGCTCGTCGCACTGCGCGGAGAAAAACTCCGGCTAGAGGCGTGTCAAGTGGAACTCGAACTGGAATGGGAAGCTGGCCGCACTCGCCTCACCCAGATGGAAGACCATCTCCGCCTCGGCCGCCAGTGTCTCAACGAGTTAAGGGAAAAGCGTGGCCACGCCGAAGTCGAACGCGCCAAGAACGAAAGCGATCGTCAGCATCTCCGCGAAACTTGCATGAGCGAAGTGAAGGCTCAGCCGGAAGATCTGATCGCCAGCGAAGCCGTGTTCATGGGCGGCGAAGAATTGGCCGCTGCCGAAGCCAGCTACCGCGAAATGAAGCAGCGCATCGAGTCCATGGGTGCCGTAAACATGATGGCTCTCGAAGAATTCACGGAGTGTGAGCAGCGCTTCACCTTCCTCACTCGCGAACGCGACGACCTGTTGCAGTCCATCGCGGACACCCAGCAAGCCATCGCCGAACTTGATCTCATCTCCAAGGAGAAATTTGAGCAGGCTTTCAACGCCATCAATTCCAATTTCTCCACAGCATTCCACGCCATCTTCGGAGGCGGCATGGCCGAAATGCGTTTGACCGAACCGGACAGCTCTGGCGATGCAGGTATTGACGTAGTCGCTTCGCCTCCGGGCAAGCGCCTGCAGAACGTCTTGCTGCTCTCCGGCGGCGAAAAAGCCATGACCGCGCTCGCGCTGCTCATCGCCATCTTCCGCTACCAGCCGAGCCCGTTCTGTATCCTGGACGAAGTGGACGCGCCGCTCGACGAAGCCAACGTTGGCCGTTTCACTCGCCTCATCGGCGAAATGAGCGCGCAAACTCAGTTCATCGTGGTCACCCACAATCGCAAGACTATGGAAACCGGCAGTGTCCTCTACGGCGTTACTATGCAGGAACCTGGTGTTTCCAAAATCGTCAGCGTCCGTTGGGAAGGTGAGGAAGCGCCAACCTCTAAACAACGCGCTGCTGCAGCCACCGCAGCGTAAGTCAACCGAACAATCTGCGAAAGCAAACCTGGGCGGAAGAAATTCCGCCCTCGTTTTTTTCCTGCTCCCGTCGCAAAAAAGTTTTGCACCGAAATCCACCGCTGTCCGGCTTGGCGTTCCGCACCCTCTGCGCTAGAATCCTCAGCACATTCTTCTGGAGAAGCTTTCTGTGTCGTCCGCGCCTGCGATGAGCGTCATACAAGAGACCAATTTCCCCGGGATCAAACCCGCCGCTCGCGGCAAGGTGCGCGACATCTACGATCTCGGCGATAAGCTCCTGATCGTCGCCACCGACCGTCTATCCGCCTTTGATGTAGTGATGCCTACCCCTATTCCGGACAAGGGCAAAGTCCTCACTCAGATTTCGCTCTTCTGGTTCGATCTACTCAAAGACATCGTCCCCAATCACGTTCTTAGCTCTACCGAATTCCCGGCTCCCTTTGACAAGTTTCGCGATCAATTGACCGGCCGCGCGATGCTCGTGAAAAAAACACAGCCGCTTCCCATCGAATGTGTCGTCCGCGGTTATCTAAGCGGCTCCGGGTGGAAGGAATATCAGTCCACCGGAAAAGTTTGCGGCATTGCTTTGCGGTCCGGGCTCGTCGAATCCGACAAATTGCCGGAACCAATCTTCACTCCGGCCACCAAAGCCGCCAGTGGTCACGACGAAAATATTCCGTTTGAACGAGCAGCAGAAATGATCGGCGATCCACTCGCAGAAAAAGTTCGCGCGATCAGCATCGACATCTTTAACCGCGCCTCGGCCTACGCAGCAGCCCGCGGCATCATCCTCGCCGACACCAAATTTGAATTTGGACTCCTGCAGAACGAATTGATCTGGATTGACGAAGCGCTCACGCCTGACTCTTCGCGCTTCTGGCCCGCCGCGCAATATAAACCCGGCCGAGCGCAGCCCTCTTTTGACAAGCAGTTTGTTCGCGACTATCTCGAGAGGATCCGCTGGCCCAAAACTCCACCCGGACCCGAACTGTCCCCGGATGTAGTCGCATCCACTCGTGCCAAGTACCGGGAAGCCTATCGCATCCTGGTCGGCCACGAGCTGAGCTAGGCAACCCGGCCCCCTCAAAAATAAAGATTCGGAGCGCGCAATCGTGAAGGACCAACTGGAAGGGCTCGTCAGTCAAATGGTGGAACGCGGCATCTTGTTCGAAGAAGCGCTGGGCGAATTCGAAAAACGCTTTATCAAACGCACCCTCGAGCGCGCGCAAGGCAACCAGTGCCGCGCCGCAAGAATGCTCGGCATTCACCGCAACACCCTAAGCCGCAAAATCGGCGAATACAAGCTAGACCACAACGGCTCTCGCCACCGCTAGAACGCACCAGCCGCCAGCCACCAACCTAAGTATCTTCTCGCGTCGACGCCCAGCCCTTGTAAAGTCGTCCCGCGAAGGGCGCAGAGGCCTACGTCGGGCCGGCACCGCTGGCGCCCCTTCTCTCTTCCTGTATTTCGCCTGGGCGCCAAACAAGAACACCATGTCATCTTGAGTGCATCCTGAACAACAGCCTCACCTACAAAAACAAAAACGGCCCGCCAATACCCGAACGAGCCGTCCCCATCCTTCATTCTGTTCAGCGGTTTAGGCAGCCGGCTTCTTCGCCGCAGGCTTACGCACCGGCGGCTTCTTCGCTGGCACCTTGTCCTTCGGCAAATCTTCCTCGTTCAACTTGGCCTTGTCCCAGTGCAGCATAAACGCCGGGTCAGGATCATAGGAAACCAACGTGCCCGTGAAGCGCGGCGTCGGTGTCGTTTCCTTATCCAACTTTGCTGCATCCGGCTGGCCGACAATCTTCACTTCCATGTTCGGCGTGGTCGCCGCATCAAATTCCGCTTGATTGGTTACGAACGCCAGCTTCAGCGAAACTGGATCAGTCGGCGTCGCGCCAGCCGTCACTTCCGTCAGCTTGCCCGGAACGTCCGGAAATTCCAATCCGCACGATGCCAACCAGGTTACCTTGGCTTTGTCGCCGCCCGCCTTCAGGTCCGCGATCACCGAAGCAATCGTCATGTCCTTGCGCGCATCGTTCAGCTCGGTGGCACTCGGAACTTTGTAGGTCGCCGGACGCTCCGCCGAGCTTCCCGCCAATTGCAGCAGTTCGTTCAACTCCGCGTCGACCAGGGTATCGCATGCCGCTTGCTGATAATTCACCAGCAGCTTCCGCAAATACGTTTTCAGCTGTGTGGATTGCTGTTGCGTCGCGGTCTTCGACGATACTGCCCGCGCGATGTACCAGAATCCGTCCATTGTCTGCGGCGGCTGCGAAGCCATAAACGCCTGTCCCAAACGATAATTGGTCACCGGCTCATCCGGATTCAGCGCCAACACTGCCTTGTAGTACTTGACCGCTGTCGGCATATCCTTGGCCAGGAACGCTGCCTGCGCCGCGGTTCCATTCAATACGACTGCGCCCTTTTTCTTTTCTTCTTCGAATGCCTTGTCGTCGATCTGATCCGGCTTTTTCAATTCCGGGAGCAGTTTCAACGCTGCCGCGCTGGCATCAATCGCCGATTTTGCTTGTGCGGTCTGCTCCGCCGGGCTCAGGCTGTTATACGCAAACGCCCGCACATACAGCGCGTTGTAACGGTCGTTTGGGCCGACCTTATCTCCCAACGAAGCTACCTTATCGGTGTACTCAATCACCTTCGGCCAACTCTTCAGCTGGTAGTACGCCTGGTAATACATCGGGTAAACATAAATCAGCAAATTCGAGCTGGGATATTTCGAAACGAAATCATCCAGGCACTTCACCTGCGAGGTCGGATTCTTATCCTGGCCGCAGGCCTGCTCGGCGTTGTACTCCGGCATGGTGTAGGGCTGTTTCCCTCCGCCGGCATCCTGTCCCGCGGGGGCCTGTGCCAAAACGCCGCTCGCGTTTCCCAGCGCAATACACATCGACGCGGAAATCGCGAGCATCGCAACTCGTCTGATTCGATTCATTCCCATTCTCCTCAATGAAACTCAAGCTCCTGAGATTTTGTTCCGGTGCGCCCCGGACGTTTTGTTGCCGGGAAGATTGCCGTACGTCACTCCTGCGAAATTTCCATTGCTGGAAAACCTAGGGATTATAGGAAAAGCCCTGCCCGTATCGCAAGCGGTGCTCTTGGAGCAAAGTTGGTATCTTGTCAGAAACTTTGCCCATGGCTCTGCCCCGCCGCTAAGCTGCAGCCATCGAAGGGAAACAGTTCGCTTCGTTTGCATGCTCATCGAATAGTTTGCTGGCGACGGCGCAGCGGAATCCGGCTTTTGCCGGGACCTGTGATGCAGACTAAGATGAGCATGGCATAAAAAACGTGGTCTAAGGAAGGAAGAATTCGCATGACCAGCATTCGTGGAACTGATGAGCGCTCCGCCGCTCCCGCTACTCGCGCTCTGTCCAACGCCTTGTCGGGTGCATTGTCTAATAGAGTCGCGTTGATTACCGGCGGAAATCGTGGCATCGGCAAAGCCATAGCCACGCATCTCGCCAGTCTGGGCACGTCTATTTCGATTTGCGGCCGCGACCAAAAAACTCTCGAAGCCACCGCAAACGAGCTTCGCGCCACCGGCGCGGTCGTGCACTCTCAGCGCGCCGATGTCACCAAATCGACGGAAGTGGAAGCTCTCATCCATCAAACCGAATCCGCGCTCGGCGGAATCTCCATCCTGGTCAACAACGCCGGTATGGGCCTGTTCGGTCCTGCTCACGAAAAGACCGAGCAGGAGTGGGACACTCTGATGAACACCAATCTGAAGAGTTTGTTTCTGGTGTCTCGCGCGGTCGTTCCCGGCATGATCCAGCGCAAATCTGGCGACATCATCAACATCAGTTCCCTCGCCGGAAAGAATACGTTTGCCGGTGGCGGAATTTACTGCGCGTCTAAATGGGCGGTGCAAGGTCTGAGCGGTTGCATGGCCGAGGATTTGCGCAGTTATGGCATTCGCGTCAGCACGGTTTGCCCTGGCAGCGTGGCCACGGAATTTTCCGGCCGCGGCCCGAAGGATGCCAGCAAAGTTTTAACCGCCCATGATGTTGCCCACGCCGTGGCCATGATCGCCATGCAGGGCCCGCAAAGTTTCTTGAGCGAAGTGCAGTTGCGCCCCTTGGCCAAGCCCTAGCCTTCGCTTTGGCCGCTGCCAGGGCCGCTCCTGCCAGGCTAACTTTTCCTCTTGACAATAGTTGTTATCACAACTATATTCGCACCATGGCTTCCCGCAAGTCTTCCAAACGCGAGTGCTCTTCGCCAGAGTCCAGCGCATTTGTCGCGCTGCTTTCCGCCGCCGATCGCCTCAGCTTGCAAGCCGAGCAGCTTATTAAGGAATACAACCTCACGCTCACCCAGTACAACGTGCTGCGGATTCTGCGCGGCGCTGAGCCTGACGGTCTGCCCTGCATGGGAATCGGCGAGCGCATGATTTCGCACGATCCGGACATGACGCGTTTACTGGACCGCATGGAAAAGCGCGAACTGATTCGCCGTGAGCGGCAGACTGATGATCGCCGCGTGATCAAAACGCGTGTCACCGCGCAGGGATTGGACATTCTCAAGAAGCTCGACGCTCCGGTGCTCGGACTTCACAAGAGCCAGTTTCGCAACATCGGCGCCACGCGCTTGAAAGATTTGGTGGCAACCCTGGAGGATATTTTTCGGCCCGCACCGGAATAGCTTCTGGTTGCATCCAAACGATTCCTGGAAGAAATATTCAAAGACAGAAAAGGAGAACTCCATGGGCCATCTACTCTCTAGAATCACTCTCGGCACGGCACTCTCGGCGGCACTCACTTTTTCGGCGTCGGCAGCGACCACCACCTGGCAGATTGATCCGGCGCATACGGCGGCTGGTTTTTCCGTGAAGCACATGATGATTTCGACGGTACGCGGGCAATTCAAAGGCGTGGCCGGAACCATTACCTGGGATGATCAAGATATCAGCAAGTCGGTCGTCGAAGTGACCATCGATGCCAATACCGTGGACACCAGCGAGCCGAAGCGCGATGCCGATTTGAAGAGCCCGAACTTTTTTGACGTGGGGACTTATCCCACCATCACTTTCAAATCCAAAAAGATGGAGCAGGTCTCCGCAGGCAAACTGAAGGTCACCGGCGACCTGACCATTCACGGAACCACCAAGGAAGTTGTGCTCGACGTGGAAGGCCCGTCGGTTGCGGTGAAAGATCCGTGGGGCAACACTCGCGCCGCGGTCAACGCCACCACCAAAATCAACCGCCAGGAATACGGCATCAAGTGGAACAACAAACTGGATGGCGGTGGACTGGTGGTCAGCGACGACGTGAACATCACCATCGATCTGGAAATGGTCAAGCAAGCTTCTAAGTAGGTTTTTCAATTCGCACGGCCCGCGCTTTTTGGTTGGTCCGGAAAGCGCGGGAGTCTTGCTCGATTTTTTCCGGTGCCCGCCCCGCTCGCAAAGTTTCGCGTCTTGCTCCACAAGATCTCCGTCGGACCTGGAGAACGCATCATGAAGAATCCTGCACCAACCGAATTTCCGGTACATGAATTGATTCGCGAGCGCTGGAGTCCAAGGGCATTTTCGGAGAAGCCGATTGCCGCGGCAGACTTGCGCAGTCTTTTTGAAGCGGCGCGTTGGGCGCCATCGAGTAACAACGAGCAGCCGTGGGCGTTTATCGTAGCGACGCGCAATGACGCGGAGAATTTCACGAAGGCGTTGCAGCCGCTGGTGGAATTCAACGCCAACTGGGCGAAGAATGCGCAAGTGCTGGGCTTTGCGGTTTCGAAATTGGCATTCGCGAAAAGCGCTGCGCCGAATCGCAACGCGCAATACGACACCGGCGCGGCGATGGCCATGCTCTCCACTGAAGCGACTTCGCGAGGAATTCTAGTGCACCAGATGGCCGGATTCGATCCGGAGACCGCGCGCGACGTTTTCGAAATTCCGTCGGGCTGGGACGCTATTGTGGCCTTCGCGATGGGCTATCCGGGCGATCCGGTTTCGCTGCCGCAACCGTACCGCGACCGGGAAACTGCGCCGCGGGTGCGTAAACCGATTCGCGAATTTGTCATGAGCGCCAGGTGGGGCCAGACGGCCGGATTCATCTTCAAATAAGTAACGAAACAAAGTGGCCAAGTGACCGTGCGGAAGCGCCGACTGACCGGCGGTAAGCATTGCTGGCGAAATTGCGCCATAATGGTGCCAGGGAACTTTTGTTTCCAAGGAACTAACCCAGCTCGATGCACAGCACGCTCGAATTTCTAATCAAACACGGATATGTGGTGGTGCTGGCCTGGGTTTTTGCCGAACAGCTGGGCTTTCCCATTCCTTCCCTGCCGGTGGTGCTGGCGGCGGGCGCGTTGGCCGGAACCGGTCAGCTGAGTTTCTGGACTTCGTTGCTAATGGTGACAGTGGCGGCGTTGGTTGCCGATTCTTTCTGGTATTACCTTGGACGGACCAGGGGCATCCGCATTCTGCAATTGCTCTGCAAAATTTCGCTGGAGCCGGACTCCTGCGTGCGGCGCACCGAAGGCATTTTCTCGAAGCAGGGCGCACGTTCGCTGCTGCTGGCAAAATTCATTCCCGGGCTGAGCACGGTGGCTCCGCCACTGGCCGGAATTTTTCACATGCGGGCGAGGAAATTTCTTTTGTACGACGCGCTGGGTTCGCTGGTGTGGGGACTTTCGATTTTGCTTACCGGCTACATTTTCAGCCCGCAGATCGAGCGCATCGCGGAAAGCGCCGCGCGGCTGGGCAGCGGATTGGGAGTGCTGCTCATCGGCGGGCTCGCTGGTTATGTGTTGTGGAAATACTTGGCTCGGCAAAAATTCCTGCGCGAATTGCGGATTGCGCGCATCACTCCCGAAGAGTTGAAAATAAAAATCGATGCTCGTGACGATCTGGTTATCGTAGATTTGCGGCACTCCCTGGATTTTGAAGCGGACCCGGAAACGATTCCCGGCGCGTTCAGAATGGATGCCAAGGAACTGGAAGAGAAAAACGATCGGTTGCCGCGCGACCGCGAAGTGATTCTCTACTGTACTTGACCCAACGAAGCTACCAGCGCCCGTGTGGCGCTGCTCCTGAGAAAACAGGGGGTACGCAGAATCCGTCCGCTGCAAGGTGGACTGGATGCGTGGCGCAAACTGGGGTATCCGGTGCAGAACGGCGAAGCGGTAGTTGGTACGAACGATTCTGGCGCGAACCTCGCGTAAGCTTCGCCGACGGAACCGGGGCAAGCAAAGGTGGGCGGTACAAGGACGGGAACACGACAGGAGTAATACACCAGAGCAGGGTTAGGGCCCTTTACTACCACGGCCGGATGGCCACAGGACTTCACGCGAGCGCGCTGTGACCGGCGCATTGCAGGACTCCGAGGTAGACGCTCCAGGGGCCGACGGCTTGGCGGTACTGGTGGGCCATGACGCGGGAGAGCTGATGCAGGTGGGTGAGGTCATGGGCGGCCCAGGTGGCCAAGAGCGCGGATAGCGTGACCGAGCCAAAGACTGGATGAAGGCCGCGGCGATCGAGATCGTGCGGCTGAAGATTGAGAGCACCTAATGCGCGGAGATTATCTGCGCGCAGGCCCGAGAAATCGTCCAAGAGCTGTGGCAGCGTTTTGCCGTCGACGGCGCGCTGGTACCCGCTGCGGTCGAACGGTTCGAAGGCGCGGGTTTCGCCAAACTGCAGCAGCAGCTTTACGCGGGGAATCCAATCGGCGTGCTCGGCGTGAATGAGATGGCCGACGATGCCGAACGCGCTCCAAGTGTTTTTGCCTTCGTTTTGTTGGGTCCAGATTTCGGGGAGATCGCGGAGCAGTACGTTGAGCGCTGCGGGAGTGCGAGCGAGAAGAGCGGTGGTGTGGTCGAGATGGATTTCTGCTGTTGTTGGCATGATTCCGCCTTAGTGTGAGATTTGGATTTAGGTCTTCAAGATGGCAGAGGTTCTTGCGGGGAGCAAGATTTGCGTGGGTTGGAGACTCCGCCGGTGGGATTCCAATATGGACGGGGAAAGTAAGAACAATCGCAAGGATTGACGGTGCCGAGAATTGTTGGTTGAGACCCCCCGGCGAACTTCATGATTCGCAAAATCACAGGTGGTTAAGACCGGACGTTTTTCATTGCGGGCTGCAAGTGGAGCTCGGTCCCGAAAAGCCAAAAAGAGTGCGCCACCCAAAATCGACCGCTCGATGCAAAAAGAAAAGAGCCGCGAGAACGGCTCTCTTCTTTGAGATGGCCTAGAACGATGGTCTGAGTGGCGGTTCCGTTAAAAAATGCCGCCGGTTACGCGCAGCTGCTCGCCGGTGAGATAGCTCGAGTCCGAAGACGCCAGGTACACTGCGGTCGGGGAGATGTCGTCGGTCTGGCCGATGCGGCCGAGCGGCGACTGCGATTCTACCCATTTCGGGAAATCGCTTCCGGCGATTCCTGCGGCGTGGACCCCTTCGGTTTCGATCAGGCCGGGGTTGATGGAGTTAACACGGATTTTGCGCGGGCCGAGTTCCTTGGCCAGGACGCCGGTAATGGCGTCGACCGCTCCTTTGGTGGCAGTGTAGACCGAGGAATTCGGGGGAGTGAGGGTGCTGACGCCGGAACCGATGTTGATGATGCTTCCGCCTTCGGGGCCGATGAGTTTGACGGCTTCCTTGGTGGTCAGCAGCAGGCCCAGCACGTTGAGATTGAAATGTTTGTGGAAGTGCTCTTCGGTGACCTTCTCGAGCGGCTGTAGATCATAGATGCCGGCGTTGTTCACCAGAATGTTGAGCTTGCCGTAGGCTTTCTTGGTTTCAGCAAACAGGCGAGTGATGTCGGCCTGTTTGGAAATATCGCCCTGCACGGCGATGGCTTTGCCGCCCTTGGAGGTGATTTCCTGGACGACTTTGTCGGCACCTTCCTTGCTGGAGGAATAGTTTACAACGACCGAAGCGCCTTCGGCGGCCAAGGCTTTGGCGATGCCCGCGCCGATGCCCTTGGATGCTCCGGTGATGACTGCGACTTGATTGGTAAGCTTGCCCATAAAAATCTCCGTTTCGAGCCAACTGGTTTGCTTCAATATTTCGATAACCGTCTAATTGATGTCATGGCTGGAGAAAGGTTGCAGACTTTCTTGCGGCAGGACTCGACAGCAAGAGGAAGTGCGGGAACAATCGATGCAACTGCTTTACTTTCAATACATAACAGCCTGGCCGGGCAGAGACCGTCTACAGCCGAGGCAGCCAGCGGCCGGTTTGGGTCATGTATGCCTGATATTGTGCCCCAAATTTGGCGGTCAGTGCACGCTCTTCGGCGGGAATTACCACGAACTGCATCAGCAGCACCATGGC
>Ga0157376_10000784_pt1 | contig 20769 bp, 20 predicted proteins | sample M45metaG_FD_121801 | JGI IMG/M metagenome (GOLD analysis project Ga0157376, IMG submission 121801) | Miscanthus rhizosphere microbial communities from Kellogg Biological Station, Michigan, USA - M4-5 metaG | ecosystem: Host-associated > Plants > Roots > Rhizosphere > Soil | place: USA: Michigan... | reverse complement strand
GATTAACGGAGGAATTCTGACCGAAGGTAAGAATGGCGCTATCGGCAATCGCATTGTTGTTGCCCAAGGTGAGAGTGACGCCCGCCGTGTTCGCCAGCGTGATATTGCCCGTTCCGAGCGTGCCAGTATCCACGGAAACCGTGCCGGCGTTGATCGTAGTGCCACCGGTGTAGGTATTGGCTGCCGAGAGCGTGAGCGCGCCGCCACCGGTCTTAATGAGACTGCCCGCTCCCGAAAGCACTCCACTCAGCTCAATATTGTGCGCCACGCTGGAAGCATCTGCAGCCTGAATGGTAAAGTTGGTGCCATTCAAAGCGGCAGCGAGGCTGGAAGACCAGTCGGCTTTCGCGCCAAGCGTTCCGGCGGTGAGGCTGATCGTTGCGGTATAAGGATTCGTCGCTGGTTTTACGATGCCGCCGCTTCCAACGTAGAGAATCGCACTGGCTCCGTTGATCGTAATGGTGCCCGATGAGCCGGAGGCGGTCGCGCTTTGACCAAAGGCGATGCGTTCCGCCGTCGTCGTGCCGCCCGTCAGCAACAGGGCCGCATTATTTACATTGGTGGAATTGCGCGCCAGGATGATCCCATTGGTCGCATCCGTCGAAGTAAAGCTGCCCCCGGAAACCTGAAAAACAAAATAGCGGGTTGTGGCGGAAGAGCTATTGCCGATATCGGTTTCACCGCCCACCGTCAGACTGCCGCCGGAAACCAGGGCCGAAGCATTTGAATTGCTGCCATTAATTCCGAGCGTGCCGGTGATATTTGCCGTTCCACCGGTGACCACAAAACCCGAGGTGGAGGAAGCCGCCGTCGTCGCGGTGGCCGTCGAAAGCCCCCAGGAGCGAAGCAGGGAGAGGGAGGAAGCAGAGAAGCTGCCGCCAGCGACTTTGATCAGGCTTCCATCCCCGACGCTGGAGTTGAAGGCGATCCCACCATTAAAGGCGACGCTGCCGGAATCGATTTCAAATTTACCGGAGGTGTTGCTCGCACCGTAAGAAGAGCTCGAGGCCACGGTCACCGTCTGCCCATTCACCAGCACCAAGCCCGCGGCCGTGGCGCGAAGCGTGCCCAGGCTGGAGGTGGCGCTTCCACTCAGCGTCACGGTTCCACTGCCGACATTCACCAGGTTTACCGCCGAAGCACCACCAGCCGTGATCGCATTCGTAAAATTAACGCCCCCGGCAGCAGGAGTGACGTTGACCGTCTTGGCGCCAGCCGTCCCGCCCGTTCCTCCCTGGATCGCTCCGGCGAAGGTAAGACTGTTGGTCGTGCTGCTATTCGTGATGGCAGTCGTGCTGGCAATCGCGGTCCCAAGCACGAGGCTGGCATTGATCGTCTCGTTGCTGGCCACCGTGCTGGTCATCGATATCGCCGCACTCGTGTCCCCCCAATGTAAGCGCCTGCGCCCCCACTCCGCCGGAACCGATGGTGTAGGCGGCTGCGGAAGCGGTATCGAAAGTAATCGCGCCCACCGTCACCCCAGTGCCGAAATCAATCGTCGTGCTGCCATTTCCAGTGCCGTTAAAGACGGCCGTATCGCCCGCTCCGGGAACCGGCGAGGCACTCCAATTGGCCCCGGCCCAGGTGGCATCAACGGTTCCAAGCCAGGTTCCACTGGCGGCGTGAGCAGAAACACCGGACAGCACGACTGCAATCGAGCCAGCCAGAATGGAGGCCGAAGAAAGGACGCGGCGTACGGAATGAGGACGTGAATTGGGGTCAATCGTCATGGGGTAGTATGGGATGTATTTTTGGGGTTACGGCGTGCAAAATGATGCAAAAGCCGCTTGCGCACAATGGAAGGAATGCGCAATATGCATAAAGAAATGCGTAATTATAATTTACCGTAAAGTACGCGTAACTCTCTAAGAATAAGCAAATTATCTAAAGCAATGGGCAAACCCACTCCTCGCCGGATCGCCATCGTCTATCCCGCCACCGTCACCTGGATGGCGCGCTTTCTCCATGGCCTCCGCCGTTATGCCGCAAAGGAGGGCGGCTGGCATTTATTCACCAGCCCACCAACGCTGGACACCGCCGGCGAATCGGCGCTGACCCTGCGCGCCATGCGGGGATGGAAGGGCGACGCGATGATTGCCATGTCGAACGACGAGCGGGAGTTGCGCGAGATCCATCGCACCGGCCTGCCGACGGTAAACCTCGCGGCGGGACTTAAAAAATCCCACGGCGTGCCACGCGTGATGGTGAACCACTTTCTAGCCGGGCGCATGGCGGCCGATCATCTGCTCGAGCGCGGATTGCGGCACCTCGCTTTTTTCGGATGGAAGGGGCAGTGGTATTCGGAGCAGCGCCAGCTGGGCTTTGCCCAACGGGCTGGAGAAAGCGGGGCGACGTGCCATGAACTGCTCCAATCCACTCAGGAGGAGCCGGACCGAAGCTGGCCGGAAAGGATCGCGGGGATCATCCACTGGCTGCACTCCCTGCCCAGGCCAGCGGGCATTTTTGCGGTACAGGATTATCGGGCGCTACTGCTGGTGGAGGCCTGCCAGGAGGCAGGGCTGCGCATCCCGGACGATATCGCGGTGATCGGGATGGATAATGATGAAACCGTCTGCGAGCACTGCACGCCGACACTGACCAGCGTCTCGCGCAACTCCGAGCGCGTAGGCTGGGAGACGGCATCGCTGCTCGATCGCATGATGCAGGGCGAAGCCGCTCCAATGGAAGACCTGCTGCTGGAACCGGATGGCGTGGTGGCCAGACAATCCACCGACATGCTGTATTGCGCGGAACCGGTGGTGCAAACCGCGCTGGATTTCATGCGCTCCAATCTGCACGCCCAATTCAACATCGAGCAACTGGCCGAAAAGGCCGGGGTGTCGAAACGAACGCTGGAGACGCGGTTTCGCGAGCATCTCAACACCTCGCCGCACGATTTTCTCACCAAGCTGCGAGTCCAGCACGCCCAGGCCTTGATGCAGATGCCGCTAAAACGCACGATCGAAGAGACGGCCCTCGAATGCGGCTTCGGCACGGCCCCGGCGTTTTACGCAGCATTTCGCCGGATTGCAGGGGAGGCACCGGGAGCCTTCCGAAAACGCTACCTGGCCAGGGATATGACGCAGGCGCTCGGAACCGCCGAATAACCGGACGGAAACCGACCGACCCGAGGCACCCGGCAGGCCCGCAAAAACGACCACTTGCGGAACGGGCGGTTTCATCCTAAAGACTCGGTTCCCATGACACCGCACGAAATTTTCCTCCACATGCCGCCCGCGACGGCCTGCCAGATTTTTACCGAGTTGCTTGAAAAGGAAAAGCCGCTCTACAAGGCCACCATCGAAACCCTCGCCAAGCAGCGGAAGCTGCGCCCCGTCTTCGTGGAACGCAAGCCGCGCAACGAACGCCACGCCTGGATGCAGGAAGCGCTGGGCCGCCGGGCCAACGACGCCGTCGCCGCACACCTGCTGCAGATCTGGCTCGTCGCGACGAAGGCTCCGCTGCTCTGCGACTTCCTCGACGGCCTGGGCATCGCGCACGATGAGCACGGCACGATCGAAGACATGCCACCCGCCCCGGAGAAGGCCAAACTCGCCGAGGTGGTGGAGAACCTTTTCACCAAGCACGATCCCGTGGTGGTGGCGATTTACTTGAACGCTTTCCAGGCACTCGACGACGAAGGCTGGCCCTCGCTGGCGGAGTTGTTGGAAAGCGACAGCCGCCTCCAGTTGAAGGCACCGGCGGTTTCCTAACCTCCAATCCCCGCGCGAAGATTTACCCAACGGCTGGCTTTTCCCTGTGCAGGCCAGCCGCCTTTTATTTGCCCGCAATCAGCGGTGTCACTTCAGGCGCGTACGGAATGTTCACCCTGGGCGTTCCGTCCAGGCGCTTGGACATATCGATGGGATCGCCAAGCCGCACCTGGCGGGGATCGATCTGGTAGGCCCAAACGTTGAAATTCACCAGATTGGCCGCACCGAAAACCGTGGAGAAAGCGCCGTCCACGGCATCGAGGCCGCAGGCGATTTTGATCCGGCCGATGCGGGGGACGTTGAAACGAGCATCGAACGTCTGCCATCGGCCGCCGAGCCAGGCTTGAAAGTAGGCGTGAAAATCCATCGGCGTGCCCGGGTCCTGATACCCCACATCGGGCACGTAGCCGGTAACGTAGCGCGCGGGAATATTGAAAGTACGGCAGAGAGCGATCGCCAGATGGGCGAAATCGCGGCAGACCCCAAAACCGTTGGCCAGCACTTCGGAGGCCGAGATCGTCGGCGAGCCGGAGCCGAAGCGATACTCGATATTGTAATGCACCCAGTCGCAAATGGCGCGCACGCGAGTCAGCCCATGCGGGACGTTGCCAAACTGCTGATAAGCAAAGTCGAGCAGCTTGTCGGAATCGCAATACCGGCTGGGTAGCGTGTAACGAAGCAGGCTTTCCTGAAGATACTCCACGGGAACCGCGTCTTCCGGGCAATAAACGTCCTCGGCGATCGAGGGCACGGCCACAAAGCAGTCGTGCCGGATGGTGATGCGCCCCGGAGGAAGATTTACGCGATGGGCGATGTTGCCATGCACATCCTCGTGCTCTACGGAGGCGAGATTGGGCGTGAAGAGGAGTTGCTCCTGCGTGATCTGCTGCCAGCTATCGAAGCGCGGTTTCACGAGTAGCAGCATGGGAGTGATGGCGGAAATTTCGTAGGTCAACTCCAGGCCGGCCCGAATCGTGAGATCGAGTGGCAGCGGAAGATGGTGGGAAGAATCGGCGTGGGTATTCATGGTCAGTTCAAGCGACCGGCGCTGGCGACTGCGGCGGCAAATTCCGCAAAGAGCGGGCGATAAATTTCGCCACGCTCGGGATGATATTGGACGCCAAAGGCGTACGGGTAATTTTTGAGGCGAACCTGCTCGACGATGCCGTCGGTGTCGCACCAGGCTTGCACCTCCAGGCCATCCGCCAGCCGGTCAAGGGCCTGATGGTGCGAGCTGTTTACGAAAGGGAGGCGATGCGAGGCGGTGGAGGAAAACCGGAGCGGCTGCACATCCGCATACTTCAAGGCGGCGGCGGAATGCCCGGGGATATCAAGATGTAAGGTGCCACCGAGGGCAACATTGAGCACCTGCAGCCCCTTGCAGACGGCGAAAATAGGGAGGCCCCGCGCCATGACCTCCGGGAGGGCAGAGAACTCCCATTCGTCACGCGAGGGTTCGGCGTCCTCGATCAGGCTGGGATCGGGAACGGGCTGCCGTAAAAAATCGGCCGAAATATCAGGTCCACCAGTCAACACCAAGCCAATCGCATGGGAGAGATCGACTGGCTGCGTTCTCGCGTTCAAAAGCTCAAGATTAAGCCCTTCGAAATGACGGCGGAAGTTCTCCTCGTCACATTCCCGAATCCAAGTGGCGACCCGATACATGGCTCACCATCGTCTCCGGCGGCGGATGCGCAATTATTTTACAAAGTGCTGAAAGGGCTCTTGCCATTTTCCCAGAGTGCGGTCACTGTCCAAAAATAACCAACCACCTACATCCATGAAAAAAATCGAGGCCATCATCAAACCGTTTAAAATGGAGGATGTGAAAGAAGCCCTTGCCGAGATCGGCGTTGAAGGCATGACTGTCACCGAAGTAAAGGGATTCGGCCGCCAGAAAGGCCACACCGAAATCTATCGCGGCAGCGAGTACACGGTGGACTTTCTCCCCAAGGTAAAATTCGAAATCGTCCTGCCCGACGACCGCGTGGCGAAGGCCGTGGACGTGATCGTGCAAGCTGCAAAGACCGGCAAGATCGGGGACGGCAAGGTGTTCGTCACTCCCATCGAGCAGGCCGTCCGCATCCGCACGGAAGAAACGGGCGACTCCGCCGTCTAGTTCTCATCATCAATTTCCGACCGGGGCGGGGCGGAAGCTGATTCGTAGCAATCCGAATAGCTTCCGCCTCGCCGCGTACCGGTCAAAAATCTTACAAATATGGCATCCTGGCTCGTTATCCTCATTCTCGGTTTTATCGAAGGTCTCACGGAATTCATTCCCGTTTCCTCCACCGGTCACCTGCTCATTGCGGAACACTGGCTGCCCCGGCAGAGCGATCTTTTCAATGTGGTGATCCAATGCGGCGCGGTGATCGCGGTGCTGCCGCTCTTTCGTGAGCGGGTGATGAAGATGCTCGATTTTGGAAACCCCGAGGGACGCGATTACCTGTTCAAGATTGGGACCTCCTTCGTCATCACCTGCATCGGCGGGCTGGTGCTGAAGAAGCTCCACTTCAAGCTGCCGGAAGAAATGGGCCCGATCGCCTGGGCGCTGATCATTGGCGGCGTGATGTTCCTCATCGCCGAGGCCTTCATGAAGAACCGCAAAAAGTCATCAAAGATCACTTGGGCCACGGCGGTCGTGGTGGGGCTGGCTCAATTGCTGGCCGCGATCTTTCCCGGAACTTCGCGCTCCGGCTCAACCATTATCTTTTCCCTGCTGCTCGGCACCGAGCGGGTGGCGGCGACGGAGTTTTCCTTCCTCGTGGGCATTCCCACCATGCTGGCCGCCGGGGCTTCGGAGATTCACGACGCGCTGAAGATGCACGACCATGAGAGCTGGGCGCTGGTCGGGCTCGGCACGCTGGTCTCGGCGATCGTTTCCTTTATCGCGGTAAAGTGGCTGCTGGGCTTTGTGCAGCACCACACGTTTGTGAGCTTCGGCATTTACCGGATTGTGCTCGGGGCGGTGTTGCTGGCGTTGCTGTTGAGCGGAATGATTTAACCGCCAAGACACGAAGGCATCAAGAGGAAGAGGTATTAACCGCGGATTACGCGAAGAGCACGGATGAGGGAGCGAGACTGAGCCTCGCAGATTATTGCATGACCAGACGGAGTCTAGTCACGAGGGGAATGGGATTGAGCAAGAGCAGGAGCAAGACAAAGACTAAGGTGAGTGGCCTAATTACGCGGATTCCTTTTTAAGCCTCCATCGCCTCATCAGCGCTCGTTATACGAAACGCTAAAAATGAGAAAACCCGTTTTGCCCAATGGCGAAACGGGTTTTCTCGGGTTGCGAGGGGGAAATCGTTAGATTTTGCTCTTGAATTCCTTGCCTACGGCAAATTTGACGGTCTTCGACTTCTTGATCTTGATCTTCTCGCCGGTCTTCGGGTTGATGCCCATGCGAGCGGCGCGTTCGGCGACCTTGAAGGTGCCGAAGCCAATGAGTTGGACCACTTTGTCTTTCTTCACACCGACCTTGATCGCGTCGATCACAGCACCAACCGCGCGCTCGGCGTCAGCCTTGCTGCTGGAGAGGGACTTTTGGACGGCTTCGATGAGTTCTGCCTTGTTCATGATGGGTAGATAATTTTGAGAGATTGTTTCCAGAGCTGGAGGAAATGCCAGCCAAGTGCCGTGTTTTGTGACAGGGCGGTGAATTTCCGTCAACAAAATATTCTATAATTTTCAAAAAAAATCGCCCGCGCAGCCTTTATTTGCGGGCGATGGCGTTGATTTCGTTCGCGCGGGCAGGCATCGTAAAGGCATGACTTTCGACGAACGCCTTCGCCAGCATCTTGACCGCACACCCGTCATCCATCCCACCGCGTTTGTTGCACCAAGCGCGGACGTGGTGGGCGACGTGAAGATCGGCGAAAATGCGAGTGTGTGGTACCAGACCGTCCTGCGCGGCGACATCAACTCGATCGTGATCGGCGCGAACTCAAACATCCAGGACGGCACGGTGGTGCATCTCGCCGACGACTACGGCGTGGAGGTAGGCGAGTTCGTAACCGTCGGTCACCAGGCCATGCTGCACGCCTGCAAGATTGAGGACGAGGTGCTCATCGGCATGGGTGCCATCATTCTCGACGGGGCGGAGATCGGCGCCCGCTCCATCATCGGCGCAGGCGCGCTGGTGACCGGCAAGACGAAGATCCCGCCCGGCTCATTGGTGCTCGGCTCACCAGCGAAAGTGGTGAAGACACTGGACCTCGAAACGCAGAAATCGGTGCGCACCTGGGCGGAAAAATACGTGGCGCTATCCCGGCGGTTTCTCGAAAAAGCTCGCATAGATTCCCGCTAAAATATCGGGAAGAAAATGCTCAAGTGGCCTTTCCTATTTTGGTTTCGATGGTTACGGGCTGCGTTTCTTTCACCAGCAAAGAAGCTTCGCCCTATGTCAGGGCGTGCCCAAATTCATCGGGCATCGTAATCAAAGCGGTTCGAAAACATGGTCCGACCAACTTTTTACGAAATCCCCATCCGATGGTGGATTTAAATGGAAAGCCTTTGCCATTTTTCAATCTACTTGGAACCGAATTACAGAAAAATCGCGGTCCTTGGGACAACTGGAAATTACAAGCCTCCAGACTGGCTTCGTTCGTGCCGGGATGGAGAATCCCCAAGGCCACCACAACTATTTCCAAAAAACAATTAATGGCCGTACAGATAATGGCTTGTTCTCAAAGAGAGACAAGTTAAGCTCGGCCTATGCGGACGGAACTCGCCAGCACGCTCAAGCAAAAGCTCGGTAAAATCATCGCCGAGGTGGAAAGCAGCCAAAAGCCCTTGCTCATTACCAAACAAGGAAAACCTGCTATCTATATGATGTCTGCGGAAACCTACGAGTCATTGAATGAACGGCTCAAAATTCTCGAAGGCATCAGCCGCGGGGAGCGGGCGATCGAAGAAGGTCACGTGGTTTCCCATGCTCAAGCCAAAAAGCGCCTCGGGCGATGGCTGAACTAATCTGGACTGAATCGGCACTGGAGGATCTGGCGGCGATTGCAGACTACATCGCACTGGATAATACCGAGGCGGCAAAGAGTTTAGTTCAGCGCATTTTCGCACACGTCGCGCTGCTTAAGCAGCATCCCGAGCTCGGCTCACGCCCTCCGGAGATTCGCCGACTACGCTATCGTCAAATCGTAGAGCCACCGTGCCGTGTTTTCTATTATTATGAAGAACCACGCGTCTTCATCCTCCACGTCATGCACGGTGAGATGCGGTTCCGAAAATCGCGGCTCATCCAGCGGGAGCAAAAAGCCCGGAAAAAAATCGACCAAAAATAAACCTTACGCCAATCCCAGTTCCGGCTGTGCCACCATCGCCGGCTTGGGGTTGTTGATGCGCAAGTAGGTGTAGCCTTTGAGGCCGCGTTCGTAGTTGGCGAGGAGGCGCATCGCTTCGTTGGGCTTGAGGCGGTCGCTCTTAATCGCGGCGTCCACCTGGGCTTTGACGAGGCGGATGAGCTCGGTCTGGCTCCACTGGGTCATGGTGAGCACGTCGCCGATGGTGCTGCCTTCGATGGTTTCCTCGATGTAGAAGCCGTCCTCTTCGTCGTCGTCGAGGAAGACGTGGGCTTCGTTCACGCGGCCGAAGAGATTGTGCAGGTCGCCCATGATGTCCTGATAGGCGCCCATGAGGAAGAAGCCGATGTAGTAGGGTTCGTTGGGCTTAAGCTTGTGCAGCGGGAGTGTTTCCTTCACGTCGTTGAGATCAATGAACTTGCTCACCTTGCCGTCGGAATCGCAGGTGATATCGACGAGGGTGGCATTGCGCTCCGGCGCGGTGTCGAGCCGGTGCACGGGCATGACGGGGAAGAGCTGGCCGAGCGCCCAGTGGTCGAGCAGGGACTGGAAGATGGAGAAGTTGCAGACGTATTGATCGCCGAGGGCGGTCTCGATTTCTTTCACTTCATCGGGCGTGTAGCGGAGCCCGCGGAACTGCTCGACGATGAGCTGGGCAATGCGCCAGAACAGCGTCTCGATCCGGGCCTTGCTTTCGAGGTCCAGCAGGCCGAGATCGAACATGCTCTGCGACTGCTCCTTGATCTGCTGCGCGTCGTGCAGGCATTCCAGGCGGTTTTGCCGCGTGATGTTGCCGCGAATCTCCAGCATGTCCTTCACCAGCTTGTGATCGTCGGGCGTGGCGACGACTTCCTCGGCCACGTTGTCCTTCTCGATCGAGCCAAAGGCTTCCACCACGAGCACGGAGTGGTGCGCGACGATCGCCCGCCCGCTCTCGCTGACGATGATCGGGTGCGGCACCTTCTCCGAATCGCAGACGTCCATCACGTTATAGACGATGTCGCGGGCGTATTCCTGGAGCGAATAGTTGGTGGAGCTGTCGAAGGTGGTGCGGGAACCGTCGTAATCCACGCCGAGACCGCCGCCGACGTCGAGATAGCCGATATCGTGGCCCAGCTTGGCCAGCTTCGCGTAAAAGCGGGCCGCTTCGCGGACGGCACGTTTGATGGTGCCGATGTCCGGCACCTGGGAGCCGACATGGAAATGCACGAGCTTAAGACAATGGCCCAGACCCGCCTTGCGCAGCGTTTCGCTGGCGCAGACGAGATCGGCGGTGGAGAGGCCGAACTTCGCATTCTCGCCACCGCTGGTGGCCCACTTGCCGGCCCCCTTGGATTGCAGGCGCACGCGCAGGCCGATCATCGGCTCGGTGCCGACTTCCTTGGAAATTTGCAGGATGTGGAAAAGCTCCTCGAGCTTTTCGACGACGAGGATGACTTTTTTGCCCAGCCGGCAGCCGAGGAGCGCGTTCTGGATGAAGAGGCCGTCCTTATAGCCGTTGCAGACAATGAGGCTCTCCGGGTCGTTGTGAATCGCCAGCGCGGCCATCAATTCCGGCTTGCTGCCGGCCTCGATGCCATAGTGGTAATCACGCCCGGCATCCATGATCTCTTCCACGACTTCGCGGAGCTGGTTCACCTTGATCGGAAACACGCCTCGATAATAGCTCTTGTAACCGAACTGCTCGATGGCAGCGCCGAACGCCTTGTTGATCGTCTCGACCCGGTGGCGGAGCAGATCTTGAAAGCGAAGGACGAGCGGGAAGGCCAGGCCCTGCTCCTGGGCGTCGGCAATGACCTCCATGATATCGATCCGCGCGCCGTTTTGCTGGGGCAGGATGTCGATATTGCCCTTTTCGTTGATCGAAAAGTAGCCGGTGCCCCAACGGTCGATATTATAGAGGGAGATGGCGGATTGGATATCCCAGGCGGGTGTCATGGTTCGCGCATACTAATTCCGCACTTCCGGTTTGCAACCGCAGGTTGTGGAAATTTTGTGACGTTTTTGTGAGCGGGATTTCGGCGAGCGTCTTGTCATTTCCCACGAACCTGCCTAGGCTCTTTCTTTGTCATGAACAAACCCGTCGTCGAGGTCCGAGTCCATCGCGTGTTGCAGACCAATTCCGGTCGCGCGGTTTTCATCGGCAATGATCTCAAAGTCTTCGTGATTTACGTGGATGAAGGCGTGGGCGCGGCAATTGCCATGTTCATGATGAACACCCCCAAGGAACGCCCCCTCACCCATGATCTGATGGCCCACTTAATGACCGCGCTGGGGGCGCACGTGGAGCGGGTGATTATCAACGATTTGAAGAGCTCGACCTATTATGCGCGGCTGATCATCAGCGCGGAAAACGAGCTCCAGCAGCGCAAGATCATCGAGCTGGATGCGCGCCCGAGCGATTGCATCGCCATTGCCACCCAGCAGAAAGCGCCAATTTACGTGAGCCAGGATGTGTGGGATGAGGTGGAGGATATGTCCGATCTGCTCCGCAAGCTGGAAGAAGGCACCGGCGACGAGGGCGAAACGGAGTAAGCGACCGCCAGAGCCCGATGAAAGCCGCGTTACTCGCCTGCCTTTGCCTGAGTGCCGTCATCGCCACCTCCCACGGAGCGCTTTCCCGGACCGCCCCAGACCGGGCCTCGGACTCAAAAAGCCGGGGTGATGCGCTTTTGGCCGCCACCCAGCGCGGGGAAACCACCTTCGCCAAACGGCTGCTGCAACATGGGGCGCCCGTGGATGCAGAGGATGAGAAAGGCTGGACGCCCCTTATTTATGCCGCCAAGGCGGGCAACGAAGAGCTGGTGCACATGCTGATCGCCAAAGGCGCGGATGTGAACCACCGCACCTCCACCGAGATCGGCAGCACGGCGCTCATATTTGCCGTGGAAGGCAGCAGCATGAAAATTCTGCGCGATTTTCTTGACCACGGTGCGGTCGTGGATGCCCCGGGAAGGAATGGAATGACGCCCTTCATTTATGCCGCCGCCCATGGGCGGATCGAAGCGGCCAAACTCCTGCTCGCCCGCGGTGCGGACATCAATCACTTCAGCCTGATCGATGATGCCGGCACCACCTGGAACGCCCTGATGGCGGCGGCTAATTACGAACAGATGCCAATGATGCGGTTCCTATACGCCCAAGGGGTGAATCTGGAGGCCAAAAATAACAAAGGTGACACCGTCCTGATGGAGCTCTCGAAGCGCCCGCATTCCCTCCCACTTAAGTTCCTATTGGATCACGGCGCCAACGTGAATGCGCGTGGGCCGCGGGGACACACCGCGTTGATCTACGCGGCCTACAACGGAATGGTGGAAAATGTGCGGCTGCTGCTGGCGGCGGGGATCGATCCGCTCGCCACCGCCACCGACGAGGAGAGCCCGAACGATCACTACTCCGCCGAAGATGTTGCCGAAGAAAGCCGTTCGCCGGAAGTACTGGCCCTTATCCGGACTGCACAGGCCCGGGCTCACGAGATCGCTCCTCCACCCCCCGGGACTCGTAACTAGCTGCGCCAACGGGCCTACATATAGAAGTGCCACGAGGCGAAGAGCGCCATGAAGAAGGCGGCGAGCATGCTGCAGGAGCAGAGCCAGGCCCGCTCAAACCAGTCACGCCGCATGGCAAGGCCCAGGAGAATGAAGATCGGGAAGAAAGTAAGCCCGAAGCGGGGCATGCCAGAGAGGCTGGCGGTGCACATCACGAAGGCCACCGAGGCCAGCACGAAAAAGCCGTAGCTCGCCCGCAGCCGGAAGGCCACAAAGGAAAGCGCCAAAAAGAAAAGAGTGAAGACCAGATCGAGCCGCGAATTTTCCCAGCGCAGCGCACCGTAAGTTCCATTGAAAAATGGCGCGATGGAGACCCAGGGCCAGGTCAAAAAGCGCTTGTGTGTCTGGTAGCCGCTGGTGATGTCGCCGTGGGGCAGGACGTGATGCTGATAGGCAAAAACGACGGCGATTCCCAAAGGCGCGAGCGCCAGCCACAGAAAGTCAGGGCGGATCGCCCGCCAGCGCCAGTTCCGCTGCGCCAGATACTCGACGACCAGCGCGGGAGCGAGGATGACGCCGGGCGGCCGGGTGGCCGTCGCCAACGCCGCCAGCAACCCCACCAGCCACCAGCGCCCTTTCCGGGCCGCATAAAAGGCCGCCAGAATGATGAGCAGGAAAAGCGACTCCACATAGACGGCGGAGAGGTAAAGGGTGCTGGGAAAGACGAGCAACGCGAGGACGGCTCCCCGGGCGGTCGCCTCCTCCCAATCCAGTCGCACCAGCTTCACCAACAACGTCAACAATCCGAGCAGAGCGGCATTGGAAATCAGCATGCCCATTTCGAAGTAGCGCACGGGAGGCGGATCCCCCAGCAGCTTTACGGAGTGGATCAGCAATGGATAGACGGGAAAAAAATTCAAGTTGGTTTCACCGTCGGCTGCCCCGGGCTGTCGGTGTCCGTAGCCAAATCGCGCGATCGAGTAGTACCACCAACTGTCCCAGCGCGCCCAGCTATTGACGAACCAGCGCTTGGGCTGGGGCCAGGTGCCTTTTTCGACCACATCGATCTGACCGCTGCCATTAATTTCCCACGTATAGGAAAAGGTTCCCGGCGGGATCATGTAGAGGGCGAAGGCACCGACGATCGAAAGCGCCACGCGACTGACCAGCCAGGGCGCAAAAACCATCCGAAACCACCAGTGACTCGTGATTTCTGTGGCCCATTCCCGCAGTGGTGACGGCGAGCTTTGCCCTTCCATCATAGGGTCGCCCGGGCCTTGGCGTAGCCGGGCTTGATGACGTTATAGATGAGCTTGATCCGCTCGTCGAAGGGGATGAAGGAGCTCTTGATGGAATTGATCGTCACCTTCTCCAGATCGGCCAGGCTGAGACCGAACTCGTCCACGGCAATCTGGAATTCCCTGGTCATGGTGGTGTCGCTCATGAGGCGGTCGTCCGTGTTGATGGTGACGCGGAAACCGCGGTCGAAGTAAAGGCGGAAGGGATGCTCCTGCATGGTGCGGACGGCGCCGGTATGAACGTTCGAGGAAAGACACATTTCCAGCGGAATGCGGCGGTCGAGAATATACTGGGCGAGCGTGCCGAGGCCGACGATTTTGCCGTCCACAATCGTCATGTCCTCCAGTAACCGGGTGGCATGGCCGAGCCGGTGCGCGCCGCAGAGCTGAAGGGCCTGCCAGATGCTGGCAACGCCGAAGGCTTCACCCGCGTGGAGGGTGCTGTAGAAATTGGCGGCCTGGATGGCATGGAAGGCCGGGACATGCTTCTTCGGCGGATAGCCGGCCTCCTCACCCGCGAGATCGAACCCCACCACGCCGCGATGGCGGAAATCAATCGCCAGTTCCGCCCACTCCAGCGAATCGGTCATGTTGCGCATGGCGCAGATGATGAGGCCCCACTTGACCCCGTACTTCTCCTCGCCGCGCTTGAAGCCATCGATGGCCGCCTGCACAATCGCCTCGGGGGTAAGTCCCCTCGCCTGATGAAAGACCGGGGCAAAGCGGGACTCGGCATAGACTACGCCGTCATGATACATGTCCTCGATAAACTCGAAAGCCACGCGCTCGATCCCCGAGCGGGTCTGCATCACCGCACAGGTATGGGCAAAGCCCTCGAGGTATTCCGGGAGATTCCCCTTGTTGGCCCCGCGATGAAACCATGCACCGAGTTCCTTGGCGTCCTCGGTGGGAAGGCCGGTGTAGCCGCAATCGCGGGCCAGTTCGATCACCGTCTGCGGACGAAGACCGCCGTCGAGATGTTCATGAAGCAATACTTTTGGGAGCGCCTGCAAATTCATGAACGGCAATTACACACCCTCCCAAGGGAAGATGCAAACATGTCGCGTGGGAAAAACATCATGAAACACCAAGATCACGAATCCGGACAAGGTTTTGACCATACCATACATGAGGCAGACCGGGTTACGGGAGGGAGCAGAAAGAAGGCGGTCAAAAGCAAACGACCTCCTTTCCGAAGAGAGCATCCTCTCCTGTATTTCCCTTGCAATTCCGCCAACCTGAACGATAGTGCTCGTTCTTCGCCCGGTGATTGCCGGTTTGGAGTGCTTCTCCGAAAGCTTAAACCGCAACCCGGGAAACGGCCTGGCCGCTTCTTCGCCGCCGCTCGCGGCTTTGTCAGTGCCTATATTTTATGGCAGAAAACGTGATTGAAACTGAAGGCAAGATTACTTCCGTGCTCGCCGGAACGATGTTCCGCGTCGAACTCGACAACCAGCACAGCGTCCTCGCCCACATCTCGGGCAAAATGCGTCAGCGCTTCATCCGCCTGACCAACGGCGACCGTGTGAAGATCGAAATGTCGCCCTACGATTTGAACAAGGCGCGCATCGTCTATCGTCTCGGCTAGACGCCCCTCTGAAAAATACCGCTTGCTCTCCGCTTCATTCGGGTGTCTGTTGCAGACACAAGTTTGGAGCCTCTCGAGGTTTGGTAGATTGCTAGTTGTTAGATGACGCGGAGTTTCCGCAGATATCAGTGGCAGTTTTAAATCCGACGACCGGAAACAGCCACCGACCTTCACTCTTGCGAGAAACAATAACATTATGTCCAACAAACTCTACGTCGGGAATCTTTCCTTCGACACTACCGAAATCGATCTTCAAGACACCTTTGCCCAGGCTGGCACCGTCTCGGAAGTCGCGCTGATGCAAGACAAGTTCACGGGCCGCTCCCGCGGTTTCGCCTTTGTGACCATGGCTTCGGCCGAGGAAGCACAGCAGGCAATCAGCCTCTTCCATGGCAAGAACCTCCAGGGTCGTGCCCTCACCGTGAACGAAGCTCGTCCTCGTGAAGAGCGCGCTGGTGGCGGCGGCGGTGGTCGCTCCTTCGGCGGTGGCGGTGGCGGCGGCGGTGGTGGTCGCCCTGATCGTGGCGGCCGCAGCGAACGCAGCGGCGGCGGTGGCGGCTACGGCCGTCGCTACTAAGCCTCTGCGCGCTGATTATTTATAGTTTTGCAAACGCTCCGGTATTCCACCGGAGCGTTTTTCTTTACCGGGGTCTGTGCAATTCGCCCTGGCCGACAAATTGTGGGCCCATTGCTTCGAGCGCTTTTCTTTCGTTCATCTTCTGATAGAAGGCGGACATGAAAGTCTTCGTGGCCGTATCTTTTCTCGCTTTGCTGTCTCCTCTGGCTGGACACACCGCCCCGGCGGATGACAGCCTGAGCACTCTGCGGGCGGCAATGAAGAAAGCGATCACCAAATCGCACGACACGGATTCGGATCTTTTCTACCAGATGGAGGAGCTTTACCGGCAGACCGGCGATCTGCACAAGCTGCTGGAGCAGCATGAAGACGAAGCCGTCGAGCAAACGATCCAGCGGATCGAAACCGTATTTTCCTCCCCGGAAATCTCAAATCTCGCTCAAAAAGTGCAGAGCAAACTGAAAGCGGAAAATGACGCCCGGGAAAAAAGCCTCCTCGCCTCCCTTGAGAAGACGATTCAAGAAAACGTCGCCGCCGCGATCCATGCCAGCACGGCCGCTGAAATCGATCAGTTGGTAACCGATGTGCCGCCATGGCAGGATAACGAATCCTATCAACCGCCGGAAATAAAACGCGAGCTTGCCAAACTGGGCAGTGCACAACGGTTCATTCAAAAATGGCAGGACTATCTGCACGCCAGGGAGGATGACGATCCGGAAACGCAGCGCCACACCTTGTCGGAAATGAACAATACGGAGGAATTTCTCCAATTCATTCCCCGCTCGAAACTGCTCGATCTCAGCGCCTCAATCTCCACCACCAGCCCTCCCAAAAACCCGGCCACCACCTCCGCGCTGCGGGATCTGGACACCTTGATGGATGAAATCCTCGCCGCCAAAAGCCCCGAAGAACTGGATGCCAAGGCGCTCAAACTCGATGCCATCGACGCCGCCCGCAACGGCTCCTATGACCGGCTGGTCTCCGATAAAATATCGTCCATGAGCTCCTTTATTCCCGCCTGGCGCTCTTTTCTCAGTGCGTGGGCAACGCAAGATTTCAGCTCCGCCCTGGAAGCGGTCAAATACTTCGTTGGCTCCAATCCCGGGCGCGAGGGCCTGCCACAGGGAAAAATCATCGCCAGAATCCAGGTGATGAAGAGCACAGTCGATTTTAATCAGGACGCCTCCCTGGTGCTGGTAAAAAGCCTCAAGACCCTGGACGAGATTGAACCGGCCTTGTTGAAATGGAATGCCAGCCACCTTCATTTAGACAGTCAGCCCGCGCTCATCCAGGCGTTGATTCAGCTCAATCGAATCTACCAATCAGTGAAGACGGGCCTGCCGACGAGCACCGAGCTTCCCGGGACCATTTCCACCTCCGTCTCCTACCCGGACGATTTATCCGATCTGGCTCCCCTAAAGGCTCAGCTCATCATTTTTGCGGCCCCTCGTATCCTGGGCTTGAAAGAAGGCACGCGCGCCAATCCCGGGGAATCCGCGAACGATTTTCTGAACCGGCTGCTCGATGAAGCCCAAAAATCTGGTGATTCCGAACGAGCGATCAAAACGCAAAAACTGATCTCCGATCTCCAATTCAACAGCCTTGGCCGCCCGATTGATCGGAGCCTTCCCGCCAAGTATGAGGCGGTTGCGAAACACATGGAAGACACTGGATTCTATGCTTTCGCCGCGTTTTATTACCTGCTCGCCATTCGCGACGCCGCGGCAGGCGCATCGGTGGATCATCCAAAAAGCAGCTTGGAGAAAATTAAAAAAGCCCATCCCGAGGATTTCAAAACCGGGGAACAATACTTCGTTAGCAACGGAGCAAACCTGACCCCCGGCGCGTTTCTTCCCGCCACGCAATCCTCCTATTCCTCCATGATCCCGGGCATGCGAACCTTTCCACCCGGTGTGACCCAGCGACTCGTTACCCCGAACGGAGTGGCCTCGCTCAGCCATGGTCCAGCGGCAGTCCCATCACCCTCCGCCTCAAGTACACCGGACGCGTCCAAAAAGCGCCCGTGAAGGGAATTTGCCACCCCAACGGCTCACCCACATGCCTCTGCGACCCCGTTGAACCGTTCAGAGAGAACAACGTTAAATCGGCCATAAAATGGAACTTTTTGTTTGCCAAAGGGACAGAATCTGCTTTTTTGGCGGCCAGTTTTGCGAAAAACTGACAAAAATCATGCGTTACATTTTTGCCCTACTTTTACTTCTTCCGAGCCTCGCTACCATTGGCTGCGCCAGCACCAAGTCCTGCCCGTCTTGCAAATCGACGGTCGCGCTGCTGGGCAACGGGAAGACGAAAAAGGTTCGCACAACCGCCTACACCTGCACCGAAAAAGGGGGCCCCCGCAGCGCGATGGGCTCGCGGCTGAAGACCGGTGAGATCAACAGCGCCTCGGCGGACTGGTCGGTTTACCCGATTGGCACCAAATTCCGGATCAAGGAGACTGGCCAGGTCTTCGTGGTGGATGACTACGGCTCCGCCCTCGTCGGCACGCAAACGATCGACCTTTACAAGCCCAGCCGTCTCGAAATGCGCAAGTGGGGAGTGCGCAACGTAAATATTGAGATTCTCGAATGGGGCAGCAATGAGAAGAGCCTCGATATTTTGAAGGAGCGCACCCGTAGCCGCCACGTGCGGGAAATGGTGAAGAATCTGCGCGGGCAGAGCTCCCACGAAGGGTAGCCCACCGGGTGCCCCTCCGCTATCACACCGTAAAATTTACTTACACGGTGTTTTTACAAATCTGCGGTTGAATGCATGGCATGGCACTGGCTAACGTGGAGGGTATGAAGATTTTTGTTACCGGCGGCGCAGGCTACATTGGGAGCATCTGCGTTCAGCAACTTATCGAGCAAGGCCATCAGGTCATCGTTTTCGACAACCTCAGCGAAGGCCACCGCCTGGCGGTGCATCCGCAGGCGAAATTCATCGAAGGCGACTTTGGAGATCGCGACCTCATCATCAAGGTGATGCAGGAGGAAAAGCCCGATGCCGTCATGCACTTTGCCGCCAACGCACTCGTCGGCGAGAGCATGACGAACCCCTCGAAATACTTCCGCAACAACGTGGCAAATGGCGTGAACCTGCTTGATGCCTGCGTTGCCGCCGGGGTGCAGAAGTTCGTCTTCAGCTCCACCTGCGCAACCTTTGGCCCGCCCGATCGCGTACCACTCGACGAATCGCTCCCCCAGCGTCCGATCAATCCCTACGGTGAATCCAAGCTGCTGTTTGAAAAAATCCTGCGCTGGTATGATTCCATCCACGGCCTCAAATTCGTTGCGCTGCGTTACTTCAACGCCGCCGGCGCCAGCGGTCCGTTCGGTGAAGACCACCGCATCGAAACCCACCTCATCCCGAACGTGCTCAAGGTCGCGCTCGGCCAGCGTGAGCACGTGGAAATCTACGGCACCGATTACGAGACGCCGGACGGCACCTGCATTCGCGACTACATCCACATCCTCGATCTCGCGCAGGCGCACATCCTCGCGCTCAGCACCGAAAAGAGCGATTTCTACAACCTGGGCACCGGCGGCGGCACCAGCGTGCGCGAAGTCATCGCGGCCTGCGAGAAAGTCACCGGCAAGAAGATTCCGGTGGTGGAGAAGCCCCGCCGCGCGGGCGATCCGCCCAAGCTCATCGGTGCCTCCGACAAGATCAAAGCCGAGCTCGGCTGGAAGCCGCAGTATGAGGACATCGAGAAGATCGTAGCCAGCGCCTGGGCCTGGCACGTCGATCATCCGAATGGCTACGGGGATTAGTCGCCTTCCCTCGGTTCCATTTTCCTTTTCTTCAAAAAGCGCAGCCCCGGCTGCGCTTTTTTCTTTCGAGAAGTTCCCCCTTTACCCGCCCTTTATTTCCAAAAGCCCTTGTAGCCACGGCCCTATGGGCCGTTGGGGGGGGAATGATGAAATGACCGTGGGCCAGTTTCGAAATAAGTGATAGCTCCGCCCCGATCTTCGAAGGCAGCACCTTCTCCTTGGCAACGCTCCTCCCAACGGCCCACCGGGCCGTGGCTGCAAAAGATGCGCACGGAAAATAGATTTTTAAATTTCCCTGTTTTCGTTGGGCGCAGACTCTGCGTAAAGTCTGCGCCCAATGAGTGAAGGGCTTCATTTCGACGTGGTGATTGCCGGGGGCGGCTTCGCCGGAGTTTACTGCGCGCAGGCGCTTTCGCGGAAACTTGGGCCGGAGGCCCGGGATCGCGTGGCGGTCATCGCAGACCAGAATTTCATGTTGTTCCAGCCGATGCTGGCGGAGGTGGCGGGTTCGTCCATCTCGCCGCAGCATGTGGTGAATCCGATCCGGCAGCTCGTAAAGCATTGCACGGTGTTGCGGGCGAAGATTTCCGAGATCGACTACCCGGGCCGGAAGCTGGTGCTGAAGGCGGGGACGTACACCGGCGAGGTGACAGTCACTTTCGACCATCTCGTGCTGGCTGTCGGCGGCATCGTGGACCTGAGCCGCACGCCGGGCATGCCGGAACACGCCTACCTGATGAAGACGGTGGGTGACGCCGGCCTGTTGCGCACCGCGCTGCTCGACCGCTTCGAGGAGGCCAACCTGGAAACCGATCCGGTGAAACGCCGCAAGCTGCTCTCGATCGTGATCGTGGGCGGCGGCTTCTCCGGTGTGGAAACCGCGGGTGAACTACTCGACTTGATCCGCAGCCTGCAACGCTTTTATCCGGCGATCAAAAAAAATGAGCCGCAGGTGACGCTCATTCATGGCCGCGAACATCTGCTGCCGGAAGTCAGCGAATCGCTGGGCGTCTATTG
>Ga0157376_10000782_pt1 | contig 20783 bp, 10 predicted proteins | sample M45metaG_FD_121801 | JGI IMG/M metagenome (GOLD analysis project Ga0157376, IMG submission 121801) | Miscanthus rhizosphere microbial communities from Kellogg Biological Station, Michigan, USA - M4-5 metaG | ecosystem: Host-associated > Plants > Roots > Rhizosphere > Soil | place: USA: Michigan... | reverse complement strand
CCAGTTGGAATTTGAAGATGGCAAATTGACCGGAGTGACCTCGGGCCAAGTTCTGCGAGGCCCGGGTTGGAAGCCATCGACGCCTAAGGCTAACTAGATTAGAGCCATGGGAACTCAACGAGCCCAAAGGACATCAGTGCCTAATTCGGTTTCACGATTGGTCCAGGAATACCAGATCGACGACGCAATAAAGGGCATTCCGGGAGGCACTGAATCATTCCCATTATCGCAGCTTGCGCGGAAGGCCTGGAACGTCCTTCGTCAGGATTTGCCGCTTCCATTGATGGTGCTCAATCGTTCCGCACTATTTCACAACATCGGCGTAATGAACGCGTTCCTTCAAGCCAATGGACTCGCGTTTGCTCCTCATGCGAAGACTCACATGTCTCCGCAACTAGCAGAATTGCAGCTCGCGAGCGGTGCCTGGGCAATTACCGCTGGCACAGTCAATCAAGTTCAAGTCTTCCGCAAATTCGGAATATCGAGAATTGTTCTTGCGAATCAGCTAGTAGGCCGTCAGAACCTTCGTTCAATCATCGAAGCGTTGAACGCAGATCCCACGTTTGAATTCTATTCCGTGGTTGATTCTGCGGAGAACGTCAACCATCTTGCCGATATGGCGAAGGAGTTCGAACTCACTCGACCATTGAGAGTACTCCTTGAAGGAGGATTCACTGGTGGCCGCGCAGGGTGCCGAACGATTGAACGGGCGCGCGATGTGATCGCCCAGATCAGAAAAGCACACAACTACATCTCGCTTGCGGGGATTGAAGGCTTCGAAGGAGTTATCTCACACGACGATCCTGCAGTAGCCACAGCACAGGTGACCAAGTATCTTGAGTTTCTGAACGTTTTGCTTGCTGAGTTGAAGCCCGAAGACCTCGGTGAGGCAAAAGAGGTCATCCTTTCAGCCGGAGGATCGGCGTATTTCGACTTGGTCGCCAAATCATTCCGGGAAATTGAGTTTTTTCTCCCCAAGCGGCTGGTACTCCGAAGCGGCTGCTACCTCACTCATGACTCGCGCCTGTATCGAGAACAACAGGACCAACGAATCACTCGCGGCTGGCAGGGCGATTTGTTGAAGGCAGCGTTCGAGATCTGGTCTTACGTTCAGTCAATTCCAGAAAATGGACTGGCAATTCTTACCATGGGAAAGCGCGATTGCCCATACGACTACTACCTTCCGACACCCTTACGGCGCTACCGCGCGGGCGAGACTGACCTTGATCTATCAAGTTGCACGATCACTCGACTGAACGACCAGCACGCTTACATGAGGTTTGAAAGTGGAATGGACCTTCGCTTTGGCGACATGATCGCGTCGGGAATATCCCATCCCTGTACCGCCTTCGACAAATGGCGCTTCATCCCGATAGTGGACGACGAATACAACGTCGTCGATGGACTCATTACTTATTTTTGAAGAGATTCAGTCAGCCGCGCTTCGAACATACGCCATGGTCGCGACGTCGTTTCCCATTTAGAAGTTCGCGGCGTTTCCTACTCTCACTCTCTCGTCGGAGATACTGGCTTCGGCCATCTCCGCGGATGGCAAAGATATGTTATCGTTTACATTCTGCACCGTTGCCCTTCAACTTTGGGAGATTACATGAAGCATCTAGCGCCACTCAGCTCTCTACGTTTGCTTGCCTTGCTCGCTTTGTCCGCATCTGTAATGCCCTTGACCACGCGGGCCACCGAGAAAACCGACTTGAACGGTGACTGGCGATTCAGGACTGATCCGAAGTCCGAGGGCGAGACTTTACAGTGGAACAAGACGGCGCCCGACAACACGGAATTGGTGCGCGTTCCGCACACCTGGAATATAGGAAAGTATGACGACTTCGAGGGCCTCGCCTGGTATTTTCGCGACTTCAATGTCTCCCCTGTTCGTCCAGTTCAGCACATCGAACTTCATTTCGGCGCGACCTTCTATAAGTCACGCGTCTGGGTAAATGGAGTGGAAGCCGGTGGCCACGAAGGTGGCCACACCGAATATTTCTTTGACATCACCAAGCTGGTCAAACCAGGACAGAACACAATCTCGGTGGAGTTGGACAACCGCCCCACAGACCAAAGTATTCCCGGACTAGCCCTAAAGCTGAAGCCCGGGAAGAATATCTGGTACGACTGGTGGCACTATGGCGGGATTGTGCGGGACGTTTGGCTTGCAATGAACAACGAGGTCGTAGTTCGCAGACAACAAATCCGTTCTGAAGTAAACGACGGTACGGCTAAGGTCCACGATGATGCCTACCTCGAAAACTTGGGATCAAAGCCCGAAAAGCTAAGTGTCGTCACGAAACTGTACGCCCCGAACGGCACTTTGCTGGACACAAAATCTCAGTCTGCCACTGTCGCCGGTGCAGGAAAGCAAGCAGTAGCTATCGACTTCGCCATTCCCAAGGCTCAACTTTGGGATCTAGACCACGCCAATCTCTATTCAATTCACACCAAGATAAGCGACTCGGCAAATCGCTTACTAGACGAGAAATTGGATACGTTCGCAAATAAAAAGGTCGAAATCCGCGATCGTCACCTGTACTTAAACGGTGAGCGGGTGCGGCTCGCCGGAATGACCCGGCACGAGGAATCGCCGTGGGAAGGCTTGGCTGAAACGAGCGGCACGATCAAGCACGACTACGATGACCTAAAAGTGTTGAATACCACGTTGACTCGTCCCGTTCACTATCCGCAAAACGAACGAGTCTTTGACTACGCCGATCAACACGGCATCCTGCTGATTCCAGAAATTCCGGTGTGGCAGTTCACTGGCGAGCAGCTTTCAAATCCAAAGGTTCTCGCGCTGGCAAAGCAGATGATGCAGGAAATGATCGAACAAGCCGGCAATCATCCCAGTATTTTTGCCTGGAGCGTCTGCAATGAAAGCGACATGAGCACTCCGGGTGGCCGCCTGTACTTCCACGAATTAAAAGCGCTAGTCAATAAACTTGACCCCAGTCGCTTCGTGTCCTTCGCCGACAACGATATTTCCTACGGCGCAGATCCCTCACAGGAAGCCGCTCACGACGCTGACTTCATCATGATGAATCAATACTACGGCGCATGGAACGGACCCGAGGAGGGCCTGATTCCAATGCTGGACCGTGCCGGCAAACAATTTCCAGACAAGATGTACATCATTTCAGAATTCGGAACGCCCGGCGTGTTTGCCACCGATGCCACCGAATCGGACCAGCTGCGCAGCCACACTCTGCAATATCAAATGGACGTTTTTCAGAAGTACGATTGGATCGCTGGCGCTATTTTCTGGTGCTATCAGGACTACAAGTCTCACCGCAACCTGTGGCCCGGCTACAGTGCAGGATACGTGGATCACGGAGTGGTAGACGAAAATCGCCAGCGCCGGCCTTCTTTCTTTGCGTGGGAGAAACGCACTTCGCCTGCAGTGCTGGCCGCCAAGTGGAAATACGGCAAATGGTACGAAGTTGGAGGCTTCGAAGTCGTCGCTTCGCGAAAGTCTTTGGACCAGTTGCCTTCCTACCCGTTGAAAGACTACAAATTGCATTGGGAAGTTCGCAATCCGGAAAACAAACTTCTCCACCAAGGCGACTTCCCGCTCGCAGACTTGGAGCACGAACAGACCTTACATGCCGAGTGGCAGGGTGACCCGAGCATTCATCATCTTTCCTTACATTTGACACTTTCGAATCCACGCGGCGAAGTCGTCGCCGAGGACTCTCTTAAATATCTGTACCCGACGACCGGCGGTCAAGAGATTCAAGATATGAGTTTGCCTGCCGTCAAACCCTAGTTCTTGAAGCGCTTCACCTTCGGCAAGGGTCAAATTGTCTGGGGCAGATCTGCAAATTGACAGGAAAGGATACTCGTGATGATAATCAAGCGCTTGGTTCTGACGTTGACAAGTTTGTGTGTTTTCATTAGGCGGCGCTGCGTCCCGATATCCAACAGCGTATCCAGGTTTCAGTTCCTATGAACATTAAAGAAGTTGCGAAACTCGCAAAAGTTTCCACCGCAACCGTGTCCCGCACCATCAACGGTTCCACCAAGGTTAGTGCGCGAACGGCGGCGCGCGTTCAAAAAGCCATTAAAGAGCTTAATTTCTATCCGAACACTCATGCGCGGACGCTCGTTTCGGGCCGCAGCCGAATGTTGGGCCTAATTATTTCAGACATCACCAATCCGTTTTTCCCGGAATTAGTGAAACACTTTGAAGACCAGGCCGTTCAAAAAGGCCTTGAAGTGATTATCGCCAACACTGACTACAAACCGAAACGCATGGCCGAATGCATTCGTCGCATGGTCGAACGCAAGGTCGACGGAGCTGCGATCATGACTTCGGAAGCCGATCCGGCTCTGCTGGTCGAACTCACCCGTCGCGACATCCCCACCGTGTTCATGGACACCGGCAAGAACAGTACCCGCAGCGCGAACATCAGCATCGATTACGAGCAAGGAATTCAGGAGGCGTTAGGGCACCTTTTTTCGCTGAACCACCGTCGAATCGCATTCATCGCAGGCCCCCTAAACTTGCAATCGGCGCAACGCCGTTTGGATGCGTTTGTGTCTGGCATGAAATCTCGCGGGGTGGAAGTAGGAGAGGAGTTGATCGAAAAGGGCGATCATCGCATCGAGGGCGGAATGTATGCGATGAGAAATTTGCTGCGTTTGCACGAACGTCCCACGGCCGTGATCAGTTCAAACGACCTGACTGCGATCGGCGCGCTGGGAACGATTCATGATGCTGGCCTCGACGTTCCCCGCGACATCTCGCTAATCGGCTTCGATGACATCTCCTTCGCGCACCTGACCCAGCCACCTCTGACCACGATCCGCTTGTCGCGTTCTCAGCTCGCGATTACCGCCTTGGCAGCGCTCGAAAAACTGATGCGGAGGGAAGATGGCAACTCAACCGAATATACCATCCCGACACACCTGGTGATGCGCGGATCGACCAGAACTCTTTGATTACAAAGGGCATGGGCTTGACAAAGCGTTTATCCTGAATGAATATGAAACGGTAGGCTGAAACGCTCAATCCGGAGGGCTAATCCCAAGTGTAAACGATTGCAGTCTCTCCCCAATCCGGCCTTAGGGTTCTCTCTGCCCCATGGCTTTTCCGGTCCGCAGCGGGTGCCGCTCGATGAATCGGGCTGAGTGCCATTCTATGCACAAGTTTGTGGCTGGGCCTCAGAATCGCTGTTTAAGCACCTCGCGTCGGCGGCAATCGGAATTCGGTAACGGCTCAAGGCTGTTTCGGTTTTGCATGGACGAACTTTTAAGACTTGCCGGAGATTCGAAAGTCTGACGGATCAACGACACAGAATTTGAACACGAGAACGAATCGCGGCCCATACAAAGATGAGCGAGCAGCCATTCGAAGCAAACATACTGAGCCACCTTCGAGCCGACTTTAAGAGGCGCTTTGATGCCGAGCCGCGCATCTTCCGCGCGCCCGGCCGGGTAAATCTCATCGGCGAACACACCGATTACAACGATGGATTCGTGCTGCCGGCAGCGATTGACCTCTACACCTGGGCCGCATTCGCTCCTCGTCGCGACCATTTCTTGCACGTATTCTCTGAAAATCTGCAAGAATCTGCGACCATCGACTTGCAGGCGGATTCGCCCCAACCCAAAGATCACTGGTCAGACTACGTCCAAGGCGTCGCTAGAATGCTCCAGAATCGCGGGATCGGCGTGGCCGGAGCAAACATTGAACTCTTCAGCAATGTTCCGAGCGGCGCCGGACTTAGCTCGTCGGCAGCTCTTGAAGTCTCGATCGCCAGCGGCCTACTGGCATTTTCCGGCGGGTCTCTAAAACTCGAAGAGCTTGCTCTGATTTGTCAGCGCGCCGAGAACGAATTCGTCGGCGCGCGGGTTGGTATCATGGATCAATTCGCTTCCTGCTTTGGCAGCGAAGGCCATGCGATTCTACTGGACTGCAGGTCCTTGGAATATCAACGGCTGCCTTTGCCCCGTGGTGCGGCCATGATTATTTGCAACACCATGGTCAAGCATGGCCACTCCGGCGGCGAGTACAATGATCGGCGGGAACAGTGTGAAGAAGGGGTTAGGATTTTGCAGCGCTCCTTCCCTTCCATCATCGCGCTCCGCGACTTGAGTCTCGCTCAACTAGATTCGCAGCGCAGTGCCCTTTCGCCTTTAACCTTCCGGCGCTGTCATCACGTGATTACCGAAAACCTGCGAGTACTGCGTTTTGTGAAGGCCTTGCAGTCTGGCAACTTAAAAACGATCGGTGAGTGCATGGCCGAATCACATCTTAGTTTGAAAAACGATTACGAAGTGAGCTGCCGCGAACTCGACATCATGGTTGAGATTGCCGCGCAGCAGCCCGCGGTCATTGGATCACGCATGACCGGCGGCGGTTTCGGCGGCTGCACCATCAATCTGGTCCGAACCAACGCGGCGGAGGGTTTCAAACAGCGCGTTGCGGCTGACTATCGACGCGCCACACAGATCGAACCGGAAATCTACGTCTCCTCTGCAGGCGCCGGAGTTTCTGAAATCGTTGAGAGCGTCCAGCATCATGACCGGATTTGATCCGACGAAGGGCCCGCACCGCCGCTTTAATCCTCTTACCCGCGAGTGGATCCTGGTTTCGCCGCACCGCACACAACGCCCGTGGCAAGGCCAGATGGAGAATAATAGCGCCGTTGCCAGCGCAAGTTACGACCCCGCGTGTTACATGTGCCCCGGCAATAAGCGATCGACGGGGCATGAAAATCCGTCCTACAAAGACGTATTTGTTTTTGACAATGATTTTCCCGCGCTGCTCCCGGACAGCGAATTTATTTCCGTCAACGAAAAAGATTTGTTGATTGCCGAAACTGAATCGGGAATTTGCCGTGTGATGTGCTTTTCTCCTCGGCACAATCTCACTTTGGCCGGGATGGAAACCGCCCACATCCGCGCGGTGGTCGATTGCTGGGCGCAACAGTTTCAAGAACTGGGTGCGCATCCAGCGATTCGATATGTCCAGATCTTTGAAAACCGCGGCGCAACGATGGGTGCCAGCAATCCTCATCCCCACTGCCAGATCTGGTCGAGCTCCAGCATCCCCAATATTCCCAAAGTCGAGCAGACTTCACTGGCAGCATACCGCCAGTCCAAAGGTTCTTGCCTTCTCTGTGACTACGATCGACTGGAACGCGAGTCGGGAGAACGCATCGTGGTTCAGAGCGAGCATTTCATTGCCGTCGTTCCCTATTGGGCTGTGTGGCCATTTGAAACAATGGTGCTTTCGCGCCGCCACGTGGGCTCGATTGACGAACTGCACCCGGTCGAACGTGACTCGCTCAGCGCTCTATTGAAGGGTCTCACCACACGTTACGACAATCTATTCCAAACATCTTTCCCCTACTCGATGGGATTCCATCAACGACCGACCGACGGTCAAGAACATTCAGAATGGCATTTTCACGCACACTTTTTTCCACCACTATTGCGCTCCGCAACCGTCCGCAAATTTATGGTTGGATTCGAGCTATTGGGAATGCCGCAGCGAGATATTACGCCGGAAACTAGCGCGGAGCGGCTACGCGCAGTCCCTGATTCAAGCGCTGCGAAGTAATCGGCAATCGGCTACGCTTTAGGAATTCTACGAAACCGCTGAACCTAAGATTTGCTTAAGAGTCTGCCGAGCCTCGGACGTCGTTCCTCGCGGGCTACTCGGACCGATCGCCACCGCTTCATTGTGTCCCTCGAACCAGGCAACAAATGCCGAGCGATCCGAGCCAACCAGACGTTGTTGATTCAACCAGTTATAGTACGACCCCATGTCACCGTCGACCAGCGAGCCGGCCGGATCCAATTCCGGGTCGCTTTTGTCGCCTGCGAGTAGTTCATTCATAGGCCGCTGGCGTTGGCGCGGGGCAAAACGTACCACCAGTGTCCACGGTTGAGCGCGCCGCAACGCCTCCCGCGCGGCCCATTGCGCAAAAGTCGTCGCGAATATTTGTGTTCCAGAACCCTCTGTGAGCACCTTCAGCTGGAAGCGCGACAAGATTGGATCATCTACCCGATCCAGTCCCAGATCCGACGGACGCAGTTGCGACATCGTGGTGCGCAACGCCTCCGGGCCCGTGCCTGGCTGCGATCTCTGCTTCTCCATTCGGTTCAAGAGTTTAGCTCGCGCTGGCTGCAAAGCGCGGTACGACACGCAAGTAAGCGACGGATCGTACGCACTCTCCTGTCCGCCGTCAATGTACCAGTGCCTGTACGGACTCGGATGAGTCTTTGCGCGGTTCGCGACGAAATCCAAAATCTCCTGCAAGCCGTTTTCGGGATTCACCTTTGAATAGCGCACACCGAGCGCTTGCAGTTTCCGAAACAGCGGAACGTCGTTTGAAGCAACTCCTTCCCCAATCACGCTGATTCCCAGCCGTGGAATCGGAGGTGCTTCGGGCGGCACCGAGGCCTCTAACCGGCTTCCATATTCAATGGCTGCCTTTCGAAACGCGTCTTGCTGATGCGTGGACCACAGGTGCGCGGCAAGCTGTTCGACGAATTGGCCCGGCGAATTCACCCAGTCTAATCTTTCCAATGCCGGACTAAGCTGGATCGCGAAAAATCCCGCTAGCCATTTCTCGCGTTGCTCAGTCGAAAGCGAACGCAAATTCTCAAGCTCTCGCTCCAGGGCCCGCCGTTCGACTGGAAATTTATAATCGTAATCGATGGCCTCGCGCAGCAAATTCGGCAACATGCTCAGCGGAAGCACGCGCAGCACTTCGATATTTTGAGTAACCAGCTTCCGCCCCATCGGCGGATAGCCGCTAAAGTTTTCTGCTTTTAGGTCGCGGGGCAGCATGGTCGTTAGAGAAGTTCCCCGATCGGCTTTCCCTGCGACAGTGCTGCGGAAAAACCCATTATTGCTCCAATCGTAGGGACTAGGTCCGTCGACTGCGTGACTCGATCGTGTACCACCCCTTGGCGGATGCCTGGCCCTAGTGCCATCATCCACGTGGTGCGTGAAAGCGCGTCTCCCGTGCGATGGTGCTGGAATCCGTTCCCACCCGCCTCTTCATCGGAGTCACGCCCGAAATCCGGCAGAACAAACATCGTTGTTTTTCCGGCATATTCCGGTTCACTCTGAATCGTTTTCCAAATGTCGGCGCACAAACGATCGGTCCGTCGGATTCCGTCGACGTATAGTGAATACGCCCCCGCGTGGGCAATATCGATGTCATGCAGTGTAATCCACAGCAGACTCGGCGCAACTTGCCGCATCAATCGCCGCGCAATGTAAACCGAAAGCTCGTCTGGACTCGAGAGAGTAAGCGCATGAGCCTTAAAATCATCCATCGAAAGCTTCAGTAACTCTTCCATTTGGTGTAGCTCAAAATCGTTGCCGCTTAGTTGTGGCGCGTACAACGGAGTTTCATAGTTGTCCCGCAGCAAATGTTCGTAATCTGGGCCTGCGGTCGTTGCGGCACTCAGCAGATGTTTCGGAAGAATTACCCGAGCGCCCATACCCAACCCGTAGGATCGATGACTACTCTCGCCAATCCGGTTAAAACCATTGCTGGGCGCCACTACCCAGGCGTCTGAAGCTGGTCGTTTCAGATCCTTGCGAAAATATTCGAAAATCGTGGGATTTTCCGGAGCCACCGCAGCGAAATTATTGAACGTCTCGTACACCCCGGTTGCCAAGCTCGCCGTCGCCACATAGTGACCAAGGATTCCGCGGTTTACCACTTGCGTGAAAAACGAAGCTTGCGGTATCAACTCTTGGATCAGGTGCGGAATATTTTCTTGCCCCTCGGGCGCAAACGTTTCCTGATCCCGTGCCCCTCCGCCAAAGGTAACGACCACCACTTTCTTGCCCTTCGGCCCTAAATTGCCGCTGGCATACGAACTCACCGGAAATATCGTTGAACCGAGCGCCACGCCGGCCGCGGTCCGCAGGAACTCTCGCCGATTGCGCGCAAGGTTCCGGCTCAGTTCCAGCGGCGACGCGGATCTCTGCATCAATCTACGGTCAAGTTCTGTTGCTGTCTGGATTGAAAAGTCCGAACTCATCTGATGTCCTGAACACCGTGCGCAACCTACGATCCCGTAAATCTGGAGGCAAGATTATCAAATTCCAGCGAACTCATCGGAGTCCTCCCGTTAAGCCTCAAATCCCGATGCACCTTGCGTATTATTGCTTCGCTGCCGTCACATCCTTCGACGAATATACAAACTGTCGGATTTCCGCTCCCTGCTTTTCCAAGTCCGCCAAATGGGCCGTGCGAAGCTGTTGATACACCTGCAACTGCTCTTGCGCCAGCTCTTTTTGCCCGGTCCGCACATACGCCTGCCCCAACCGATAGTGCGCGTCAGCCAGATCCGAGTCCAGTTGCAAAGCTCGCTGATACTCCGGTATGGCCTCTGCAAATCTTCCCTGGTCCGATTTCAGATTCCCCCGCTGCAAGTGTGCCTCCGGTAGCTTTTCATCTGCAGTAATTGCTTTCTGCAGCAGCGTCTCGATCTGTTTCAAATCAAAATCCGGATCTTGCGCCCGCTTCCCTTTCCACAGACTCATCGCGTAGTAGTAGAGTGCCTGCCCGTTTCGCGGTTGCAGCTCCGCAAATCGTTTGAACCGCTCGATAACTCCCGTCGCTTGGCTCGGCGAGCTGTCGTACGCCCTGGCCAAAAACTTGTAGCTGCGCGCGTCCGATGGATCCAGATCTGCAGCCTTTAGCAGCGCCGTCACCGCATGGTCATAATTTCCGCGCGCGTAATATGCCATTCCAAGCCCGACCATCAGCCGCTGCGACTTCGGATATCGCGTCGTCGCATCTTTGAAAACCGCCACCGCCGGATCCAGCGTTCTGTGCACCAGCAACTCGCTGGCCCAATCAAACAAGTTGCTTTCGCTGGGCTCCAGATGTGCAGCGGCTTCGTACTCATTTGCAGCGGCTACAAACTGACCGTCTTTTTCCTCGATTTGCGCCAGGAGATTGTGCAACTCCGCCGTCTCTTTTACCTTCAACCATTCCTGCACCGAGTTTCGGGCGTCGCCGAGCCGCCCCGTAAGCAGATACGCCAGCGACAGATCATACCCGTTGTCATAGGAAGCGCCGTTTATCCGCTGGGCCTTCTCTAAATAAGGAATGGCCTTTGCAACAGCCCCGATCCGAACGTAGACTTCCCCCAAATTGTGGTTGGTATCGAAATTCCCCGGCTCAAGCTCCACAGCCTTTCGAAACTGCTCCACCGCCAGATCGAACTTCTCCATCCGCGCATAACTGGCCGCCAGATTCGATCGCGCCGCAACCGAGTCCGGCTTTAACCTTACTGCCTTTGCCAGGTGGACGTTTGCCTTGGCATCCTGTGATTGCGCCGCATAAACCAGCCCCAATAACTCCTGCACTTCAAAAGTCTCCGGAGCTTCCTGCACTAACTTCTCCAACGGAGCTACTGCCTCGGCATAATGCCCTGCTTCATATTGAGTAGCCGCCGCTTGAAACAGTCTAGTTTTCTCAGCGTCCGCGGCCGTCTGCGCCGGCGAAACCGGGCAAGGCGAAAGTAGTACCGCAGTTAACGTCAGAATGAGTCCCGCGCGTGGCATCACTGTATGTAGATGCTATCACCGGCTAACAACGTAAGTCCTTCAGCTGGCAAAAAAATACGGGGAGGAGCTTCTTTCGAAGCGCCTCCCCGTTGGGGTGGTTGGTGCGTTAGAAAATGAACTTGAGCGCAAACTGGATCTGCCGCGGATCGTACGGAGCATCGCGGGTGGAGCCGATTTCGCCGAAGCTGGTGGTGTTGCTGGTGTTGGTGTAGTCCGTCGATCCGGAAATCGCGACTACACCGTTTCCGCCGAAGCCCGGCGCGTTAAAGTTCGGATGGTTGGTGATGTTAAAGATCTCCATGCGGAACTGAAGCTTACGCTTCTCGTTGAACGGGAAATCCTTAAATATGGAGAAATCCAAGCGGTGGAAACCCGGCCCGGGAACTTGGGTGACGCCGCCCAAGGCACTGAAATCGCACGTGCCGACCGTAGTGCAGGGCGGGGGATCAGTAAACGCTCCGGGGTTGCCGAACCAGCTGAGTTTGCCATTGCCGTCAGTGAACAACCCGGTTTTTACCGGCTGACCGGTAAACAGAGCGCCACATCCTAGGCTCTGAACGCTCGTGTTTACGCACGTGAGCTGAATCGGTTGTCCGTCTTGCAGAGTAGTGATCCATTGGACGCTCCAACCGCCAACGATCTTATCCGTGGCGCCGCTGGCACTGGACATGAACTTCCGGCCCTTGCCGAACGGTAATTCATAACCACCGCTCAGGTGGAAGACGTTGCGAATGTCAAACGGCGCCAAACGGCTATCTGCTTGGATACCGAAACCTGGAACGTCAGGCGCACGATAGCCATTGATTCCGTTAGTGACACCGACGCTTCCTCCGTTCAACAAGTCATTGGCGTCGGTGATAACTTTCGACCAGGTGTAAGTCGCAAGGAAACTCAATCCACCCCTAAACTGTTTTTCGACTCTCGTCTGGAGCGCGTGGTAGTGGCTATTCCCCTCCGTGTCCGCCTGGCTGCTGCCGCGGCCAAAATCCTTGAACGGGACGAGGGTGCTCGCATCGACACTCTTTGGTTGGATCGAGGTTACGTTGTTGTTACCTGGAAATACCTCCAAGTGACGGGCTAGCGTACTTACGTAACCGACCTGCACAGACATTGACGGGGTCAATTGATATTGGACTGTAAGGTTGCTGCCCATCGTGTAAGGCGTCAGATACTTAAACTGGATTCCGCGCAGCGCCAACCCATTGGCGTTTACCAACAGTGGGTCAAGAGGCGTGCACGTAAAACCGGTTTCTATCGTAGGGCCGCCTGCGGGAGTCGCCGTAGCGCATCCAGCGAAGTTGTTGATCGGGTGGCCGGAATCCGGGTTGAAGAACGAAAAATTGAATTGGAACGGATAGTTCTCACCAAGGTTTGGAGAGAATCCACGGTTTTCAAATCCATTGTAGAAGATTCCGAAACCGCCTCGAACAACCAGTTTGGGTGAGGCCTGATAGGCAAAGCCGAGGCGAGGCGCGATGTTGTTCTTCTGACCCTCTGCCAGGCTCTTTCCGTACTTGCCGGTCACTAATGCGATTCCATCCTGCGCCAACAGGTCGGTAAAACAGGTCGGGCAACCGCTGGAGAGATTTCCAGAATTCGGCCCGGTTGGGATCAAATACGCCGGCCCCCCCGTAGGAGCGCCGTCCGGAATGAAGTTGGCTTGGTTGCCGTGGTGTTCATAAACCGGCTGGAAGTAATCCCAGCGTACGCCCAGGTTCAAGGTCAACTTACTGCTAACCTTCCAGTCGTCGTTTAGATAGGTGCCGTAGTAATTTTTGCCGTTGTCGGTCAATGAGATGTTAGATACGAAGACGCCGTTCGGGCCGCCATCGTAATTGATTCCGTTCGGACCGTTGACTATGCCGGCGCAAGTGCCTGCTCCGGCTGCGCAAGGATCCAGAACGAACTGCGCAATACCCGTATTTCCGCTGGTGGTGCCCGGGACGTCGGTGTAAACGCCGTCAAAGTTGAATTGGCCACGTGACCAGGGTGGTTGCAGAGTGGAGAATTTTACGTGCTGCCACTCAAAACCCATCTTGAAAGTGTGCTTTCCGTAGATCTTGGTCAAGTCATCGGTCAACTGGAACGTGGAACTAACCTCATCGGACGGCAAGAATGCGTTTCCGCCAAGGGTTTGTAAGCCGCCGATACCGATTGCGGGCAGACCTCCGTTTTCCTGATCCTGGGGAATGCCCTGGATTCCGAACGAGCCTGGAATATCGCTCAGGTCATTCGCTGCCGGAATGTTGCGAGTAGTGTGAAGGTAGTTGAGACCGCCCCGCAGCACGTTAATCAACGTCGGGCTAAACGTATGGGTGTACGCCAACGCGCTCTGCTGCGCATTCGCGGTCTGATCGCCCTGTTGGAAACCGCCGCCGTCCGCAACTCCCCCGAAAATCCCGGGAATGAATTGAGGATCATCAACCAAGCTGAAACGGAAGAAGAGTTGATTCTTCTCATTGAAATTGATGTCCATCCGGGTATCGAAAGCGTTGCGGTGCTCGAACAGTTTCGGCGAAGTGGTGAAGTTGCCGAACAGGCTCGAACTGGTGGGATCAGGATAGAGACCCAATAAACTAAGGGCATTAGGATTAAAACGGCCCGCAGCTGCCGCGGCCGACAGATTGTTTAAGGCGCATCCAGCCGCAGTGAATACCGCCGTGCTCGGAGCGCAGGTTCCAAACGGATCCCGTGCGAAACCAGTGCTAGTTGCAGTCCGACCACTGACCGGATCAACCTGGCCTATGGTGATTGCGCGGGTAGTTGCCGGGTCAAAGACCGTTCCCTTCGGAACAGTCCGTCCCAGTGCATCGGTCTCGGTTCCACCTTGTGATAGCAAATCGGTAAGATCAGTGAAGCCCGAGCTACGCTCCAGCGCGGTAGGAACTGATCCGTGCAGCACCGTACCCTGCACGCGACGGAATCCTTCATAGTCGCCGAAAATAAATATCTTGTCTTTCTTGATCGGGCCGCCAGCCGCCACACCAAACTGGTTCTGCCGCAGCGCCCCTTTAGGAACGCCACCGGCGTTTTCAAAGAAATCCGCCGCGTCCAGAACATCGTTGCGGAAAAATTCCCAGGCAGCGCCGTGGAATTCATTGGTACCGGATTTAATCGTTGCGTTTAGAACCGCGGCTCCGGAGCGTCCGTATTCGGCGCTGAAGCCCGAGGTCTGAACCTTGAATTCCTGAATCGCATCGACTGGAGGAAGCACCACGAAGTTGGTGCCGTTTAGAAAATCTACCGTGTCGGAGTTGTTGTCAATGCCGTCGAGAAGGTAGTTGTTCTGCGCCGGGCGATTGCCGTTGGCCGCGAAAGCACCCGTCGCAGCGTTACCGCGGGTGTCAGCCTGCGGCGTATTTACGCCCGCTGCAAGTTGTGCGAGAAACGTAAAGTTGCGGCCATTGAGAGGCAGCTCGTTGACGCTCTTCGAATCAACAACTTGGCCCACCGAAGCATCCTGCGATTGCAAAATCGGAGCCGACGATGTTACTTCGACCGTCTCCGTAACCGAACCTGGCTTCAAAGAAAAATCCACCACCAAGTTCTCTCCCACGTTTACGGTCAATCCGTGTGTCGTGGTCGTTTGAAATCCTTGAATGGTTACTACGACCTTGTAACTTCCAATCCTGACCGGGGTAAACTTGAAACTCCCGTCGTCTGCGGTGGTCGTCGATACCGCCGCATTCGTCCCTTCGTTGGTCAACGTCACCGTCGCGCCAGCTACCCGCGCACCCGATGAATCCGATACTGTTCCCAAAATTGATCCGGTGTCCACCTGAGCGTACGACGGCACAACCCCTAGCATAAAAAACGCCAGGCAAGCTGCCGTCACCATCAATAGCCGTCCACCCCAAACTCGAACGGTCTTACGATCCATAACCTTTCCTCCTAAGAACCACCCTGTGACTTTCGTGGCTTCGAAAGACCCCGTTTTGCCTTCAATTTTCCCTTACGCCTGCTCGTGCACTTTCGCGCAAACGTTTGCTGGAAAATTGACGCGCTTTAAACGGTGCCGCAGACCTGGTCTGCATCACGGCCGCTGATTTTCGGCTTAAGCGTTACAGTGTAAACGCTTACCCTTTGCTGCACCCCTATACGCGAAATACAACACCTTGTAACTAGGAAATATCACGGCCCTTTTTCCCTTGTCAAGTATTTTTCTCATGTTCATCAGTATTTTTCGTACCCTCCCCCATTAAACTGATTTTCGTCCCGCATTTTGCTTCTTTCTAAATCCCAGCTCGAACTGTCCTTGCCGCCCCACTAGAAGTGGCCCGCATGCTCCTTGGAACCTGCTGCTCATCCCCTTTCGCACTTTGGTGTTAACGTTTGCAATACCTCATCCAGTTTTGGCCACCAACGTTAACGATGCTACTATTTCTTGCAGAGGTCGTCCTAGGACTTCAGCGGTCAAGAACAACATTCGAATGGACTCCCGTTTCTTCTCACGCCGCCGATTCCTAAACAAACTACGCTGGGCGCCAACCGTAGTCTTGCCCATCCCGTTTTCCTTTTCCGAACTGTACCCTTTTTTCTTCCCTCCTCGTTCGCATAACCCCGCATTTTCGTTAACCGATCACCATTTCACGCCGCACTATCCTTCTCGCTCCCCACTCGAAGACGTTCTCAACTACGTCGTTCCGGGCCTCGATAGTTTCAAAACCGAGCTGTTCGCAGCCGAAATTGCCATTCCGCTTAACCACTGGAGCGCCGCTCTCAAGCACTCGATTCCATCCATTGATACTCTAACTGCATACCTGGCCTCGTCTCTCGGGTTCAATGAATTGCTTCCCGCATCCCGGGCCGCCGCCACGATCACCAGTGCACCGCAACTTCAAAAGTTACTTCCCGCGGAGGCGCTAGAATTCGGTCGTAACCGATTCATCGAAAAAATCACCGCCTACTTCGCTCCACTCGTAAAATTGCATACCGCCGAATTTGAGATCAAGCAGCTGCAGCAATCGTCCAAGGACCCGTTACGCATCGAAACCGAAGTCGGTTACGCCTTTATCGGAGAGAGAGCCAACGGCCACTGGGAAGAGCGCCTCGGCACCTGGAAGCTTGATTGGTCAAAAAATTCTGCCGGCGCATGGCTGGTGGATCGCTGGCTTTTCACTGGCGAGTCTCGGGCAACCGCGGCTGCCCCAATCTTCCAGGACATAACCGCTTCTACTCTTGGCACAATCGAATCCTACCAACGTCAACTGCTCTTGGGTGTCGACCACTGGCGCACCGTACTCGACGGCGCCTGCGGAATCGACGTTTACGGCAACCATGGCATCGCCGCCGGAGACTTCGACGGCGATGGCTTCGACGACCTGTATATCTGCCAGCCTTCCGGCCTCCCCAATCGGCTTTACCGCAATCTTGGCGATGGCACTTTCGAAGACGCCACCGAAAGGTCCGGGCTCGGCATTCTTGACGCCACCGCTTGCGCCATTTTCGCCGACTTCGAAAACAGGGGTCGGCAAGACCTGCTGGTCGTGTGCGCATCGGGGCCGCTTCTGTTCCTCAATCAAGGCAACGGAGGATTCCAGCTCAAGCGCGACGCCTTCTCTTTCGCACAACCTCCGCAAGGCACTTTCACCCACGCCGCCGTTGCCGACTACGACCGCGACGGCCGCCTGGACATCTATTTCTGCCTTTACAGCTACTATCTCGGTCTCAATCAATACCACTACCCTTCGCCGTATTTTGACGCCCGCAACGGACCGCCCAACTTTTTATTCCATAACGAAGGCAATGCCAAATTTATTGACCGCACGGCCTACTCGGGCTTGAACGTCGAAAACGACCGGTTCAGCTTTTCCTGCGCTTGGGGAGACCTCAATTCGAACGGCTGGCCAGACCTCTACGTCGCCAACGATTTTGGCCGCAGCAATCTCTACCGCAATCGTGGCGACGGAACCTTCGAAGCAATCTCCGATGCGGCTGCGGTAAACGATCCGGGTGCCGGAATGAGCGCTTGTTGGTGCGATTTCGACAACGATGGCAAGCAGGACGTCTACGTAGCTAACATGTGGTCTGCTGCGGGCCAGCGTATCTCCGAACAAGAAATCTTTCACCAAAGAGATCCTCAAGAAATTCAATCGCTCTATCGCCGCCACTCCAGAGGCAATTCGCTCTACAAGAATTCCGGCAATGCCCATTTCCAAAACATCAGTGCACCAGCGGGCGTTGAAATGGGCCGCTGGGCCTGGTCATCCGATTTTTGGGACTTCGATCACGACGGCTATTCCGATCTCTATATTGCCAACGGCTACATCTCTGGCGGCGCCGCTCCCGATCTCGGTAGCTTTTTCTGGCGCCAAGTCGTCGGCAATTCTCCGAGCTCTTCAACCCCGTCACTTGCTTACGAACGCGGCTGGAATGCTATCAATGAATTGATTCGCTCGGATTTCGCTTGGGCCGGCTTTGAACGAAATACTCTTTACTTGAACAATCGCGACGGCTCGTTCACGGAAATTTCCGGCATCGCCGGCATGGACTTTCTCGACGACAGCCGCGCATTCGCTCTCGCCGATCTCGATCACGACGGCCGCCTTGAAGTCATTCTGAAGAATCGCAATGCTCCGCAAGTCCGCATCCTGCACAACACGCTGACAGAGATCGGAGATTCCATCTCCTTCGGTCTTCGCGGCACAAAATCCAATCGCGACGCCATCGGCGCATCCGTCACCGTCCAGTCCGGCGCGCTTCGCCAAACCAAATATCTTCAAGCCGGCACCGGTTTTCTCTCTCAGCACTCCAAGGAACTTTTTTTTGGCCTCGGCAAAGCCCAGCCGGCCGTCGTCGCGACCATCCACTGGCCCAGCGGTCTCATCCAGTCGTTCGAATCACTGCCTGTCAATCGCCGCATCTCCATCGAAGAGGGTAAGTCAACATTTCTTGCCACAAGATTTGATCGAGTCCCGTCGCCAACGACGCAGCAACTGCTACCCGCAAATTTGAATCGGCTTCCTGCATCGTCGCAGACCTGGCTCCTCGATCCGCTTCCCGCGCCGGACTTCACGCTTTCCTCGCTTACCGGCAATCCAATTAGCCTTCACGCGCTCCGCGGGGAAACAATCCTGCTAAATTTCTGGGCGCAAGATTCCGTGGAATGCCTCGAGCAGCTTATTTCCCTGCAATCGCTGCACGCAGATTCCCGCGCACGCTCCCTGCAGATTCTCTGTATCAACGTCGACGATCCCCCCGACGCAGCAACTCTTTCCGCCTTCGCCGCGCAGCACCGCCTCACGCTGCCGGTACTGCGCGCCACGCCAGAAGTCGCTGGCATCTACAACATTCTTTACCGCTTCCTTTTCGATCGGCGCCGTGATCTTCCCCTTCCTTGCTCGTTCCTCGTCGACCAGAACTCCACGATCGTCAAGATCTATCAAGGCCCCTTCGATTCAAAGCAGCTCTGGCTTGACTCCTCGTCTATTCCAAAAACCGACTCCGACCGCACCAGCAAAGCGCTTCCGTTTCCTGGCACACTTCACAACGGCAGCTTTCAGCGCAATGGCTTCACCTACGGCGTGGCACTCTTTCAGCGCGGCTTTCTCGATCCCGCCGCCGCTTCCTTCAAGCAAGTCGTTGCCGCCAAACCAGACGATCCCGAGGCTTATTACAATCTCGGCACACTCTATCTCCGCAAAAATGATTTGGCCGAAGCCGAACAATTTCTTCAGCAAACCGTCAAGCTTCGTCCCGATTATCCCGAAGCCTGGAATAATCTGGGCATGATTGCCGGTCAACAAAATCGTGCCGACGAAGCCATCCGCAATTTCAAACAATCTATTTCCTTGCGGCCCGATTACACCGTCGCTCTCGTCAACCTCGGAAATGTCTATCGTCGCCAGAGCAACCTTGCCGATGCCTCCGCTTTGTTCAACAAGGCTCTCGCGTTGGAGCCAGAAAATCCCGAAGCAAACTATAGCCTGGGGATGCTCTTCGCTCGCCAAAATGATTCCGCCCGCGCCATCGAACTCCTGCAGAAAGCTGCAGCCGCCCGTCCCGATTACCCCGACGCCTGGAACAACCTCGGCGTCCTTCTGGTCCGCCAGGGCCAAAACTCCGCTGCCGAAGAAAAATTCAAGCGGTGTATAGAGGTCGCTCCCAATTTCGATCAGGCTTACTTGAACTTGGCCCAGCTCTACGCAATCGCCAATGAAAAGGGGAAGGCCCGCGCCGTCCTCGAATCCTTGCTTCACCTTCAGCCGCAGCACAAGTTGGCTCAGCAAGCATTGGAAATGCTAAATTGACTGTTAACGTTTCTCTCGAGTCTTTTTTCAGGAGGCACATCAGGGCATCATGAAGGGCCACCGCTCCGCTTTCCCTTGGCTTTTCCGCTATTTGCCGGTCGGAGTGCGCCTGTTGCTGACGGCCGTCGTGGCTCTTAGGATCTCCAGCGTCACGCTCGCATCACCTCCAGATGCAAACGCTGCCGCGGCCCAAGCTGCCGGACCCGCCGATCCGCGCTTTAGGGAGGCTGAAGAACTTCTCCGCCAGGGTCGCACCGATGAAGCCCGCCAAAAAACTCAGCAACAACTCGAACAGAATCCCCGCAGCGTCGAAGGCTACAATCTCCTCGGCATCATTTTCATCACCCAAAAAGACTACGCGGGAGCGCTGGACTCCTTTGAACACGCTCTTAAGCTCGATCCCCAATCCTCGCGTACCAAAATCAATATTGGTAGTCTCTACGTTGCCCAGGACCGCTTGGACCTCGCCGAAAACGAATTTCGTGAAATCCTTCGTAGCGATCCTTCCAACTCCGATGCCCGCTTCAATCTCGGCCTGGTCTTGCTCGCCAGGAATCTGCCTGCTGCAGCCATCACGCAGTTCGAAAAAGTCGTTCCGCCCACCAATCCTTCCCGCTTCAATCTTGTCCGCGCTTCACTGCGCGCCGGCCGCACTCCTGAGGCTCTCAAAATTGTCTCTGGCCTGTCTTCACAAAATCCCCAGGACATTCAACTCCATTTCACTCTCGGCGTTTTGCTCGCTTCAGAAAAGCAGTATCGCGCCGCGCAAACCGAACTCGAAAAAGCGAATTCCCTACAGCCGGAAACCTTTGAAATCCTTTTCAATCTTGGCCAGGCCTACCTGCGCACCGACGACTATCAGAAAGCCGAACTCGTCCTGAAACGCGCGCAGGCCATCAAACCCGACTCTCCCGCGGCCCTGTATCTTCTCGCCCAAGTTTATTCCGACCAATCCCGCCCCGTGGACGCATTGG
>Ga0157376_10000780_pt1 | contig 20811 bp, 14 predicted proteins | sample M45metaG_FD_121801 | JGI IMG/M metagenome (GOLD analysis project Ga0157376, IMG submission 121801) | Miscanthus rhizosphere microbial communities from Kellogg Biological Station, Michigan, USA - M4-5 metaG | ecosystem: Host-associated > Plants > Roots > Rhizosphere > Soil | place: USA: Michigan... | reverse complement strand
TTTTGCCATAAGGAAAATGGCAAAGATGATTGCGGCGTATTTAAAAACATTATGCTCTGGCAAAAAAAAGACGGGCAATGGAAAGTTACCAGAGTGATTAGCTATGATCATTGACCTAAGCTGCAATAATTATGTACTTTCATAAAAACACCCGGGAAAATCTCTGGTTAATGCAGCACCGTATTCAGTTACAGAACCGCTATGAGAAAAAGAATACGCCATTTATTGGGTCTTGTGACATTGGAAATAATGGTTACAGCCGTTGTTTTCCTGCTGGCTTTATTTGCATTCTCATTTATTGTTCACGAAGCGGTATATGAACAGGAGGATATTTTTGATACCCGGGTAATGCATTTTTTTTCCACCCATGCCTCAGCCTCTTTTATTGAGGCAATGAAATTCATCACTTTTTATGGCTCCACAACTTTTCTTTTGCCTGCATACATTGTGTTGCTTTTATTTTTGATCTATAGAAAAAAAATTCAGCCTGCTATTGACATAGCGGTTATTGCCATCAGCAGCACCGCTATGATGTTTGGGCTGAAACAGTTTTTTCACCGGCACAGACCACAACTACCCATTATTAAAGGTGTTTCCGGTTATAGTTTTCCAAGCGGTCATGCGCTTTCTTCGTTTATATTCTTCACCATACTAATATATCTGGTTTGGAATGGAACGATGCCTCCGGTCCGGAAATATACAGTGATGGCATTGTTATTACTCTGTCCCCTTGCCATTGGCCTTAGCAGGGTAGTACTCAATGTACATTATGCTACTGATGTAATAGGCGGATTTTGCCTGGCTATTGTTTGGGTGATTATCTCATTTGCAACATTGAAAAAAATCCGGCAAAAAGATAGCGCCGCCAATACCAACGCCGTTTCATAATGCGATTTCATTTATATTTATTTTATGAATTACTGCAAAACAATATTGTTTATACTTGCACAAGTATTTTATATAGTCATCGTACATGCACAAGCCATTCCCAAACCCAGCTTCAAAGCAATTCCGCTTGGTGTAAAGGGCGGCAGCGATGAAAGCAATCTTTCTTCTTATATGCTTGCCACAGCAGGCAGTAACGATTTTATTTGCCTGGATGCGGGCACCCTGCATTACGGTATACAAAAAGCAATTGACGCAGGTCTTTTTCGCGGGCCGGTAACAGCGGTTTTGAAAAATAATATAAAAGGATATTGCATTTCGCATCCTCATCTGGATCATGTTGCCGGATTGATCATTAATTCCCCAGATGATACGGCTAAAAATATTTATGCGCTGCCCTTTTGTATTGAAGTGCTAAAAGAAAAATATTTTAGCTGGAAAAGTTGGGCCAATTTTGCCGACGATGGTGAAAAACCGTTATTAAATAAATTTCATTACAAAACTTTAACACCCGCAGAAGAAATGCCGGTGGAGCATACAAATCTTTTTGTTACCGCCTTTCAATTAAGTCATTCAAATCCATATAAAAGCACCGCCTTTCTTATACGGCATGACAGCAGTTTTATACTCTACCTTGGTGACACCGGTGCAGACACCACCGAACATGCAGACAACCTGCACCTGTTATGGCAACAAATAGCGCCCCTGATAAAAGAAAAAAAATTGAAGGCGATATTTATTGAGGTTTCGTTTGACAATGCCCAACCGGATAAATTATTGTTTGGCCATCTTACCCCGCATTTGCTGATGCTGGAAATGAATATACTGAGTGGTATAACGGGCGCAGCTGCACTTCGTAATTTCCCTATAGTAATTACTCACCAGAAACCAGGCGGCAACCGTGAAAACCTCATTAAGAAACAGTTGCTTCAGCTAAATGCCGGCAAGTTGCGGTTGATTTTCCCTGTCCAAGGCAAACCACTGTTTTTTTGACCTGTACTTCAACACATTACCAGGGGAATCACCACTAACAGTGATGCCTGATTGCCGCTAATAATTGTACAAAAAACACTTAAAAAAGGATTTTTCCCTGTTCATATTTACTTAACATTTGTTGTTGGGCATCATTTCAAAAAAATGTTAAAAGCCTTGCCAGTCAAAGCTTTCAGCTTAAAGTCTACTGTTTTAGCATGGTAAAAACAATCTTTATTTGATTTGCGGGCTGCAATAGGCCGGTGTATGTTTGCGTTAGAAATGAAAACAAACACACCAGCTCTGGTGTATCATTAAAAAGAGCCGTTGCCCCATTCTTCCTTTTGTTTGCCCACACTACGTTTTGTTTGCCTGCACGATTTTTAGCCTTCTTGAAAAATACTCAGCAATTTTTTTAACAATTTTATTTATAAACTTTTATTAATTATTCACCTCTCAATTTAACAATTATGAAAAACTACAAAACACTCGCAATCGCTTTATTTGCTGCATTAACAGTAGTATCAACCAGCAGCGCAATGGCTAACAACGGAGATGTAAAAGTAAAATCAGGTATTGATTTGAAATTCATTGGCAATGTTGAAAACCAGCCTGTTTTCCAACTGAATGTAAACAACACTGAAGAAGACGAATACGTTGTTACTTTCCGTGATGAGCAGAACAATGTATTGTATTCTGGTAAATTAAAAGGAATCAACATCACTAAAAACTTTCAGCTGAGCACTGAAGAAGTTGGTGATAACACAATGAGCGTTGAAGTAAGATCAAGGAAGACCAGCAAGTCTGAAGTGTACAAAATCAACAGAACTCAGAGCTTTACAGAAGAAATAGTAGTAAACAAAATATAATCTCTCTTCTATCAAAGCTATAAGTATTTCTAAAAGTCATTGTTTTATCAGAACAGGGTATTGAACCCGCTCTTTTAAAAAAGTACCCTTAAAAAGTTAATACGAACAGGCCTAACCTAATCTGTAACAACCTTTGAAAGCATAAACAGTTATAAAAAATAAGCCCCGCAGCAGCGGGGTTTATTTTTTTATTGTTAAGGAAACGATGACTTGCTAACTAAGCTTCCATTTTCCCCTGATACTTGCTTTTACCAGTTGGTTTGCCTCCGGACTATTGGTAAATTGCTCCTTCACAGGATCCCAGTCCAAAGGTTTTCTCAGCCAGTAACCAATATTGGTCAAACAACATACGCTGCTGGTACGGTGTCCGGTCTCTGCATCGCAGATAGGCTGTTTACCTGTTTTAATACAGTCCAGCCAGTCTATATAATGATCGGCGCTATTGTACAAACGAATTTCATTGGGCTGAATGGTAGCAGTAGCTATATTGACAGGGTCGCTGTCAAGGTAATCCCTGCTGATATCAATTTTTCCTTTTTCACCAATGAACCTTACACCATAATTACGTCCAAAATCCACATGTTTTACCTGTATGCCATTTTCATACACCAATACCAGGCCTTTTTTTGCGTCACCTTCGGGAGGCAAAATTTTTACGGGGCCGGTTTTATCCATTCCCAGTCCCCACTGTGCAATATCAAACATATGTTCACCCCAATCGCTTACCATACCACCTCCATATTCTTTATACAGGCGCCAATTAGGAAAAATATCCTTCTCAACCGGCGGCGAAAGTTCTGCATTAAAAGGTTTGAAGGGTGCAGGACCTACCCAGCCCTCCCAGTTAAGGTAATCAGGCTTTGATTCTTCTGCCAGGTTATAAGGAACTGCTGCATCACCTACATTAACCAATACCTCTTTAATAGTACCGATATAACCATTACGTACAAGCTCACACGCCTGCCTGAAATTTTTCCAGGAACGCTGCATGCTGCCTGTCTGCAATATTTTTTTATTTTTCTTCATCGCATTTACCATCGCCCGCCCTTCTTCAATTGAATGCGCCAGCGGCTTTTCACAATAAACATGCTTGCCAGCATTGGCTGCCATCACCGTTGTCACTGCATGCCAGTGATCAGGTGTTGCAATTACAACTGCGTCAATGTCTTTTCTGTGTAATAACTCCTGGAAGTCGGCATAACCTTTAAACCCTTTGTAGGCAGGTTTATCTGTTGCGGCCGCGTAAGCTTTTTCGGTCAGTGATTGAAATAAAGCCAGCTTTTGCGCATCTGCGTCGGCGCCAGCTACTACTTGTGCCTTGTCTGCAAAAGAATGCAACAGTCCGCGTCCCTGCTTACCAGTTCCTATAAATCCAAGATTAATGCGATCGCTGGGCGGCAGATAGCCCTTTCCTCCCAAAACAAAACGTGGTACAATGGTAAAAGCCAAAGTGGCCTTTGCCGCATCGGTTAAAAACTTTCGACGATTATTTTTCATTGCAAACAATTTTTATACATACAAATTATGTCATTTTGAAAGAAGGAACACGAAATCCTGACATTAAAAATTTAACCCTTACCCATAAGATTTCACTCTTATCATTTTTTTGTCATATCCATGTAAAGGGATTGCCCGAAATAAGATGTTTTACTTTCAGACCTTCTACTTTGGGTTGTAACCATTCCTGCAGCCGTTGCAGACCCGGCTCTTCGCTGACGCTGTGTCCCAGTACAATCAGTGAAGTTTTTTCTCCAAATAATTGTGTATCTCTTATGTATTCTGCGGTTTCCCATTCGCGCAATTCACCCACCACCAATACATCGGGTCTTTCTTTTTCTACTATTGCCACATGCCCCTCTCCACCACTGGCCCCGGGCATCAAAGCTATGCGTTCGCATTTTTGCGATAACTTTCCTATTACCCGTACATGCTCAATACTCAAGGCAGTTTTGAGGTGTTGCGCAAGGCCTTCCAATGATACAGGAGGAATGGTAAGAACACGGCTACCTGTTTTAAAGTAAGGCACCCAGCCTGCTTTTTGCAGAACACCATAAGTAACTGCATCGGGTACAAAAGAATGAAGGTAGTCATGACAGCGCCATACTGCTATTTTATTCTTTTCAAGCAGCTGCTGTTTTAGCTGCACAATGTGGTTGGGTGTTACCCAGGCAGTATCATCTGTATGATTGTAAAATGTGGGCTCATGTGCTATAATAAAATTTGCTCCATTTTTAATGGCCTGGTGTATGATATCAACCGTAGCAAACATAGTAGTTACAATACCCGTAACTACCATATCCCTGTTGCCGCTTTTTAATGTATCAACCGTTTTTGAAAAAGGCGCTCCTGGTATTTCTTTAATTATGATATCTATAATATCTCCAACTGTATACGATTTTTTTACTGAAAAAAAATCAGCTGCGTTTGCCTCTCCTGCCGAAAACACAAAGGCGGAAGCCACAGATGCTTTGAACATATTGCTGATAAACGATCTTCTTTCTTTTAGTTGCCGGTGGGTTGCTGCATATGGAAACATTGATTTCATAACGAGTTTTGTTTAAAACTAAAGATAATTATTAAGAAAAAACAGGCTATATGTACAGTGCTGGTGTTACTCCGGCCATTTACCGGTTGCAGCTATGAACGCTTTTGTTTTGCTTTAGCCTGCCTGATAAACTCTTTTACAGCATCCGGGTAAATAGCTATACGGTGAGAACGAACAAAGTCGGGGGTTGACCTGGACTTATCTTCCGTTTGTAAAAAAATGGCGTTGGATGGCAATGCGGGCATGTGACAATCAATACAATTTGCGCTTAATACGATGCCCGCGGTTAATTTTACTTTGCATTCTATATTGGTCACGCTGTTGTGGCAACTAATACAGCGTTGTGAAAATGTGGCAGGCTCATTTACTTCACGGCCATGCACATTGTGGCAGGATGAACAATTCATCTGGCTATTTTTAAAACATTTGCTGGATGTAAGCAGGCCATACTGGTTGCCGTGCACGTCCAGCAGGGCCGCACTGTCTGTATTGTATTTTGGCAACGAAAAGTCCTCCAGCCGGTCTCCTGCCTTATAAGAAAATGTTGGTTTGATAGCGGTGCGTATACCCGAGTGACAGAGCGCACACAGGTCAAGATTTTGCTGCCTGCTTAAACCTTTCTGGTTTAAAATATACTTAGCGGCTTTGTCCTGCGGATGGTCAAGATGGTATTGCACATGAGTGGCCGAGGGTCCATGACATCGTTCACAGTTAACACCATATACAATGGAATTTCTATCGATATAGTTAACATTGCGTCCGGCATCTTCGTATATAGCATATGAGCCATGGCATTCAATACATCTGGCTGCAATAAGCCGGCTAAAACGCGGCATACCCGCCGGATAACCCGGACTGTTGCACCAGCTTTTAGTGGGTATGTAATAAGAAACAGGCAATTGGTACAACAGGCTGTCTTTCCAGTACAAGTAGGTCTGGCCTTTTTTACCGGAACCAACTACAATGTCAATTGATTCACTGTGCGTAGGTGCACCGTTGATGTATACCGTTTGAAAAAAGCCACTGTCACTTTTCTCCAGTTTAACATTTATAAACGGGTTATAAGTGTATTGATTCTGGCCACTGTCGAAACTGCCTTTTATAAATTCAGCAGCGGCAGGCCGCGAAGTAAGATAATGCGCCGTACCAATAAAGCTATCATAAACAGCTTTGTGGCATTTCATACAGGACGCTGAACCGGCGTATCCACTGTCTTCAAAACTATATTTGGTTACAAGAGCGTTTGATTTATTAAATCCCGAACACAAGGTTACTCCGGCATAAACCAGAACTGCAAGAAAAAGGCTAATATAATGTTGCTTTTTTATTTTGTGCCGGATTTGTGAAGTAATGTATTCATTTCACACGAACAAAAAATGGTTTGTTTAAACCCGGCTACCTCTTCTCCGGCAATTTAATTTTCCTTTATCACCAGCAGCCATCCCTTGTTATTTTCCACTGTTATCATTTCGTCCTTTGTAAAATTTTGCGCTGGTTGAAAGTCTTTTATAGCCGGTGCTGTGATGCTGATCCTGCTTTCGTCCATTCCCAGTGCTTTCCAGTCTATTTGCAGTTTCACCTGTGTGGTGGTATCAGCCCAGCTTGCCATTGATAATAATGCAAACCCTTTCTTTTTATATACGGTAACCAACACTTTATCGTTGCCTGTCTTTACCGGGCAATGGCTGCTCCAATACCCAATCATTTCCGTACCCTGCATACCTGATTCGCTCCACAGGTTCCATATTGGGCGGGGATTGCTTTTGTCGCTCCAACCCAGCCTGCTGGTCATGCCATATACCATGCCGCGCCAGGGATTGCCATCGCCCTGCAGCATCTCTCCCATCAGACCAAAAGGGATGCCGCTCACTTCTGTTAAAAAGAAACCCGGGTCATTTTTTTCGTAATCAAAATATTCTCCAAACCACAGGCGGTTGAGGTAGGGAAAATGCTCCATGTACAGAATGGCGCTGTTGTTATACCCATCGCTTTTATTATACTGGTTGGCGGAATGCAAATCAATAATACCGGGATGGTCGTTCTTTGTTAGTACGCGTTTTATGCGTTTCATGGTGATGCGGTCAAACGCTACATCATCCAGGTAAATGCCATCAATGCCCACATTTTGAGTAAGCCAGTTCATGCCTTCCACATAATAATTGTGCCAGCGGTTCATACCACTGTTTATGATAGCGGCATCTTTTATTTCCGGTACAAACCAGGCAGCAATATAATCGCTGTCAAGATGTTCCTGCAACCAGCTAAAGCCCCCACCCTTTCCGGGCGAATACACTTCGTGCCCAAGACTCCACAATGCGGGTGTTTCATATGCATGATCCGATAACTCACGCACCGTATTGTATATTTTTACTTTTAGCCCAAGCTGGTGTGCCGAATCAATATACCCTTTCATTTTCTTCCATTCAATAAAGGGATAGTTTATCCAGGGGTTAATCGGCGTGGCATGGTGGATGTTGACCACCGTGGCACCCATAGCTTTTATGCTATCCAGGTTATTGTACCTGTGATAAAAACGGTTGTTCCACTGAAAATTGGTATTTAGTGTGTGGAATGGCGTTATAAGCAGTGTAAAATTATAATAAAGCGTTTCCCCTTTTTTTATAACCCGTTTACCACTGTAGTTGTTGGCAAGTATGGCCGAGCCTTTCTGTGCTACTGTGATACCACCCTTTCCTTCGTTGCCCCATGATGAGGGTAATAGCAACGGCTTTTGCAAATAAAAATTGGTGTTTAAAGGGCGGGTATATCTTTCATCACGGAGAGAATATTGCAGACCGGCGTTTACAGCACCAATCCATGCACCATCCTGGTTTTTATTGGCTACATCCCATTTCCAGCCAACGCTGTCGGGACGCAGATCACCTTTTTGTCCAAGCCCCATCAGGTAGGTAGCCGCCTCTTTTTTAAATGGCAGGTGCATGGTAATTTCTTTCATGTCCGCATCGTTCAATGCGATAACCTTTACTGTATAAGCAATAAATCCATCAAATTCCAGCGATGCACTTACTGCTACTTCCAAAGTGTCATTTGAATTTACTGCAGTCCACTGAATGGTACCCGGTTCTTTTTTTGTAAACTGCAACCCGCCCTTTTTAAACTTCATGTCTTTGCCGTCTGCGGCACGGGTAAAATGAAAATGCACCGGCTCGGTAAAAAGACTGTTGGGTTGCTCCTGCAGGCCCGTCATTTCTTCAGTAAAAAATGTTTGTATTTGTTTGGGGAAGCCGTCATCATTTATTTCTATTTTTCTTCCCAGTAAACCAATGATATTGCCATCCATCTGCAATGCGGTATATGGCGCAATCACCTCATTTTGCTGCGCCATATCAGAATTGAGCCAGGCCAGCCGGGTCATTTTTTGTGGTTCGTTTACACCGTGGGCAACAGCAATGGTTTTACTAACAGTGATGGACAGCGCAATTTTCTTTTCCTTTGTTCCCGCAGATTTCACCGTGGCTGTGCCGCTATACAAACCAGCGGGCGACTGTAATGGAATCTGTAAAACACACCATAAAGGTTGCACCGAACCGGCCGATACTGCTACCTTATTCTTTAGCGGCAGATCATTATACGCTGTTCCATCGGTATTGATACAGGAAATACCTTTTGATTCGATTGTACCACCATTTGCATTTTTTAAATCAGAAAATGAAACCTGTACATCCTGCAGATCCTGTAGCGCATACACACCCAATTGAAAAGAAAAATTTTCATCTTTGTCTGCTGTGCCGCTAAAGCCAACAGCAGCGCCTTTTTCAATCCAGCGCTGTGGCAGATCAGCCTTCATTTTTATGGGATGCATGCGATCTTCGGGGAAAATAATAAAAGGCTGACCCGCATATTTTTTCTTTATTGCCGCTGTTTCTTTTGCCGTGGCAATTATTTCCATTGGATAAAAACTGTTGAAAGTATCAATGGATTGTATCTCTGTACAAAAAGCATTTGGTTTAAAAGAAGTGGCAGTAATGCCTTTCATCCATGATGTGTTGGCTGCACTGTCCGGCTTTACGTAAACACATTTGGGATAATTGCTGCGGCCCTCATTTCTGTAAGGCATATAGTAGATATAATATTTGCCCGCACCGGAAACCGGCTCAAAAAAAATATCGCCCAATTCACGGTTCACGCGAACAACAGCCGCATTTGGTATTTGGTTTCCGGTTTTTGCATCCTGCACAATAATTCTTTTTGTTTCAGGACTGCTATCATGCCTGCGCCATTCAATTATCACCCTGGCCAGTTTGCCGGAACCATTGTAGCTGACCACTGCCCGGTGATTACCCAGTGAATCTGCATTCCATGCGCCATTGCTACTGGTATATTTGATTTGTTGTGCGGGAGATGTTACTGCAAAAAGTACACATGCCAGCAAACAAAAACCTGGCTTTTTTCTGGTTATCATGCCTGTAATTTAATTATAAAATCAGCATCACATAGCCGGCCATACAAAACAAAATCCCGCAAACTGATCTTGCGGGATGTCTGGTTGGGTTCTCATGGTTACTATTGCTATTCCATTTCTATGATTAATTCTCTGCTTCTTGTTCTGCTGTAGCTATCCTGTTATAATGAAACAGGTTGTACAAATATATTATCTCTTCTTAAAGATACAGCACGCAAACGTTTGCGTTACTTTCTTGAGCAGGCTGCCATAAAATTCAGTCACGCGGGAATCTGTTCTGCCGGTATATCGCTTTATTTTTTGTATATTTCAGCAAAATCGATAGTGTCCGTAACAACCATTAAAGAGATTGCCCGCCGCCTTAATATTTCTGTTTCTACGGTATCCAGGGCACTGCACAACCATGAAAGTATTGGGTTGCGTACCAAAACACGTGTGCAGCAACTGGCTGCTGAGCTTAACTATGAGCCCAATCAAAAAGCTATTTTTTTTCAGCAAAGAAAAACTTTTACTATCGGTGTTATACTGCCCGAATTATCTGAAGCTTTTTTTGCTACTGCCATCAGTGGTATAGAAGATATGGCCAATACCAATAAGTATACTGTTTTAATGGGGCAAAGCCATGATGATGGCGAAAGGGAAAAAAGAATTGCAGCCACTATGAAGGATCACCGCGTGGACGGCCTTATTGTTTCGCTGGCAAAAAATGCAGAGAACTATGATCATTTCACAGCATTGGCAAAATATGATATCCCCGTTGTTTTTTTTGACAGGATACCAGACGCGGACGCCATTCACTATGTAGCCTGCAATATGGAATCGGGTACGGTACAGGCAATTAACTTTTTATTGAAGAAAAAATACCGGGTCATTGGTATGATAAACGGCCCTGAAAAACTTTTGGCAAGCAGGCAAAGAAAAGAAGGTTATATAAAGGCGGTCAGGGCTGGCCGTTTAAAATTTGATCCTTCACTGGTAGTCACATCCAATCTTACAAAGGAAGATACCTATAACGCCATGGAGCTGTTGCTGAATGCCAAAAGAAAACCGGATGCCATTGTTGCGTTTAACGATTATGTGCTGCTGGATGCCGTACAATATGCAAAAAGAAAAAAACTAAAAATAAATAAGGATATCCATTTTGTAAGTTATGCCAATCTGCCCTTTAGCAGCCATGCAGCCTTTCCTCCAATGGCGTCGCTGGAACAATACCCTTATCAGCAGGGACAAAAAGCCACCGAACTATTATTGCAGTTGCTGAACAGAAACAAAGACCAGCGATCAGGCGCTCCCTTTTACAAGATCATTATTGAGCCCACGCTAATTATCAATAAGCCATCGTAAGCCCGGGCATAACAAAATACAACCAGTCTGCATGCGAAAGCTGGCTAATTTTGTGACAAGCCTTTCAGATCATTTTTTCAAAACAATCGTGCATGAAGCGCAGTTACGTTATTTGTACACTTTTATTTTTATTGAATGCCTGTTCATCGCCGGTTTATAAAAATCCGCATGTAGTTATAGAGACCGAAGCAGGCAATATTGAAATTGAATTGTATCCTGATAAAGCGCCTAAAACGGTGGCTGCTTTCTTATCGTATATTGATGCAGGTTACTATAAACATGGTTCCTTTTACAGGGTACTTACCGATGATAACCAACCTTCCAATGCACCCAAGGCAAATCTCATTCAGGGCGGTATCTGGAAAACGAATTATAAGAAGGCTGTTTCTCTGCCAGGCATTCCACACGAGCCCACCAATAGAACAACCCTGCTGCACAAAGATGGTGTTGTATCTCTGGCAAGACAGGCGCCGGGCACCGGAACGACAGAATTTTTTATTTGTGTGGGCGATCAACCTGGTTTTGACTACGGTGGAGAAAACAATCCGGACGGACAGGGTTATGCTGCGTTTGGAAAATGTGTAAAGGGGATGGACATCGTAAACAGGATTTATAACCGTCCGTCTTATGAACAGGCATTTGATCCACCGGTGACTATAATTAGTATAAAACGTTTGTGATTTAGCACCAGGCTCACCTATGGCACGCGCATACACCATTAAATTTTTACCCACCAGGTGTTCCGATGGAACATGTTTCGACGCTTTTGGCCCCCGGACTTCGCACCACCTATGTTTTTCCCGAGCTTTGTTGGGATGATGAAGAAAAAGAAGGAAGATAACGGAGCAGATGGAAGCAGAAGTGCTGAATAAAGCTGTACAGTACAAGAGTGTGACACAACGATGTTAAATAGAAGTGCAAAAGTTAAGGACACAAAAAAATAAAAATGAGCACGCGATTTTTCATTTCATTGCAGACCATTTCACGGCCAGAATCATATTGGCCTCAAATGCAATACCTCTCCGCCGCCTTTTTTTAACCGCACCGTAATGCTGTCCTTATTGGTAACAACCCGTATCTGCTTAACTAATTTATTGGGATACACATTGGCATTGGGAGCGTCTGTATATATTGCTGCTTCAAATTTTCCTTCAGGTAAAAAATCAAATGGCACAGACAAACTTCTTTCTTCATGATTGGTAATACTGCCCACAAACCAGTCTGCATTTTTACGGCGGGCAATGGTTATATAACCGCTTACTTCTGCATCCAGCACCTTCGTTTCATCCCAGTTAGTCGGTACTTCTTTTAGAAATTCAAAACCAGGCTGTCCTTCATAAGCCTCCGGGTAATCGCAGACCATACCCAGGTAACTTTCCAGTACTACATACATGCCCAGCATATGACAACGTGTGCCGCGCACCAATGGCCTTGTGTACTGAACCACAAACAACGAATCGGGTACGGCCCTGAAGCCGCCTAAATGAAAGTCGGTTGCACCAGCCAGCATACGCGTAAAAGGAAAATTGATATCATGATCCGGGTTGATGCGTGTGCCCCATTTATTGCATTCATAGTTCAATGTTCCTTCGCGTGTAAATTCGTTGGGATAAGTTCTGCTAAGACCGGTTGGTTTGTATGCCCCGTGAAACTGTACATGCAGGTGATGGGCCGCAGCTTTTTCCAGCATTTCTGTTTGCATGTTTACCATTAACTGATCATCCCTGTCCATAAAATCTATCATCATTCCGCTCAGACCCCATCTTTCAAATTGTGCAAAGGCACTGTCTAATTTTGGATACAAAGCCGCCCAATGCACCCATACACGTACACCCACGCCCTGTGATTTTGCATAATCACACACTTCTTTCATATCAAGACCCGGAACCGCTTTGGTAACATCTGCATGCGGCCCGGGCTGAAAACCGGCGCCATCATTTACATACCATTCATGCAAACCATATTCTACTACCGAATGGTATTCCAGTTTGTTCCTTGCACAGAAATCGATATAATATTTATTGGTAACAAAATTATTACCGGGTGCGTTAATGGTATCAGGCACTACGTTACCATTCCACCACGGAAAAGTTGTTTTGCCAGGCTTTATCCATGACACATCATTTATCTTACAAGGTGTATTCAAACTGGTAAGAATATTAGATTCAATCAATGCGCCGATGCGATCGCTTATCATCAATACACGCCAGGGACTATTGTGCGGCAGGTTTGCTTTTACTTTTATTGCCGACTGGCCCGGTAACGGAGACAAAACGCCGCGTAGCCTGTTGTTATGCCGTGTCAGGTACATGCCTGCATAATCCAGTAGTGCCGCTTCCGTAATAGCCAGGAAAATATTGCCGGGAAACTCAAACAGCGCCGGCATATCCATTAAAGTATCTTCTTTAATCTCCTGCAGCGGCGATATCGTGTATTCGTTTTCGTGAGAGCTGGTATAATTGGGCAGTAACAATGCGCGTACAAGCGGATTACCCGTCAGCGTAAATTCTGTATGCTCATCAGTTAGCGAATAAGATGCCCATTTTTCCTGCAGGGGTATTTCGTACCGAAAAGCAATTCCACTGTTAAACGCCCTTGCTACCAGGTTTATCTTTCTGAAAGGGGTTGCCATTTCTTCCATTGGAATTATGGCTTCGCGGTAATGATCATCTACTGATTTTGTTTTACCCACTACCAGTTCATATTTTTCTTCTTTCTCAGCTATCGTTACCCTGCCGGTTTTAATATTGCTTTTAAATTCTCCGCCTTCTTCAAAAGCGAGGCTTACAGCGGCGTTCTCCACTATTTTCTTTTTCTTAAATGACACGCTGTATTGGGGCGATTTATTGACGAGTTGAAAAGAAAAAACAAGATTGCCGTCGGGAGAAGACAGGCGGACATTTTTTTGTGCGGATGCAGTCAGGAAAAAGAACAGGGCAATGCCTGCAAATAGAACCGATATGGGTTTCATATAGCAACAATTGTATGCTACGAATGTAAGAAACAAGAACCGGTATTCTTATTTTGCAAACTTCAAATGAAACTGGAAGAATGAACAAGGGCCGGAAAACTTTAAAAGTTACGCCTGGGTCTGATTCGCTATTTAGCAAGATTGCCTTTTACCGCATAATATAAAATGTACAGGTAAGCAGGCAACATACAAACTAAAAAGGAAAGCGCATTGGATAAATGAAAGGGTGCTCCTTTTAAATATCCGTACAACAAAGGAATCAGCGCGCCCCCTGCAATGCCCATAATCAGCAAAGCAGCAGCCATTTCGGTAAACTTACCCAGGCTTTTGAGTGCAAGCGGCCATATAGCAGGCCACATCAGTGCATTGGCAAGACCCATCAGCGCAATAAACAATATTGAAGTATGCCCATGGGTAACAAATACAAGAATAGAAAGTATGATACCCAAAATTGCAGAATATTTTAAAGCTGCCTGTTGCGATAAATATTTGGGAATAGCCAGAATGCCAATAATGTAACCTGCCAGCATTGAGCCGAGCGTAAAAGAAGTAAAATATTTTGTTTCATCCAATGGCAAACCCAATGCTTTGCCATAAGCGCCGATAGCATCACCGGCCATTACTTCAACGCCTACATACAAAAACAAACACAGTATGCCCAGCATTAAATGCGGAAACTGAAATACACTGGTTTTTGCAGTTGTGCCGTCAACCGGTTTTTCTTCTTCATTTTTAATTTCCGGTAAAGATGAAAAATATATCAGGACCGCGACTACAATTGATATAATGGCCAGGATGATATAAGGCATTATTATTTTTTGGCTTAGCTGATTTAACAACAATTCCTTTTGTGAAGGAACAATAACTGCCTCTATTTCTGCCTCAAGTTTAGATGCATTTTTTAATAAAATGACGCTTAAGATTAATGGACTTAACACACCCGCCACTTTATTGCATATTCCCATAATGCTCATGCGCTTTGCGGCACTTTCAATGGGACCTACTATGCTGATGTATGGATTGATAGCGGTTTGTATTAAAGTCAACCCCATGCCCTGGGTAAACAATGCGGTAAGAAATAATCCAAAAGTCCGGTTATTTGCAGCAGGGATAAAGATCAGTGAGCCAACTGCCATTACAAAAAGCCCCAATGCCATTCCTTTTTTGTACCCTGTTATTTTTAAAATGTAGGAGGAAGGCGTAGCCAGTACAAAGTATGCCATGTAAAAAGCAAACGTTACAAAGAATGGTTGCACATCTCCTTTTAGCTGACAAACCAATTTTAAAAACTGAATCAATGTTCCATTGAGCCAGGTAATAAACCCGAGCATAAAAAAAAGCAACCCCAGTACGGAGATAATATAAACGTAATTCTTTTGAGTTGCCGTACTGGTTACCGCTGGTGCAACGGTTGTTGTTGAAGCCATATCATTTTTTATTAAACGTTCGGAATTAGCAGGGCCGTTCGGCCGAAGATAAGGAATATTGATTACCCTCACCGGCAACAAAGACAAAACATGTTTTGATAAAAACTGTTTTAAAAGTTGAAGTGTTATTATGGTGTTCTGTATTACCGAGTTACCAATACAGCAATGAATGTATTTATTAAACTGATTATTTAGTACCCATTAGCTTTACATTTCTTCCTGCAAATTGACTGAAAACTTTTGCCTGCTTTTCCATCTTTCTGCCGATTGCTTCGCTTTGAGGTTGAAAAAAAGTCGCCTCAATAGAAACCTCCTCTTTTTGAAGATGCCGTTTCCATAAACCTGCTACCTGTCCGTTTACAATGATGGTTGGATAAAAGATACCATTATTGGACAATACTTTTTTATGATGCTCAGTTGGCAGCGCCGCAGTCCGGTCTTTATAGCTTATGATAAATTCATCATAGGCCGGCAATAAATAAACGGCTTCTTTAATTTTAGCGGGTTGCTTCCAGTTGTTTGCAAACCAGTATATGCTCCCATCAATTCCAACATTGTGCAATTCCCGCTTTACCATTTCCAATCCTTCTCTGGCAGCTGTGATTGGCAAACCCGACCACCAGCCAAAATCTTCTACCGTTGCCGGACCGCGACTCTTAAAATACCTGGTCGCCAGCAGCGCAAGCGACTCCTCCCGGGTAAGTATTTTTTTCTTTGGCACCCGGCTATGCAGAGATGCATAGGTTCTTTGATTGCCTTCCATTTTTCCGCTGCAAATAATCTGTTCCAGTTCAGCCCTCAGTAAAAAATGAGACAGCCTGTTTTCTGTAGTAGAAATCTTCGCTTTCTCCAGACAGGCAGCAATGTTGTCGCGGTTCACATGCAGGCCATCTTCTACACATTTTGCAATGATGTTATTGGTTTTTTTAAATATTTTTTCTGTGATCTCCAATTGCCTGTCCATTGTTTTCATCAGCGCTTTAATCTTGCCGGCACTCAGGGAGATCATCCAGTAAATATCTTGTGCAGGAATGATATGCCAGGTTGGCCGCAATACATGTGTGCGCAGAATATCTCCTTTATCAAGCGCCTTTTCAATTTGATTGTCTGTTGAACCCGGCAAACGCAAGCCTATGGCCCATTTAGACATGGCATAATCCTGCGATTGTATGGCGCACATATATGACACCAGATCTTTTACGCTGGTAAATTGCGCGGTATTAATTTGCTGGTTGTGCAATCTTTCTGCAGCAATATGCAGTGGCTTCATGTTGTTTTGCTTGGGCATGCACTACAGGCTTTATCAGATTAATCATTCTAAATTACAGCATTCATCTTATTAACAGTTGAATGTAATTTGCCTGGTATCATGACTGGGGCCTTCGTTATTGCTGCACTATAACCTGAAGAATATTTTCTTTTTATAAAGAAAATAACAAAGCAACCATTCCAGTGTAAAAACACATAGTGCACCAATTATATAGGCAAGCATTTCAGGTGTATTGAACCAACCGAGCACACCATTTGAAATACTTTTGATGTATGCTGTAAACCATCTGTCGCCCACAATTTCAAAAAACAGGTAAATGAAAATAGAGTTCATACCCACCACCGTAAAAAACAATAAATATTTCCTGTGATCTTTTATATCGATCCACCAGTAGCTGGCGGCTAAAAAACAAAGGCACCATCCCAATGAAGCAAGTGTAAATGCACTGGTAGCAATTTTTTTTATGATAGGTGTAATATGCAACCAATCCAACCCGAAACCAAGTACAAAACAGATTAGTGCCCATACCAGCATGGTAGGTATTTTCTTTTTGCCAGACAGTAACAGCTTGCCTGCCAGCGAACCCGCAATGGTATGAACCGCAGTAGGAATACAATTGATAGCCACCCATCCACCTTTATTAATTTTATTCATTAAAAGCAGATCAACATAATTACCAAAATTGTGCTGATCGGTAAATGGCTGATCAAAACCAGGCACATGTGTAAAGCGGTACAATACTTCAGTTAGCAGCAACAATCCAACACAAACTGCTATTTGCGCTGTATTGCTCCACCTGAAAATAAGAAAGGCTACCATGGTTGTAAAGGAAAGCTGGGTAAGCACATCCCATAATTCAAAAGATAATCCCGCCGGGCGGACCGCATAGTCCAGCACGCCCCAGAAAAACAACCAGCCGCAACGTTTCGCAATTTTTACAAACGATTGCTTCCAGCTTATACCAGTTTTCCATTGTTTGTTTAATGACCAGGCCATAGCGGTACCAGACATAAACATAAACGACGGTTGTACCAGGTCCCAGAAATGCAGGCCGTTCCAGTGATGGTGTTCAAACTGGCTGATGAAAGAATGAAAGGCAGTTCCTTCTGAGTGATCATTAAGATAGCCGTACAAGCCCGTTGATTCCATGGCAAGTAATACCATGATAAAACCCCTCAAAAAGTCGAGCGATAAAAGACGATTGGAAGGGGTAAGTGTAGCAGCGGGCTGGTTCATTTTGTATAATTAGTAATACAGTGTCGTTTAGTTACGAAAATTTCACGCAAAGAAGCAAAGCCAACTTTGCATCTTTGCCTCTTAGTGTCTTTGCGTGAAACCAACGCTAAATGTGTTAACTAAACGACATTGAATTAGCAATACCTCTATTTTTAGTTACTTAAAATTAACTTATCCAGCCATACAATTATTTATTACTGAACTTAATTTCTCAGTTCCTCTCAAATTCATAATCTCCCGAACCAATTTCAAGTATGGTATATTCTTTTTCATAGCGCAAGATTTTTACAGGTTTACCATTTTCAGTAATAGATTTATTTTGCTTTGAAGGAATATAAACAGTGGCGATTGTGTTGGCAGGAATAGAAATTTTTAATCTAAACAGATCCTTTTCTTCTTTCCACTCAGATTTTATTAAGCCCATGACCGACTGGTAGCTGCCCTTTGCCCAATTAATTCCACCTGCTGGCTGTGGTTTGATGATGATGCGTTTAAATCCGGGTGCAGCCGCATTGATTCCAAGTATTGAACGATAAAACCACTCGTCTATTGATCCAAACATAGGATGGTTGGCAGAATATACCGTTCCTGGATCGTGCCATGCTTCCCACAAAGTAGTGGCGCCGTTGTTCAGCATATTTATCCATCCCGGATAATCTTTTTGTTGAGCAATGCGGCAGGCAGTTTCGTTCATATCATTTTGGCGCAATACATCAAATAAAAATTTAGTTGAAAAGATGCCGGTAGATACATGCCAGTTATGCCGTTCAAATTCCTGTAACAATGCTTTTAAAGTATTGTCGTTTTCCGGACTAAGGCCGTACCACAGGGCAAACAATTGTGCGCTTTCGGTACCATTGTCGAACCTGCCGGTACCGGGTACTAAAAATTTTCCTATGATGGCCTTTTTGATATTTTGTGCCAGCTTTGCATATTTTATTGAATCTTCCGTCTTACCTAAAATACCCGCAAATTCAGCACCCATCATAACATGGTGATAATAGAATGCCGTTGCAGTCAAAACTTCTGGTTTTGGATCCAGTGCTTCATGATCGCTGATATCCCAATAGAAAAAATTATCTTTTGCTTTTGATTCCAGAAAAGATAATTGCTTTTTAAACGCATCGTAGTTGTTTTCAATAACACGTTTATCTGCATACATATCATACAATTGCTTTTGCACGTAAGGAAAAGCCAGTTCCCATCCCAGCGGCCCAGACTCTCCGCCATAACCCCGATCTGCAATACCCGTAAAAGGCGCTATCTCCGTAATGCCGCCATCCGCCTGTTGTTCATTGGCATAGTCTCTTACAGTTTTTGTATAGAAATTGGCCATATTATAATTGAACATGTAGGCGTTGGCAGTAACTGCTATGTCTGCTCCATAACCCATTTTTTCTCTTCCGGGACAATCGGACTGCACGCTAAAAACATTGCTCAAAAATGTCCATTGAATGGCGTCATGCAGTTTGTTAAACATAGTATCAGCACAGGCAAATGTTCCGTTTTGCGGAAAATCTGTATTCATCCGCAATCCTTCAATATCATTTACTGTGGGTGTTCCCGGCCAGCCTGTTATCTCAATATAACGGAAACCATGAAACGTAAATCGGGGATGCCATTCTTCAATACCTGCCCCTTTTAATGTATACCTGTCTTCCTGCCACAATGATTCAGGTGCGCCGGGCGGTGCTTTGATGCCTCCTTTTTTTATTTGGGTAGCAGCAGTGGTCATGGTGTTTAAAGACCCGTCTTCAAACAATGTCTCGCCATAGCGCAAAACTATAGTAGCACCCGACGGCCCTTTTACTGCAATGCCGGCAACCCCCGCAAAATTTTGTCCCATGTCTGCTATAAAAACCCCCGGCTTACCATTGATGATTTTTACTGGCCTGATTGTCCTTGTAACCCTTATGGGTGGTTGCATTTGAACAGTCAGCAGGCCTTCGGGCCCTTCTGCTATCACCGCATCCTTCCAGGCAGCCTTTTCTTCATTATTGCTGTTCCAGTTTTTTTGTTCCAGCCTGGCATCGTAGTGCTCGCCTATATACACATTGTTTTGAGTAATTGGCCCGGGCGCCGTTTGCCAGGACGCGTCCGTAACTATTACTTCCTGCGTGCCATCCGAATAATGCAGGTGTATTTCCGCTTTTACACAGGGTCTGCCGGTTTGCTGGTAATTTCTTAGATCCCATCGGCCAAAAAACTTAAACGGAAGCGGGTTCCACCAGCCACTGCCCAGCATGATACCGGCCGTGTTACCACCTTTTTTAACCAGCGCAGTAATATCATGCACTGTGTACAAAACCTGTCTGCGGTAAGTAGTAAAACCCGGATCCAACACATTGTTGCCGATCTTTTTTGCGTTGAGGTAGGCTTCATAATAACCAACACCACTGATGTACAACCTGGCAGCCAGTATCTTTTTATTTGCGCTGAATGATTTGCGCAACAAAGGCATCCTGTCCGGTTTGTAATAATCTTCATCATGTTCAGGATTTTTGCTGCCGTCATTTATCCATTTTGCCTGCCATTCATTTGGATCCAGCATAGCTGTTTCAAACCAGTTGACAGGGCTCCAACCCGATGCTTCATCATTTTGGTTGTATACTTTTACTCTCCAGTAATAGCGCGTAAAAGATTGCAGCGGCTTACCTGCATAGGACAGCTGTATATTTTCTGATGAAAAAACTTTTCCCGTTGTCCAAATATTACCGGCATCTTTATTAATATCGGTCAAATTATCGCTTACAATTATTTCGTAGGCTGACTGAACCTGGTTTCTTTCTGTACTGGTAAAATTCCATGCCAGCCGCGGCGCTCTTGTATCAATGCCCAGTGGATTTTCTATGTATTCGCAACTGAGTGC
>Ga0157376_10000779_pt1 | contig 20826 bp, 17 predicted proteins | sample M45metaG_FD_121801 | JGI IMG/M metagenome (GOLD analysis project Ga0157376, IMG submission 121801) | Miscanthus rhizosphere microbial communities from Kellogg Biological Station, Michigan, USA - M4-5 metaG | ecosystem: Host-associated > Plants > Roots > Rhizosphere > Soil | place: USA: Michigan... | reverse complement strand
TGCCCGGCGTGGTTATGATCAATGACTGCACTGATGCTGTACCGGTCGGAGCCCCGAATCAGGCCGTGAGCGGTTTTCGCGTGATTATTATCCAACATTCCATTGCTCAAAACAATGGCTGTATTATCTTTCATGAAACATGCATTTGCGTAAAATTAGCGCATGGTGCTGAAAATAAATTCTGCATGAGAAAATCTTTCCGCCCCGGGGCCCCTTTCTTCATTTTATTTCTTGCATTGAATTTTCAACATTGCTTTGGACAGGCCCTGTTAAACGTCAAGCGGCTTGATTCCTGTTTGAATATTCTACACCAACAGCAATTATTCAACGGCGTGATCCTATGGGGCGAAGGTGGCCAAATAAAATACAAGAAAGCATTTGGAATTTCAGATTGCAGAACGCAGCGGCCTCTCCATACGGCATCTGCCTTTAACCTCGCTTCGGTTAGTAAACAGTTTCTTGCGGTTTTGACGATGATCGAGTATGATGAGGGGAAACTCAATTTTGATGACGCCGTAAGCAAATACCTCACGCAGTTTCCATATAAGGAAATTACGATTCGACAACTTTTGAACCACACTTCCGGATTACCTGAATATTTCGACTGGTTCGATAAACGCATTGCCGCTGGTGACACCATTATAAACCAGGATGTGCTGGATTATATCGTGGCATCAAAACCTGCCTTGCTATTCAATCCCGGGGATCGGTGGCAATACTGCAACACGGGTTATGCCTTGATGGCGCAGGTACTGGAGAAAGTTTCAGGCTTGCCTTATGAGAAACTGCTCCAGCAAAAAATTGTTCAACCCCTGCATTTGAAGGAAACCTATGGATTTCACTTTCGGGCGAAAACACAGGTTGCAACGCCAAACCGTGTGTATGGATACAGCACCCGCGGTGGAAAGCAGGTGCCCTTCGATATTACTGCGATGGACGGGATCATTGGCGATGGGAGCATCTATTCGTCCGTTGAAGACCTTTACCAATGGGCGCTCGCGCTGGAAGCCAACAAGCTCGTCAAGCCCATCACCATGCAACAGGCCTACACCCCGGCCAGGCTGAATGATGGATCGACTTATCCTTATGGATTTGGCTGGTTTGTGGACGATGGCGGAAACAAACTTTCCCATACAGGAAGTTGGGTCGGTTTTCGCAACCTAATTGTGAGAAAGCGAAAGGAACGCCAGGTTTTGGTGATCCTTGACAATTCCGATAATCCCCCCACCCGCAGGTGGATTCAAAATATCATCGACAGCATTATGACTGGCGCAGCGCCGAAGATGCCCGTTCTGCAACTCATTGAAAACATCAGGTTGGCAGATGGTCTTGGCTCGCCGATTAAGGCGGGTTCGGTAAGGATCGTTAATCAATGGATCAGGGATACCGGTTCCCTGCGGCCTTTGCCAGGTGAAAAAAGAATTGACGGTAAGGGGCTGGTGTTGGCGCCTGGATTTATTGACACGCATAGTCACCATGACCGTGAGATGTTTGGTCATCCCGGGGTAGCCGCCGTCGTTAGTCAGGGTGTGACAACAATCGTAGTTGGACAGGATGGTTCTTCAGAATTTCCTTTAGACAATCTTTGGAAAAAACTGAATGCAACGCCGGTCGCGGTGAATGTGGGCTCGTATTCGGGTCACAATACCATCCGGGATTCTGTGATGGGAAAGGACTACAAGCATTTTGCTTCTCCGTCGCAGGTGGAGATGATGAAAAAATTCCTGGCGCAGGATTTAAAATCAGGCGCCCTGGGATTTTCGACGGGATTGGAATATGATCCCGGGATCTTTTCAGATACGGGAGAAGTACAGTCCCTGGCTGGTGTAGCCGCAGGCTACCAAAGAAGATACATCAGTCACATCAGGAGCGAGGATCGTTTTTTGGAAAACGCCGTCAGGGAAGTGATCCTTATTGGCGCACGCTGGAATATGCCGGTTCAGATTTCGCATTTCAAACTTGGCATCGTGAGCCAATGGAAAAATGCTCCCCATTTTTTGAAACTTTTGGATAGCGCCAGGGCCGCTGGCGTTAAGATTACCGCCGATGTTTATCCTTATGAATATTGGCACTCCGGACTTAGTGTGCTCTTGCCTGAAAGAAATTTTTCCGACAGCCAGGCCGTACATTTTGCGCTTACACAGGTAACCACACCAGATGGACTCATCATATCCGACTGTCCGTCCGACAGCACGATGAACGGAAAGACGCTTGCAGTACTAGCCGTGCAAAAAAGTACAACACCAGAGAAGTTAATGATGCAGTTGCTGCAAACCAACGAACCCCTGGGAGGTGTTGGCATCATAGCCAAGGGCATGCATCCCGATGATATTGCGGCGATCCTGAAATGGCCCGAAACAAATCTTTGTTCAGATGGCACTTCTGAGGGCGGTCATCCCCGCGGTTGGGGCAGTTTCACCCGCGTGCTGGGCTATTATGTAAGGGAACAAAAGCTGCTCACGTTGGAAGAAGCCATCAAAAAATTGACCTCCCTCGCGGCCAACCATGTGGGGATAGAAGGAAGAGGCAGCATCCTTCCGGGATACTATGCAGACCTGGTTTTATTTGATCCTCTAACGGTGAAGGATAGGGCCAGTTTTACTTCACCGCATCTCAGCTCTACGGGCATTGAAATGGTTTGGGTGAATGGCAAACTCGTATGGAATGGGAAAGAGACGGGCGAATGTCCCGGTGTTGCAATCAAAGCCGAATAAAATCAACAATCCCCGCCCGTTCCGAACGGAACGTTCGGGCGGGTACAATCCACAATCCACAATCTATCTATATGACCTTATGCTTCCATCTGCCACTCCGAATATAGAAATAGGCTAAGGTGAATGTCGATATCCAGTACAACCATTCCGACATCCAGCCCCAGGTGATGGGCAATTTCAGATGCTCCAGGACGAAGTAGACATAGATGCAATAGAGAACAATCGTGATTACTTCAATCAGGAGACCGATGCGGGTGTTGCCGGATCCTGTAATCGCATTGAGCCATACCACAGCGAATGACATCAGGATCAGTGCTGAGGAAACGATTCTCAAAACGGGGATGGCTTCTACAATGAATTCCTCTCCTTGTCCGTAAATGGAAAGGAAGAGCCTTGGAAACAGGTTTAAGAGGATACAAACCACCATGGCTAAACCCATGCTCAATCGAACGATCATTCCAATTAATTCAACCACCCTGTTTTGCATCCCCTGTCCAATTACATTACTCACCATCGTGTTGCTGGTTGCCGCGAAGGACCAGGTGAACACGCCAAAAAATCCAAAGATATTTCTCATCGTGTTGGAGATGGCCAGAGCACGTTCGCCATGGTGCTCAATCAGAATATAGAAAAACTCCCAGCTCCCAAGGCTGATCAGGTATTGCATAATCAATGGCGCCGATTGAACCAGGATCAATCGGGAAGTTTTCCAATCGAATGTAAAATGCTTGTAAAGCATAAAGGATTTGTGCAGTCCCTTCCGGTGGATCACGAGAAACACCACGAACATGCCCATGAATTCCGCAAGGATGGAGGCAACTGCGGCGCCGTTGAATCCAAGCCTTGGGAATCCCCAATGCCCAAAGATGAAAGTGTAATCGAAAAAGATATTTGAAAAGGTCTCAGCGACCGTGCCGGCAATGAGGAGTTTGCTTTGATTGGTACCCACCAACAACGCGTTCCGCATCTGGTATACATAAAGAAACGGCAGGCCCCAGATCCGGATCTTCAGGAATTTTACGGATAGATTGTAGATTTCTTCCGAATGAATAACATTTTTCAAAATGAGCGGCGCAACGGTGTAAACAATCAGGATGCCGATGCCCGCAAGAATGAGTGCAATTCCCAAACCCTGCGCGAAAATTTTTCCAATTTCACCAATTCTGTTTTCTCCGGCACGCCTTGCAATAAGCGCCTGGAGACCATTGTTCAATCCGAAACCCATTACAGCAAAAATCAGGTAGAATACACCGGTAATCCCCGCGGCGCCAAGTTCTCTTTCACCCACTGCGCCCAGAAAAATATTATTGGTGATGAAGTTGATTTGGGGAACAAAAAGGGATGCAGAAATGGGCAGCGCGATCCTGAGGATCTGCTTGTAGGAAATTTCCACTCTTAAGTCCATTGCCGTACCCGATTCCATTTCAATACTCAGAAGTTTATATCCAGTCGCTGAGGGGACGCAAATATAGCACGCCTAAGTCAACGGCCAATCTCCAACTTGCTGTAGGCCAGTTGCCAGACACAAACGGCAGCCGAACTGAGGTCAACGGCCAACCGCCAACCCTGCGTCGATTACACAACTGGAAATCGATCTTAAAAATTTGTCCTATTATTGTCCCCGAATTGTCCATGCACCCATCATTTACCATAAGTGGCGCGTCCCTGAATGAAATGGATTTAAGTGAAACTGCGCTTTATGCCGACCTGGCGGTTGATCATTGCTGCCTGGCGCTTTTTCATATTCCCCAAAAAAGCTTCGTTGCGCTGGAATATTACGACCTCGAGAAGAAAGACAGTGAGCAAAAGCTCAGTGAAATTTTTAATGTCAGCAAGTTGGCCAGGGCCGGATCTGCCAAAGTTGTGGTTGTCCACAATACACCCGAGGTGGTGATGATTCCGGAGAAATTGTTTGGGCAAACCAATCCGTCGGCTGCGCTTGAGCTCATTTATGGAGACTTGCATCACGGAAAAATTCTGGACGAAAAGGTTGAAGGATGGAACCTGCACAATGTGTACAGGGTGCCTGCAGGACTACAGGATCTAATTGAATCGAAATTCACCACTGGTGAATACTGGCATTTTTATTCCCTTCTCCTGAAACAAATGGAGGCCATCCGGCAGTCACACAACGGTGACGAATTAAAAGTGATCTTTTATCCCCATCGCGTGGTAACGGCCCTTGTAAAATCGGGCCAATTGCAAATGGTGCAGAGTTTCGAATATGAGATTGCTGAAGACGTTGCTTATTATCTCCTCAATATTTGCCAGCAGTTTCATTGCGACCCTAATACCATTTCTGTTCAGTTCTCAGGTCTGGTTGACACAGAATCGCCGTTGTATACCGAAATGGTCAAATACTTTTTACACGTTTCTTCAGACAACCGATCATCCCAATTCAGCTATGTAACTGAATTCGATGACTACCCGCTGCATTTTTTCACGCCTGTTTTCAGTATAGCCTCATGCGCATAATCGGAGGGGAATATGGTGGCAGGAAGATTAAGCCCCCTGCAAACATGCCGCATACCCGGCCGACAACGGATATTGCAAAGGAGGGATTATTCAACATTTTTGAAAATAATCTTGAACTCTCTCAATTAAAGACGCTTGATCTATTTGGAGGCACAGGGAGTATCAGCTACGAACTTGCTTCCCGGGGTGTTAAAGATCTGACCATCGTGGAGAAAGATCCCAAAATGCACGCGTTTATTCAATCAACCGTGGGGTTGTTTCCAGGCCACCAATTTCAAGTGATCAGGATGGATGTGTTTTCGTTTATACGGCAGCGTGAGGGCAAATTTGACCTGATCTTTGCCGGCCCTCCTTACGCCCTTTCGAACATCGATGAACTTCCCGTGGAAATTTTCAAACACGGACTATTGAATGAAAACGGTTGGTTTGTGCTGGAACATACACCGCGCAATGACTACCAGAAATTCCCTAATTTCCGCACGTGCAGGAATTACGGGACAACCCTATTTTCCATCTTTCTGAACAAGGAAAAAAACTGAATCAAATTTCATGTCTCCAATTTTCATAACGGGTACGGGTACCGGAATCGGAAAGACCCTTGTAGCCGCTATTTTAGCGGAGGCGCTACATGCCCATTACTGGAAACCCGTGCAAGCGGGATTTATAGAAGGAACGGACACGGAATGGGTGAGGCAGGTTGTGAAGTATCCCGGATTCAAAACATTCCCGGAATGCTATCGCCTGAGGATGGCCGTTTCACCGCATATTGCGGCCCGGCAGGAGGGGATTAGCATTTCCCTGGACAGAATTTGTGCCGGGATGCCCGCTACAAACTCGACCTTGTTGATTGAAGGCGCGGGCGGGGTCATGGTGCCACTGAATGAAAATGAATTCGTCATTGACCTCATCGAAAAATTAGATGCACGTGTAATTGTGGTGAGCCGAAATTTCCTTGGGAGCATCAACCATTCCATGTTAACTGCCTCTGCCTTAAAAGCCAGAAAAATAAATGTATTGGGCTGGATCTTCAATGATCAGTACCTTGACTACGCCAATGAGATTGTAAATTGGTCGGGATTCCCATTGCTTGCTTCCATTCCAAGGGCTGAAGAACCGGATGAACGATTTGTGCGTTTGCAGGCAGACAGGATCAGGCAAAGCATTTCGAGTTTGATATGACCAAGAAGGAGATCAGGAAAATATTTCGGGAAAAAAGAAAAAGCCTTAATGAAGCGCAGGTTGACAAGATGCAGGATCTCCTGCTCATTCAACTTCAGAAACTCGCGCTGCCCTACACACAATGCGTCCATACTTACCTCGCAAAAGCCGAGTCAAACGAGCCCGATACTTCCGCGATCATTCGCTGGTTACAATTCAGAAATCCCGGTTTGAAAATTGTGGTTCCAAAAGTTGACCTGAATTCCGGGCAACTACTACCCATCCTGTTTGATGGTAACGAATCGCTCGTAAAAAATAGTTTTGGCATCCGGGAGCCGGCCGATGGCGAATTGGTTCCGGTTGAATGGATCGACCTCGTATTGGTACCCCTGTTGGCTTTCGATGAAAAGGGTTTCAGGGTGGGTTATGGGATGGGGTTCTATGATAAATTCCTTGCAGAATGCAGGCCCGACACCATTCGATTGGGTCTGAGTTTCTTTGATCCGGTTGAAAGCATCAGTGATACCCACGCTTTTGATGTACCTTTAACGGCTTGTGTAACGCCCTACCGCATGTATGAATTTTAATTCACTTCCGCTTAAATCATTTCGCGTTCTATTATTCCCGTTAGCTTTGGTCTATGCTATCGTGGTCATCATTAGAAATTTCCTGTATGATCATCGTATCATCAGGTCGGATCAATTCAATCTTCCAATCATTGGCGTGGGCAATCTTGCCGTGGGGGGAACGGGTAAATCGCCCATGGTTGAATACCTGGTGAATTGTCTTATGAAAGATTTCAAATTGGCAACCTTGAGCAGGGGATACAAACGAAAAACAAGAGGTTATGTGCTCGCTGGTGCGTCTACAACAGCATTGGAGATCGGCGATGAACCCATGCAGTTTCATTTGAAATTTCCTAAAATCGCAGTCGCAGCCGGTGAACAAAGGGCCGAAGCCATTCCGCAATTGCTCTACGACCGGCCAGATACCCAGGTCATTATTCTCGACGACGCATTTCAGCATCGTGCGGTACGTGCAGGATTTAATATCGTTCTTACGGATTACAGCAATCTCTTTACAAGGGACTTTTTTTTGCCCACGGGTGACTTGCGGGATCAGCGAATGAGTTACAAGAGGGCCGATATCATCGTCATTACCAAATGCTCAGCGGGTATGCAGGAGCGCGAGAAGAATAATCTCGTCAGCGAGATCAAACCGCTTCCGCATCAAAAGGTTTTCTTCTCCACCATTCAATACGGTCAGCCTTACCACATCATCAACAAACAGGCATTTGCTCTGCACAAGGATATGGAGGTGTTGCTTGCCTGTGGGATCGCTAATCCGGAGCCGCTGAAACTTTGGCTCAACCAAACGGTTGAGAGCTATGAAGTGATTACCTATAGTGATCACTATATTTTTACCATCGACGATTTGAAGGACATGCTCAAGCGGTTCTCTAAAATTGATGCCTCAGAAAAGATTATCCTGACTACTGAAAAAGATGCGGTACGCCTCGTTAAATTTGAACAGGAATTGAAGACCATACCCCTCTTTGTTTTACCCATCGAAACCGTATTCCTGTTCAATGAGGGAAGGCAGTTTGACGCTGTCGTCTCTGGATTTATTAAACATTTTAAAGCAAACGAAACATAATTATGGGGCGAAAGCACCACAACAAAAAACGATCAAAATCGGGCGGGCATCCTGGAACCTATTCCGGCTCCCTTGATATTACCAGGTCTGGCATAGGTTATGTCATTGTAGAAGGCCTTCAGCGCGATATATTGATAAGAAAAAATGACTTCAACACGGCCATGCATGGTGACAAAGTAAGGGTTCGCGTTACGAAGGAAAATCTTGGCAGCGGCAGAATTGAAGGCGCGGTGAGTGAAGTACTCGACAGAAAGCAGACCGAATTCATCGGTCACCTGGAGGCAAATCAGGAATTTGCATTCTTCATTCCCGATTCCGACAAGCCCATGCCCGATATCTACATTCCCGTCTCTAAATTAAATGGCGCCAAAGATGGTGACAGGGTCGTCGTAAAAATGACGGATTGGAAGGCACAAAGCAAAAATCCCAACGGGGAGGTAGTAACGGTGCTGGATCACCGGAATTCCAACGACCAGGCCATGAAAACCATTCTCGTAGAAAACGGCTTTCCGCTAAATTTCAGCGAAGAGGTTTTGGAAGAAACGGCACGAATTCCTGAGCAAATGTTAAGCTCGGAGATTAAGAAACGAAGGGATTTCAGGGAAATTCTCACGTTTACCATTGATCCCATTGATGCAAAAGACTTCGACGATGCACTAAGCTTTAGGAAGCTCGCCAATGGTTATTATGAAATCGGCGTCCACATTGCAGACGTGGCCCATTACGTTGAATTCATGACTGCCCTGGATGAATCGGCATATGAGCGTGCCACTTCTGTCTACCTGCCTGATCGCGTTTTGCCGATGCTGCCTGAGAAGATATCAAATGAACTTTGTTCTCTTCGGCCACACGAGGATAAATTATGTTTTTCCGCGGTATTTGAAATTAATTCCAGGGCCGAAATTAAAAATCGCTGGATAGGCAAGACCATCATTCATTCCAATCACCGGTTCACGTATGAGGAAGCGCAAGCCATTATCGAGTTGGAGTCGGGCATTTATTCAAACGAAATCCTCACATTAAATTCAATCGCAAAGCTGTTCCGCAAGAATCGGTTTAAGCACGGTGCGATTAATTTTTCCTCCCAGGAAGTGAGATTTAAACTGGATGAAACCGGCAAGCCCATTGGCATTATGATCAAAGAAAATAAGGAAGCCAACCAGCTCATTGAAGAATATATGCTCCTGGCCAATCGTGCCGTTGCCGAATTGGTTTCGGCCGTTAAAGTGAATAAGAAAGAGATTCCATTTCCTTATCGGGTACACGACAGGCCGGATGAAGAAAAACTCATTCCCTTCATTGAATTTGCAAAACGCTTCGGTCATAAATTCGACACCAGGACACCTGAGGGCATTGCAGAGTCCTTCAACAAAATGCTGAAAGCGGTGCAGGGCCAGCCAGAACAGCACGTTTTAGAACAGCTTGGCATTCGTACCATGGCCAAGGCCGTTTACACATCTTCTAATATTGGTCATTATGGCCTCGGATTTACACACTATTGCCATTTTACGTCACCGATTCGTCGTTATCCTGATATCATGGTTCACCGGATTTTGCAGGACGTGCTGAATGGGAATCCGCATGTTGATAAGAAAATGGAGCCAAAATGCAAACACTGCAGCGAACGGGAGAGAGCGGCGATGGATTCTGAAAGAGCGGGTAATAAATACAAGCAGGTTGAATTTATGCAACAATACCTGGGTGAAGAATTCGAAGGAGTAATCAGCGGAGTAGCGAGCTTTGGATTTTGGGTTGAAACGATTGCGCATAAATGCGAAGGTCTCGTGACCGTTCACAGTCTCCTGGACTACGATGATTTTCGACTGATAGAAACGGACTATTCACTCGTGGGCAAACGTAGCGGCAGGGCCTTCAAGATGGGCGAAAAAGTTTGGATCAGGGTAATATCTGCAAATCTCACCAAGCGCCAACTGGATTACGAATGGGTGATTGATGGTCAAATGCGCGCCGATCAAAAAAACAAACCGGTGAAAGAAAAGATCAAAGGGAAGAAGGAGAAGAAGAAGGTGAAGAAGGGCAAACGGGGTTGATTGGGTTGATAGGGTTGATTGGGTGACTAGTGATGAGTGATCCGTTTCTATTTTGAATTTTTAATTTTGACTTTTTAATTTTTCATTACTTCTATCCTCCACTCGGGTCCAGATCCCACATGATACTGATTCGCAAAATTTCCAAGGTTGATGGCTATTGATAAATTCAGCAGGCTATTCACGTAACACATTTCTTTTTGTGGTGCTACTTCCGCAAACGTCTTCACGAATGGAAGGATGCCCCGATATACGGGTGTTTGATCCTCCCAAATTGTAACCTTCAACATATCGCCGAAATGGACACCCGCTTCTTTCAATAGTTTTTCAGGAATATTCGTCCACACATTGCCATATTGAATATCGAGAACGGGGATATTGCCATTGATCACGCCGTGGAGAAGTTCAGGTTGTTGAAAGGGGATCCTCATCACTGAATCGGGTAAGCGCTTTCCAACCTGTTCAAATTTAATAACGCCGGCGGCCAGTCGCGCTCCCGTGTAAACATAAACGTCCCTTCCGTGAAAGGTATAGGAGTCGGCTGAACCCTTCAGCCGGTTTACCTTTTCGTCAATTTCCCGAACTGCTGCAATGCCCAGGGTTTGGGACACGAGTGTCAGGGTTCCGTTATCGGGCGACACGAAATAATGACCCGATTTTGTTTTCAGCACCACGCTCTTTCGCTCGCTTCCCACACCCGGATCAACGACGGAAACAAATACAGTCCCTGCGGGCCAGTATTTGGCGGTCTGTTCCAGCCTGTAGGCAGCCTCCCAAATATTGAAAGGTGGAATTTCATGCGTAAGATCAAATACCCGAAGTTGGGCCGATACCTGCATTGCCACACCCTTCATTGTGGCAACGGCAGCGTCTTTCTGTCCAAAATCAGTTTGAATCACGAGGATTCCTTTCTGGGCGGAAACGTGAAGCGAGATGAAGAACAAATAGGTGAATAGCAGTCGGATTTTCATCCGGTTAAACTACAAAGATTTTATTTTTTGCGGGGTATCTAATTGGTATTTTAGCAACTCAATGACCCCCATGCATTCCTTCGAAAGTTTCCTTCCGGAATTCGAAAAAAAATTTAACAACCGTCAATTTCCTATCGCTCCTGCCAATTTGTACGATGCCGGTCAATATTTTTTGGCAATTGGCGGTAAAAGGATTCGGCCGGTGATGTGCCTAATGGGAAATGAATTGTTCGATGAAATAAATCCCGATGCATGGCATGTGGCAACGGCCATTGAGCTCTTTCACAATTTCACACTTATTCACGATGATATCATGGACAAAGCACCCCTTAGGCGGGGCGTGGAAACGGTTCATGTAAAATTTGGTGATTCAACGGCCTTGTTGGCGGGTGATGTGATGATGGTTGCTGCATACGATTGGTTAAATAAGATCAAAACGGGATATCTGCATAGAATTATTCAATTGTTCAATAAGACTGCGAGAGAGGTTTGTGAAGGGCAACAATTGGATATGGAATTCGAGAAAAGGGAATGCGTGAAGGTGCAGGAATATCTCAGCATGATCGAATTAAAGACCTCCGTGTTGCTGGCGGCAAGTTTAAAGATGGGTGCCATCCTTGGCGGCGCGGGCGAAGGCAATCAACAACATCTTTATGGTTACGGTAAAAATCTGGGCATTGCATTCCAGGTACAGGATGATTACCTGGATGCATTTGGAGATCCCCAAAAATTCGGCAAGCAGGTGGGTGGTGACATCCTGGCGAACAAGAAGACTTTTTTGATGATCCATGCACTTGAGGTGGCTGAAGACAGCAGGAAAAAGGAGTTGACAGAATTGATGAAACAAAATCCGTCCGACAAGGTGGATCGTGTTCTTTCTATATTCCGGGCCTGTGGAATAGACGAGTGGGCTCTCGAACTCAAAAACCAATATTTAAATACTGCACTGCAGCATCTTGATGATATTGCCGTACTTTCAACGCGTAAAGAACCCTTGCGGCAACTGGCTGGATTTCTCGTGAAGCGTGACTACTGAGAAAGCCAAATTCAACACAAAACTCCCAATTAATGAATTCCTCCCTGTTCAGGAAAAAATCAATCGACAAAATACTGAAGGATTCTGCTGAGGGACTGGGCGACGGCCATGGTGACGGACATCTTCGCAAGGTGCTCAACGTGCGCGACCTGACTTTCATGGGTATTGCTGCTGTTGTAGGTGCGGGGATATTCTCTACGATCGGTGCCGCAGCTTATGATGGAGGGCCGGGTATTTCAACACTCTTTGTGATCACAGCGATTACTTGCGGGTTTTCGGCGCTGTGTTACGCAGAATTTGCGAGTCGTGTTCCCATCGCGGGAAGCGCCTATACGTATGCGTATGTGTCATTCGGGGAGCTCGTGGCCTGGATCATTGGTTGGGCACTCATCCTGGAATATGCAATTGGGAATATTGTGGTTGCCATTTCCTGGAGCGGTTATTTCAACAACCTGCTCGAAGGATTGGGTATCCACTTACCGGCATGGTTAACCGTAGATCCCGGAACGGCCAGGTCGGCATTTGAAACGGCACAGGCAGCGGCCGCGAATGGCGGACCACTCAGTCAGCCAATGCAATTCGCGATCAATGCCTGGAATACCGCACCCATGATCGGTGGAAAACATATTTTCATCAACCTGCCTGCTTTTGTCATCGTATGCCTGGTGAGTGTGTTGACTTATATCGGTATTAAAGAAAGCAAGAGGATGACCAATTTCATGGTGATTTTTAAGATTGTGGTGATCATTTTGGTAATCATCATCGGATTTTTCTTTGTGAAGCCGGGGAATTGGAGCCCATTTTTGCCAAATGGATTTGAAGGCGTGTTGAAAGGTGTTTCGGCGGTATTCTATGCCTATATTGGATTTGATGCCATTTCTACAACGGCAGAAGAATGTAAAAACCCGCAGCGGGATCTTCCGCGCGGCATGATTTATTCTCTTGTCATCTGTACTGTTCTTTATATCCTGATCGCCCTGGTGCTGACGGGCATGGTGCCATTCACCGAGTTGAAGGTTACGGATCCTTTGGCCTATGTGTTCCAAAAAGTGGGGCAGAAATGGATTAGCTATATTATTTCACTCAGCGCAGTTGTTGCGACAACCAGTGTGTTGCTGGTGTTCCAACTTGGACAACCAAGGATTTGGATGAGCATGAGCAGGGATGGTCTTTTACCACCGGCTTTCGGAAAAATACATCCGAGATTCAAGACGCCCTGGTTTTCAACCATCATTACCGCCATACTGGTTGCAGTACCTTCCCTATTCATGGAGAGCGGCCTAATGACCAACCTGACGAGCATCGGTACCTTATTTGCCTTTGTGCTGGTAGCAGGTGGTGTGCTGATGTTGCCAAGAATTGCAAACACAAACACAAGCGCCTCGGGCAAATTTCACCTTCCTTATATTAATGGGCAATTCATTGTTCCCCTGATGTATGCGCTCTACCTATTCCTGATGAGGAATCACGTCAGGTCTGCATTTCAAAACATTGGTCATGAAGGCCTCGAGGAAGTTCTCTTTCTGGCTTTTCTATTGCTGGCAACCATTCTCACCGTCGCGACTGTTGTAAAAAAACTTTCCCTCATACCCATCCTGGGTGTCCTTTTTTGTTCTTACCTGCTCATTGAAATACCTGAAATCGCATGGCTTTGGTTCTTCGCTTGGATGGGAATCGGTCTCGCGATTTATTTTTTATATGGCTTTCGCAAGAGCAAGATTGTCAATCCGGTCACCAGGCGCGCATAACATTAATTGTTATTGCCATAAAAAAACCTTAAATTAGGTAAGCTTCCTTCTTGTTCACTTAAAACTTTGCCATATGAATGTTATTCAAAGGCTTGAACATTGGGGTGACACCCATCATCCAAAATGGCTTGATATTATCCGCATCTTCCTGGGCATGTTTCTTTTCCTCAAAGGCCTTGACTTTATCAATAACATGGACGTACTTGGAAATATGATGGTAAAAAATCAATTCCTTGGGTCAATTGGAGCCGGATTGCTCGCGCATTTTGTAGTGTTTGCTCACCTTGTAGGTGGTTTGTTGATCGCGTTCGGCCTGCTCACACGATTCGCCTGCCTCATCCAGATACCCATATTGTTAGGTGCCGTCATCTTCATCAACGCGTCTGGTGGCGTATTTAAGCCCTATGCCGAGTTGTGGCTTTCCATACTCTGTTTATTCCTTTTGATATTTTTCCTGATTGAAGGCAGTGGCCCGATCAGTATTGATGAATATATGCGCCGCCATCCTGAAAAGAAGCGGGGAAATTATGTATAACCATTATGCCTACCCATCCCGACACGAAAGTGTCGGAATGAAGAATGTGCCGTGATATCTTCACGGCACTTTATTTTTGCAGATATGAAATACCAGCTGGGCGACAGGGTACTACTGTTGCATTCCAATGAAGAAGGCCAAATTGTTGAGATCATTAGTGACAAGGTGGTGGTGGTGGACGTTGATGGCGTAAAATTTCCCGCTTACACGGACCAGATCGATTTCCCTTATTTTAAAAGATTTTCTGAAAAGAAAAAGCCGGCGCCAAAAGCCAGGCAATATATTGATTCCCTCAAGATTGAAAAATCTTCTGCCAGGTATAAGGTTGAAGATGGGGTTTGGCTGGCTTTCCTGCCCGTTTACAACAAAGATATATTTGACGACGATGTGGTAGAAAACCTGAAAATATATCTCGTCAACCAAACCAAAGAGAACCTTCGATTTGTGTACGCGCTAAGGTATTCGGGAGACAAAGACATTGAATTGAAGAATGAAATTCCCTCGCTTTCTGATTTCTACCTGCATGATATTCCTTTTGAAAAATTGAACGATTCACCCCGCTTCGATTTTGAGTTTTCATTGGCGGAGCCAAGGAAAGGCATGACGGATTATTTCGAATCGTCCCTGAAATTGAGACCGAAGCAAATCTTTCAGAAGATTGGAGAGTTAAAGGAGAAGCAGCAAGCGCATTTTTCCTACCTATTGTTCAAGGAATATCCGGAAAGGACGACTCCTGAAAAATTTGACCTGGGGAAACTTTCGGCAAGTGGGTATCATGTTGTAGAGGCTTCGAAATTCAGGGCCAGGGCTGAGCCAGCACGAACGGTGGTGGACCTGCACATTGAAAAGCTTACCGACAAGCCGGAAAGTTTATCAAACCTGGAAAAACTGGATCTGCAGTTGCGAACCTTTGAAAAATTCTATGAGCTTGCGGTCTTTCATCATTTACCGATGATGATTGTGGTTCATGGTGTGGGTTCAGGAAAGCTCAGGGATGAGATTCATGACGTCCTGAGGTTAAAAAAGGAAGTGAAGTCATTTGTCAATCAATATCATCCTTCATTTGGATATGGAGCCACCGAAATTTACTTTCAATATTGAATGGTTTGACGGTTCTGAAAGATTATATGTATAACGCTGAAAAAATTCTTCCCCTGTTTGTCTTGCCGTTGGTTTTCCTGTTTCCGCAGCGTTCTTTGGTCGCACAGGATACGTTGCGAAGCCATAACAAAGATTCTCTTTACGTCAAGCCGGGTGATGCCGATCCGGGATATATCACTAAGTTTAAAAGAAAAAATGTAGCCCGGGTCTTTTACGGAGCGGGAGATTTTGGATTAATCTGGGGAAGTACAAATCTTCAAAACGGTACCACACATCTGAAATTTACTTCCAATGGAAGTGATTTTATTGGGGTGGGACTTGGTTACAAATTCATTGACTTCGATCTGAGCTTTTCCTTACCGAATACCTCGGTGATTGCAACAGAAAGAGAGCAGGTGACGCAATTCCAGTTTGCCATGAGTTTTACTTCGCGCATGTATACGACGCGCGCATACATTATGAGTTACCGCGGAATGATAGCCGTGTCGGACAACAATAGCTTTCAATCCGCGCCCGATATCCATTATGCACGGTATGGAGCGCAGTTCACTTATTTTCTGAATGGTGAGAAGTATTCTTTCAGAGCCGCCAGCTTTCAGTATGAACTACAGAAAAAAACGGCTGGATCCTTTTTCCTTAGAGCCGAACCATTTTACCGAACCGTTACACCCGGAGATAAGTTTGTACCCGATTCGCTCGATAAGGTGGCTGTCTACGGTCTTCAGACAAAAATTGACTATATCAGGGCCCCCGGAATTTATTGCCTGCCGGGTTATGGGATCAATTTTGTGAGGGGAGGAGGTCGGTGGTATTTTGCTCCCATGGTCTTTGCCGGACCGGGTCTTGCATTTAATTCATACAAGGGATCGGGTGGCGCGTACAATGCCACACGCGTCGAGTGGAGCGGGCTTGCGAGTGTCAATACCGGTTTCTCGAATGCCAGGCTTTATGCGGACCTGAATGCATATGTAGATGCAAACTATTCGCCTTTGAATCCTTCTTACATGCTGGCAGGCAGATATAAAATTGTCCTTTCGTTTGGCTGGAGATTTGTCAATCTTGAACATTTCCTGCCGGAGAATCTCATTAAATGGTGAGTGTTATCTTTGCAGGGCTACAAACCGTGCTATCGCTTCGTTTATACGGAGAGGAAAGTCCGGACAGCAAAGAGCAACCCACCGGTTAATTGCCGGGTCCCGCCCAGGCGGGAACAGAGAGTGCCACAGAAAATAACCGCCCTGTTCATTTGGGGTAAGGGTGAAAACGTGGGGTAAGAGCCCACGGCTGTACATGGTAACATTATTGGCGGGTAAACCTTGGGTGCTGAAATGCCACGTAAACCGGCGCTAAGGACTGCTCGTCCAAATTCGCGGACTTTATATCAGCGATGCGTCGGAGGGTGGGCAGATAGAGGTGGGAAGAAATTCCTATCCCAGATAAATGATAGCTGGTCGCGACACTTGTGTCGGGATGAAACAGAATCCGGCTTATAGGTTTGTAGCATTTTTTACAGAAGACAGTATACAGTGGACAGTAGACAGTTTCCCATTCGAAATTTCTTAATCGAAGACCTTACGCTCGAAAATGATCGGGCAAGGTTGACGGTATTGAAAGAATCAGACATTGAATGGCTGAGGCCGATTGCTTTTCATCCTCAAATATGGGAGAAGGGATTAACCAAAGTTGAGACCGAAGAAGAGCTCCGCCAATATATACAAGCCGCACTGGACGAGCGTGCTGGCGGCAATTCCTATGCCTTCCTCATCTTCGATAAAAAATCTAATGAAGCCGCGGGCTCAACTCGTTTTGGGAACATCTCCCTTCCCAACAAAAGACTTGAAATAGGCTGGACCTGGATGCATCCAAAGTTCCAGGGAAGCGGCCTGAATAAGGCCATCAAGCTGGTGATGCTTGAATTTGCCTTTGAGGTATTGAAAGTCAATAGGGTAGAACAAAAAACCGACCTCATCAACCTGCAATCGCAAAAAGCAATGACCAAATTGGGTGCTTTTCGGGAAGGTGTTTTTCGTCGTCATTGCGTCACCTGGAGCGGAAGGATCCGGGATTCCGTCTATTTCAGCTATATCCTGGAAGAATGGCCAGCCATCAAAGCGCAATACTTCAGCCCTTAACTTATTCTTTACTCCACCCATCACGATAAGATTCCTTTCGCCAGATTTTTCCGAAAATTAGCAACATTTTGTTACCCGAATTAGTCATTACACGTATAATATTGCAAATAGTTCTTTGAACAATATTCAAGATTATGGTATTGTTAAATGTTTTAACAGGGATAGGAGTACTGCAAAGCGGGTATTTTTAGAGAATATTCAATAAATAGTCATTTTGAAGTTTTGCTAATTTCTGAAAGTTTGGTATCTTTGCATTGCCTTTCTGATAGTAAAGCTTGCCCTATCTCCGAGGACCGGCTCGTTCGATTAGAACGCCAGACCAACCTTCCAACTAGAACATACAACGATTTTACGCCATTTATCATGAATTTAGACCTTACAAGGTATTATGTATAGCATAGTAATGGTTAAAATACATATCTTTGTATAGTCAATAAGAACAACAGATAGTTAAGACGACAGATTCAGACAAACACTATAGACTAATATGACACAGACGAACACAGTGAATCCACAGGCAGGAACACTTAAACAGAAGAATGGCAGAAATAAACTGCTTAGCAGATTCAGCAAGACCGCCTCTTTGTTGCTGATGAGTATCTTGACCGTTTCTACAATGGCGCTGGATCAAAATGATGACAGCATCGGTAACGGATCAACCATAAAAGGATCAGAAAAACAGGCTTTGGTTGCCGACAGTTGCTGCACCGTTGCAGTAAAAAATGCAGGCAATTTCAGGGCACTGGTTTACAGGGTTCCCAGCGTGGAAATGATTCGCAAGGCCGACAGTGAAGTGTCTCATAATTTCCATGTAGCCGTGAAGAAAGCCGAAAGGATCGAATTCAATACCGATCTGGCAGGCGCTTCAGATGCAGAAATCAACGCATCATTTAATAAGGACAACAATGTTGTTTTGGCCATGCCCGCAGCAGAATTGACAGATGCTGCAGATGCTGAAATGGGTTATAATTTTGCACAACAAGCTGCTGAACAAATCAGCCTCCCTCAGGGTGACAAGCTTGATGTTGCAGATGCAGAAATCAACAAACATTTCGCTGATGCAAATATCTACCTGCCTGCTCCGGACGTTGCGAAAGCAGACGATGAAATCAGCAGGAACTTTAGCGCAGACGGTAAAAATGAAATTACCACTCCCAGTGCTGAGACTGTTGCAAAATCAGACGCTGAAATGCATCGCAACCTCGCAAGCGAAAAACAATTCAAACAAGTGAAGCATTCAGTTGTTTCAACTTCAAATAAAAAAAGGATTATTAAATAACGAGCAGTTGGTTTTGGTTTTAAGAAGGTCGGCTTAGTTGCCGGCCTTTTTCTTTTGGGATACCTGATGCTGGATTCAGGATTCAAGATTCAGGATTGATATCAGGCATTAATCCTGAATCTTGAATCCTGAATCTTTAATCTAGTTTCCAGTATCCCATTCTTCCTTTGTAATCCTGTAAGCATACACCCGAATTCCATCTTCCACGCCTTCACCCACCCGGTGCATGCCAACTTTTTCCAGCACGTGCAAAGAAGAAACATTCTCAATAGCCGCATGGGCAATTACCTCTTGCAGGGCCAGGTTGGTGAATGCATAATTCAGGACCGCTTTCGCAGATTCGGTTGCATATCCTTTTCCCCAGTGCTTTGCAAAAAAGCGATAGCCCAGGTCAATATGTCCGTCGTGCTTTTTCAGCCCGCACCAGCCGAGGAACTCCTGGTTAGACTTTAAATACACTGCCCATCTGCCGAATCCAGCTTCATACTGTGGAAAAATATTTTGATGCAAAACGGCCAGGGCTTCATCCAGGTCCTTCATCGGCTGATTACCCGTATACTTCACAACAGCCCAATCTTTATTCAGATCGAACAAAAGCTTCTCATCTCCAGGTTCAAATTGACTTAAACTTAACCTCGTGGTTTCTAATATCATGATCATGATCAAAAATAGGAGCCAGCCTGTAAGAAAACCTGATATACCCGCTTTGTTGACTTTAGATAAAGACTGGCCATATTCAAAAATAAATTCAGTAAATTTAAGTGACAATGCTGAAGCTGGTATCAAAGCATATTGACCTGGATGAAAATTGGTCAGATATCGCCAGAGAATTGGGTACCGAATTGAAAGATGGAATGCTAACCGTTCCGAGCCAATTTGGCGAAGGATATATGAAGGTAAACCAATTGCTCAATGGGATCAAAGTGGCCATCGGGTCCATTTCTATCAATACAGTTGTTCTCTTTAGTCAGCCGGCTATAAAAGACGAATGGTACCTGCTCAGGTTCGCCGATTTAGTTCTCGGCGGTCCTCTTGAGTTCCGAATTGGCAATGAAACCCTCGTCGACAATTCCCTTAACAGATCTCACGTATACCTCACCAGTCATCGCTTCGACTGGAGTGCTATGGTTTCCAAAGGCACCACCTACAAGGGCATCATGATCCTGCTCAACCGGGAATGGCTGGCGAAATACCTGGAGATTGATAAACACGACGATGTTTTTAAAGAATATCTCGGGTTGAAAATTGCTACGCTCGATTTTGAGCCCATGGACCAGGAGTACCGGACATGTGTAGACGAAATCATCCGGGAAAATTCCCAGCACCCGTTTCATAAGATTGCTGCTGAAAACCGGGTGATGTACATAATCGAGCGATTCTTTAGCAGGCTTCACCAAAAAATCCAGGAGAAGAGAAAGGGAAAGCTAAGGTTGAAAAATGAAGAAGTGTGGCGCCTCATGGACGTCGAAGCCCTCCTGGTGAAGGAAAGTGTGCAACCTCCACCAACCATCCCACAACTGGCAAAGATTGCTGCCATGAGCGAGACGCGTCTAAAAACCAATTTCAAAAAGATATACGGTTCCAATATTTACGCCTACTACCAGCGCAACCGCATGCGCAAGGCCAGGGAAATGCTTCTCACCGGCAATTTTTCTGTGAAGGAAGTGGGCATGGACATCGGCTATTCTAATCTTAGCCATTTTACAATGGCCTTCAAGAAAGAATTCAACATTCTACCCAGCGAATTGCTGGCTTCGGCCGCTATGATCTGATTTTTCTTAAAGAGCTTCGCCAGGCGTTACATTGATTAATTGTTTTCTTCCTCCGCGCAATACGCCCAATGTGGCCACTTTCCCAATCAACGTTTCAGTAAGTAATTGATGCAAATCATCCACGCTTCCGATTGGCTTTCCTTCAAATTCAACGATAATGTCGGCAGTCCTGATTTCGTGGTTATCGGCGGGCGCATCGGC
>Ga0157376_10000778_pt1 | contig 20835 bp, 21 predicted proteins | sample M45metaG_FD_121801 | JGI IMG/M metagenome (GOLD analysis project Ga0157376, IMG submission 121801) | Miscanthus rhizosphere microbial communities from Kellogg Biological Station, Michigan, USA - M4-5 metaG | ecosystem: Host-associated > Plants > Roots > Rhizosphere > Soil | place: USA: Michigan... | reverse complement strand
CTCCTATTCGACGCCGCTGTTCGTCACGATCGGCGCCGTGCTGATGCTCGGCGAGGTCGTGCGGCTGCGGCGCTGGACCGCGGTCGTCGCCGGATTCGTGGGCGTGCTGATCATCATGCGCCCCGGCGCCGGTGAGTTTTCGATCGACATGCTGGTCGCGCTCGCCGGCGCGGCGCTGTCGGCCGGCTCGTACATCAGCATCAAGTTCCTGTCGCGCACCGAACCCGCCGACGCGGTCGTGATCTACATGAACATGATCATTGCGCCGCTGTGCCTGATCCCGGCGCTGTGGTTCTGGACCTGGCCCGATGCGGCAGGCTGGTTCTGGCTCGTGCTGACCGGTCTGCTCGGCACGCTGGCGCAATTCTGCATGACCCGGGCCTACCATGCCGGCGAGGTATCGGCACTCGTCCCGATCAACTTCATTCAGCTTCCGGTCGTCGTGATCTGCGCCTGGTTTCTTTTCGACCAGCAGCTCGATGCCGCGACCGCAGTCGGCGCGGGCATCATTGTCGGCGCCAATGTCTACATCGCGCGGCGCGAGGCCCGCCTTGCGCAGCAACACACCTTCGAAAGGCCGGCCGCATGAGCCCTGCGCGCAGCAACATGGCGGGACCAACCCGGATGCGGCGCCGATGCGCAGGGCCGCCGGCATGAGTCAGCGCAACTTTCCCTTCTGGCTCGTCGATGTTTTCGCGCGCGAGCCGCTATCCGGCAACGGTCTGAGCGTGTTCCTGCTCGATGCCGAACTGCCGGCTTCGATGATGCAGAGGATCACGCAGGAGATGCGCCAGTTCGAGACGATCTTTCTGCGGCCTCTCCCGGCCATCCATGGCCTCCGAGGCACTCGGGCTCCTCCCCATCGCTCTCTCGGAGCATCGACGTTCGAAGCACGCATTTTCACCATGGAAGAGGAGCTGTCGTTCGCCGGACACCCGGTGATCGGCGCGGCGGCCGTGGTGCACGCCCAGTTCCTTGCAGCCGACGCCGTCGCCGAACTGGAGTTCCTCATCGGCAACAGGCGCATTCCCGTGACGAGCCGCCGCGACGGTGAAACGTACCTGGCCGAAATGGACCAGGGTACGGCTGCTATCGAGGCGCCGATAGCGCAGGACAGGATCGACGCATTGCTGGAGGCCCTGGACCTGCAGCGCGCGGATCTGGCTGTCGGCTTGCCGCTGCAGGTCATCTCGACGGGACTTCCTTATCTCGTCGTTCCGGTCGAGGCCAACCTAGAGCGCGCACGTATCGCCGTGCCCGGCTTCGAGGCACTGCTCGCCACGGTCGGCGCAAAGTTCGTCTATGTGCTCGACGTCAGGCGACGCGAAGGCCGCACATGGGACAACGACGGCCGCGTCGAAGACATCGCGACCGGCAGCGCGGCGGGACCGGCCGCCGCCTATCTCGTCGCGCACGGGCTTGCCATGCATGACGAGGTGATCACGCTTGCGCAAGGACGATTTCTCGGCCGGCCGAGCGAACTTCATGCAATCGTTCGCAGCGGCGCCGGCATCCTCGTGCGTGGCCGAGTCTGCTTCGTTGGCGACGGAGCGCTGCGCCTAGCGATTGTCCGGTAGGACGGCAACGTGCAGCGAGAGGCGCATGCCAGGCACGGCCTCGAAGGTATCGAAAAAAATGTCGTCGTTGGCGTAGAGCACGTCGCCACGGTTGCCGACAGCGACGAACCGGACGACGGGATCGCCACTGCCCGCAACCGCGGATAGCGGATGATTGGTCAATGCCGGCACCTGGGCCCAGCTGACCCCATCGGACGATGAGAGGATCGCGCCGTGGTCGCCGACAGCGACAAACTCATGGCCGCCCCAGGCGATCGCCGCAGCCGCCGGCAGCGCTCCCCAGGGATGCGCCGTCCACGACGCTGCATCCGCTGAAGTCAGGAATGCCGTATCGCCGACAACGACGAACTGATGGCCATCCCAGGCAATGCCACTGAGAAAAGCCGTCGTGCCGGATGTTTGCGGCGTCCACGTCGCGCCGTCGGGAGAAGTCATGATTCGGCCGTGCGAACCGACACTGACGAACTGGCTGCCATTCCACAGGATCGCCTGCAGGCGGTCCGCTGTCGTCATGAGGCTGTGATCCTTCCACGTGCTGCCACCATCGTCGGAGGTCGCGATGAACATCGCGAAGGTGTCCCTGCCACCGACCGCGACGATTGTCGTGCCGTTGCCGGCGACGGCGTTGTACGGGAACAACGGTGCGGAACGATTGATCCAGTTCGTCGCGTCGGGCGAAGTCCAGACTTCGCCGAGTTCCGTCGTCAATGCAAACTGTGTTCCGGTCCAGGCGATCGAGATCGGGAAATTCGGTCCGGAACGGACCGTCCAGACGTTTCCGTCCGGTGATGTCAGGAGGCCTCGATTGAAATCGGCCACGACAAACTGGTTGCCATCCCAGACGACGTCCGAGGGCGACGCATTGGCAATTTCAGACGAACGCCGAGTCCAGGAACTCGCGTCCGTCGCCGTCGAACTCAGCAGCGTACCTTTGGCGCCTGCAGCCACGGATTGACTGCCGTCGCCTGCCGTGGCGAACAGATCGTTTGCCGTAACCGCTACTGATGAGCGATCGGTCCACATCTCGCCGTTGCCCGAAGTCAGGATCGTGCCGAACTGACCTACGGCAATGAACGCCGTGCCGTTCCACGAGAGGCCGCGCTGGGTAACGCCGCTTCCGGTGTTGCCGAGTTTCCAGGTCAGTCCATCGGGAGACGTCAGCTGCGCGCCGCTGCTCCCGACGGCCATCCATTGGTTGCCGTTCCAGGCTAGGGCGAACAGGCATCGCGCGGAAACGGGGTCGCGTGGCGTCCACGCAATGCCGTCCGGCGAAGTCAAGACGGTCGCACTGCTGAAATCGTCCAGCGATCCGCCCACCGCAACGAAAAGGCTGCCATTCCAGGCCGCGGCATGAAGATTGTCGGTCGTCGTCGAGTTGCGCGCAGTCCAGGTGACCGCGTCCTCAGAAGTCAGAATGGCGCCATCGTCCCCCACCGCAACCAGTCCGGCACCGTTCTCCGCGAGGCTGTTGAGAAATGCATTCGTCCCTGATGGCCGCTTCGTCCACGCGACGCCATCGGCGGAGGTCAAGACCGTGCCATCTTCACCGGCCGCAACAAATTGGCTGCCGTGCCAGACGATGCTTGCAAGCGTCTTGGACGTATTCGAGGATCGTATGGTCCAATCGCTTCCGTCCGGCGAAGTCAGAACGGTGCCGTTCTCTCCGACGGCAACGAACTGGCCAACGTGCCATGTCACGCCATGCAACGCATTGCCTTGCGGTGACGGGTTGGCCCAGATCCAGTTTGTCTGCGCGTGCGCGAGCGCACAGATGGCACACAGGAGGAATACAACGAACGATCTCAAGTCTTTCATCATGCTGCCGGAAAATGGCGTTGCTGATTTGCCGTTCCACAAGATCGAAGAACGAAGTTCCGCAACGCGATGCGCCGTTACCCAGGTCCGACACGACTGCGACGTGATTCCACTAGCCCACGAACGTGAGCGCGGTGCACACGAGGGGCGCAAGTCCGGCTGCAACGCGACCGCGGCCGGTTCCCCGCCGCCGTTTCAGAGCGACAGGTTCCAGCGATGGACTGGCCGAAAGACACACGCTACGAGCCTCGGCCCCTCGCCATGCGGTTGATCCACATCAAAATGTAGCCTTCGCCGAACCACTAAGTTAACCTGCTGCGGATCGTAGTGAGAATCATGCGGCCGATTCACACACCGGTCGGAGCGGACCTCGGCGAAGCGTCTTTCCCGCAGAGTCGTGGCGGAACGGAAATGCATTCCATCGAGATGCGCCGGGAGCAGCAATGAATACTTGGTTGGTCAACGGAGTTTTCGCGCTTTTTGTCATCCTGGCGTGCACCGGCCTGTTCTTCTTTGTGGCGACGCGAGGCAAGCTGATATGGAGCGGACTGACGGGTGCACAAAGCGCAGACGCGCATGTGTATCCGCTTTACTCGAACATGTTCCTGATCAAGCTGGTTGATTTCCAGCCGATCATTTCTGCGATTCTGATGTTTCAGTACAAGCGCCTGGTGTCCAAAATTGTTTCCGAACTGGGCCAGCTGGATCTGAACGGCAGGAAGGTCCTGATCACGTCGTGCGCTTTTGGAAACGTCATCCCGCGAGTCGTCGGAGCGGCCGTTCAGGGCGGGGCCGAGCGCGTCGTCATCATCGACATCATTCACAACGAACTCGTTCGAGCCGACAGCAAGCTCGGAGAGTTTCCCGGCAAGGTGGAACTGCTCGAAGACGATGCCACGGCGATGAAACTGGACGGCGGCACGGTGGCAGCGAACGTCATCTTCTTCCTCCTGCACGAGTTGCCGCATCACTTGAAGGGCAAAGCACTTAGCGAAGCTGGCCGCATGCTGGCGCCGGGCGGCAAGCTGCTGCTGGCCGAATACCATCGTCCGGAACCATGGGTGCTGCGCGGCATCAGCTGGACTTACTTCAAGGTGTTCGAGCCGCTCGGGCTTGCGATCTGGGACACGCACGATCCGCTAGCCTGTCTGCAGGACATCGGCGGCTGGAAGTGCGAGCGCACGACCTATTTTTACGGGAATTTCCAGATCATCACCGCGACGAAGCTGTCATGATCCCCCGTGAATGCACTCTGCCGCGCAGAGACTAGACGATATGGAAATCATCGATACGGATGTTGCCATCGTCGGCGCGGGCGGCGCCGGCCTGCGCGCCGCGATTGCACTGGCCGAGACCAATCCGGCACTGCGCGTTGCGCTGATCTCGAAGGTCTACCCGATGCGCAGCCATACGTGCGCAGCGGAGGGAGGCGCGGCGGGTGTCACCAAGGCGGACGACAGTTTCGACCTGCACTTCGACGACACCGTCGGCGGCGGCGACTGGCTCTCGGACCAGGACTGCGTCGAGTATTTCGTCAAGGAAGCGCCGAAGGAATTGCTGCAGCTCGAACACTGGGGCTGTCCGTGGAACCGCGAAGCCGACGGCTCGGTGGCGGTGCGTCCGTTCGGCGGCATGAAGAAGCAGCGCACTTGGTTCGCCGCGGACAAATCCGGCTTCCATATCCTGCATACGTTGTTCCAGACCAGCCTGCAGTTCCCCTCGATCAGCCGCTTCGATGAGTATTACGCGCTCGACCTGCTGACCGACGATGGCCGCTGCCAGGGTCTGACCGCCATGGAAATGCGCAGCGGCCTGATCAAGCAGTTCAACGCGAAGGCAGTCATCATCGCTGCCGGCGGCGCGGGCCGCCTGTTTCCGTTCACGACCAATGGCGCGATCAAGACCGGCGATGGCATGGCGCTGGCCTATCGCGCCGGCGTGGCGCTGAAGGACATGGAATTCGTCCAGTACCATCCAACCGGCCTGCCGAACACCGGCAGCCTGCTGACCGAGGCCTGCCGCGGCGAAGGCGGCGTGCTGGTCAACAAACATGGACGCCGCTACCTGCAGGACTACGGCATGGGCCCGGAGACTCCGCTGGGCAAGCCGCAACTGAAGACGATGGAGCTCGGACCACGCGACCGCGTCAGCCAGGCCTACTGGCACGAACTGCGGAAAGGCAACACGGTATCGACCAAGTGGGGCGAATGCGTGTTGATGGACATGCGCCACCTCGGCGAGAAGACGATCAATGCCCGGTTGCCGCTGGTGCGCGAGCTGGCAATCAGTTATCTCGGCGTGGACATCGTCACCGATCCGGTGCCGATCCGTCCGGTCGTGCACTACATGATGGGCGGCATCTCGACGAACACGGCAGCGGCGACAACATTGCCAGGCTTGTTCGCCGCCGGCGAATGCGCCTGCATCAGCCTCAATGGCGCCAATCGCCTCGGCTCGAATTCGCTGGTCGAACTGCTGGTGTTCGGCAAGCGCGCGGCGCTGTCGGCGATCGAACACATCCAGGGCCTGCCGGCAGCGAACTCCGCAGCGCTGGACGCGCGGGCGCGCGAATCGCAGGCGCGCATCCGCGAGTTGTTCTCCCGCACCGACGGCAACGAATCGATGTCCGGACTGCGCAAGGAAATGATGGACACGATGGAGAAGAACGTCGGCATCTATCGCGATGAAGCCGGCTTGCAGGAGGCGGTCGATGCGATCGCCGCGCTGCGCCAGCGCTACGGAAAGGTCGTCCTGAACGACAAGAGCAACGTCTTCAACACCGACCTGTTCCAGGTGCTGGAGCTGGGCTGCATGCTCGACTGCGCGCAGGCGCTGACCGTCAGTGCGCTGGCGCGCAAGGAATCGCGCGGCGCGCATCAGCGGCTCGACCACACGCAACGCGACGACCGCAACTACCTGTGCCACAGCATGGCCTGGTACCAGGGAATCGACGCGCCGCGACTCGACTATCTCGACGTCGTGATCACGAAGTCGCCGCCCGGCGTGCGCGACTACTCCGGAGACCACAAGTGAACGCGCGCATCGTCGAGCTCGACGTGCTGCGCTACGACCCGGAGGCCGACAGCGAACCGCATTTCCAGCGCTACGTGGTGCCGTGTGCCGAAGAGTGGGTCGTGCTCGATGCGCTCAATGCGATCAAGGAAAGCATCGACCCGACGCTGAACTATCGCTGGTCCTGCCACATGGCCGTCTGCGGCAGCTGCGGCATGATGATCAACGGCGAGCCGAAGCTGTCGTGCCACGCCTTCCTGCGCGATTACGACGGCGTGATCCGTGTCGAACCGCTCGCCAACTTTCCGATCGAGCGCGATCTGATCACGGTCGCGGACGACTTCATCGACAAGCTCAAGCGCGTAAAACCCTATCTGATCCCCGCGCGCGACAAACCGATCCCCGAGGGCGAGTACAAGCAGACCCCCGCGCAATTGATGAAGTACCGGCAGTTCTCGATGTGCATCAACTGCATGCTGTGCTATGCCGCGTGTCCTGAATACTCGCTGCAGCCTTTGTTTCTCGGCCCGGCGGCGATCGCGCTGGCGCACCGCTACAATCTCGACTCGCGCGATGGCGGCCGCGATGAGCGCCAGGAAGTCATCGCCAGCAACACAGGCGTTTGGGAATGCTCGTTCGTCGGCGCCTGCTCGGAGGTTTGTCCCAAGGCGGTCGATCCGGCAGCCGCGCTGCAACAGGTCAAGGTCGCGAGCACGATCGACTGGTTCAAGGAACGCCTTCTGCCAGGGTCCGGAAAATGAGCCGCCGGCCTTACGTGCGCGAAGTGTCGAAGACGCGCTGGTATTTCAGGCACCCGCGTTACCTGCGCTACATGTCGCGCGAGATCACCTGCATTTTCATCGGCGCGTTCGCGCTGCTGCTGCTGTGCGCGCTCGGTCGCCTGGCCGATGGACAGGCGGCCTACGAATCATTTCTCGCGGCGCTGCAAGGGCCATGGGGCACCTTCGGATTGCTGGTCGTGCTGATCTTTGCCGTGCACAACGCGACGAGCTGGTTCAACGTCGCGCCAAAGGCGATGCCGGTCCAAATCGGCGAAGACTTTCTTCCGGGCAAATTCATCGTCATCGCGCACTACGCCGTGTGGATCGTCGTGTCGCTGGCCGTTCTGTTCTTCGCCGGAGCCCTCTAGCGCCATGGCCAAGTCGAACAAGCCGATCGTCTGGAGCCTGTTCGCCGCGGGCGGCACGCTGGCGGCCTTCCTGGCGCCAGCGCTGGTCCTGCTGTTCCTGCTCGCGGCACTAGGACACGCGCCGACCCTGTTGCAGTACTCGCAACTGCATGCGTTCGCCGCCCACTGGTTCGGCAAGCTGTTCCTTCTGGGCGTGATCGCCCTGTTCCTTTGGCATGCCGCACACCGCCTGCGCGTGACGCTGCACGATTTCGGTTTGCGCCAGGACGCGGCCGTTGCCGTCATTGTCTATGTCATCGCCGCGGCCGGCACGGTCATGTCTGTGCTGTTTCTGTCGCGTATCTGATCACCGCACGCGACAAACTCGAAGTGACGATCGGCGGGTGGTAGGCGCACATTCTTCGACTGGCCGGTTTCGGCTGCGGATTCAACCGATCGACGCCCGCAACTCAACGCCGCAAACCGGACGCTCGTGCTTGGGTGACGCTAAATGATCCTCGCTCACCAGGAGAAGTGCGGCGTGCGCCGCACCACTCGACTATTGCAAGCTCCTCTTCAGAAAGATTCTGAACGCACTAGGCAAAGCGGCATGCCGGTCCCGACCAGATGGGGGCCGACACCCCGAAAGCGCAGAGCGGCTTTTCCGGTCCGGCTACGGCGCACCGCGGCAATGACGTCTTCGCCGCCGGATGTGCACTGCGTTAAGGAGTAAGACTTTGGCATATGCAACGGCGCGAAGCGGCTCGGACCGGCGAGCGCGTTTCGAGGCGACGGCGCTCCCGCTCATGCCGGGATTGCACCGGGCGGCCGTGCGATTGACGCGTGATCCGCAACTCGCCGCCGACCTGGTGCAGGACACTTGTTTGCGCGCGTACCGGGCGTTTGATCAGTTCACGCCGGGAACGAATTGCCGCGCGTGGCTGTTCAGTATCCTGTACTCGGTGTTCAACACGGGATATCGGAAGGCACAGCGGGAACTTACCGGCATGCAGATGACGGCTTTCGAAGTCGATTACGAGAACTGGCTCGGGGGATCGGACGCGCTGCCCGCGGCGCCGGTGCTCGACACTACAGTTGACGCGATGGACCCGCAGGTGGAGCGGGCGCTGGACGCCCTGCCCGAAGCGTTTCGCAGCGCGGTCATGCTCGTCGACATCGGCGAATTGTCCTACGAGGAAGCAGCCACTGTCATGGGATGTGCCGTGGGCACGGTGCGATCACGCCTGTCGCGGGCGCGCAGGGTGCTGTTCGCCGCATTGCTGCCATACGCACGGGAAACCGGTTACGCTCGGCTGGAAGGGCGGACATGAGTATTCCGACAATTCATCTTGGCGAGCGGCTGCAGGATCTCGCGGACAATCGGTTGAGTGGCGCGGACCTGGCGCGGGCGCACTCGCATCTTGAAGACTGCGAGCGATGTCGCCGCGAATTTGAAGCTCTGCAACGCGTCAGGCACATGCTTGCACCGCAGGCCGGGCATGACGAATTGCCGCCGACCCTGAGCGCCAGGCTTTCCCGACTGCTCGATCAGGAGGATCGTGCCGTATCGCCACGATGGTCGCGAGGGACGGGTAACCGCGCTGGATGGCGTTGGGCGTTGGCGGCGGGCGTCGCTGCCATCTTCGCGACAACGCTTCTGCTGTGGCGCAACGACAAGCCGGTCGAGTCCGACCCGTGGACCGCAGCGGTAGCGCAGCACTTCACCGCCTATCGCGCTGTGCAGTTGCCGCTGGCGATGCGTAGCAGCGATCCGAAGGAGCTGGAGCATTTCTTTTCCGAGCACCTCGAATTCCACACGCGCGTGTACGACCTCGACACGATGGGATACCAGATCGAAGGCGGAGAAGTGGTTCGCCTGAACGGTCGGTCGAGTGCCTTGTCCGCTTACCGTGGTTCCGACGACTCGCGGCTGCTGTGCGAAATGTTCCAAGGCCGCATGGACGAACTGCCGACCGCGCCGCGTACAGCGAGTCACAATGGAATTGCGTTTCGCGTTTACCACCGCGGCGCGTTGACAACCGTTTACTGGGCCGACGGCGATCTCATCTGCGTGCTGGTTTCGGACATCGACAGCGAGGCCTTGCTCGCACTTGCCTTCGCCAAGGCCGGTCCCGCGGCCTAGGCGTTACTGCGGGAACTTTTCGGCGGCCCCCTTCGTTGTGAACTCTGGCAGGCGTGCCCCAGCGCGCCGGCTTTCTTTCACTCTGAAGAGGTTACCCATGATTCGACACAACTTCCTCGCTCTCGCGATTGCCACCATCGTCCCAATCGCCGCTCCCCTGACGGCCAGCGCAGCCCCGGCGCACGCGGCCGGCAATCCAGCGCTCGGTGCGGTCTACACGGCGTCGAACGCCACTGCCGCCAATTCCATCCTCGTATTCGACCGGCTGGCCGACGGCCGGCTCGTGCCGGGCGGCAGCGTTGACACTGGCGGTCGCGGCTCCGGCAGCGGACTCGGCAACCAGGGCGGTGTCCGGCTCACTCCCGATGAACGCTGGCTGCTCGCCGTCAATGCGGGCAGCGACGAAGTATCGGTGTTCGGTGTCGGCGAGAGTTCGCTGACGCTGACCGATATCGTTTCCAGCGGCGGCAGCCAGCCGATCAGCGTCACCGCGAACCACGGTCTCGTCTACGTCGTGAACGCCGGCAGCGATTCGATCGCCGGATTGCGGCTCGATCCGAGCGGGCATCTTGCAAGCCTTGCCGGCTCGGTCCGCTCGCTTGGCGGCAGCGGCACAGGTCCGGCCGAGATCGCGTTTAGTCCCGACGGAAACTTCCTTGTAGTGACCGAGAAGAACACGAACAAAATTGCCGTGTTTCCGGTCGATCGCGACGGCTTGGCCGGCGCGCCCCTGGTTCAGGATGCGGCCGGCACGACGCCGTTCGGGTTTGCATTCGGCAAGCGCGGCCAGTTGTTCGTCTCCGAGGCTTTCGGCGGCGCCGCTGACGCCAGTGCGACGTCGTCCTACCGCCTCGGCAGCGATGGAATCCTCACCACGATCACCGCGTCGGCGGCCGACACCGAGAGTTCCGCCTGCTGGAGCGCGATCTCGCCGGATGGACGATTTGCCTACATCGCCAACACGGGCAGCGGCACGGTTTCCGGCTATCGCATCGACTTCGACGGACAGATCGCACTGATCGATGCCGACGGCGTCACCGGCATTACCGGCGGCAAGCCGAGCGATCTGGCATTCACGCAGAACGGACAGTTTCTGTACGACCTGGTGGGAGGCACGAACACGCTGGCCGCCTTTCGCGTGCAGCCTGACGGCTCGCTCGATACGCTGCCGTTCGTCGACGTGCCTGCGGGCGCCAACGGACTCGCCGTTCGCTAGGCGGGTTTGCGCAACGCTGCCCTGACCGCAGCGTGACGACTCCCCTTGCGCTGTTGATGGCGCAAGGGGAGCGTCTTTCGTGATCGACTGTGCGTCGTGCAACCTCGGTCAGCCGCACATGTCGCGGGCACGAGATCAGCTCACAAACGCCACCACGCAGGGGCTGTCGCCGACGTCGCGATGCTGCCAGCGCGCTGAGTCGCAGGATTCCTGTGCTGACCGTGCGCCCCGCCCTCCGCGGTCGCACCTTCGCCACCGCCGCCGCCGAAGCCGCACTTACTCCAAGGCTCGCAGGCGCATACACGCCGCAGGTGCAGGGATTTTTGCGCAAGGATTCTTGCACTATCACGGTCACAGTGCGGGCACGTTCCCTGTCACAGTCGCCCAAAGCTTCCGGACCCGAGGTCGCGTGCGAGTGCGCGCGCGGATCGACGCTTGCAGCATGTTGTCAAGGTCGCTTCTCTCGGTCTGTATTCGTATCGTTTTTGAATCTTCGTCATTGGAGCAGCCATCATGAATTTCGATCGCCGCCGATTTGTCCAGGCTGCTGCCGTAGGAACCATTTCCACGGCGGTCGGCTTACCTCTGGTTTCCGCGGCAACCGCGTCGCGATCTTTCAAAGCTGTTGCCTTCGATGCGTTTCCCATCTTTGATCCACGGCCGGTGTTTGCGCTCGCGGAAACTCTCTTCCCGGGAAAAGGCGTTGAGCTGACCAACGCGTGGCGCACCCGGCAGTTCGAGTACCAGTGGCTGCGCACCCTCTCCGGGCGTTACGCCGACTTCTGGCAGACCACGCAGGATGGTCTTGTGTTCGCGGCCAAACTCACTCAACTCGAGCTAACGCCGGAGAAGCGCGACCGATTGATGCATGCCTATCTCGAACTCAAGGCTTGGCCTGAAGTGCCGTCGACGCTGCAATCATTGAAAGCGGCAGGGCTGCGCTTGGCGTTGTTGTCGAACATGACCAAAGTGCTGCTCGATACCTCGATACGCAATAGCGGCCTCGACAATATCTTCGAGAGCGTGCTCAGTGCCGATGCAGCCAAAGCCCATAAACCCGATCCACGCGCGTATCAAATGGGTGTGAGCGCACTCAAATTGCGCCGTGAAGAAATCCTGTTCGCAGCTTTCGCCGGCTGGGATGCGGCCGGCGCGAAAGCTTTCGGCTATCCGACTTTTTGGGTTAACCGCATGAACCTGCCGACCGAGGAACTCGGCGTCGTTGCCGATGGCGCCGGACAGAACCTGACGGAGCTGTTGAAATACGCGACGCCGTCAGCGTGACGAAACTCCGCCGACGATCTCCATCACCGGTTTTGACGGACTGGTCGCCGCGAGACCGACGCCTGATGGAACATGCCGCCGATGCGGCCAGCGGCCGTCGAAAGATGCAGTCTTGGCGAAACCTCTGAATAAGTCGTCATTCCCGCGATTCGTGGGCCCGACCCTGGAGTTAACGCGCTACGACGGCGTTAATCGCTGCGACTTCGTTTGCGCTTATGAGATCTCGCGGCGCTGCGGCGAGATGTGCCGTCGCTCCCTGGCCAACTGCGCATCGCGACCGTGACGATGTCACGCAGTGCGGCAGCGTCGCCGAACGCTTTGTGCATCACGCCGAGGCTCTGTGCTACCGCGCTATAGAACCGCGCCAGCCAAAATCGTCCGGTTTAGGCGTCACTCTGTTGCAGGCGTTTGGAATAGACCGCACTTGCATAGCCCACGGGATGATCGCGGACAACCGTCTGCTTTCCGTAGCCCATACGCTCGTAGAAGCCTGGGGCCTGGAAACTGTGGGTAGCTACGAAGACCACGGCGCAGCGCCTACGGCTGGCGTATTCTTCAGCTGCCGACAGGAGTGCGGTTCCGAGCCCATGCCCTCGCTTGGGCTCATCGACCCAGAGGTACGAGACGTAGCAGCAACCTCCCCACGTGTAGCCGCTGATTCCGGCCCGGATGACGCCGGAGTCGTCCCGCTGCGTTCCCGAGAAAGACTCTCCGTCAAAGTATCCTGACGCTTTCGCGTTGAACTCGTAGATGCGCTCGGCCAGGAACGCTTCGATCTCAGGGGCGTCACCGGCGAGAAGAACGATTGAGTCGCGATTCATGGGACCAAGGGCTTGAGTCAAGTAGTGAAGGTCTGGACCGCCTTCGTATTCGAATACTTTCAAGGGGCTGACTGCGAGCCGACGTGAGCGCTGTCCCGCAGCTCTTCGGTTCATCGCAACGCGCGGCTCAGGTGAATCATGTCCAGGCAATGGATGCCTTCCTCGAAGATTGGCGGATCATAGTCCCCGAAATAGTCCCGCGACACGCCAGTGATGCGGAAGCCCAAACGCTGGTAGAACCTCAGCTCGCCTAAGCTCGAGTTGCCGGTACCCACCGAAACCGTGGTCGCGCCGCGCACTTTGGCGCATTCCACGGCAAACTCCATCATGGCGCGCCCGATGCCGGTACGCTGATGTTCGAGTGCTACCGCCACATTCATGATTTCCGCTTCATCGGCGTTCCGCCAACGCATGACCAGCACACTTACGGGAGCCGCATCGTTGACGCCGACAAACGCGTGCGCGCCGATCAGGTAGCTGCGGATGCGCTGCTCGGACGGGTCCGCCAACAGCAGCAGGCCCATGGGCAGTTCTTCGGTATCGACTTTGTGGATCTTCAACATTCCACGCTCCACGATCCCGTGTGTGGGCCAAAGCGGACGAACGTCGACCGCAGCGCTCCGTCGATGAGAGGGTGGCGCCTGCTGCTTCGATCGGCCCTAAACATTCGTGCATCGCCTGAGGAGAGCAACCTTGCGCCCATCGAGCGTGCTAAGCGCGCCGACCCGCTCGAAGCCCAAGCGTCGGTGAAAAACCAGCGAATCCGGGTTGGGCGGAGTCGTGTTCACCTCGCAACAAATTGCAGTGACGGCGCGAAGACTGGCGCCGGATACCAGCGCCTCATGGAGCATGCGTCCGACACCTATGCCGCGAAACCGGCTCTCGACGGCGATCTGATCGACATACCAGAATGGTTCATCGATGGAAGCGCGGAACGCAAGGAACTCTTGTCCGTCGTACGCATCGTCGCTGGAAAACGCGAGCACGTAGCCCGCGATTGCGTCGCCGGCGTGCGCGGCGACAAGATGAAGGGAGGAGATGCGCGTCAGGCGCGACAGCTCCGGCGGATCGAGCCGAAAGACGGCGGCCCCGGCAGCGGCATTGATGCGAAGTACATCCGCACGGTCGTCCGGACGAAGGGGGCGGATAGCAATCATGTCGGGCCTGACACGTGAGTTGTGCGCTCTGGAGGTGCCGCCCATCGTTGCACGGAGCGCAACGAAACAATCATTCGGCCGTCAAGAGACCCGCGCCGGATAGCGCCCATTGCAGAAAGGGTTGGGGCAATGTAAATCCCGCAGCCAGCGTGGCCACGCTCGTGCGGTCACGGGGTGGTACGACGGCCCGAAGACTGCAGTTCCCGCGAGGCCGCGCTCATGACCAAATGTATTTACGCCGATCAGGGCGATCCTACAGGCCCTCTGACTTCGTCATTCAGCCAGCGGCTCACCGATCGTTTCGCTACTCGCCCACGCCGCGTTTTGCAGGACCGTAAGGTAGCCGTCGTGATCTTCAAAGGTCCGACCCCGGACATCCCAATAGGGATTGAATGAAACTGTCGGAAGGAAACCGGCCGCGAGCATCTTCGAACATGCGGACTCCCATTCAGCGCGGGACGGGATGTAAAAAACCACGAGATCTTCCTCGGTCGGCGCGGGGGCGACCGGATGCGCGCGCGAAACCGTGAACTCGAAGTGGTAGCTCGCGCCGGCTGGCGCAAGCATTACGCCATCGAAACCATCGTGATCCTCGAAGCTGCCGATAACGATAAGGCCGAGCCCGCGACAGTACATGCCGACGGATCGCGCCACGTCGCTGACCGGCCTGGCTATGCGAAGATGAAAAGACATCGCTCTGGTCACCCGAACTCTTGCCGCGTTGATCCAGGGTTCCTTGACGATGAACCCCGCGCTTTCAAGAAGCCATCAACTGACCAAGGCCCCGGGCCGTTCATGATCAGGGCGGCGATACACGCGAGATACAGCAAATCCGTTTCGTATCCGGGCGGGCCGAATTGGGCTCCAGCAGTCGTGACGGCAAGAAGTTTGATCGAGCTGAACCCGTATTGGGTGTGCACGGTGAAGATCGCCACGATGAGCACGACCGTCATTGGCACGCTGACGATCGTAACGAATGCGCCGAGAATTACGGCGATACCACCCAGAATTTCCACGAGTATGGTTGCCCATCCAAGCAGATGCGGGGCAGGCATGCTCATCTGCGCGAGAATGCTTGGGAACGCGTCGTAACCCCGAAGTGCCTTCGCAATTCCGTGAGCCAGGAAGCCGTAGCCGACGATGAGTCGCAGCGGAATGGAAGTCCATTTGACCAGTGATTGGTGAGCGGGCCGCCACCGAGATGCAATAGTATTGGGTGCCATTGAGACAGTTTTTCCAAGGTCACGCGCAACCACGGGCATGCAAACTCAATCCGACGCAAGCGCCGTACTTTAGACCTTGCGCGAGCCTGAGGTATTTCATTCCCCCGGGAAAATTTCTCGTCGGGAGAAGATGCGTAACAGGTTCACGCTTGGTTGTTTTTCAGCTGGTTCGATTGGTGGGATGTATAGCATCGGCCCTGAACAGACGTGAGCCCAACGTCTGCGCGTGGCCGAAGTGCGGCCTTTTCATCGGTTTATCCTGTTTGTCACCGTCGGGCTCAGGAGGGCGATCGGGCGGCACATCCGTAGCGGTGTCGGATTGCGAGCTGAGCGAAAGAAAGAATATGTGGCTCGATTGCGGATGCTGGTGGGCGGCCGGTTCGGGTCGACATGCGACTGTCAATCACCGACTGCGCGACCGTCCCGGACGCCGATGCAACAAAATCATTGCGGGAAAAGTGGGCCGGCCTTTCTGCGCCGCTGGCCCGGGATGACCTTCTTGCCGAGTCGGCAGTAGCCAACAATCGGATCACCGCCGCAACCGCTCTGTTCACCCGAAGCTCGGACCCTACCCCATCAACGTGCTGATTGCCAGGAACGTAGGGTTCAGCGCCGATGTGTTCTGTCGAGTTGGAGTGCAAGATAGATCAGCGTTGGCGACCAGCACTGCCCCAGCGACGTGCCCCGCGCCGCGCCGACTGCTTCCCAGCTCATTCCGCATCTAGGCAATCAGCATTGCGCGGGGCATGTGCTTGCAACGACGATGCCTCAATTGACCGTCACCGCAACGCGCAAATAAGTCGCCGGGATCGAAGTCATGTCGTTGCCCGCACTCTTGTTCTGGCTGGTGAAGAGATCTTCAAGTTCCTTTTGCAGACTATCGGCTTTGCCGTCCTTTTCCGCGGCCTCGAACGCGTTCATCGTTGGTCCGTAGAACTTCCGGAAGGCATCAACGAGTTGCGCCGGCGCATTGGGAAATTCAAACGTGTAAGTATCCCTTTCGACGGAAACATTCTCCTTGGGAATGCCTGCAGCGGCGAATCGTTCGATCACATTGTTCTCGACGCCCCAGGTCATCGGGCTGATGAAACCTTCCGGCGGCGGCGGTGAGTAGGCGCTGCTGATTTTCAGGATCTGTGCAACCAGCGTCGGGTCGTTTGGAATCCAGTTTCCCATGACGATGCGGCCACCGGGCCGCGTCACGCGAACCATCTCCTTGGCCACATCGAATGGCCTGGGCGCAAACATGGCGCCGAAGATGCTCACGACCAGGTCGAACGACTTGTCGCTGAGTTCGTGAAGGTTCGAGGCATCGCCCTCCTGAAACCGGCAATTGCCCAATCCCTCGGCGTTCGCTCGCTGGTTTCCGGCCTCGACGAGATTGGCGGCAATGTCGACGCCGAGCACATCGGCACCGAGTTTGGCCGCCGGGAGTGCCGTCGTGCCGTCGCCACATCCCAGATCCAGTACCTTCAGACCCTTGGTGATGCCGAGACTTCCGACGAGCGCCTCGCCGCTCCCGCGCATGCTCTGCGCAATTCGAGTGAAGTCGCCTTTTTCCCAGAGTGCCTTGTTCGGATTCATCTAACGTCTCCTCAGACGGGTTATTTGGTCATCCGTAAAACGTAAATCTGCTGCAAAAAACGTCATGCAATCTGATCGCAAGCGCCAGCCTTTCGTTGCCGCACGTGGTCGACGACGGTCCGAAGCGCCGAGCGGATTGCTGGCGCGAACTGCGCCGACTGTGCGATGTCATCCGGATCGACTCGGGAACCGATCACCGGAATGCGCACGCACGCATCCGCTATCAGGTCCGCCGCCATCGTGCGCAGTGTTTCCTTCAGCGCCTCGTCGGCGTGATGCGACTGGTACGAAGGATTGAAAACGGCAACCGGTTTGTATGCGAATGGAATATGGCCGACGAGCCAGTCCAGCGTGTTCTTCATCGTGCCGGTCACGCCGTGCGCGTATTCCGGGCTGGCGATGATGATCGCATCGGCCCAGGCGACCGCGTTCCACAGCGCCCGGACCACCTCGGGCGCGTCGGCTTCCAGATCGGGATTGAACAGCGGCAACTGTGCGGGCCGATCGAAGATACGGAAATCCACGCCGGCCGGCGCGAGCGCTCGCGCCGCGCGCAGCAGGCCGGCACTGAACGACCGGGCGCGTAGACTTCCGCACAACGCGAGTATCTTCATGAGTCGGCATGCCGGTGCGACGCGTGGCGGCATCATTGACCGCTGGGTAATTGCAATCTACCTGACCAGTTCGTCCAACGCCTGAGCCAGCCGATCCACATCGTGCGCGTTCACGTGCAGATGTGGAGCGAAGCGCAGAGAATTGCCACGCTGGCTGATATAGATGCCACGCTCCCTCAACTCGGCCACGATATTTCCCCGGTACGAATCCGGCAACTGCGCGCCGAACATATGCGGCGATCGCCGGGCTTCCTCCGGAACCTTGAAGCCGAGCCGTCGCAGATGCGCCGCGATTGTCGCGTTCGTCACCGCCAGAGTCGCCGCAATGTTCTCGATGCCCCAGGCGTGAATCTGCTCAAGCGCCGCAATCGCGCCGGGCAGGATCGTCGACGAGCATTTTTCGCCGCCATCGAATCGGCGCGCGCCGGGCTTGTACGTGTCCGAGTAGCGGATCAGGTTGGTGAAATCCTCGGCGCGTTCGCGCGCCAGCCAGGATTCCTCGAGCGGACGGGCGCTACGCCACTGTCCGGACACATACACCACAGCGAGTCCATACGGGCACAACAACCACTTGTACGCCGCGGCGACGAGAAAGTCGGGCTGGACCTCATCGATTGAAAATGGCGCCGCGCCGAGCGACTGGCTCGCGTCGACGACCAGCATGCCGCCGACGTCGCGGCAGGCCTTGCCGATCGGCAGCAGATCGATGCGCGTCCCGTTGGTCCAGTGACTCGGCGATACCGAGACGACCCTGACGTTGCGGTCGATGCGCTCGAGGATTGCCGGCGTCCAGTTTCCGTCCGCGGGAGCGGGAACCGTCACGACGGTCGCGCCGGTCTCCTGCGCGACCCGTTTCCATGGCAGGACGTTGCTCGGAAACTCCTCGGCGATGACCAGGATCGCATCGCCTGGTTTCAACTGCGGTTCGATTGCGCGCGCCGCCGTGCTGACACCGTAACTCGCGGCGGGCACGATCGCGTATCCATCGGTGTCGCCGCCGAGGACGCGCGCACACAGGCTGCGGACCGTTTCGGCATCCTCGAAGAAACTCGCGGCGGTGCGTTCCCATGGGTAGCTTCTTGCGCGCACACCAGCAAGCTGGCGTTCCTGCGAAGCCTTCAGCTGCGGCGCGAGGTAGGCGTTGTTGAAGTAGGCGATCTGATCGGGAACATCGAACAGATGCCGTTGGGATGGAAGTGTGGACATTGGAGCAATTACCCGAAAGCAGGAGTGCGGTTTTCGACATCTTCGCCGCGCGCGACGGCGTAGCGCAACCCGAGCCATATCAGATGTGGCGCGGGCGGCTCACGCAGCCTACGGATATGACAACCGGTCGGCGGTCTTGCGGATCTTGCGTAGAACGCAGATGGACGCAGACTTGCGCCATCGCTGCGGCCTGGACACGGACCGGCGCAAATAAACAAGCGGTGTGAAAGCAAATCATGCGGCGGACATCAGTTGGCGGCGCAGTCGGTGACCTCTGCGCGTGATTCAACCGGATTGACCCGGGCCAATTCACGATGGCGCTGCAGTACGGCGCGCAGTCGCGACACCAACGCTGCCGCTGACGCTTGCCGCAGATCGCGGCGGCGCACATACGGTTGCATCGACTGCAGTACGTGGTCACGGCGGATGTAGTGGTGCCAGAGCGCGGCGGCGATATGACCAAGCACCAGCGCAAGCAGCACCCAGGCGGCATCGGCGTGCCAATCCTGCAACCCATAACCGAGTTCCCGATCGCGCGCCAACAACGTCGGCAGCGGCATCAGGCCGAAGAGGCGCAGTGTCTGCCCGTACGCGTTTGCCGTCAGCCAGCCGAGAACGGGGAGCGTCAGTGTGGTTGCGTACAACGCGTAGTGTCCTACTGCAGCAACGACGCGCGTGCGCGGCGACATCGTTTTGTGCAACCTGCCGACACTCGCGTACACGCGCCAGGCCAGACGCGGCAGCATCAGCGCCAGCGCGACCAGCCCGGTCCACTCGTGAAGTTCAAGCAGCAGCTGGCGCGTCGCTTGGCCATCGGTGAACTCGCGAGCGCACACGCTGCCGGCGGCGACAATCAGCAAGACGAACATCGTCCAGTGCAGAAAGCGTGTGAACGGATGATGGCGCCGCGCCGAGACTGGTTTGCGCGTGACACGCGCCGGCGCTGCCCGGATAACGAGGCGATGCTCACCCGAGGATCGGATCGAATTGGCGCGCAGCCTCGCGAAGTGGACCGCGATATTGGATCGCTGCGTCGTGGTCAACGCTGCGCTGTGGTCGTAACTGGTAGGGATTCTGTGTTCGCGCATGGCTGGATCTTCCGGATTCGCCCCCTGCTGTGGCTTGCAATGACGCCGGGCGCGACGCGTGTTGCTCTCGGGAGCGACCGGTGATGTGCCGTGCCGGCGACACGAGACGAAGGGGATGGAGCGCGGTGGCGTCAGGACCGCGCGCCACCGCTGCTCCGGATTGCCCGACTGCCCTTACTGCGGAGGGATCGCTTGCGGTGTGGCGTAGATGAAGTCGTCCATCACGACGACATCGACCGGGTCATCCCCACGCGGGTTCGGAACCAGGCCAACCTCGCGATCGAGCTCGACGTTGCCGCTGGCGATGCGAACCGAAGAGACCTGTTCGCCCTGCGAGAAGAACGTTCCAGCGAAGCTCAAGCCGCCGCGCTTGCTGGCCGGGACGGTTTGCCTGTGCAGCAGCCGGCCACTCGCGTCGAGGTAATCGATCGTGGTCACACCTTCCTTCGTGACGTTCGTGAAGACCGAGCCGAACGCATTGGACGTCGCCAAGGTATTGCTGCCCGGGACGACGAACTGCGTCAGGGTTACCGCACTATCGAGCGCCGTGAAAAGGCGTTGCGGGCTGAACGCCTGGAACTGGTTCCGCAAGCCCCCGGTGATGTCGCCGAATTCGACCGGAGTACCGGTCGGATTGCCGGCCTTGGCGCTGATCTCGAAACCGGAGCCCGGCGTGGAGAACAGGACGCCGCGCGCTTTGAACTGATCGAACGGCATCAGGTTCGGCGCCGCTTTGGTGTCGGGAACGCCGTCCCAGTTGATCTCGAAGTGGGGGGTACCGAGCGCGGCGCGAAACGCGTCGACAGCGGCCTGGATATCGGCCGGCTGCGCGCCGGACGCACTGAACTCGACCGCCGCGGCCGAGGCAAAATTCACGGCGCCCAGAGCGAGAGCGACGCCGACGGTGACAAGACACTTACGCATGACTGGATCCTTGGAAAGTTGAGTGGGTCGACCAGCCGCCGG
>Ga0157376_10000776_pt1 | contig 20855 bp, 32 predicted proteins | sample M45metaG_FD_121801 | JGI IMG/M metagenome (GOLD analysis project Ga0157376, IMG submission 121801) | Miscanthus rhizosphere microbial communities from Kellogg Biological Station, Michigan, USA - M4-5 metaG | ecosystem: Host-associated > Plants > Roots > Rhizosphere > Soil | place: USA: Michigan... | reverse complement strand
TGCGCCAGCTCGCCGCCCACGATCGCCCGGTAGAACTCGTTGGCCGAGGTGGTCTCCGAGTCGGCCGACCCATCCCACGCCACCACCGGCGCGCCCTCGTCGCGCAGCTCCGCGAACAGCCGCGAGCGGATCCGGCGGTTGTGCACGATCGCCCGCACGTCCCACCGCTCCAGCGCCCGCGCCAGCTGCTCGTGCAGGTCGCGGTCGGTCGCCACCTCCGCCCACCAGCCGTGGAAGATCGCGCCGTCCATGGTCGCCCCGGCGATCGCCGCCGACCGGCGGAACGTGCCCTCGACGGCCAGCACCACCTCGGCGCCGTCCGGCGGTGGCGGCTGCAGCGCACACGCCGCCCAGGCGCCCTCTGGCAGCCACGCTGCCGCCTCGTCCACCCACAGCCCGAGGTGGTAGGTGCGGAACTCGCGGTCGCTCAGGAGGCCCTGCTGGACGGCTAGCGCGGCCGGTGTCAGGAACCCGGCCCGCAGCGCCGGGTTGGCCTTGCGCCACGCCCGCCGATCGTCGCTCGCCGAGCCGGGGTCGGCTGCCCACTCCAGGTAGCGGACACCGGCGGGCAGCTCGCCGTCCAGGTGCGCGCCGCGCAGCCGCTGCAGGATGTTCGCCTGGAAGCCGGGCGTCCCGATCCCGACCAGCCGCGCGTCGGGGCGCTTGCCGAGCCGGGCGATCAGCGACTCCACCGTCTCGTCGTGCGCAAACCCGATCTCGTCGATGATCGCCAGCGAGAAGTTGAGGCCCTGGATCGCGGACAGCTTGGCCGGGTGCGCCTGCAGCTTGGATCCGGTCGGCCGGTACTCCAGGATCTGCTCGCGGCTGTGCCAGCGGCACCGATCGACCAGCACCGGCGAGGACTCCACCATCCGCATGGCGGCCTCCACCAGGAACCCGGCCTGTTCCTGCTTGGTGGCGATCACGTCCACCTCCACGTAGTCATCGCCGCGGGCGATCCGCTCCAGCGCCAGCGCCGCCAGGAACGTGGTCTTGCCGTTCGCGGCGGGCAGGCTGGCGAACGTGGCCAGGTGGTCGTAGATCTCGCGCAGCAGCTCGCGCTGGAAGCCCGCTATCCGGAACGGCCCGGCCGCGCCGTGGCCCGTCGGCACCACCAGGTAGCTCTCCAGGAACCGCTCGGCGCGCCGCGCCTCGCTGGTGTGCTTCCAGCCCGTCCAGGGCGGCAGTTCGATCAGCCGCAGCGGCCGCTGGGCGCCCTTGAACACCAGCGATCCGTGCGCTGGCCCGTGCGGCTCAGGCCCCATCGGCGTCGATCGCGCCGGGCACGATCCCGCGCGATCGGATCCGGCGCGATCCCTGGCCGCGCGGTGTGTTCCCGGCCATTCCGAGATGGCGGGCTGGCGCGGCGTCGCCATGTAAAGAACGGCGCGCGTTCACGAGCTGCGCGCCGCGACGCGCGTTGCAGCTGCGGCAGGCCGCGACCAGGTTGGACGGGTCGAAGGGTGCGCCGCCCTCGGCCAGCGCCACCACGTGGTCGGCGGTGTCCGCCATGCCGCCGCACCACCGGCACCGCCACCCGTCGCGCAGCAGCACCTGCCTGCGCAGCCTGCGCCACGCCCGGGTGTTGCGCGCCTCAGCCATCACGCCGACGCCTCGGCCGGGCGGTGTCACGCCACGCCTGCACCACGTACTCCAGCGGCAGCACCCCGACCAGCACGGTGCCGATGATCAGCTCGGGCACGGAGCTGCCGCTGCCGATGATCGCGTCCAGGATCACGAGCACGCCGAGCAGGAACACCACCACCCGGCGGCAGTCGGTGGCGAGCTGGCGCCCGTCAGCTCGCGGCCGCGGGCTGGTCGTCGTCGCCGCCGTCGGCCGGGGTCTCGTCGTCGGCGGCCGGGAACGTCTCGGGCTGCTGCTCGTCGGGCGAGCTGCCGTCCTCCTCGGCCGCGGTCTCCTCGGTCTCGCGCTCGGTGGCGGTGCCCAGCTTGGTGGCGGCCTCGTCGCTGAACGCGGCGTCGTCGGTGCGCTCGGTGTCCTCGGTCACGTGCTCCTCCTCGGTCACGGGTAGGCCACCAGCGCGTAGCCCACGATCTCGCCCGGCGATCGGCTGCGCTGCGCCGAGGTGTCCGAGGTGTTGCCCTCGTCGGTGTTGGTGGTGCTGCCCGAGATCGACCGCACCATGGCCACGTGCTGGCCCGGGCTGCCGATGCTCACGAGATCGCCGGGCCGTACCCGGCTGCGGTCGGTCGTCCAGCCGGTGAACGGCGCCTTGCCCGCCTTGGCCCGGGCCTCGATCCACTCCACGCTGGCCAGGTCGTACGTCAGGCCCTTCACGCCCGCGGCGTCCAGCGCGTTGGCGCACCAGACCCCGCACCACGGCTGGTAGCGCAGCCACGTGCCGGAGCTGCCCATGGCCACGCAGCGATCCTGGGCGGTGCGGATCCCGTCGCTGCGGCTGTCGCAGTTCGATCCGCCCGGCTGCTCGTTGAGGCCGCGATGCGACGCCATCCAGGACAGCGCCCGATCCCGCGAGCTGGAAGATCCGCTTCCACCGCTCGAGCTGCCGCCGTCGCCCTTGGGCTTGCCGGTGGTGGTGTCGTGGGTCTTGCACCAGCTGTCGTAGGCGCTGCCGGTCTTGGTCGCGATCTGCAGGTTGCTGTACCGCTGGCGGCGGTTGGCGTGATCCCAGCCGGGCGTCTCGCCCTCCACCTTGCCCTCGGCGAGGCGCCACACGTACTGGCGGCGCTCCACCAGCCAGTCGGTGATCGCCTGCCGCCGAGCTGACTGCTCGGCGTACGCGCCGCGCGGCTCTACCCACCACAGCTCGCGCTGGGAGGTGTAGACCTTCTCGGCGTCGGTGCCGCCCTCGGTCGGCAGCTGACAGACCGCGTGCGGCTTGGCGTCCGACTTGTTGGCGCGGTGCAGGTAGTCGTACCGCTCGCGGCGGTGCGCCACGTCCCAGCCGGGGCCGTTCTCGTGCGGGATCTCGCCGGTGGCGATCCCCTCCAGGTACGCGCGCCGATCGCGGATCCACTGCTGCGAGGCATCGAACTGCGCTTGCAGGGTGGCGTCCCAGCCCGCCCAGTCGGTCAGCTGCATGAGTCGGCTGGCCTCGTTGAACGTGACGCGCTCGGTCTCGGTCAGGTAGCTGTAGGCGCTGGCCATCATGCGATCCTAGCGCGATCGTTCGGCTGCCGAACTATCGGGTGGCAGCGGCAGCCCGGCAGCCGCAGCGCGCACTCCTCGCAGCAGTACGGGCGGCCGTCGCGATCCAGCCACGCACAGCCCAGCGGCAGCCCACAGCCGTGGCAGCGATGCGCCCACGGCACCGGCGCCGGTCTCACCGCGGCGGGCTGGCGAACAGCGCCACCAGCAGGATCGACAACAGCAGGATCCCGAGCAGCCGCAGCTCGCCGCCGGTCAGACCCAGGGTGGCGTCCAGCAGCGTGATCACGCGCCGCCCTCCAGGATCGTCCGCCGGGCTGCCGCCGCCGCGTCCCGCGCGAGCTGGGCGCCCGAGGCGCTGCCGTAGCCCTCGCCGCGGTCTTGATCTTCTAGACCTTCTAGTTCGCGGTGCTCTGCAGCCCCCGTTGGATCGGGTCTCAGCCCCCGTTGGATCGGGTCAACGGGGGCGCTCCAGCCCCCGTAGGTGACTTCAACGGGGGCGCTCCAGCCCCCGTTGGGACGGGCTTGGTAGCGGTTCGCCAGGTGCTGGCCGCCCTTCACCCGATCGACGCCGAGCAGGCCCGCGGCCTCCAGCCGGTGCACCGCCCGCTTGACGGTGGACACGTCCGCCAGCCCGCAGCCGCGGGCGATCGTGGAGCGCGACACCACGCACCGCCCGGCGCCGTCCATGAACGTCGCCAGGGTGTGGCCGACCAGCCGCGCGACCGGATCCAGGTCGGGCGCGTCGCGCAGGTCTCGGCGCCAGGCGGGCACTGGTGGTAGCGCGCTTGCCACGGGCCTAGAACGGGATGTCCTCGTCGCGCTCGGCGTCGGGGCGGCCGAAGTCGTAGTGATCGACCCCGATCGGCTCGGCCTCGCGGCCGTAGATCTCGGCCTGCTCGTCGCTGGTCTGGAAGCCCAGCACCACCTCGGGGATGGCGTCGCGCAGCGCGAACGCTGCCGCCCGCGCCCACAGCATCCGCTTGGGGTGCGTCACCCAGGCCGACCGGGGCCGGATCAGCTCCGCGCGCTCGGCGTCGGCCAGCGTGAACGTGTAGCGGCCGATCGTCTCGCCGTCGGCGCGGCGCACCACGTAGGCGGTGCAGGACTGCTCGTCCCACGCCTCGGGCACCACGTCGTACCCAGCGCGGGCGGCGATCGCGCGCAGCAGCTCCGAGGACACCACCAGGCGGCCGTTGATCACCGACAGGTGACTGGAGGCCCACAGCGGCAGGCCCAGCTGGGTCACGTAGTACAGGCGCAGCGCGGCGCGGCCGCCGCGGGCCTGGGCGGTCTCCACGCCCGACTCGGCCAGCGACAGCCACCAGCCCAGCTCGCGCCAGGTCGGCTCGGGCCGGGTCGCGAACTGGACGCCGCGACGGGCTGGCAGCGCCCTGGGCGGGTCGATCTCCCGCGTGGAAGCCACGCTTCCACGCTGGGGCCTCTCAGCGGCCGTCTCCGGCGCGTCCAGCACCTCGGCCACAGCCTCGCCCTCGGGCTGCGGGATCGTCTCAGCGGCCGTCTCAGCGGCGCTGGCGGGCGGCGGCGCGGCGCCGCCGTGGTCTGCAGGGGTGCTCACGGTCTGTCCTCCTCGGTTGCAGGTCTCGCACAGCCACGCGCCGGGCACGGTCTGCGGCGCCACCACGCGGCCGCACTCACGGCACAGGGTCGGCACGGCGCGCCATCCGGCGGTTGGCGATCACGGCGTCCAGCTGGGTCACCCACTCCTCCAGCTGGATCGCATGGGTGCGGTCGTGGCCGGTGTCGGCGCGGCGCCGGTAGTAGGCGGCCTCGCTGGCCAGGTAGTCGCGCAGCGCCACCTCGGTGGCCAGCTGCTCGTCCAGGGTCAGCTGCGGCGTGGTCACCAGGTCACCACCGTGGTCACGGCCACGCCGATCAGGATGCCGAACGCGACCAGGCCAAGGCAGCTCCAGACCAGGCCGTCCTGCCACCAGCGGTAGCTCCTCGGGTAGTTCACCAGGGCCTCCTCGTGTCGTAGTCGGGCGGGCGCTGCTCCAGCCACGCCCGGTCTGCTAGCCGCCGTTCGATCTCGCCCGGCCCGGCGATCCAGCGCGGCAGCCGCGCGAGCTGCGCGAGCACCACGAACAGCGCCCAGCCGACAGCGCCGCGGCTCACAGCTCGCCGTCCTCGGGCGGCGTGAAGATCAGCAGCTGGCCGTGCTCGGTCATGGGCGGCGGCGGCTCGGGCAGCTCGCCGCGATGCTTGCCGTTGTGGTGGGCCTTGCACAGCACTTGGCAGCCCAGTAGCTCGTTGATCACCACGGCGTAGGACAGGCGGCCGAGCTGCGCTGACTCCATGGTCTTGGCGCTCGGGTCGATGTGGTCAACGTGCAGGTGCTCCCACGGGATCGCCGGGTAGCGGATCCCGCAGACCACGCACCCGGACGCCTTGAAGCAGCGCAGCCAACGGGTCTGCGGGGTCTCGGCCACGGCGTCACCGGGGCCGCCGCGTTGACACAGGACTGACACGCAGACCCGCGCAGACCCCTGCAGGGTCGCGCAGGGTGGCGCGGGCTAGACCCCGCGAACCCGCATGGTTACGCGGAATCGTGCGAACGGCCGCAGACACGCGCGGGGCCGTTTCGGTGTCTGACACCGAAACGGAAACGGCCCGATCCCGCATGGTTGCTGGGATCGGGCCGTTGGCCGCGGTCAGGGTTGACACAGAATTGACACGGGCGCCCGTCACGGCGCGTCCTCGCCCGCGTCGGCGTCGGTGTAGCCGTGGGCGTCCAGGTGCCGCTGGTAGGCGGCCTGCGCCGCGGGATCCGCGAACGATCCCGGGCACGGCGGCAGCGCCGCCAGATCGTCCAGCGTCAGCTGGCCGTCCGGGCGGCGCTGCAGCGCCAGCGCGTACCACTCGTCCCAGGTCATCGGGTAGCCTCCTCGCGGGTGGCGGCCGTTGTCGTGTCGGTGGCGGCCGCCACCTCGGCCGCCGCGATCGCCACCAGCTCGCGCTGGGCACGCGCCAGGCGGCTGCCCTTGTCGTACACCGAGCGGATCAGCTTGGCGTCGGCGTGGCCGACGCGCAGCTGGCAGGTCTCCTCGGAGATCCCGCGGTCGCGCATGATCGTCACCGCGGTGGCGCGCAGATCGTGCGAGGTGAGATCGTCGCGCCCGGCCGCCTTGAGCGCGGGCTGCCACACCAGCCGGTCGTAGTAGCTGTTCGCGATCCGGCCCGAGATCATCGGCCAGGCCGAGCCGTCCGGCCGCGGCCACACCAGCTGCGAGTCGGCCGGGGTGCCGGGCAGGTGCGAGGTGGGCGTGGCGCCCGCCACGCGCAGGGTGGCCAGCTGCTCGGTCAGCAGCGCGATCTCCTCGGGCAGCAGCGGGATCACCTTGGCGCCGATCCGCTTGCCCGACTTGTGCGCGGCGGCCGGGATCGTGATCGTGCCCTCGGCCAGGTCGATCCAGTCGCGGCGCAGCTGCAGCAGCTCGCCGTAGCGACAGCCGACCATGCCCTGCAGCAGCAGCATCCTGGCGTAGCGGTCGGGCGCGCCGAGCGCGAAGGCCAGCAGCTCGCCCTCGCGGTGGATCGTGACGCGCTCGCGGGTGTCCCACACCGGCGTCGGCAGCTCCAGCAGCGCGGCGGGCACCTTGGCGCCGTCGGCCTGGGCGGCGCGCAGCACGGCCTCCAGCCCGATCCGCTCATCGTTGGCCGACTTGGGATGCTTGGCGGCGCGCTCCAGGTGCGCGGTGCGGATCTTGCCGACCGGCAGCAGGTGCACCGGCGTGCCCGCGTGCGGCCCGTCGATCAGCGGCCGCAGGATCCGCGCCCACCACTCCAGGCCGCCCTCGGTCAGGCCCGCGATCCCCTTGGCGGCCAGCACCTCGCGGGCCATGTCGCCGAGGGTCACGAACCGGGCGCCGTCGTGCGGCCCTTCGCCGCGCTTGCGGATCGCTCGCAGCTCCGAGGCGCGGCTGTTGGCCACGTCCTCGTCGCTGTGCCACTCGGTGTAGACCGAGGCCATGCCCGGGAACCGGACGCGCACCCGGTACTGGGTGCCGGGGCCGCCGGGCTGGTCAACGTGCTGGGCGAACGTGCGGGTTGCGGTGGTGTCGGTCACCGTCAGCTCCTCGTGGTGTCGGTGCGGGCGATCGTCGCCCGGCCACCCCATGGTAACACAGTTTCCACCTACCGGGTGGCCTGCTGGATCCGGCGCAGGTGCTCGCTCCAGTTCACCCACCGGACGTGGGCGGAGAAGGTCACCACGGGCAGCAGCCCGCGGGCGCCCCAGTCCTGCATGGTGCGCTCGGATCGCGGTTCGCCGTTCGCCTTGGGGATCCGGCGTCCGGCCTCGGCGAAGGAGATCAGCTCGTCGCCGGTCTCGGTCAGGTGCTCGTGCTCGCTCACAGCCATGTCTCCGAACCTAGCGCCGCCCGACCGGCCCAACCACCGAGCCGATCTGCGGGTAGGTGCGCTGGTTCGCGGCTGTCTGCGCGACTGCTGCGGATCGCCGCGCATCGCCGCGGATCCCCGCGCATCCTCGCGCTTGTTGGCGCCGGTCTGCGCGTCGTACGGATCGTGCGCAGTTTGCGGGCTTTCCATGGCACGGGCACCCCCTCGCAGCTCGGGCCGCGCCCACAGCGGCCCCCTGGATCCAGATCTGGGACGGCGCCCGCCTGGGAGGCGCCGCAGATCGGGGTGCCGCACCGGCTCGCCCGAGCACGGCAGCCTAGCGCGTTGGAAGCCGGGCTTCCAGCGGTGCCTGCACTACTTGCGCCGGGGTGCTGCTACCCGGCCAGCGCGGTCAGCACCGCCTGGGTCTGCGAGAGGATCTGCGCGTCGGTGATCACCGCCGCGTCGGCGCCCGGGTCGGGGTTGCCCGACGCCTCGGCCGACGCCCACGCGTCGCCCCAGCCGGGCGCGGCGCACAGGTGCCAGCGGTAGACGATCGCCCACGCGTCGGCGGCGGGCGGATCCAGCACCGTGCCGCCCGCCTGTTCCTGCGCGGCGGCGGCGGACAGGCGGCCCAGCAGCGACTGCGAGCCGGTCATGTGGAACACGTCCAGGTAGCTCATGTCAGACCTTCCATCCGTAGACCGAGAACATGCCCGAGATGTCGTTCTTGCTGGCCGCCAGCCCGACCGTGGACGGGAACGCCGTGGCGGCCATGTGCATTCGCATCTGCCACAGCGTCGCGCTGGACGGGCGGATCGTGCCGAACAGGTACGTATTCGGCGCGGCGGACGCCGACCAACCGGCGTTCATAACGCACGAGATGATCGCGTCCAGGCCGAACGCCGATGCGGGAATGCTGCCGATCCCGTTCGCGTCGGTCGCCATCGTGGTCATGATCTGGTTGAACGTGGCCTCCCAGCGGTTCGCGGGCGCGGTGCCGATCGGCGCCGGGAAGCCGTACGCGGATCCGCGGAACGTCCAGCTCTTGCCGTCGACGGCGGTCACGGCCTGCTGGCCTTCGCCGGGCGTCGGATACAGCGCCTTCAGCGTCGGGTAGTCCCAAACCACGATCACGCGTTCGCTCTGCACCGGCTCGACCCGCGCGTACGTGCGGCGATCGGTCAGCACGCCCGCCGCCATCGACGCGATCAGCAGTTCCCAGGTCACCACGGTCTGCGTCGGCACCGTCGCGGCGTCGCGCCACAGCAGTTCCGCGTGGTTGTCGGCGGGCGTGAACCGCACCACCAGGATGCCGTTGGCGGTGGCGGCGACGCTGGAGGGGGTCGCGATCTCGGCGTAGTGGCCGTCCAGCCAGCAGCCACCGGCCGCGACGTTGATCGTGGGGCCAGCCACCAGCGTCGGCGCCAGCCCCCCGGCAACGGCGAGCGCGGACACGTCCACGCCGCTGGGCACCCACATGCGTGCCATCTTGCGCCAGCGCGCCTCGGAGGAGACGCTGCCGTCAGCGCCATCGGTTGGCCACACTGCAAGGTCAGGCATTGGTCAGATCCTTTCCAGCTGGCGGAGTCGTTGGGCCTGCCGCTGCGCGAGCCGCCACTGCGCCAGCGTCAGCGCGCTGGCGCCGACGGTGGGGCGCACCTGCAGCGGCCGGTTCGGCAGCAGGTCGATCTGCGCCTCCACGATCACGTCGGTGGTCACCAGGTCGCCGACCACCACGGTGGCCAGGTCGCCCACGTTCCAGTCGCGCAGGAACTGCTGCCCGTCGGTGTTCATGACCTCCAGGGTCGCCATGATCGGCCGCACCCCGTCCGCCAGCGCCTCGGCCGCGGCCTGGTCTAGCTCGGCGGTGGCGCTGGTGTCGCGCCGATCCACGAACGTCTCCACCCGGCCCCATTGCAGCACCGCGTTGGTGTCCTGGTACTCGCGGATCAGGCGCGCGGTCAGCTCGCCCGCCCCGGCCACGTACACGTAGTTGAGGTCGGGCGCCTCCAGCGCCGACTGCCAGCTGGCCAGCGTGCCCAGCCCGACGTTGAACACCGCCGAGCCGGTCGGCTGGAACACCTCGAACGCCAGGTCTCGCACGCGGATCCCGACCTTGGCGGCGGCCGCGATCGGCTGCAGGAACGCCAGCAGGCCCTGGTAGCGGGCGCTGGTGGTGACGGTGCCGCCGAACGCGGCCGGGGTCGGCACCGTCAGGCCCGGCACCTGCCGCGCGGCGATCGCCAGCGGCCCGGCGTTGCGGTTCACGTAGCCCGCGATCACCTGCGACGCGGGGCCGGTCTGCGAGTCGTACGCGCTCGCCGAGTAGGGCGGCGCGGCGGTGCCCGGCTGCGGGTGCGCGAGCCGCCGCGACAGCCACACCAGGTCGTCCACGCCGTTCAGCGTCACCATGTCGGTGGTGGCGTCGCGGGTGCGTTCGATCCGCGTCACCGGCCCCGACCGATAGACCACCTCGTCGGTGAAGATCAGCAGCCTGGGCCGGTCGGCGGCGAGCAGCAGCTGCGCCGCCTCGGTGGCGGCGGGCAGCACCAGCTCATACGTGGAGATCTCGTTGTAGCGGGCGATCAGCGTGGCCCGCTCATACGTGTCGATCTCGGCCAGCGGGGTCTGCCAGTCGCACGCCCACAGCCGCACGATCGGGTCGCGGAACCCTACGCCGCCAGCCACGTCTGCCTCCACGCCAGCGTCGCCAGCGTCGCCGCCGAGGTGGACGCGATCGACAGCTCCACCTGGTTGACGCCCGGCTGCAGCGCCCACAGCTGGGACGGCGGCGTCAGCCGACTGAACACGTTGGCGCCGTCCAGCCGTACCGCCTTACGGCCCGGCCGGGTGTCCACCACCAGCGTCGATCCGTCCGGGATCAGGCCGGTGACTGTCCACGCCTGCCCGGTGGTCAGGTTCTTGGCGGTCACGTCGGTGCCCGGCCCGAGCACCGTCAGCACCGGGTAGGCGGGCGCGTCGCCCAGGTTGGTGACGGTGAACAGGCCGTACGCGTCCGAGGCGCCGAGGATCAGCGGCAGGAACGGGAACCAGCGCCGCACGGCGCTGCCCTGGGAGACGGTGATCGACTGTTCGGTGCCGTCCAGCCAGTACGGGAACCCGGCCCGGAACAGCAGCGCGCCCAGGTTCACGTCGGGGCGGTGCTCCTCCAGGTCGTCCAGGCCGGAGTCGTACGCGCAGCGCAGGAACCGGCCCGGGTTGGCGCCGTCCACCACCGTCAGCGTGCCCTCCCCGCGGGTCGGGTCGAGCACCCGCGCCCACTGCCGCAGCTCGTCGCGGCCGTCGAAGGATCCCGGGAACGCGACCGGCATGCTCACGATCCGCTCCAGGTGCGCGGCGGCCAGGAACCGCGAGCCGTTGGCGGCGGGCACGGGCAGCATGGTCAGCGCCACCGGCGGCATCATCCGCGCCTTCGCCCCGGCCAGCATCAGGAACCGGATGGCGTCGCCGTCGGCGCTGCGGTACTCCAGCGTCTCGCAGCCCGGCCACGGCGCCCACTTGTCAGCGGCGGCCACCTAGCGGCCCGTCCTCAGCAGCTCCAGCCGCCGGAACGCGTACGCCACGTCCTGGGCGTCAGCGGTGCGCGGCTGCAGGTACAGCTGGTAGGTCGCGCCGCCCTCCTCGCGCAGCAGCTCGCGCAGCAGCGACTCGGGCGCCACGATCTCGCGCCCGGCCTCGCCGCCAACGAACAGCGTCGGCCGGGTGAGCACGCCGCCGCCCGCCAGGTGCGGCAGGTCGGGGAAGTTGATCGACTGGCCGCCGAACGTGAACTTGGGGATATCGACGCCCAGGTGCGAGCCGCCGCCGACGGTGAACTTGGGCACGTGAAAGACGATCCCGTTCCAGGCCGAGATCACGCTGTTGATCGGCGACTTGATCGCGTTGGCGACCTTCCCGGCGGCGCCCGCCACGGCGTGCACGGCCTGTTCGATCTTGCGCACCAGCCGCTCGCCGAGGTCACCCGCGGCGTGCACCGCGTCGGAGATCCCCTCCCGGATCCCGCCCAGGATCGCGGCGCCGACCTTGGCGGCGGCGCTGGCGACGGCGCCCGCGATCGCCGCCACCTTGCCGGGGATCTTCCCCAGCTCGCTGCCGACCCACGCCACCCCGGCGCCGACCAGCCGCTTGATCCCGTCCCAGGCGGCCCCGATGATCGCCCGGATCGCCGCCCAGGCGCCGCCCAGGATCGCCTTCCACAGCGTCACCGCGTAGCGCAGGATCGCGGCGATCAGGCCGACCACGTTGGCCACCACGTCCTTGGCGGCCTGCCAGGCGGCGCTCCAGTCGCCGCGCAGCAGCGCCGTCACCAGCGTGATCACGCTGGCGATCACCTTGAACGCGGCCCGGAACACCGCCACCGCGCCCATCACGATCGGCCCGATCGTGCCCCAGTGCGACGCGATCAGCCCGACCACCGCCAGCACCAGGTTGCCGAGCGCGGCCAGCACCGGCCGGACGGCTGCCCACACGGCCAGCATGGTGGACTGGATCTGCGGCCAGTTGGTGCGGATGAACCCGACCACCGCCAGGATCGCCGGGATCATGTTGGAGACCAGCTCGCCCGCGAAGTTGTTGAAGCTCTGCTTGGCAATGTTGATCATGCCGGGAAGGGTCTTACCAGCTGCCTCGGCGGCGCCGCCGTAGCGCTTCTCCACCTCGCCGAGGATGATCTTCTGCGCGCCCGCGGTGTCGCCCGCCTTGGTCATGGCCTTGATCTGCGCCTGCTGCGCGTCGGTGAACGTGACGCCCAGCTTGGTCAGCTTGGTGAGGCCCTTGGCGGGATCATTCAGCGCCTTGCCCAGCACCTTGGCGGCGGCGCTCGGGTCGGTGCCCATCCGCGCCGCCATGTCGGTCATCGCCTTGGTGGTGCGGTCGAAGATCGCATTGCCCTTGCCCGCCTCGTTGCGGATCTTGGTGAACTGCAGCAGCAGGTTCTCGCCGCTGGCGATCGCCTCGTCGTCGATCCCCGACTTGCGCATCATGGCCTCGGCCAGGCTGCCCACGTGATCGGCCGAGACGCCCGCCACCTGGCCGGTCGACTTGATCACGGCGTTGGTCTGCGCGGCCACCTGCGACGCTTCCTGGTACTCGTCAATGCCGACCTTGAGGGTGGCGACGACGGCGCCGATCCCGGCCGCCCCGGCGCCGAGCGCGGCGGCCTTGCCCATCGACTTGAAGGCCGACCCCATCCGCGAGCCGTGCGACTCCACGTCCTTGGCGCCCTTGGCCAGGTCGGTGGTGTTGGCCAGGAACCGGACGACGACGCTGGCGCCTCCCGCCACGGGTCACCGCCTCCGAGCTGCGGCGCGGCGCTGCTCGGCCTGCTCGCGCACCGCGTAGCGGGTCATCTCGTCGTACTCGGCGGGCGTCAGCTCGTCCACCTCGCGCGGGGTCATCGACCAAAACCGGCAGAAGTTGACCAGGCCCACTAGCGCCCGCCGCTCGTAGGGTCTACGGCCGCCACCGTGAAGTCGGGCGCCACGTCGCCCGCCTCGTCCCAGCTCGGCTGGTGGCCGTCGCGGCGCAGCTGGATCCAGACCAGCGCCTGGATCCGGTCGGGCGCCGCGTCCAGATCCTCGGCGTCCCCGCCGCCGAGCAGTTCCGACAGCGGGCGGCCGGTCTCGGCCTTCAGCTGGCGCATCTCGTTGGGCGTCAGCGACATGGCCTGCGAGATCGCCACCGTGGCGGGCAGCGGGCGCAGCTCGGTCACCTTCTCGGGTGTGGCCATGGGAACCTCTCAATCTCGGTCTCGGTGAGGTGCTCGGCGAGGTCGCGGAACGGGCCGCGCTCGCGGCGCTGGGTGGGCACGAAGTAGCGCCCCCGCTTGACCTGCGGACGGCCCCGCGAGCCGCCGAACTCGATCCAGCCGCCGTAGGCCAGGCCGCCGCCCATGGTGGCCTTGGCGCCCTCCCCGACCCCGGCGCTGGGCAGCACCGCGATCGACCCGGCCAGCGCGCCGCTGACGCGCGGCACGATCGACCGGGCCGCGTCGCCGCCGTGCCGGGCCGAGGTGGTGGCGGCCTCGTCGCCCGCCACCTGCACGCGGTGCGCGAACGCGGGCACGTCGTGCAGCAGCTCGTCCAGCCCGACGATCTGCACGCGGGTGGTGTTGCGGCGTGCCATCCCGCTAGGCGGGCGTCTCGGTCGGCTCGGCGGTGCCCGCCATCACCGTCAGCGGCGGCAGCGTGGTGGTGGTCTTGCTGGGCGCGCCGACCACCGACCACTCCAGGTCGATCGTTGACTCCGCCCCGGCGTCGCCGTTGATCGGCGCGTACGGCTGCGGGATCACCTCGCCGTACCAGGCCGGGTTGGTGTCGCCGATCGGATCGTCCCGGCGGGCCTGGATCACGAACGCGACGGGCACGCCACCGGCGACGGCGGCCGACAGCACCTCCTCGGTGGCGGCCGCGTCGAAGGACTGGTACAGCGTCGCGACCAGCGACCACTTGACCACGCCCGGGTAGTCGATCTCGCCGCACATGCTGGTCAGCGTGATCACCGAAACGTCGGGCGTCAGCTCCAGGTGGTTCACCACGCACGCCAGGCTCTGGCCGTCGATCTGCAGATCGGCGTTGTCCAGGATCAGCGGCTTGGGGATCGTCGGCACAGGTCAGTCCTCCTCGGTTGTCACGTGCACGCCGTAGACCAGCGCGGCGGCCAGGTAGTCCACGTTCCCGATCGCCCACGGCGCAGGGGCGCTCACGTCCGGCAGGCCCCAGCTGTAGGCGTCGGCGCGCAGCCGGGTGATGGCGAACGCCACCAGCTCCTCCAGGTCAGCGACGCCCTCGCCCGGCTCTAGCCGGGCAGCGACGCACAGCACCTGCAGCCGCGCCACGTACCGGCAGACTCCGCTCGGCTCCAGCCACGGGTCGGCCCAGCCCAGCATGATCGCGGGCGGGTCGAGGCTGTCCACCAGGTTGGTCAGCACCGCCGGATCGGTGTCCAGCAGCGGCGCCAGGGCGGCCGCTGCGGCCTCCCTGGCGCCGGTGATCGTGAGGGTGCCGGTGGCGCTCATGCGATCCCGAACTGCTGCTTGAGCGGCGTCAGCGCGTACGCGTGCCTGCTGAACCCGTCGCGCGGCGCGGTGAGGGTGCCGGTCTGGTCGAAGCCGATCACGCCGAACGCGGCCGCGTTGGACTTCCACCACTCCACCGCCCGCACCAGGTTGACGCGGTTGGCCAGCGGATCGTCCGGCGGGATCGGGTCGCCGTCGAGCCGGTCGGTCTCGTGGTCGATCTCGGCCGCGGCCGCGTCCAGGCACGCCTCCATGGCAGGGGTGTTTCCAGCGGTCAGGCGGACGTTCAGCGCGTCGGCCAGTTCCTGCGGCGTGGCGTACGCCACCCGTCAGCCCCCGGCAGCGTCGATCGCGGCCCGCACGTCGGCCTTGGTGGCGCTCGGATCGACGGTCACGCCGAGCTGCTGGGCGGTCTCCAGCAGCTCGGCCTTGGTCATCCCGTCCAGGTCAGGGGTGGTAGCGCCGCTTCCACCCTGGTCGTAGTCTCCGGCCAGCAGCCGGTCACGGTGCGGGGTCATGATCACACCGGCGGGGTCAGCTGCACGAACGCGCCGGGCAGCACCGCGACCGATGCGAACGCGCCGATCACGCCCACCTCCAGGCCGCCGATCGACGGCTCTACGGCGCGCATCTCCACCGGCGCGCCGGAGGTCTCGGCGCACAGCAGCTTGCTGGAGTCGCCCACGATCGCGGTATCGGCCGCGAACCCGTCCGACACCACGAACCGCAGCCCACCGAGGTTGCCCGTCGCGTCGCCCAGCGAGCCGGGGCCAGCGGTCAGGAACACCGGATTCTCGGCCGTCACCAGGCCCAGCAGGCCGTAGCCGGTGATCGCGTCCAGGTAGATCGCGTTGGCGCGGCCACCGGCGGCCCGCACCTGCCCGGCGGCGGCGGAGATCGCGGCCATCCAGCCCGCCAGGTCATCCGAGCCGACGGTGCCGCCCGCGGCGGCGGCGGTGTCCACCACGGTGCAGGCGGCGCTCTCGGTCTGCTCCGCGTACGCCTCGGCCATCAGGTCAAAGAACAGCGTCAGCGCGTCCGGGCTTGACCACTGGATCGTCTGCCAGGAGAGGTTGCCCGCACCCAGGTAGGTGTCGGCCACCACCTCGCGCATGATCACGGTCATCTTGCTGTAGGCCGGGTTGGTCTTCTCCGTGACCTGCTTGGCGACGGTCGGGCGGGCGGTGATCGACGGCCACGTCAGCTTGCCCGAGGTGAGGCCGACCTGCCGCGAGCTGGCGACCACCGGCCGCGCGGTGTTGATCACCTCGAAGATCTGCGCGATGTGCTGGTCGGGGATCAGGCCCGGCACGTCGCTGGTGAGGGTGTGCACCTGGGCGGCGCGCTGCAGCCGCTCGGCGGCGCGCTGGCGCAGCTCGGGGCCGACGATGTTCCCGATCTGCTCCACGCGGGTGATCAGCGCGTCACGGGCGTACTGCGCGAACGTCCGGTAGACGATCTCGCCGGGCGGGTCGCCAGCGGCGGGCACCTCGCCGCCGGTGCGCTCGGCCGGGGCGCCGATCGCGCGGGTGATCCGGGCGCGCTGCTCGCCGCTGCGGGCGCGCGTCTCCTCCAGCTCCAGCAGCTCCTCCACCTGCGGCTCCAGCTGGGTGGCGCGCTCGCGGTTGCGGCGCAGCAGCTCGCGCTCGGCCTCGGAGGGGTCGCGCTCCTCCTCCTCCGCGCGCTGCAGGATCTGGTCGTTGGTGTCCAGCAGCTGCTCGCGCTCGGTCACGAGGCGCTGCAGTACGACGTTCGGCATGGCGACGGCCCCTCCAGGGATCGGGTGGTGATCCACGGGGTGCCGCGATGCGCGGGGCGGCCGAGCGGCCGGGTGGCGCGGTGCGGGGTGCCGTCAGCTGAGAGGCTAGCACCGAGGAGGTGCGCCGCGACGGTGGCCACGTGCGCGGCCCCCGGGTGCCCCCTGCGAGGTGCAGGCGCGCCGGGGGAGTGGTGGCGGCGGGGCCTTGCCGTCGCGGCCTGGTCAGCCTACAACGGCCGACGGCCGCCCGGGGTGCTACCGGACGGCCGCCGACGCTGCGCCCTTCACGCGGGCCAGGGGATGCTACAGGCCGGACACGGTGGTCGGGCGGCGCTCCAGCGGGAACGTTCCGGGCGGGTAGCGGTCTTCCACGTACCGCTCGTCGCGGTGGCCGTTGCCCGCGGCCACCAGCTCGCGCTCGCCGTCCTCCTCCTCGCCGTCGCCCTCCAGCTCGGCTAGCTCGCGGTCGATGGCGGCGATCCGCAGCTCCAGCTCGGTCAGCTTGTGCGGGTCGGGGTGCGCCTTGCGTTGCTGGACGCCGAGCCATCGCTGGGCGGTGGCGCGCTGCAGCCGCAGCTTGCCCTCGGGCGTGAAGTTGCGCGTTGCCTTGCGGCCGCGGCTGGCGGCCTCGGCGCGCACCGTCAGCGCAACGTCCGACGGGTCTGCTAGGGGTGGCAGCGCGCCGTCCACGTGGGCGGGGCCGCCCTTGCGGATCGTGCGCGCCAGCTGCCGTAACTTGTGTGCCACCCGGTCTGAGGTCTCGGCGTCACTCCAGGCGCCGATCGCCTCCACGTGTGGCGGCAGGTACGCCAGCAGCGCGTAGTAGGTGTCGCCCACCACCTGGTCGCGGGCGGCTCGCGGCTTGATCGGCGCAGCCGTGCGCTGGAGCGCGTCCAGCACGTTCAGGCCCGGCTCGGCCTCCACCAGCATGGCGGCGGCCTCTAGGGTCAGCGCCACGTCGGTCTGTGCAGCTGTGATCACAGGCACCTCCTCGCAGGAGTGATCACGAGCGACAGACCCTAGCACCGGGTGTCCCAGGCTACAGGTCGATTCCGACGGCGCGCAGCCGGGCGTCCAGCGCCGAGGTGTCCGGCCGGGTGGCCAGGTCGATCCAGTCCGGCTCGGGCGTGCGGCTGCGGCGGCCGGTGACGGCGGCGCCCGCGTAGGCCGGTTCGGGCGTCAGCGACACCTCCACCAGGTGGCAGCGTTCGCGGATCACGGCGCCGTCCCCGGCGCGGCGGTTGCGCCGGGCGAGATCCTGGAAGCCGACCGAGACGCCGCGCAGCATCCCCTCATCGACCAGCGTCAGCGCCTGGTCGCCGAACACGCCCGGCAGCACCCGCACGCTGCCGTCCAGGCCGCCGTCGCCCTCCGCGAAGGACACGCCGCGGCCGATCCAGTCGGCCAGGCCCTGGCCGTGGTGGTAGCGGAACTGCACCCGATCGGGTGCCCGCACCGCGCGGGCGAACGCGCCCGGCGCGAACTGCTCCAGGTACGGCTCGGCGTCGGGCGCGTCGCGCACCTGGGCGCTGACGTTGTACGGCACCACGCGGAGATCCAGGATCCGGCCGACCGGGCCGCCCTCGGGCGCGGCCCGGACGTGCACGTCCTCCACCTGGAACACCCGTCGCAGGATCGGCTGGTCAGGCACTTGCCACCACCTCCAGGGGTGCGGCCGCCGGTGGCGGCGCGGGCAGGTCGGGCGGTGTCGGGCCGCTGGCGTTCGCGCCCGGCGGTTCATCGATCAGCTCCAGCGCCTCGCCCTCGGTCAGCGGCGGCAGGTCGAGCACCGCCGCCCGGGTCTCGTTGATCGTCACCACGTTGGCCGCGAGCAGCGCCAGCCACACCTCGCTGGCGGTCTTGAGGTCGGGCCGCAGCAGGATGCTGGGATCGAACTCCACCCAGCTGCCGCGCGGCAGCCACGTGGACAGCGCAGCCTCCACCCGCCGCGCGGTCGGGTACAGCTCCGTCCGCCACCAGGTGTCGAACAGCATCTCCGGGTTGGAGTAGTTGAGGCCGCCCGCCTGCTCCATGTTCAGCATGAACGCGGGCACGCCGTAGGCGGCGGCGATCTGTTTGGCGTCCCACTCGCGCGTCTCCAGCAGCAGCAGATCGCGCGGCGCGAAGCTGAACTGCTGGAACGTCACGTCGGGCGGCAGCACCGCCGGGGCGCCGCCGCGCAGCCCGACGCGTGCTGTCCACTGTGCCTGCAGCGCCGCCGCCTGGTCGGCCTCCAGCCGCCGACTGGACTGCAGCACCGCCCACGGCACGCCGCCCTGCTGGTAGAAGTCGGTGGCGAACTTCTCCGCGTAGTAGGCGCCCTGGACGTTGGCCGAGTAGCCCTGCAGCGCCGAGGTGCCGCGCAGCTGCCCGTTCGGGTCGCGGGAGATCTGCAGCACGTCCTCGCGGGCCAGGTCGTACTGGCCGACGCGGTAGGTGCGACCACGGCCGTCCGGGTCGGTGCCCACCGTCACCTGGGCCGGATCCAGCACCGTGTAGGCCCGGGGGAAGCCGGTCACGTAGCGGTCGGTCACGAGCAGGAACGCATCGCCCCACCCGTAGATCGACGCCATCGTGGCGAACGTGGCGTCAGCGGCGCCGTTCGGGAACCACACCGGGTCGGGGTTGGCCACCCACAGCGGCACCGGCGAGTCGCCGCGGAACCGGATCGGCATGGCCGCCACCTGCTGGCAGACCAGCTGCAGGCAGCGCACGGCGGTGCCGACGCGCTGCGCGAGCTGCGGCGACGCCCACCCGGCGAACAGCCCAGCTAGGTCGGGATCGAACCCGGACGGCAGGCCCAGCACCGTCGGCGGCGGCGGTGCGGATCGTCCCAGCAGCCGATCCAGCAGACCCACGCGGCCGACTCTAGCAGGATTGATTAGGCGACCTAATCGGCCGGCCTGGAAAGCCGCTTGCCATCCCCCCGGATCCATGGTAAGCTACTTTCCATGAACACCGACACGCGCACCACTAACCTGCACCTCCGCACCGCGATCGACCTGCTGGACGCTGGCCGCGGCTGCCGCTGGATCGTCTCCAACCTCGGCGACGACGCCTACCAGCTGGCCACCCACTACTCCGAGCAGCTGAACGGCGTCGGCCTCACCGGCCTGGTGGAGGACATCGGCCGCGGCAACGCCAGCCGCGACGATCTCCGGTGCGCCCTGGAGCGCGCCGGGGAAGTCACCGCCCGCCAGCTGCGCGGCGGCCGCTAGGCCCGGCCGCCACCCACCCCGATCGGAACGGGCGCCCCACGGGGCGCCCGTTCCCGTCCTGGGTGGAAAGCCGCTTGCCATCCCCTGAGATACCTGGTAAGCTTGTTTCCATGAACACCGACACGCACCCCACCCCCGGCCGCAAGGCCCACGCCCGCGGCCTCGCCGCCGCGGTGATCGCCGCAGCCCGTGCCGAGCGCGGCCTGCACCAGGCCAAGGACGTCCCCAGCACCTACCGCGTCGGCCGCGAGATCATCGGCACCGACGGCAGCACCAGCGGCTACGGCGTCGCCTACCCGCCCAAGTTCGCGGCCGCGCACATGCCCTTCGCGACCACCACCCGCCAGCTCAAGCGCGGCTTCGTGATCCTCACCGAGGCCGAGGCCGCCGAGATCGCCGTGCAGTACGTGGCCGAGGACGGCCGCGGCGTGGAGGCCGCCAACGAGCGGCTGGCGCACACGGTGAAGATCTACGGCGAGTACGCCCAGCAGCACCCCGGCGACGCTGACCGCTACGCCCGCACGATCGCGTTCGCCGAGAAGGATCACGCCGAGACGATCGCCAAGCTGGCCAAGGCCCGCACCCGCTACGGTAAGCTGCTTGCCAAGGCCCAGCCCGCGACCGAGGAGGTCACCGTGCCCGAGCTGACCGAGACCGAGGAGGCCACGCTGGCCGTCGCGATCGACGCCAAGCTGGCCGAGGAGGCCACGCCGAGCTGGGAGGACGGGATCACCGCCGCCCGGCTGCAGGCCGCCCGCCAGGTGGAGGATCTGCTGACCGCCGCCGCCGCCGCCAAGGTGATGGCCGACCGGCGCTGGCGCGAGACGATCGTGGCCGCCGCGGGCCTCGGGCTGTCGCACCGCAAGATCGCCGAGCTGGCCGGGTGCACCCACCCGACGGTCTCCAAGGTGCTGGGCGAGGAGGCCGCCAAGCAGCTGGCCGAGGAGGCCGCGCGCTAGGCTCCCGGCAGCTGCTCGCGGCAGCTTCACGCCATGGTCAACGGCCCGCCCCCCGGCGGGCCGTTGGTCGTCCTGGGGCGGTCAGTAGATCGTCGGTGCGCCGCCGGTCTGCGCCTCGGCCATCGCCACCCACCAGGCCGCGCGAGCTGCCAGCGCCGCGTCGCCGAACCGGGCCGGATCGTCCGGCCGCGCCAGCCGCAGCGAGCCGTCCACCCCGAACCGGGCGCGCAGGTTCGCGACCTGCTCGGCCACCACCGGCGCGTGGTCGTGCGCCAGCTCGCCGCCCACGATCGCCCGGTAGAACTCGTTGGCCGAGGTGGTCTCCGAGTCGGCCGACCCATCCCACGCCACCACCGGCGCGCCCTCGTCGCGCAGCTCCGCGAACAGCCGC